>Ga0210040_10000274_pt1 | contig 90064 bp, 79 predicted proteins | sample CryGeyCG12114_NA_FD_185462 | JGI IMG/M metagenome (GOLD analysis project Ga0210040, IMG submission 185462) | Groundwater microbial communities from aquifer - Crystal Geyser CG19_WC_8/21/14_NA (SPAdes) (version 2) | ecosystem: Environmental > Aquatic > Deep subsurface > Groundwater | place: USA... | reverse complement strand
AGGCTTGAAACAGGTATTGCAAACATACTCTTATTTCGCCTTCAATACCGCCAATAGCTTGTTGTAACATGCGGGCAAAAACCGGATTTGGTTTGTCTACTCTAACTTTATACTGTAATCGCTTATCATGATAAAACATAAGATAATTGTTTAAGGGTTAGAAAACATTAATGCAATATTTTACTACTTAAATCTTATTTAAGTTTTGATCAGAATAGTTTGAATACCTATTAACCTTAAAATTTAATTATTTTATTGTTATATTGAATATCATCAATATTATATAATTTTTTCCCAAATAGCTCTGGATTACAAATAAGCTTACATAAAAGCTTACATCAACAATGTAGTAGTTAAATAAAGGCAGGAAAATAAGTATATAACAAAAATAGTTGCGGTTAATACTTAATTTTGAATTGATTGAGAAAAGCACCTTGTTGATATATATAATTGCTTACTCCTTTTTACCGGATGAAGGCTGCAAAGGGGCTAAGTTAGCTCCCGGCACAATGGGCAAAGTTATATCTACTTCCCGGTTTATATCAAAGCGGCGAATGCCCACTAAGGGTAAGCGGCAATAAGCTTCTACGTGGGCCTGGGTTTTCTCTCCTTCGGCAATTTGCCGTTTTACCAGTTCCCGTACTTTATTATGGTCTACCGATACCGGAATAGATAGCTTTTGAATTTTGCCGATTTTAGAGGTGGGCATAAATTTCTGGTTTCCCTGGGCAATCAATGAATCGAATAAACGGAAATCATAAACAATGCTGTCGATGTATACCGGCAAAAGTTTAGAAGTTACTTCTAACTGTACATCCATATCGGCGTAAGTTTTAGTTATTACGGCATTCGTTACCGTAACATATTTAACATCCGGCACTACATAACTCATTAGTTTTTCGCGCGGAATGATAAAGGCTCCGACAGCCCCCAAAACCAATAATAAGCCCAGTAATATTCCTAGAACCCAAATAACTGTTTTCATGCGCTAAAATTTTTATCTCTTACGCAAGCCAACCTTCGAGCAGTTATTTATTTTAGACAGATTCTGACCAGCCGGTAAAATTAAATGCAGGAGGGAAGCCGCCACCTTAGAATTTTGAGGCAGCAAGAATAAAAAAGGCCCGGAAAACCGGGCCTAATCTAAAAGAAAGAAAATATTTTTTATTCTACCGGTACCAGTTTTACCGTAAGCCCGTCTAGATCCGGGTCTACTTTAACCTGGCACGATAAACGGCTGGTATCGGTTACTACCGGTAAGCTATCCAGCATATAAGCTTCGTCGTCGGAGGGTTCGGGCAGTTCGGTGTTGCTTAGCACTTCCACGTGGCAGGTACCGCACAAGGCCATACCGCCACAGGTAGCAGCAATGGGGTAGCCGCTGGCTTTTAAGATTTCCATCAGGCTCAAACCCATATCAGTAGGAGCTTCTACCGGTGTTTTTTCACCGCTGGCTTCCTGTACATATATTGTTATATCACTCATATTAAGTAATTAGTATTAAGTTGTTAGCTTTTAGTTTTTAGGTAAACTTTATACAAAAAACTAAAACTATTTATTACATGGTCGGAACACCGTTTACGGTGGTATATTTCAAAGAGAATTTTTTGTCGGGGTAAACAAATTTGAAGGCACTTTGCGCCATTAAAGCTGCTTCGTGAAAACCGCACAAAATCAGTTTTAATTTACCCGGATAAGTATTGATATCGCCAATAGCATAAACACCTTCCAGATTGGTGGAGTAATCAAAAGTATTTACCACAATAGCGCCGTCCTGCAGTTCCAGATCCCAATCTTCCAATGGTCCTAATTTAGGGGTAAGGCCAAATAACGGAATAAAGTAATCAATTTCTTTTTCTATACCAGCTTCATTGTTAACCGCAATGGTAACGGCTTCCAGTTTTTCGTCTCCGCTAACGCCCACTACATTAGATTTAAGCAGCAAATTAATTTTACCTTGTTCGGCCAAATGCTGCACTTTATCCGCTGATTCGGGCGCACCCCGGAAAGTAGTGCCCCGGTGCACCAAAGTAACTTCCGAAGCAATATTAGCCAGAAAAATAGTCCAGTCTAAAGCTGAATCGCCGCCGCCGGCTAAAACCACGCGTTTGTCGCGGTAATGCTCCGGATCCAGGATCATGTAGTTTACGCCTTTGCCTTCGTATAAAGCCAGGTGGTCGATAGCTGGTTTGCGGGGCTCAAAAGAACCTAAACCGGCCGCAATAACAATTACTTTACAGTTAATTTCGGTTTCGCCGGAAGTATAAACTGTAAAAGTTCCATCTTCTAGCCGTACAAAATGATCTACCCGTTCGCCGTAAGTAAAAGTAGGTTTAAAAGGTTCAATTTGCTTTTGCAGGTTAGTAACCAGATCACCGGCCAAAACTTCCGGAAAACCCGGAATATCGTATATCGGCTTTTTAGGATAAATTTCGGCTAATTGTCCGCCGGCCTGCGCCAGCGCATCTATTACGTGGCAGCGCATTTTTAATAAACCGGCTTCGAAAACGGCAAATAAACCTACCGGGCCAGCACCCACAATGCAGATATCAGTTGTTATTATATTCATTGGTGTATTTAAATTTATATACAAATTCAGATTTATATGAATAAATCCGGCAGGAAATTATAACCTGCTTTAAGAAGTAAAACAAAATGATTTGAATAAGAATTTCCGCTCGATCAGCTAAATGCAATAAATATCCAGCCTTGCGCAGCAATGGTTATACTTTTGCTTTTACAGGCTAGATCTGAATATTATTGCCCGAAAAAAGAATACCAGCATAACTAAACAGGCAGGAGCTAATTAAAGATTACCGGAACAGCAGCAACAACACTTTAAAACCAGGCCAGTTAAGGAAGGAGCGGTTGAATTGGGCCAGTTTGAAACAGTGCTATACTTTTGCATGTCTTAAAAAATTTAGGATAATAGGGCAAAAAACCGGTTTAAATGATAAAAAGCACCGGCTATATTGTTTATATTGTTTTCGTTGTATTAACAGGAAAACAAGATTTTTTGTTTATGAGCAGAAGCAGTTTTTAAATGAAACCACTTCTGCTGGCAAATATAATAGGTAATCGGTTAAAAAACTTCTTTGGCAATAGAAACTACTGCATCCGATTTACTCATGGTGTAAAAATGCAGGCACGGTACACCAAATTTTATAAGTTCTTTTGATTGCTGAATAGCCCATTCAATACCAATTTGTCGGATTGCTTGCGGGCTAGAAGCTTGTTCTATCGCATTTACCAAATTTTCCGGAAAATCGATATGAAAAAGGTTAGGCAATAATTTTAGCTGATTTTTGGTAGTGAGTGGTTTAAGCCCCGGAATAATAGGCACGTTAATGCCCATGTCGCGACAGGCCCTTACAAAATCAAAGTATTTCTGATTATCGAAAAACATCTGGGTAATAATGTATTCAGCCCCCATATCAACCTTCCGTTTCAAATACTTCAGGTCGGCAACCAGGTTAGGCGCTTCGGTGTGTTTTTCGGGATAGCCCGCTACGCCCGGACAAAAATTAGTTGGCAGTGGGTTGGCAATATCTTCGTCTAAATACTTGCCATGGTTCAGGTTAACGACGTGTTCCAGTAAATCGCAGGCATACGCATGGCCATCCGGGTGCGGCCGAAACTGCGATTCGGTTTTGATGGTATCGCCCCGCAGCACCAATACATTATCAATACCTAAAAAGTTAAGGTCGATGAGCGCGTTTTCGGTTTCTTCTTTGGTGAAGCCGCCGCAAATAATATGGGGCACGGTATCAACCTTATACTTATTCATTACCGCCGAACAGATGCCTACCGTGCCGGGCCGTTTCCGGATGGATATTTTCTCCAGCAAACCGTTGCCGCGTTCTTTAAACACGTATTCTTCGCGGTGATAGGTAACATTGATAAACGGCGGCTTAAATTCCATTAAAGGGTCGATGCCATCGTAAATGGATTGAATGCTGGTGCCTTTTACCGGCGGCAAAATTTCAAAAGAAAATAAAGTACTACTGGCGTTTTTTATATGTTCGGTAACTTTCATTTATATAAATGAGAGAATTTTGAATGAGTGATTGCGTGAATATATTTTAGAATAAGCGATTGATTAAATAAGTGAATTGTAAATGCTAAAAGTGATATTCTAATTTGATGAAAAACCCCATTGCAAATTTACTCACTCATTCACTCAATCGCTCATTCAATAATTAAGAATCGTATCCCAAATTAGGAGAGAGCCAGCGTTCAGTTTCGGTTATCGTCATGTTTTTGCGGTGCGCGTAATCTTCCACTTGGTCTTTGGCTATTTTACCCAAGCCGAAATAACGAGCTTTTTTATGCGCGAAATAGAAACCCGATACCGCCGCCGTCGGGTACATGGCCATGCCTTCCGTGAGTTGAATGCCGGTATTTTTTTCCACGTTCAATAAATGGAACAAAGTTGTTTTTTCGGTATGGTCGGGACAGGCCGGGTAACCGGGCGCGGGACGAATGCCTTGGTATTCTTCTTTAATTAAATCGTCGTTGCTGAATTGTTCTTCCGGCGCATATCCCCAGAACTCCCGCCGAACGCGTTCGTGCAGTAATTCGGCAAAAGCTTCGGCCAGGCGGTCGGCTAAGGCTTTCACCATAATGCTGTGGTAATCGTCGTAGTCCGCTTCATATTTTTGGACAATCTCATCAATGCCAATGCCGGCGGTTACCGCAAAAGCCCCAATGTAATCGGCTATTCCACTTTCTTGCGGTGCCACAAAATCGGCCAAAGCTATATTGGGTATATTCTGGCCTTTTTGTCCTTGCTGCCGCAGGTTCCGGAAAGTAGCCAGCACTTCGGTGCGCTCTTTGTTGTACACTTCAATATCGTCGCTATTCACGGTATTAGCCGGATATAAACCAACTACAGCGCGGGCCTTTAACCATTTTTCTTTTACCAGTTGTTTCAGCATTACCTGCGCATCCTGCAATAAGCGGGTAGCTTCGGCACCTACTATTTCGTCGGATAATATTTTGGGGTATTTGCCGTGCAGTTCCCAGGCCTGGAAGAAAGGCGTCCAGTCGATGTAATTAACAATTTCGCTCAGCGGGTAATCTTCAAAAACTTTGGTGCCGATATATTTTGGCGTGTATACTTCTTCCGGCGACCAGTCGATTTTAAATTTATTCGCGCGCGCGGCTTCTAAGCTTAAGTAATTGCGGTCTTTTTTGCGGTTGGCGTAGCTTTCGCGCAGCTCCGCGTATTGGCTTTTAATATTTTGGGCGTATTCGGCTTTTTGTTCGGGCTGCAGCAAATTACCTACTACGGGTACACTGCGCGAAGCATCCAGCACGTGCACCACCGGACCGCTGTAGTTCTGGTCGATTTTAACGGCCGTATGGGCTTTAGAAGTCGTAGCGCCGCCAATTAATAACGGCACGTTAAATTTAAGGCGCTCCATTTCTTTGGCTACGTTCACCATTTCGTCTAAAGAAGGTGTAATCAGCCCGCTTAAGCCTATCACATCGGCGCCAATTTCCTGAGCCGTTTGCAATATTTTTTCGGTAGGCACCATCACGCCTAAATCCACGATTTCGTAATTATTACAGGCCAATACCACGCCCACAATATTTTTGCCGATATCGTGTACGTCGCCTTTTACAGTAGCTAATAAAACCTTGCCGGCATTCCTGGATTCATCGCCGGGTTGTTTTTCCGCTTCGATAAACGGTAATAAATAAGCCACCGCTTTTTTCATCACGCGGGCACTTTTTACTACCTGGGGCAGAAACATTTTGCCTTCGCCAAACAAGTCGCCTACCACGTTCATACCGGCCATTAAAGGTCCTTCAATTACGTGCAACGGGCGTTCGGCTTGCTGCCGGGCTTCTTCAATATCGGTTTCGATGTAGTCGGTAATGCCTTTTACCAGAGAGTGGGTGAGGCGTTCCTGCACCGGCGCATCGCGCCAGGCTTCGTCTTTTACTACTACTTTGCCTTTGTTTTTAACTGTTTCGGCATACTCCAGTAACCGTTCAGTGGCATCCGGGCGGCGGTTCAGCAGCACATCTTCCACGCGGTTCAGCAAATCTTTTGGTATTTCTTCGTACACCTCAATCTGGCCGGCGTTTACAATGCCCATGTCCAGACCAGCTTTAATGGCGTGGTATAAGAAAGCAGAGTGCATGGCTTCGCGCACCGGCTCGTTGCCCCGGAACGAAAAAGAAATATTACTTACCCCACCGCTTACTTTTACGCCCGGTAAGTTTTCTTTAATCCAACGGGTAGCCTGGATAAAATCGACGGCATAATTATTATGTTCTTCGATGCCGGTAGCTACGGTTAAAATATTCGGGTCGAAAATGATATCTTCGGGCGCAAAACCTACTTCTTGGGTAAGAATATTATAGGCGCGCTGGCAAATCTCAATACGGCGTTCGTAGTTATCGGCCTGGCCTTGTTCATCGAAAGCCATTACTACCACGGCGGCACCGTAGCTGCGCACTCTGCGGGCCGTTTCCTTAAATTTTTCTTCGCCTTCTTTTAAGCTGATGGAGTTTACAATGCACTTGCCCTGCACGCATTTGAGGCCGGCTTCAATCACGCTCCATTTAGAAGAATCAATCATAATGGGCACGCGCGAAATATCCGGTTCCGATGCAATCAAGTTTAGAAAGTGCGTCATGGCCTTTTCGGAATCCAGCATCCCTTCGTCCATGTTTATGTCGATAATCTGGGCGCCGTTTTCTACTTGTTCGCGGGCAATGGATAAAGCTTCGTCGAAATTATCGTTCAGAATTAAACGGGCAAATTTCTTGGATCCGGTTACGTTGGTGCGTTCGCCAATATTAATAAAGGTAGAACCTTCGAAAATGGTAAGCGGCTCTAAACCGCTGTATTTGGGCACGGCCGGTAATTCCGGGCGCTGCCGCGGCGAAAATTCGGCGGCAATCCGGGCTATCTCTTTAATGTGCGGCGGCGTGGTACCGCAACAGCCGCCCACAATATTTACAAAGTTATGCTCCAGGAAATCGCGGATATGCGCGCCCATTTGTGCCGGACTTTCGTCGTATTCGCCAAAAGCATTGGGCAAACCGGCATTAGGGTAAGCACTCACGTAAAACTTAGAAGCCTTAGATAAAGATTGGATATGCGGCCGTAATTGTTTCGCGCCTAACGCGCAGTTTAAGCCCACACTCAATAAAGGCAAATGCGAAATAGAAAACAAAAATGCTTCTACGGTTTGGCCCGAAAGCGTCCGGCCGCTGGCATCGGTAATAGTACCGGACACCATAATGGGCAGGCGTTTGCCGGTACGCTGCGAATACTGGTCGATGGCAAATAAAGCTGCCTTAGCATTCAGGGTATCGAAAATAGTTTCAACCAGCAAGGCATCCACGCCGCCATCTACCAGGCCTTCTATCTGTTCGGTGTAAGCAGTTACCAGTTCATCGTAAGTTATGGCGCGGAAAGCCGGGTTGTTTACGTCCGGCGACATGGAAGCCGTGCGGTTGGTTGGCCCCATGGCTCCGGCTACAAAACGCGGCTTATGCGGTTCGCGGGCGGTAAATTCGTCGGCTACTTCACGGGCAATTCTAGCTGATTCGTAATTGAGTTCGTAGGCCAGGCTTTCCATACCGTAATCGGCCATGCCAATGGTGGTAGCACTAAAGGTATTAGTTTCCGCAATATCGGCCCCGGCCTCAAAATACTGGGCGTGAATCTCCTTTATAATCTGGGGCTGGGTAAGCGATAATAAATCGTTATTGCCTTTCAGGTCGGAAGGATGGTCTTTGAAACGTTCGCCCCGGTAATCGGATTCCTGCAACTTATACTGCTGAATCATGGTGCCCATGGCGCCATCCAAAACCAGGATACGTTTCTTTATTTCTTCTTCGATGCGGGTTGTAGCCGCTGCAACTTCTATCGTGTTCGTCTGCATGTATTAAGCAAAATAAGGGCGGTTAAGCCTATTCTTTGCTTATCAAGATTTTGTGTGAGTTTCTTCGGATTTATACAATCTATTTATCTCATCTTCCCCACGGCCGTGCGCCGTTTACGGGATGGAAGTAGCACCCTGCTTGCCAGGGTTGCTAAGACTTCAACGGGCCATTTCCCTCGGTCTTTCTTGATAAGTTTGGCAAAGATAAAGATTAATTTTGGTAATTGCAATCATAGAACAGCAACGGAATAATTGATTACCATTTTGCTGAATAATTGCATATCATAATTGTTTTAATTTTAATCCCAATAAAAAATAGAGAGCATAAAAACTTAATAATCACAATTAAGCCTTTACACTCTCTTTAAGATTTAAATTTCAATATTTATTTTGATATTTTAAAATTTACAAAAGCTGATAAGATCCTGATTCAGTTTTTCTTTATGGGTATAAAAAAGTCCGTGTGGTGCACCTTCGTATACGATATACTCACTACCCGGAATCATTTTGGCGGTACGCTCCCCACTAGCTTCGATCGGTACGGTTTTGTCCGCATCGCCGTGAATAATTAAGGTTGGAACCGAAATAGCTTGTACATCTGAGCGGAAATCAGTCGCGGCGAAAGCAATGGCGCATTGTTTGGTAGCACGCGGAGCTGCTACCGAGGCCAGCATGCGGTAATATTCCAGCAAAGGTGTGCTAACCGGATGGCTGACCAGATTTACGCCAAAAAACTGTTTGCCGAAATCATCCAGAAAAGCAATGCGGTCTTCATTCATCTGGTCCATCATTTTCTTAAATACGCTTTCGTCCACGCCATCGGGGTTATCGGCAGTTTTGAGCATATAAGGCGTAACTGACGAAACCAGAACAATTTTAGAAACCCGGCTACTGCCATAGCGGCTCAAATACCGCACCACTTCACCGCCACCCATCGAAAAACCGACTAGTACGGCATCCCGCAAATCCAGTTCTTCCATAATCACGTTTAAATCTTCTGCCAAAGCATCGTAATTATATTCGCCCCATGGTTTAGAAGATTTACCAAAGCCCCGGCGGTCGTATTTAATCACGCGTAAGCCGGCTTCAACTAAAGGTTCAATCTGGTATTCCCACATTTCCTTGCTTAAAGGCCAGCCATGAATTAACACCACCGGTCGGCCGTTACCGTAGTCTTTATAAGAAAGTTGAACTTCTTCACCCGAAGCTGTATTCTTGTTAACAATATAGTCCATCGTTTTAGTTGTTGGTTTTTATATTAAGTAATAACCAAAAGTTATTAGATAATGTTTGATAAATATAAAGTGGTATTTTCAATCGGATTTAAGTTAATTTAAGCTTATCCGGGGTTAGTAGACCAAATACCGGCTTCTTTTACAAATACCCGGCGGTTCAGTTTTAATTGGGCTATTATTAACTCGGCAAAATCTTCGGGGTGCATCACACGTTCGGCATCTTTTATTAAGTTAGAGCTATAAGCCAAATCGGTTACTACGGTGCTGGGCGTTAAAGAAGTAACCCGTATATTATGCTTGCGCACTTCCTGCATTAAAGATTCTGATAGACCTATTACAGCAAACTTAGAGGCACTATAAGCACTGGTACTGGCGGCACCGCGCTGGCCGGCCGTAGAAGATATATTAATGATATCGCCGGTTTTTTCCGCTATCATATCCGGCAATACCGCTCGTGTAGCATAATAAACGCCCAATAAATTTACTTTGATAATCTGTTCCCAACGTTCGGGTTCCAGTTCTAAAAAAGAGCCGAATGAGGCCGTACCGGCATTATTTATCAAAATACTAATCATGCCTAAATCGGCTTTTGCTTTTTCTACGGCGGCATTCACGGCGTTTAAGTCGGCCACATCCGCTACTACCACCGATGCTTTTACACCCAAAGTTTCAATTTCGGCGGCTACCTGCTGCAAGTCACTTTCTGAACGGGCCAGTAAGGCCGTATTCACTCCTTCTTTGGCCAGCACCAGCGCTACTGCTTTACCTATTCCTTTACCGGCGCCGGTAATGAGCGCATTTTTTCCTTTTAAAGATTCCATGGGTTTAGTTTTGATTAATTGTAAAAGAGCAGAAAATAAATGAAGACGAATAAAATTATTGGTTTGTCTTTTTTCTGCCTTTTGCAAACTATTTTCCTACTACGGTTTTCGTACAAAAGTGTACAAAGGGCAAGAACAGGTTTAAACAGATTTGTGTAGTTAAACCAACTTGCAAGGCCTTTATTAACTAATCAGTAGAAACCGCGTATGAAATAATTATGGTAAAAATCAGGGAAATATAACCACTTTGCTCTAAGCCGGTTAGTAGCTGATAATGATGCCAGGTTAATCACCAATTCCGATTTTATAAAACCTGAATAGATGAATAACCTAAATTTACGCGGACTGCGCATTGTCCGTATGTTTAAAAATATTACTAAACTTAAACTTGCAATAAAATGGCAGAAATAAATATAGAACGAAAAAAAACGCCGGTTTGGCGTTGGTTACTAATACTTTTGTTATTGGCCTTAATTGGATGGGCTATTTATGAGTTTGTTCTGAAAAAGAATGAAACGGATGACCAGACCATTTATGCGCCGCCAACCGGTCTGGTAGTTCCTGTACCAAACTATTTAGCCGTAGCGTAAAACCTGTTTTCAGAAATATAAAACTCAAAAGCAAAAAAGATGAAAAATGATGAACTAAGACAGGATGGTACTGACCGGCTGGTTGCCCTGGGCGATTTAAAAGATTATAAGGTGGCCAAAGATAGCCCGGATGTAGCCGGCTGGCGCGTTATTGGTGCTAATGGCGAAAGTTTGGGTTTGGTAAAAGATTTGATTGTGGATCTGCAAGCCATGAAGACCCGCTATTTATCGGTAGTGGCCGACCGGAAGTATTTTAATACCAACGACGATCAGTATATGCTAATACCCATTGGGGCCGCGGCACTGGATAAAAAAGGGCGCAACGTTTTTGTATCTCACCTGGATGCTAAATCTATCGTTGATTATCCGGTATATCCGGGCGGACCAATCCGGGAAGATTATGAATACGCCGTGCGGGACAATTTTCTTCAGAATAAGTTTGTGCCCGGAAACCCTGGAACGGCTGCTACTACCGATACCAGCTATACTGAAACAAGCCGTTCTGATGTAACAGAAGCACCAGTTACCAGCCGTTCAATCGCGTCAGATTTTTACGATAATAACCATTATAACGAGAACCAATTTTATACTTCTAACCGCGATACCGATCGGAATAGTACCATCCTTTATACTTCTAATCAGGATGCCGGTCAAAGTGATCAGGCTAAATCTTCGCGTCCTGTCACTCCGGTTTTTACCGACAATTCGAAAACTAGCAGTTCTAATACGCCCGACAGTACTCCGAAAAGTGTAGAAGAATCAATTGCTACCATCGAAAGGCTGGAACAGCTTCGGGAGAGGGGTTCTATTACCGACGAAGAATTCCGGGCTCTGAAAAGGAAAGCACTCAATCTTTAAAGATAAATATAATGAGAGAATGAGTGAATGAATATTCGATAATAAGTTATTGAATATTTTGTTAACTTAACTCTTTCCGCTTACATCTATCCGTTTAAAAGCTAAAAAGCCACTTCTCTAATCCCGGAAGCGGCTTTTTTATTTTGAAGAGTTTAATATTCTGAATTCAAAAGCTTTACAATAAATATCAGATTACTATTTCTTTTTGTAGCACTTATCTTTACCAAAAGATTATAAGTTATAATACAAAATCGGCGTATATTTTCTGGAAAATTTAACAATGCTACCTTTTTTAAAACAGGAGAGAAGCAGTTAATAGCAAACCGTTACCATTAAATAACTAAATCATAAAAATCGATGCTGTGGGATATACAGGTCATCCAAATCAATCAGGTTCTTAAAAATAACATGTATCTGGCTGTTTTTATCTTGCTGCAGTTCCATCAAAGATTTATAAGTCACTTTCTTAATTAATTGTTTGTCAATGGCTAGTTCCGGATCAGAACCAATTTTTAAAGCGCCACCAATTACCTCAACTTCAAAAAACAGTTCAATGGCGTGGAGCGGCTCCTGTAAAAATTCCTGAAGAAACAAAAAACGTCCCGGCTTCACTTCCAGGCCGGTTTCCTCCCGGAATTCCCGCACCAAGCAATCCTTAATGTTTTCACCGTACTGTAGTCCGCCACCCGGCGGCGACCACAAATGGTAACTGCCCATAATATTGGTATGGCGTATCACCAGTATTTTTTGGCCTTGGCGGCAAATGCCGCAGACCCGTACCCGCAAATGGCCGGCGTAATGATTGCTGATGTTCCCTAAAGCGGCGGTGTTTGTATCCAATAGGTTTCGTGCTTAGCTTTGACGTATGATAAAAACGAATAATCCCGATTTTAAAAATACCATACTGGAAAAATTGCAAAAGCCGTCTTTCCTGCATTTTATCGGGTTTACCATTACAAATATAGAAGAAGGAAGCATAGAAGGCGAACTCTTTTTAGAAGAACATCATAAACAATCGCAAGGATTTATGCACGGCGGCTTAACGGCTACTTTGGCCGATACGGTGGCGGGTTACGCGGCGGTTTCGCTAATCCCGATAAATTGCCAGGTGGTTACCGTAGAACTGAAGGTTTCTTATTTAAACCCTGGTTTAGGATCTAAAATAATGGCCCGGGGCTGGGTACTGAAACAAGGTAAAAAATTGAACTTTTGTGAAGCAGAAGTCTTTTCAATAAAAGAAGATGGGGAGCCTTTACTGATAGCAAAAGCATCTGCTACCATGGCTACCTTATATCCGGAGGATACAAAATAAATGCAACCCGAAGAAGCCTTACTTAAAAATTTTCCTTTTGAGCCCACCCCCGACCAGGCGGCTCTTTTCCGCAAGCTGGATGATTTTATTCAGAATAAAACCAATAACCGCGAGGTATTTTTGCTTAAAGGTTTTGCCGGTACTGGTAAAACTACGGTAGTGCGGGCTTTGGTGAAAATATTAAATAGCTTTGGTTATAAATTTGTGTTGCTGGCTCCAACCGGGCGGGCAGCCAAAGTAATGGCTACTTATACCCGTACCCCGGCCTCTACCATTCACAAAAAAATATACCGCCAGGCAGCTAATGCCTTTTCTGATGGCTTGGTGTTTAATCGCCAGCCCAATAAACTAGCCGACACTATTTTTATTGTGGATGAGGCTTCTATGATCTCCGATGAAAAAGCTTTTGGCGATAGTGGCCTGCTGCAAGACCTGATTCAATACGTATATGAAAAGAAGAACAACAAACTTTTGCTCATTGGTGATACGGCCCAGTTGCCACCGGTAAACCAAAGTCTTAGCCCTTCGTTGGATGCAAGTTATTTGACCGGTAATTTCCGGTGCCACGTACAGGAAATAGAATTGCGGCAAGTAATGCGGCAGGCGCAGGAATCGGGGATTTTAATGAATGCCACCAACCTGCGGGAACAATTGCGGCAACCGGAGCCGGAACTTAAACTAAGCACCCGGCACTACAAAGATATTTACCGCATGACCGGCGAAAAACTGGAAGACGGACTGCGTTATGCTTACGATAAATTTGGCGTGGAAAACACGACGGTTATCTGCCGGTCAAATAAAAATGCCAACCTGTATAACCAGCATATCCGGCGGCAGATATTTTTTGCGGAAGATGAAATAGGCGTGGGCGATTACCTCATGATTGTGCGTAATAATTATTTCTGGCTAGCCAAAGATTCTACCATTGGTTTTATGGCCAACGGCGATTTTGTGGAAATTACCAAGATTGTGCGTTATGAAGAAATGTACGATTTCCGGTTTGCCGATGTCCAGATCCGGTTTGTAGATTACCCGGAAGAACCCGAAATGGAAGTGAAAATTTTACTGGATACTTTATATACCGAAGCACCCGCTTTGCCCGCCGATAAAAGTAAAAAGTTGTACGAAGAAGTACTAAAAGATTATTCTGATTTGGGTACCAAAAAAGAACGAACCAAACAACTGCGCAATAACCCGTACTTAAATGCCTTACAAGTAAAGTTTGCGTATGCTCTTACTTGCCATAAAGCCCAGGGCGGCCAATGGAAAGCGGTTTTTGTGGATCATGGCTTTTTGAAAGAAGACATGGTAAATACCGAATTTGCCCGGTGGTTATATACGGCTGTTACCCGCTCGGCCCAAGAATTATATTTGCTTAATTTTAATCCCCAGTTATTGGTAGATTAATATTTTAATTATTTTTATTTTATAGAACTTTAATCTTGTATATTTGTTTCAGAAATATCTAACGTTATTACCTATCATGAAAAAGATTTTCGCATTTGCCTTCAGCGTGGCTTTAAGCTTATCGGCTGTTTCCGCTCAAACCACGAAACCAGCTACTCAGAAAGTGGTAACCGATGGTCCGGTTATTACCTTTGCCGAAAACAAGTTTGATTTCGGTACCATTAAAGAAGGCGATGTGGTGAAACACACCTTCACCTTTAAAAACACCGGCAACCAGCCTTTAGTTGTTTCGGCAGTAAACGTTACTTGTGGTTGCACTACTCCCGACTGGACTAAAACTCCGGTAGCTCCCGGTAAAACCGGCTATATTGTGGCGCAATTCAACAGCACCGGCAAACCAGGTCAGAATCATAAAGTAGTTACGGTAGTATCTAACTCCGTAACCGGTAATGTTCCATTATCCTTTACTGCTACTGCTACTGCCCGCGAAACTGCTACTTCATCTGTTAAGTAGTAATAAAACCTTTTAGAATAAAAAGCTCTGCCGGGTTAGGCAGAGCTTTTTTATTTATATTAATTTGGTAGGGGCACAGTACCCTAGATGCGAAGTATAAACTACTGCTACTCCAATTATTTAAATAAGAGCAGACTATATAAGAGCAGATTATAAATTTTCCTCCGGCAATTTTAAAAATTGAAGTTTTGATGCTTTATAAATAAGTTCTGCTTAACAATTGCCAGGCGAAATCGATAATGTAAATTCGATGATAAACCTTACAACTTAAATCTGCTTCCCGGTAAAAGCGTATATAATTAACTTTTAAAAGGTAAAAACACCTAAAGCTAGAAAACAAATTAACCGAAAACCTGAATTAGTAAAGTAGAAAGAAAACTGCATGATAAAAGCTTATAAAATTTATACCGGGCCGGATGGACATACCCATATTATTTCCGGCTCCGTAGCCGAAAATAATTTAAATAAAGCTATTTCGATCCACTTTAAAGAAACGCATCCTCATTCTTCTTACGACTGGCATCCGGCACCAACTACCCAGTACGTTATTACCTTAATGGGTACCCTGGAGTTTACAACGCATTTGGGAGAAACTTTTATTTTAAGGCCCGGCGAAGTATTATTAGCCATGGATACGACCGGCACAGGGCATAAATGGCGGATGATAGATCATGATCCGTGGAAGCGGGTTTACGTAAAATTTCAAGAAGAGTCCGATTTTAACTTTGTTCCGGATGAATCTGCTTAATCGTCGTTTTTCGTAATGGCTGGCTTTTTCTAATCAAGTTTATATACAATTCACCCGTTTACCAATGCTATTTTTTAACAAATATATTTTTCTGATTATTATTTTATTCCTCACCATTAATTCGGGGTGGGCGCAAAGAAATAAGCCAATTGATAAACAAGCCACCAAAGAAACCAAAGCCTTATACCACAACCTGCGGAAGCTTTCTAAAAAACATACGCTTTTTGGGCATCAGCACGCCACCGAATACGGCCACGGTTGGTTTGGTGAAGCCAACCGGTCGGACGTAAAATCAATTACCGGGTCGCACCCGGCCGTAATTGGCGTAGATTTTAGCGGCTTTTCGGGTCGACCAGCGGTAGATATTCAGAGAGCAAAAGAGAGCGTCCGGAAAAATGTGGTGGATACCTATAACCGGGGCGGAGTAACCACCGTGGCGTGGCACTTTTCAAACCCGGTATCGGCGGGTGGCTTTTATTGGAATGATACCGTTTCGCTGCCGGCCGTAAAATATATTATTCCGGGCGGTGAAGCTCACGCCCAATACAAAGAAATATTAAAAGGAATTGGTGAATGGGCGCATAGTGTGCGGGGAGCCGATGGTAAACTGGTGCCGGTTTTATTCCGTCTTTTTCATGAGTTTGACGGCGGCTGGTTCTGGTGGGGAAAACCCCATACCTCGCGCGAAGAATTTATTTCGCTCTGGCAATTTACCGTTTCCTATTTACGGGATAGTTTACAAGTCCATAATTTTATTTACGCTTTTTCGCCGGATAACAATTTTTTAACGGAAGAAGAATATTTAGAGAGATATCCGGGTGATGAATGGGTAGATATGGTGGGCATGGACGATTACGGAGATGTGGGGCGGGACAAATATGATCTGCCCATTGCTACCAAAAAATTAAAAATAATATCGGATTATGCCCGGAAAGCTGGTAAACTGGCTGCTTTTACCGAAACCGGTTTGGAGTCGATTCCCGATACTACCTGGTGGAACAACACTTTGTTAAAGATCATGAAAGATCAGGATTTACGATTGGCGTACGTGCTGGTTTGGCGAAATGATGCCCGCAGCCCAACGCACTTTTATGCCCCTTATCCCGGCCACTCCAGTGTTCCGGATTTCAAAAAGTTTTACGACGATCCGTATACCTTATTCGAAAACGACCTTAAAAATATATACAAGCGAAAGCGGTTCTTGGGTATATTTTAGAAATAAGGCATTAATTATTTTATTAAAATTAGCAATGCAGTAATCCAGCTAAAAATAAAGCCAAGCATTTTCAAAAGCTTGGCTTTGCTTTTTTGTGGATTTCAATTAAAAGAATATAGGTTAGCGTTCAAAAAGAGTTTAAGCTTAATAAGAACGTAAATAGCTCATAACTAAATATTAATCAATTCACTTAATCACTCATTCAATTACTAATGCTGTCCTTGTACTTATAAAAGAATTAATTCAAAATACATTCTCGGTTATCCTGCTTTTGTTAATTATCGGTGTTGTTCGTAAGTGTTCATTGGCAATGCTTGAAGCAGTTGTTCTGTTTCGGCAGGAGTTAAAGCCAGGCTTTGGCTTACGGTAAGGGCCTGATTTAGCTGTTCGGAAGTACGTACACCCAGAACGGCGGTGGTAACGGCCGAATGGTTTAATACAAAGTGCGTGGCTATTTCCGCTGCAGTACGGGAGTTGCCGGCTAACTTCTGAATAGCTTGCGCGGCGGTACTTACTTGTTCGGGTGAGTAGTTTAAGTAAGCTTTTGCCGGCTTTCCGGCCAGTAAGCCTTGGGCCAAACTACCTCTTGCCAACACCCCAATATTATTTTCGGTTAGCAAATTAAAAGCGCTTTCTTCCGGCCGGCGGTCCAGCAGACTGTATTGCATCATTACGCTTACAATATGAGAATGCTTTATATATTCGCGGATAACATTGGGCCGGATTGAAGAAATACCATAATACCGGATTTTACCCGATTTCTGGAGGCGTTCAAAAGCTTCAATGGTTTCATCAATCGGGTCGTCTAGGGTGCCGCCGTGTAACTGGTACAAATCAATATAATCGGTTTGTAAGCGTTGTAAACTTTTATCTACGGCTTGTAATATGTATTCTTTGCTGGGATTCCAATCCCAGCCGCTGCCGTCCGGGCGCCATTGATTACCTACTTTGGTAGCAAAAACAACCTGGTTCCGGATGCCTTTAAAAGCCTGGCCCACGGTTTTTTCGTTTTCGCCGTTGCCGTAAAGATCAGCCGTATCAAATAAGTTAATGCCTTGGTTCAGGGCAGTATGCAGCAGTTTTTTATTTTCCGCATCGTCTTGCCCCAAAGACATACACCCAAAGCTTACCAGGCTTACTTTTAAATCCGACTTACCTAAATTTTTATATTCCATTTGTAAAATTATTACTCTTCATTAAACCACTCACGAAAGCTGTCAGATTTGTAAAAGCAGCAATTAAGGCTACCAGCCAAAACCACCACGTCGGCCACCGCCCAGAATACCGCCCAGCAAACCACCCAGTCCGCCGCTGCCCATGCTGCTGTAACCCCGCCGGCCATTAAGTCCGCCCAGAATAGAAATCATAGATCCGAGGCCGCCGCCCATTCCCATGCCGCCACCATACATGCCACCCATACCGGTGCCGCCCAGTAAACCGCCTAACAAGCCACCGCCCATACTACCATAACCACCGCCCATGCCGTAGCCGCCATAGTTGCGCCGACCGCTGCTCATCATTTTACCAATTACAATGGGCGCCAGAATACCTAACATACCGGTTACCATGCCGGGCGATATGCCAACATTTTTAAACATATCGCTGAAGCCGCTTTTGCTCATGAAAGATTGCGAAGTTGGGTCTTCGCCATTTTGTTGCGCTTCGCCGGCTTTATTTACAAACTGATCCAGAATGCTGAACTGTTTTTGATCCAGGCCCAGGTAAGCCGCCATATCTTTTATACGTTGTTCTTCTTCGGTAGAATATTTACCATCTGCTTTCGCGAAGCTCATAATATCAGTAACAAAAGAAAATCGGAGCTGGCTGTTTTTTAAGGTGTCCAGGCAGCGTTGCAAACTGATCTGGTCGGGTTTTTGGGCAATGGAAGCTATTTCGGTGCGCATATTTTCGGGTAATTCGGCTGCTTCTCCCATCAGGTGCAGAAACTGGATTTCATCTTCCGAAGCATTGCCATCGGCAGAAGCCATGGTGGCCAAAGCAGCCAAATAAGCGCCTTTTTCTTCCAGCGAATAATCCTTTAAAAGGGTGGTTTGTTCTTGGTCCATTATATTTATATTTTTAAGTCTGATTTGTATGTACCGGGTTTTTGTATTCCGGGTTTTACTTAAAATAAAAGCCTGCTCTTTTGGGAAGCAGGCTTTTATAAGGGACAATAAATTTTTTGCTTAATAATACTAAATTAAAAGATATAGCGAATTTTACACCAGGGAATAATCTCTTCCTGTAACTGTTTAAATTCTGCAATCATCTGGGCTTTAAGTTGGTATTGGTAACGTACATTTATACCGCCGAACTGACTGCGTTTTGTTTCCTGGTTAGCCGGTGTCCAGATTAATTCTTCTGCTTTGGGGTTGATATTAAGATTGGCTTCGTGCTGCCATTGGTTATGCGTCAGAAATATTACTTCGCAGCTCATCTGGGCCTTTACTTTCGGGTGCACCGTTTCGTTCAGTTGCTCAAACAGCTCGCGATAGTCCTGCTGCCAGCCTTCGTACACAATTACCGGCGAAAAATTAACGTGTACCTCGTAACCGGCATTATAAAAATCATTAATGGCGGCTAAACGCTGGTCTACGGAATCGGTACGTACATCTACCAGCTTGCTAACTCGATGCGGCATCAAACTAAAACGAATGCGCATTTTCTGTTGAGGGTCATAAGAAAGCAATTCGGGGTTTACGAATTTAGTGGCAAAAGTGCCAAAAGCTTTGGGGTGGTTCCGGAAAAAAGCCGTAGCCGCCGCTACATTATCCGAAATTGCTGCATCTACCGAAATATCGGAGTTACAGCCAATATCGTAAGTATAGTAAAGCGGGTGCGTTTGGTTAGGTACTTTGGGCCAGGTTTGCTTTTGCACGTGCTTATCTACGGCCGTAAGAATTTCTTCTGTATTCGTAAACAAGGTGATGGGGTTCACGGCTTTATTCCGGTCGACATAACAATAAGCACAAGCCCCTAAACAACCGTTGGCAAAACTAGGTGCTATAAAATCGGAGCTGCGGCCGCTCTCCCGAATAGTAAGCGTTTTCAATCGTCCTAATACCAACACATCCGATTTTATCCGGAAATGATTGAGCGGTATTTCCGGTAACCGGTTATGTTGTTTTATTTCCTGGTGAGTAGCTTCCGGATAGGAGAGCAAGGCTTTTACGCCCCGATCGTTTAGCGCATCCGGAGTATATAAAATGGTTGATGGTCTGAATGTCTGCATACTGTTTTATAACAGTTACTATATTGGTAAGGTTCAGGATTTTTATATTGTAATATCCTGATTTATAGTATATTATAAATTATTTTTAATAATTTTATGGCTGTTTTCAAACTCCAAAATAATTAAAATTACTGGTATTTATATGCGTCGCCACGGATGTGGCGTTAAGTTTTGGAGCTTGAAATAAAGGAGTATAAAATAAGTCACATCGAAAATAAATATGCCGGCATAAAGCAACATTAATAAATAAGAATGCGGGAAATACAGGTAAAATAATACGGAAGGGAAAAGGGTGCCGATTATTTTGCTTAAAGCTATATACAAAGATTGTCCGGCAACATCTTCTCTTTTCAGAAATAAATGGATGAATAGCACCGACATCACCAGGTTCTGACCAAAAGCCGCGTAAATACCAATGTATTCATTAAACTCCTGGGATATAAGTAAAATCGTAAGTGCGGAGAAAACCAGGGTAAACAAAAATGTAGGCCAGAATAAAACTCTGGGGAGCTTTTCCGGAAATTCTGTTTTGCCGTAGCGAAGATACTGCACTAAAATGCCAAAATCGAATAAGAGCCACAGGTAATCGATGTATAACTGGGGTAAGGGGTGGGGATGAACAAAGGAAAATATAAACTCCCACGAAATATTGGCACAAATTGCCACCATCGGCATACCATAAGTTTTATCGAGATAACTGCGCCGGATAATAAGCAGATAGGTAATCGTCCAGAAAAGTCCACTGCAGATTTGTAAAGTATGCGCAATAAGGTCATTTAATGTTACCGGATCTTGTAGCATATTTTACCAAACCAATTTGAAACCGGAAAGTTAAATAAATTTGAAGATTTTCTGTTTGCCAGAGACGGGTCTGTCGATAAGGTATAACCGTATATATAATCTGAATAGAAAAATTAGCGCGTAAAAACACGGGCCCACCACATCAACACAAATTGCAAAGGTAAGCGGGCCAGCGCCAGCCACTTGTAAGGAGAATTAACGGACCAGTAATTTACCGCCATTTGAATATTGGCCGGAAAAACACAAATTAACAAGATAATAATACCCCAGGCTGCCCATTTGCGGCTTTGAGGCGGTAGTAACAATCCTCCCAGAAGAATTTCTATAATACCACTCAGGTAAACCAGCCATAATGGCCAAGGCAAAAAAGCCGGCATGATATTTAAATAAGGCTGCGGATGTACAAAATGGTTAATTCCGGCCAGAATATAAACGGCCGCCATAATGTATAGCGAAATAGCTTTCATGTAAAGGCATTTAATTGCAAAGGACGCCGTTAAAGCGCCCTTTTTTAATATTGTAATTTTTAACCAATCAATGATTATCCACCGCCTACTTTTTCCTGATCCGGATGTTCATTGTAACCGGTCATGTCTTCTTTCTTAGTATCATCTTCCGGCAGAATTTCAGTGTCATTTGTTCCGGAGCCAGCAGGATTGTATTCCTGATTTTTAGAGTCGTTGCCGGCTGCAACGCCGCCGGTTACTTTTTCGCCTTCTTCTTCCACCGCTTTAGCCGACGGGTTATTAGGATCTGTATTCATAGTTTTTAATGTAAAGTTCTGGTTTAATTAGATATATGTTATAAGCGCAAAAGGGCCGGAAAGGTTTTAAAAACATCTGCAGAATAATTTATATATTATTAAATTAATATATTTAATTTGGTACGTTTTTAGCTCTTTAAAGAACAAGTACTATTTACGCCTTAAATATATCAAACATGAAAACCAGAGTTATTTCTCTTTTGCTGCTGTTACCTTTTTTTGTTTTAGTAATGGATAGTTGCAAAAGTACATCGGTACTTACGGTACAAAAGCCGGTTGCCAAACAGCTTCCTCCCGGCCAAGCCAAAAAAATGTACGGTCAACAATCGGCAAAAGCATTTGCTCCGGGGCAGCAAAAAAAGCAATTCAGCACTGTTAAGTATCAGAAAAAGGGGAAAAGTAAAAGTAAAGGTAAAAGTAAAAAATAAGCTGGTTTATTTAAGTTAGCCGAATATTTATCGCACATCTCCTTTTAAAAAGAGCTGCCTTTTCATCCGGTAAAAGCAAGCAAATAGTTGTTTTGGATTACCAGCTGTTTCGCTTTTTTAATCAGAATATATTTCCTTGTGACAAGGTGCAATTAATTAGAAAAGAACAGGAAAATAATAATTTCTTAAAAGCAGCATAAAACCGGAGAGGAGCTTTTATGCTTATTTCAATAGTGTATTTATAATTATATATATTTTTGTTTTAAATCTGATTTAAGTTATTTACAAAAGCCAGCATTTTATCATAGTGAGAGCCTTTCCAGTAAATGCGTTGGCAGTTTGGGCATAAATAAAACTCATCAAAATATAATTTTGTTTTAGGCGGAATTTTGTCCCAAACTTCTTCTTTAGAGATAGGAGCTAAAAAGCTATTACAAGCCAGGCAACGGGTAAAAGGCCGGAAAGCCGGCTGTAAGCCAAAATAACGGATTACTTCTTTTAATTGTTCTTCCGGATTTTGAGATCGCAGCCAATAACCTCGGTTTATTTCTTTATGCTTTAATAAACCAATATCTCGGGTAAGTACAATCCGGTTCTCAACCGCCGACAAGGTAGCAATGGCTATATCGTTAGGAATATTAATATCTAAGTAAGCATCAAAACCAAGCAGACGCAAAGATTTAGTCAATTTCCCCAGGTGTACATCCAGTATAAATTTATCGGTTACCGGTAAATAAGACTGCAGCGAGAAGGGGCTAAGTTCGGGGTAAGCAGCAACAGCGGGGTATACTTCTACTTTGTCTTGCGGTTTCAGGGCTTGCGGCAACGCCGCGGGTTTTTGGTTTACCAAAATAACGTCTACTTCCGGGTGCGGAATGCCTAAGGCTTCAATGGCATCTTTTAAGGCGGGAGAACCGGTAAAAGAATACTCGAGCCATTTATTTTTTTTAATAGCGGGCAAAAAGTCGTTTAAAGCATCGTAAAAACGAATTTGGGCAAAATTAAGCATGTACCTGTTTCAACGTAGAAGCTTTACCAAAGGGTTTTAAGGTTAACATCAGCTCCACAGATTTGTTGGGTTAAAACAAATAAATCAACCCAAAGGCTGTTTAATTTCCCCCATTGCCAGCGAGGCCAGTTTTTCTAAGTTTTCCTGGTCGGCCGTAGTAAAGATGCGGTTTTTTTTTATCTATTACACAAACGCCGCCCAACCGGAAGCCATCGGGCGTTATAATGGGAGCACCGGCAAAGAATTTCAAACCAAAGTCGCCGGCCACAAAAGGATTAGACAACAAACAAGGGTCGGGTAAGGCATCGTTGAAAACGTTAACGGCGTCCTGTAAAATAACCAGGGAACACAGGCTTTCTTCGCGCAGAACTTCTTTTAGTCCGTTCATGCCTATGCTGGCTTTGTACCAAATCCGGTATTTATCTACCAAAGAAACAAGGGCTACCGGCGTATTAAAAGTTTGGCAAGCCTTTACCGCAATTTGGTTAAACGGATGTTCCGGCTGACTATCCAGTATTTTAAATGAGTTTAGCTTTTTCAGCCTGGCTACTTCATTTTCGGGCCGTAAAGCTGTTATTACTGTATTTTCCATTTAGCAAATTTTCAGAACCTCACCGTTAAATTAGTAAAGAAATAGTTTGAATAAAAATTTGCCTTTAATCTTAATATCTGCTTTTAAAAAAGGTGAGGCGTTCCAATTAAAGTTTTCTATAGCTTAATTTAAGGAAAAACTAGATAGCAGAAAGTCAGCAGATTTTATATCAAAAGAATAGATTAAGGAAAATATAAGTTAAATTCTACCAGACGCAATTAACATCAGTTCTGTAATTGTGCCTGCAGGTAAATTGTTAATCTATAAAAGTATAGCTGTCTAAACAAATCGAATTATAAAGGAACTTATTGATGGCTTGCACTCTTAAAATAAAAAAGAATACTATACTTTTCATTGATTAATATTATTTTTGTACTTAAAATTAACTATCGTTAGATAGGGAACAAACAAACCTTTCAATTTAGAATGAATTTTAAAAACAACAAACCTTCCTGCTTCGGAATATCTTTAAGATATTTATTGTTGGGAGCAGCTGCTCTGTATACCGTAGAAGCATCGGCCCAAACTAAAGTAAATCCGAATAGCCAGACCACAATAGGAGCGGCGCCGGCTAAAGGCCAAAAAAAAACTCCTAATGCCCCTTTTATTAATAAAACCAACATGGACCTGAGCGCCAAGCCCGGAGATGATTTTTATACTTATGCCAGTGGTAACTGGATAAAAAATAATCCGGTACCGGCCAAAGAAACGCGTTGGGGAAGCTTTAATGTACTTCGCGATTTTAACATCAATGCTGTAAAATCTATTCTGAACGAAGCATCGCAAAATAAAAATGCAGCTACTGGTTCGGTGGAGAAACGAGTTGGTGATTTTTACGCCGCTGGTATGGACAGCACGGCCATCGATAAGCTGGGGTATACGCCCATTAAAGCTGATCTGCAGCAAGCTGCGGCGGTAAAAAATGTACAAGGTATTCTGGACCAGGCTGCTATAATGCGAACTTCCGGTATTGGTTCGCCTTTGTTTGGTTTTTACGTAGGGCAGGATCGGAAAAATCCGACAGTGATGATTCCACAACTGAGTCAGGGCGGAACTACTTTACCTGACCGCGATTATTACCTGAAAAACGATGCTCGCAGCACCAAAATCCAGGAAGCCTATAAAAAATATATTACCCAATTATTTACTTTAACCGGGGTGCCGCAAGCTACCGCGCAAAAAAATGCCGAAACCATTTTTAACCTGGAGAAGAAAATGGCCGCTGCGCAAATGAGCCGGGTAGAAATGCGCGATCCTTATAAAACCTACAACAAATTTGCCGTAGCCGATTTATCTAAAACTACGTCTAATATTCAGTGGAAACCTTTAATGGCGAAAATGAAAGTTACCGGACAAGATACCGTTCTGGTAAATTCGCCGGCTTTCTTTAAGGAATTAAATACTTTATTAACCAGTACGCCGGTAGCGGACTGGCAAACTTACCTGCAATGGAATGTCTTGAAATCGGCCGCTCCAAACTTAAGTTCTCCGTTTGTAAACGCCAACTTTGCTTTTACGCAGGTTTTATCCGGTCAGAAGGTACAAACGCCGCGTTGGCAGCGTCTATCGTCGCAAACCGATAATGCGGTAGGCGAATTGCTGGGCCAGTTATACGTAAAACAATACTTTAAGCCCGAAGCCAAAGCCCGGATGGAAGAATTGATCAGCAACCTGGTGAAAGCTTACGAAATCCGGATTAAAGGCTTGGATTGGATGAGTCCGGCTACCAAAGAAAAAGCTTTGGCTAAATTACATGCTTTTACGCCTAAAATTGCTTATCCCAACAAATGGAAAAACTATGATGGCCTGGAAATCAGCCGTTCCAATTATTTCCAGAACTTACGTAATTCTAACCAATGGGATTATAATGAAATGGTGAGCCAGTTAGGCAAACCCGTAGATAAAACCCGCTGGGGCATGACGGCACCAACTGTAAATGCCTATTATAATCCGGTAATGAACGAAATTGTTTTCCCGGCCGGTATTTTACAATTCCCTTTCTTCGATCCAAATGCCGATGATGCGATTAATTACGGCGGTATCGGAGCGGTTATCGGCCACGAGATTTCTCACGGCTTCGACGACTCTGGTTCGCAGTACGATAAAGATGGTACTTTGCGTAACTGGTGGACTCCTGAAGACCTGGCCCGCTTTAAAGAAAAAGCCACTGCTTTACAGAAACAATACGATGCTTATACGGTTTTAGACACCATTCACGTAAATGGTAAATTAACACTGGGCGAAAACATTGGTGATTTAGGCGGCTTAAATGCAGCTTACGAAGCCTTTAAAATGACTAAACAAGGTAAATCGAACGAGAAAATTGACGGTTTCACGCCCGATCAGCGTTTCTTTTTATCCTGGGCGCAGGTTTGGCGCGGTAATATCTTACCCGAAAGTGCAGCCCAACAAATTGTAACTGATCCGCACTCTCCCGGAGAGTACCGTACTATCGGGGCGCCGGTAAACATGGATGCCTGGTACAGCGCTTTCAATGTAAAACCGGGCGATAAGCTTTATAAAAAACCGGAAGAAAGAATCCGGCTCTGGTAAATAACTTAACTATTCAAATAAAAAAGCCGCTTCGTAAAGGAAGCGGCTTTTTTTATGTAAATTGATTAAATGAGCCTGGCTTAATGTCCTTGATGGAGCAGGTAGAAAAGCCCAATCTGGCCTACGCTGTTCTGCACTTCCGGTTTTCGGTTGCCTACATCGTTTATATTGCTGATACCAAAAGCCCATCTTACATCAATACCCAAGCCGGACCGGCCTACATAACTTACGCCCACCGGCAACGAAAAATCAGTGGTACGGTAATATTGTATTACGTTCGATTCGTTGTTGTCATTAACTTCTTGGCGGGCTTTCAGTAATAAACCAATTTGCGGACCAGCCTGAATTCTAAATCCGTTGTTGAACATATACTGAGCCAATACCGGCAAATTCAGGTAATGTAAATTAGTGTTTGTTTCGTTATTATTGCTGATGGTTTTACCACCCTGTGCCGAGTAAAATAATTCCGGTTGCAGCGCAAAATTATCGATCAGGTGAATATGTGCTAATCCACCGGCGTGAAATCCCGGTTTTAACTCTGTTTCATTGCCGGCACTGTTTCTTAACATAGCGGCATTAAAGCCACCTTTTATTCCCCAATGTACATCCTGTGCCGTAGCTGCTCCGAGCGAAAGAAAGGCAAAACAGCTTAGAATTAGTTTTTTCATAATTTAATTTAATGGTTTGTAGAAATGGCAGTTAGCCTAAGGCTAAATCTGCGAAACAAATATATATCAATTTTAAAGTAAACAGCAGAGGAACGGGTAAATGAGCTTGGGAGTTTTTTCTATTTGCTTACTGCAATAGTAAATATTTTTTTATCTCTTATGATATTGAAAGCACTATTTGTAAGCTACTGATTTAAAAAGACTTTTAATTATGCGAAATGAAGAAAATTAAAAAAGTTAAGCTTTCAAGGCAATAAGTTATTTCTGGCGTCGAAAAAAATTAGTAATTTTAATTTTACCTGATACCTAATTTTATTACTTATGAAGGCAATTTCTCTTTTATTGGTAACCTGTTTTATTTCTGTAAGCTCCGTTAAGGCCCAAAAAACGGCTCCCAAGCCAGCTCTCGAGAGCTCTACTTTAAAGCAGCAATTCAGCGGCATGAAAAGCCGGTCTTCTACTTACAAGGAGTTTAACCAGGATTACAAAGTAGTAAAAGTAAGCTATTTGGATTCTTTCTGGAGAAACGTGCAGGATTCTTTAAGAGCCCGGGAACGTAACATCCGACAGGCCGGAAAAGCAACCGAACAGTCGCTGGTAAAAGCTCAGAAAGAACTGGAAAACCAATCTGCTGCTATACAAAACCTTAAACAGGAAAATGCCCAAAAAGACCAGCAGCTTCAGAAAACAGCGCATAACATTGCCAGCCTTTCGGTTTTTGGTATAGATATGGATAAGCAGGTTTATGTGGTATTGAGTTGGTTGGTTATTCTTGCCCTGGCTTTGCTGAGCGGTGTTTTTGCCTACTTGTACAAAAAGAGTAAAGTAGTTACCGATCAAAAAATCAGTGCTTTCGAAGATATCTCCAAAGAATATAAAGAACATAAACAAGTTGCCCGTGAGCGGGAAATCAAAATAAAGCGCGAACTCCAGACCGAAATAAATCGCGTAGAAGAGCTGAAGCAGCAAATAAACTTACTCAACAAACAAATGCCGATATAAGAAGAAAGGCTTCCGGATAAGTTCCGGAAGCTTTTTTTTTGAACTAAATGTCGGTTCTGAAATATAATGGAGGGATAACTAAATTAGGGGATATCGCTTATGGTGGCCTAGCCCGGAAGAAAAAGACACAGGCAATGACGCCCGCGCCAGCAGATATCTGATCAAATTTAAATACTTGAATATGCACATTTGAAATTTAAATTGAATTTTGATAGATGTATGCTGATGGGAAAGATTTATTGGATCCGAAGTTAGTAGGGGGCTATTGATTAGATCAGCCGATTTTTTATCAGGACAAAATGACTTATGTGCAGGATTATAGAAATACTTCTTCAACAATTAACAACTAACAAGCAATAATCAAATATCAGGTTTTTTGTTTTTTCTTTTTGGCAGCCGGAAATAAGATGTTGTTCAGGATAAGCCGGTAACCGGGAGAATTGGGATGCAGCGACAAGTCCGTCTGGTTTTCGCCGCCTCGGGGATAATAAGCTTCCGGATCGTGCCCGCTGTAAAAAGTCCAGGTGCCTTTACCTACCGAACCATTCATGTATCTTACTTCTTTTGCCGCTTTGGTTTCGGCCATGATGGTGGCATCCGGTTTAATGTATATTTTTTTAAAAGCCGTGGTCTGGCCCATAAAACCTTTAATGGTTTTCTCGTGGTTTTGGGTCAGCATGGTGGGTATGGGGTCCCACTTAGCCGAAAAAGTGAATAAGGAAAAGTAATCGTTTGCCTCGTACACGCCCCGTTCTTGCCGTTGATTATCGATACTGGAGAATTCGTTATTAAAAGGACTCAGGAAAACATCAAAATTCTGAAAGGCAAACGTCTTGCTGAAATCCAGTTTTTGCTGGGCTTCGGGGTCAACGCCATCTCCATCAAATAAAGATTCCACTATATCTACGCCTTCGGCGGCCAGGGCAATGTCGTAGGTGTCGGTAGCCGAGCACATGGCAAATAAAAAGCCGCCGCCCGCTACAAATTCTTTTATTTTTTTGGCTACCCCCAACTTCATCTGCGATACTTTGGCGTAGCCGTAGCGGCGGGCAATGCCTTCGGCTTCCTGTTTTTCGGCCAGGTGCTTCGATAGATTACGGCGCCAACCGGTATTTTTCCCGTACTGGCCGGTAAAATCTTCGTGGTGTAGGTGCAGCCAATCATATTTAAGCAATTTCTTATCCAGCACTTCTTCATCAAATACCAAATCGTACGGAATTTCGGCATAAGTCAGCACCAGCGTAACGGCATCTTCGAAGGGATCGGCGGTTTTGGGGGAATAAACAGCTACTTTCGGCAACTTTTCCAGTTTCATTACTTCCATATTGGCTTCAGGAGCGGCAATTTCCGTTGTAATTTGCTGGTATTGAGCATCCGAAAGTACCTGGTAAGAAACGCCTCGCACCATTAATTCGTTTTCGGCCGCCGGCGTATGTTTAAAGGCAAAGCTACCGCCCCGGTAATTCAGGAGCCAGTCTACTTCTACCTGCTGCTGCAAAACCCAGTACGCCATTCCATACGATTTTAAATGATCTTTCTGCAGTTCATCCATGGGAATAAGTACCTGGGCGGCCCGCACCGAAAAAGAAAGAAAAAGAAAGTAAATGAAGACAGAGGTAAAGCGTTTAGTCATACCCACCAGATTAGAACGCGTTTATACAAATACCAGTGCTGGTTATTTCTCCTCACTAATGTACTTTAAAAACTAAAGTAATAGCAAGCAAGCCAGTATATTATAACGTAAAATCTAAAATTAAGGCCTCGAATTTCGCTCATGATTTAAGATTATCGATTAGAAATATATGAATTGGTTTGGAAGATCAAAAGCCACGATGCACGATTATATAAGCATGCCAAAAACAAACTGCGGTTGATACTAATAAAGGGTGGGATGGAAGTTAGAAGTTAAAAAGCTTAGTATAACAGACAAGCCATACTGGCCTTAAATATAGGATTTTAGAAAATATGGAGGTCGTATTTATGCAATAAGCCACTTAAATCGGACCTGGAAAACTTTGCTTTTTTAAGTTTGTTTAACTCCGGATCAATCGAAAAAAGGTGAGCTTCCCGGAAATCAGCTTTTTCTAAATTGGTTTGCCGGAAAATAGCCTGGTTTAAATCAGAACCGGAGAAATCGGCGGCAGTTAAATCACAATCCGAAAAATTGACTTCTTTCAGGCTACAGTTTTTAAATTTTGTACCTTTTAATTTTTTGCGAATAAAAATAGAATAATCCAGCAGGCAATCGGTAAAAGTAACCGAGAACAAGAAATCTGAACAGGTGCTAAAATTTATACCCAGCATTTTACAGCTCCGGAATTGTCCGTTATCCATTTTCACCTGGTTCAAATTTACCATGCTTAAATTACAGGTATCAAAAACGCAATCGGAGAATACTGCCCGGGTTAACACCATATCCGAAAAATCACAGCTAATAAAAGTACATTTATCAAATTCGGTTTGGGTTAGATTTTGATCGGTGAAATTTACTTTTGTAAAAGTCTTTTCTTCGTAATAAGTTTCTGCCATTATCAGGGTATACATTTGGGATAAAATTACGATTATAATTCCAGAAAAGTGTTTTTCCAGAAAAGCCTTTCTGTCTGCTATTTCCCCAATTATAATCTTTTTTTATGCTGATGCTTTAAGCTACGGGTGCAACTCCTCCTGCATCCAGCCGTTTGTAAGATTAAGCGGTAAGGTAAAGTAACCTTTGCAATCTGGCTTACCGCAGTTATTTCCCAAAGGCCCAAAATTACCGTCTCGCCTTTTCAACCATGCAAATAATAAGCTTTATGTTAAAAATACCGCGCGATAAAAAACTAGATAGTACCCTGGATGTATTCCGGGATGGATATACTTTTATCCAAAAGAAAAGCGAGCAGTTACAATCTGATATTTTCCAGACCAGATTATTGGGCATGAAAGTTATTTGTCTGCATGGCCCGGAAGGAGCGCAGGTATTTTACGATCCGGAGAAATTTATGCGAAAAGGCGCCATGCCCAAAAGAGTTCAGAAAACCTTAACCGGCGAAAATGGTGTGCAAACTTTAGATAACGAAATGCACCACCAGCGCAAAGCCATGTTTATGTCGCTGATGAACCCGGGAAACATCCACCGGTTAATGGTTTTGCTTTCTAAAGAATGGCAGCAGGCCGGTAAAGACTGGGAAAATGCCGAAGAGATAGTGCTTTTTAAAGGTGCGCAGGATATTATGTGCCGGGCCGCCTGTGCCTGGGTGGGCGTGCCTTTACCCGAAAATAAAGTACGTAAAAGAGCCCGCGATTTGGGTTGGATGGTAGATGCTTTGGGGGCGGTAGGGCCTAAACACTGGCGCGGCAAACAGGCCCGGCGGCGTAGTGAAAAGTGGATTGAGAAAATTATTAAACAGATACGTAACGGTAAGTTGCTCCTCGATGACAAACTACCGGCGGCAGTTATTGCCCGTCACCGCGATGCCAATGACCAGTACCTGGACCGCAACATGGCTGCTATTGAATTATTAAATTTAATTCGCCCGATTGTGGCCATTGCCTGGTACGTGGTATTTTCGGCACTTGCTTTACATCAATACCCCGTAACGCGGCAAAAATTTTTGAGCGGAGCAGAAAACTACGATGAGCTTTTTGTACAGGAAGTTCGCCGTTTTTATCCGTTTACCCCGTTTTTAGGAGCTTTGGTGCGCCAAGATTTTAACTTGAACGGTTATTACTTCCCGAAAGGAACGATGGTTTTGCAGGATGTTTATGGTATGCACCACGATGCCCGGGTTTGGGAAAGGCCCGATGCATTTTATCCGGAGCGTTTTCGGGACTGGCAGGGCAACCGCTTCGATTTTATGCCGCAGGGCGGCGGCGATTTCAGTAACGGCCACAGATGTGCCGGCGAATGGATTACCATAGAAGCCATGAAATTAAGTTTGCATTACCTGACCAAAGGTATAAAATACGAAGTGCCGGAACAGGATTTACATTTCAGCTTATCTAAACTGCCCACCTTGCCCGAAAGTGGTTTTATTATCAACCGGGTGAGGAGAGTAGATAGTTTTGAGTCTACTATTACCGGAATGGGTTGTCCTTTTCACAAATAAATAGTACGGGTTTATAAAGACAGATATTGCCGGAAAATAAAACAAGTTTGTTTTTGTAAATGAAATATCGTTTAAAACTAATTATATACTTTTCGTTAGTAAATGCCGGTCATGGTCTTTAAAACCAAATTTATGGTAAAGGGCTTTGCCGGCTTTATTGTGTCTTTCGGCTTCGAGGTGCAATACCCGTAGGTTCAGGTTTTTAGCTTCAGTTATAATATAAGTTAAGGCCTGAGAGCCAAAACCCTGCTGCCGGAAATCTTCCTCAATAAATAATTCATCCAGGAAAGCAATGCGGCCACCAAACTCGAAACTATAGCAAAAGGTCAGCGCCAGGTAACCGATGGTTATTTCTTGTAAACGTAGTAACCAGATTTTACCTAATTCCGGCGAAGACAGGAAATGCTGCAGTACTGGTTCTGCTTTAGATACATCAAACGGATATTGATCGATCGCATAAAACTTTTCCTGCATTGCCAGTATTGGTAAAGTATGAGCCGGCGTAGCTATTTCGAATTGTAAAGACATATATTCTTTTGCGTAATACTTTCTTACTCGCAGGCGGTTTTTTTTATTACTTAAATCTATTTCCAACCAGACGAATTTTATTCTGAAATAAATAAGAAATAAAAACCATAACTATGTGGTTGTAGCTTGTAATATTACAATTTAATCAAAATATAAATAATAGCATTTTACTTGTATTTTAATTGCTGTTTAAAAATTAATTTGAATAGTTTAGCAAAAATTCTTACCCGCAATTTCCCTTTAAGCCGGATGACTATCCAGCGCTTTGATTTCGGATTTGTAAGCCGGCGGCAACAATAAGTTTTTAATAAACCATTCCAGGTTAAAAAAGCGGCTTAATTTATATAAGGTAAGCACCGGCGTTAATACCGAAACTTTGTTTAAAAGTAAGAGCTGCTTTACACGCTCTGGTGCCACCATTATTTGGGCCTGTCGTAAAACAAAATACCGGATAAAGCCCAGATGTTTGCGGTACTGAGCGTACAAATCTGTCGTGTACCGGCTTTTTTCCAGGTCTTGTTGCAGATGCGCGGCCCGCATGTGCTCCCAGGCGGTAAAAGTTGTTGGTAAACCCTTTATACCCATCCGATGCCCAACCCGGTAAAATACTTCAAATACATCCGCCTTTTCGGCCAGTGTTAATGTTCTTTCCAGGAGCTCATACGAACGGATTGAATAATCTATCAGCATAAAAAGCACATCGCGGTAAGCCCAATCCGGTATAGCTGCGCCCCGCGCTTTTTCTACTCCGCCGTGAATGGCCCGCATTTTATCAATGGCCCGCAGGGCATCTTCTTTATTATAAAAAACAATCTGGCGGGCATAACCAACCGTAGAGAAAAGCCGTCCCAACGGATCGGCGGGAAGCCGGCCGGTAAAATACAGCCAGTCTACGGCTTTGTTTAAAGCAAACTCTGCCGATGCGCCCGCAAAAATAAAAAGAATTGTATCGCCCTTGCCCCAGATCTCCCGCACAATAGATTTTTCAGAAACAAAATACTCCATATTAAGCTAACGATATTGTTGGGTAAAATGTGGTGTCTGGGTTGAAGATAATTTATTTTATATGATAGTTTTTCGGCATAAAATAAATAATTAAAAATAAACGGGAATGGCATGGTTTTTAAGTAATTAGCTTTAAATAAGTATAAATTTAAATTTTATATGAATTTTACTTTTCCCTGAAAAATAGATAATCTAAATATTGTCGGGAATAAAAAAAATACAACATATTTGTAATGTAAATAATTTATTTTTTAGAAAAGGTAGCAGATGGAAAATTTAGTAATTGAAACCAATGTACTAACAACAGAACAGGTTTTAAATAAACTATTAAACTCGGTGCAGGAATATCGGGGAAGATATCCAGAATTAGGTTATATAATTTCTGGTATGGAAGTAATGCGCCAACAAAACCCCCAGGAAGAGCTTTTACCTTTAATGTTAAGGGTTAATGCTTACATGAGAGACAAACTATTTGAATACTATGTTATCCGGGTGATGCAGCATAAATTTCAGCAAGACTTGGAGGCGGTGCAAACAGAAAAACCCGTAGAGCCCAGTAGCGACACTTATTTAAAATTTCTAGATTTTAAAGAAACTACCCCTATCAAATAAAGTTTTCATAAAAACACCTATTCCTCTAAACATCATCAACATCAACCAAAAAGGCAGCTATACCGCTGCCTTTTTGGTTTTTTATCCGGATAATCAAATTATTTTAGCTTGTATCCTGATATCCCCGAAAGAATAAAACCAGTATTATTATAGTTAGGTATTAAATAAGGAGATTTGCTTTATAATATGACGGGTTTATTAAAAAGGTTTGTCGCTGTTTTTACCCTGGTAAGTTTGGAATTAGCTGTACTGGCCGGAGTAGCGATAGTTTCGGTGTTAGTATTTTTGCTGATGGCCAAAACTGTTTTTATAGATCAGAATAATGCGCTGGACCAGGCTGCTTTTGCCTTTGCCGAAGCCCATACCAATAATAACTTAACCCGGTTTATGAGGTTTATTACCTTTTTTGCTTCGCGGGACTTTCTTATTATAGGTTCGGTTGTATTGTCTTTATTCTTTTTCTTTATAAAAAAGCACCGGTGGTATTCGGTTAAAATTCCGGTTATTGCGGCCGGCAGTTCTTTGCTGAATCAAGGTATGAAATTATGGTTTGACCGGCCCCGACCTGAAACTGCTTTTTATGAGCAACCCGGCTTTAGCTTTCCGAGTGGCCATGCCATGATTGGAGGTGCTTTCTACGGTTTATTAATTTACTTGGCCTGGACCAGCCTGCCGCATAAATTGTGGCGCTGGTTCTTGGTTTTAATTTTAAGTATTGGGGTACTTTTAATTGGCTCTAGCCGCATTTACCTGCACGTGCACTATGCCAGCGATGTAATTGCCGGTTGGTCGGCGGGTTTTGTTTTCCTGATTATATGTTTACTAATCATGCGGCAGCTAGAACCAAAGTATGCCCGCAAAGCGCACGAAGTACTAGATCAGGACCGGACAGCATAGCTGTTGCAGTATTTTAGAAAAGAAAGTTGTAATATTATTACTTAACCCAAACCCGCAAAGCTTTTAAGCCGCTTACGCCCTGTAATTCATCCAGATCCAGGTCTTCCACTTCTTTGCGCAACATGCCTATATTTTGCAGGTAATCGATGTATTCTTTGTATTCGTTGGCTTCGCGGCCTTGGGCATAAACCAGGGCTATGCTGCCGGGCTGGGTAAGCCTTTCCAGAGTGCCGATTACCGTAGCTTTATCTATCCGTTTTTTAACAATTTCGTAGCGAATATTATAAGCGCCGTCTACGTCAAATTTGCGTTCGTCGCGCCGGAACCGGATAGCCAGGGGCTGACTATAAATAAGAATAAGCTGCGTTGTTTCGAGGGGCAGGGGCAATTCCGCTTTTAAAGCGGCCGTACGCCGGGTAATTTCGCACATGGTCATGAGCTGCCACAACCGCAGGTTTTTAAGAAACACCATATCAAAGGGCCGGTTTTCTACCAGCGAAGCACCCATATAAATGTTAAACTCCACGCCATCGGTTTTAAATTTCTCAAAATAATGCGGGTACATTTTTTGGGCTTTTTCTTCTTCCTGATCCAGGTAATCCGAAATTGTTTGGTTAATACGCGTTAAGCTTTCTTCGTAGGCTTTGCGCCGCTTATACAAAATGCCCAGTTTCGGGTCCATGGCCTGATAGTAAGCAGAGATAACAGGTTGTAAAGTTGGATTGTTCTTTTCGAGGTAAGTAAAAATAGGCTCAACGTGTTTTTTAATCACCTCAAATATAGCGGCTTCGTCTTGCGACAAAATGCCCCGGCGCAGTTTCCGCAGGTTTTTACTTACGTAAAATTTTAATTCGTCCAGGATAGGTAAGGGTTGTGTTGCAATGGCCTGCTTTAAAACTTTTTCTACCAGCCGCAAGTGTTCTACCAAATCGCCCTGAATGGCAACATTTCTTTCGGTAGAGGAACTGCGGATATCGGAAACGCCATAAATCGGGTAAACATCCTGGAAAACAATAGGTTCTATATCGGCTGTTTCGCCATTTTCCCGCTGCTCCAGTAAGTTTAGCGCCGCTTCTTTAAAGCGCCATTCCAATACCGGATGTATATTGGTGAATTTTTCTTTAATTACATTTTGCACCCGGCTTTCCAGATCTTCGGCGTTGCGCCTTAATGCGGCTTCAAAATGCGGTAAAAACTGCGCTATTTTGGTCAGTGAAAAGTTATTCAGGTCATTTACGTACGGCGAACCTAATTCAAGAATGCCCAGAATCTGGTTTTCATTGCGCAGTAAAGCCAGAATCATGCTGTTTATTCCCATTTCCCGGATCTGAGATTTTACTTCATCGGGCAAAGACGAAGTTTTAATATCTTCGAAAACAATGGGGTCCTGTTCTTGTATCAGTTTATCATATATCACTTTAAACGTTCGAGAATTAGTAGAAAACTCAATTTGGGGAATAAGAAAACTGTGGTTGATTTTACGGCCGAAATTTACGAACGTATTTCTCTTTTTATTAAAGGCAGCTACTCCCAACTGCAGGCTGGGGCGGCCAAAAAATATCCGCAGTTTTTCCTGGAGTTGTTCAAACTGGTTCGCGGCCATTAGTACATCTTTTTCCAGTAAATCCAGCTTGATAGCCGATAGGGTTTCCTGTTCGGTTACATCAACCAGATCCATCACGTAAAAACCTTCAAAAGCATAATCGCTGGGAGATAAGTAGCGGAGCCATAAATCCAGGTCATCCATATTTCCCAGTAATAATTTAATATCTTCCTCAGATAAAGTTTTATCCGAACAGGTTTTAACTTCCATGAAGTTTGTATTAAAACCTACTTTATAGTGCCGGTAAAGTCCCAGCTGGTAATCGGGAACGGTAAATACGGCTGCTTCTTCCAACGGTACCGGTACCTGGTATACGTCTTCCAGAATGGTTAACAATGCCTGTCTAACCATGAAACCCAGCATGGTGCTGGCATCCATGTTAAGCGGACGCTTGAGTTGATTATTATCATGAATAAATATTTCCCGGAACTTAGGGGTCTGGTAAAAACTGGTATTCTGGAAAGGAACCAAAGCACCCCGCATGGCCGTTTCCCAGGTTGCAGGCGGAAAAATAGCGGTCATCAGGAGCTCAATTAAATCTTCGTGGCCCTGAATACCGGTACAATCATCGCAGGGCTCCTGTAATTCCGGAGCTAACTGCAACTGCCGGTTTATTTCTTTGGCAAAACGGGATATCCCTTTGTTATCGTCGTTGATTTTTGATTCCCAGTAACGGATAAGCGGGGCAAAACTTAAAAAAGTTTTAAAAGGAAAGTGACTAAGACTTAACTGGAAATCGGTACTCTTCATAAAATAAGAAGTGGTAAAGAAAATTAGGGTTTATGTTTACTATAATATACTTATTTGAAAAAGAAATAGGTACAACAAAGCTTTTGTTTATTTGAACCGGCCTTAGTTATTGGGTGCTTTGGTAAAATAAAAAGCAGCTTTGAGGCTGCTTTTTATTTTCTTTTTATTTTGTGGTCGGATACCAGTTCCGGAGCCGGACTTCTATATTTTTATTGGCATCATTCACCATTTTTTTAAAGCTTTCTACATCACTCAGGCCCGATTGCCCCCGGTAATGATACGGATAAACTATTTTGGGCTGGAAGGCTAATACCGCCTGAGCCGCCTGGTTTATATCCATGGTATAAGGTAAGTTCATACAAACAAAAGCAACATCTATATTCTTCAGGGCGCGCATTTCAGCTATGCCTTCGGTATCACCGGATAAGTAGATATTTTTATCACCCATGGTTAATACATACCCATTGCCCCGACCTTTGGGGTGGCGCGCATCGGTTGTGTCAGGCAGATTATACATCGGAATAGCTTTAATGGCAATATCTTTTTGCTGGGTTTGCGCTCCGTTTTTGATAATTACTGCTTTTTGTTTGTAGGTAGTAGGCAGCATGTCGGCCACGGCCGGCGGCACTATAAAAGTGGCCTTATTCAAATCCAGCGCTTCCAGGGTTTTCAGGTCCAGATGGTCAGGATGAATATCCGTGATCAGCACCAAATCGGGTGGTGCTATGCCGGCAAACCCGGCTGCTCCCCCGTATGGATCTACATAAATGGTCTTGTTGTTCCATTTCAGCACCAGGGTAGCGTGGGTTATGGGTTGGATACTCATCATACCTTTACTGGTTTTTATTTGATCGGGCTTGGTGCCCTGAGCATAAATACCAGTACAGGATAAAAAAGAAAGTAGAAAAATTAATAGTTTCAATTTCATAATAGCTTGTTTTTGGTGTAACAATTTAATTAAACAGATGTTTACCTGCACTGGGAAATACGAAATTTGCAGGAAAGAAGAGAAAGAAGTTTTAACCAGAACTAAACCCAGGCATAATATTTTGCTCGAATCTGTTTTGTCACAGGCTTAGAATTCTAGCCAAACTGGTTTTTTAGCCCCATCCTAAATCCCTCCGGGGTTGGTGCCACCGGTTGGAGAGAGACTTAATATTAGCTTGCTTTATAACTGTGGCTATTTTGCGAAGAACTTAATGTATAATCAGATTCTGCGGAATACCAGGTTTGAACTACTTAACAGAATATAAATTTATTTTGTGAAGCAATAGTTAAATATAAGGTGAAGAAAATAAGTTGCGGATACTGCTTAGTAAGTCACGGCAGTAACTTCCGCGCCATAGAAAAAGCTTTTTCATTTTTCCCTATAATGTTTAGCTTGGGAGTGAGTAGGGACAGGAAGATATCTTTATAAGCCAAATTTAGCACTTTACTTATTTTATTCAAAAGGTATTAAATCAGAGCTACAAGCTAGATTATATATCTTCTATATGCTGGGCAGCCGGAGCGGGATGATCTATAAATTCGCCTTCCCAGCGGGCTACTACCGCTGAAGCCAGACAGTTGCCTACTACGTTAACGGCTGTTCTGGCCATATCCATCAGTTCGTCGATACCCAATATAATAAAGATTGGCTCTACGGGCAGGTTAAAAGAAGCTGCTGTGCCAAGCAGAATAACCAACGAAGCGCGGGGCACGCCGGCGACGCCTTTACTGGTTAACATTAGAGTAAATACCATTAATAACTGTTGCTCCCAAGGCATATTAATGCCGGCGGCCTGCGCCACAAAAACCGAAGCCAAAGAAAGATATAAAGTGGTTCCGTCCAGGTTAAAGCTATAGCCCATTGGCATTACAAAAGCTACTACTTTACGCGGAACGCCAATCGATTCCATGGCTTCCATTGCCCGGGGTAAGGCCGCTTCGGAACTGGTAGTGGCAAAAGCAATGGAAACCGGCTCGGCAATAGCACTTACAAATTTGCGAACCGGGATGCGGAACAGCAGCGCTACCGGTAAAAGTACCAATACTATAAAAGCAATTAAAGAAACGTATAAAGTAGCCAGCAGCTTAAATAAGTTTACTAATATCCCGAAACCCATGTGGCCCACGGTGTAAGCAATAGCAGCCCCCACGGCCACCGGTGCAAAAAGCATGATAATATTGGTAAACTTAAACATTACTTCGGCCAGGCTTTCGGTAACGTCCAGCAACGGACGGCGCCGGTTTTCGGCCAGCATAGCCAGCCCGATACCAAACAAAATACTGAATATTACGATTTGCAAAACCTGGCCTTCGGCAACCGATTTGGCAACATTTTCCGGGAAAATGTGCAGAATAATATCCGCTATAGATTGCTTTTCCGGAGCTTTAATTTCTTCGGTAGCGGCGGCTCTTAAAACAATGCCTTCGCCGGCCCGGCTAATATTGATGGCCGCTAAACCTATAAAAAGCGCAACAGTTGTAACTACTTCAAAATAAATCAGGGACTTTATACCCATTTTACCTACCTGTTTCAGGTTAGAGTGGCCGGCAATGCCCACTACCAGGGTAGCAAAAATGAGCGGTGCAATAATGGTTTTAATCAGGCGCAAAAATATTTTACTCAGTACATTCAGGTTTTGAGCAAACTCCGGAAAAGAATAACCAATTTCGGCGCCTAAAATCATACTCACCAATATCCAGGTAGTCAGGTTGCGCCTCCGGAAAGCATAATAAATCAAGAAAGTAATACCGGCCCAGCGAATAGCATTTAAAATCATGGGCGGAAAAGAGATGTTGCCGTAAGTTTGCAGTACCGTAAGAACAGCCGCTAAAGTTAAAATCAGGAGCGGAAAAATTAATATTTTAGATAATTTCATGTATAACGTAGATAAAAACTTTGCTGCAAGTGTGGCGGAAATAATGAATAGACAGCAATTCTTTTATGATATTGGTTTGTTTTATTTGTATTCGGCAAAGATATAATTTTCTTTTAATCTGGAAAGAGACGAAAAAAACAACTGCTGCTAATTTTAAATTAATTATAAAAGCAGATTTATAAATCTCCGTATAACTTGCATGTGAAATCCTGCGATATTTGTACTTAAGCCTATTTCTTCATTTCCTAAGTTTTAAAATCCATGCTCCGTTGGCATATCGAATCCAAAGAATTGCACTTGCGTTATACCTGGAAAATTTCCCGCAACAGTTCCGATGTTAAAACCAATTTGTTTATCCGGGTAGCCGATCAGCAATACGTTGGTATTGGGGAAGCTGCGCCTAATATTCGGTACGGCGAAACAGCAATTGCTTTAGCCGATCAATTTTCTTCTTTAATCGATAACGGCTTGGAACTGGTGCGTTCGCTGGAGGATTTACAAATGCTGCTTTCCCTGCATGGGGTTGCCAATGCTTTGCGTTTTGCCGTAGAATCGGCTTACATCCATTATCATTGCCAGCGCCATCATAAAAGTGTCAGCGAGTTTTTGGGAGTAGCTTTGCCCGTAGCGGTGCCCACGGTTTTTACTTTACCGATTATGGAACCAAAACTTATTCCTGATTTTATCCGCGACAATAACCTGAATCGTTTTCAGACGCTTAAAGTAAAAGTAAACCAGGAAAATGCTTTGGACCTGATCCGGGAAGTGAGCAAAAACAGTAATTGCCCCCTGATTATTGATGGCAACGAAGCCTGGGAAGAACCCGATAGTTTGTTGCAAGTGCAGGAGCAATTAGAGGCCTTGCCAATTATAATGATCGAACAACCAATGCCCGCCAACAAGGTGGAAGAATATATTTACCTTAAACAAAAATCCCGTTACGATTTATTTGCCGACGAATCGGTGACGAACTACGCCAATTTTGATTTGATTCAGAAGCAATTTCACGGGGTTAATATGAAATTAATGAAAGCCGGCGGATATTTGAACGGAAAACATATACTGGAACAAGCCCGCCAGCATCAACTTAAAACCATGATCGGCTGCATGGTGGAAACATCATTGGGCATTTGGTCGGCCATGCAATTATGCCAGGGTATTGGTTTTGCCGATTTAGATGGTTTCCTGATTTTAAAAGATGAGCCCTTTGGCATTGTTCAGGAACGGGAAGGAAAATTGTTTGCCCGCTGAAAAATATCGGCTAAGCTGAACTATCCTTAATTTTCGGAGGCTGTGTTTTACAGAGTTATTCAGTTTAAACCAATATCAAAAAATAAAAGTAGCCATAATTTATAACTACTTTTACAGGACTATTATGAAAAAACTAAGGAAGAATTTTAAATACAGGTAAATTTTGTATCCTAATTTATTTACTAACCTTTAGCTTTTACTTTTACGAAATTATGCCTCCGTCATCTCTTTAATAAATACGGAAAATAGCCGGAATAAATACGGAAAATAGGGGATAGGCTGGTTTTGGTTAAGCCTTTGCGTTTGTATTTTTATGTTTTTGGAAGTATTTAATAGCCAAGGGTATGAGCGAAAGCAAAATTATACCCGGAATAACCAGGTAAATGTAATTTTCTAATTGCGGAAACTTTTTACCGATAAAATAAGCTCCTAACACCAGTGTGCATATCCAAAGCGTAGTTCCGATAAACGTAGATCCGATATAAAGCGACAGGTTAAAATTACTTACTCCGGCCAGCAAAGGATTAAAAGTGCGGATAACCGGAATAAATTTGCCGGCTATAATGGCAGTTCGGCCCTGGGTTTTATAAAATTGTTCCGCACTTTGTAAGTGTTTTCTTTTAAAATACCAGGAGTCCGGCTTATTGTAAAGGCCTTTACCCATTTTTTTCCCAATTGTATACCCCAGTAAATCGCCCAGTATACCCGAAATTATCAGCAAAGGAATTAGCAGGTATATATCTGTTTTTATAATATTGGTGGCACACAGCAAGCCGGTGGTAAACAAAAGCGAATCGCCGCCCGGAATAATAATTCCCAACAATAAACCGGTTTCAATAAATACAATAACACAAATCAGGGCAATACCGCCGTACCGGATCATTTCTTCCGGTGAAGAGATTGCCATTAAAAACAAGTTATCTGCTACCAAGGAACTACGGGTGAAATTTGTTTTCAGTACGGCGCTGCGGGGGTTTGGTTCGTGTTAAAAAATACAGACCGGAATATTGTACCTAATAAGGTAAAAACAGCGTTTATAAGCTAAATATGTATCTTATTAGCATAATATTAAGCCCTAAACTAAATGCCGTCCATAGAGGAAGAAATAAAGCAAAAAGTTTTTAAAAGTATTTATCAGAAAGCTAATATAAACCTGGTTTATACCACGGCTTGGTTGCAAACGCATCAGAACGAAATTTTCCGGCCTTTTGGTATTACTTTGCCCCAGTTTAATATATTGAGAATATTGCGCGGACAACATCCACAACCAGCTTCCATTAATTTATTAATTGATCGCATGTTGGATAAAACGTCTAATGCTTCGCGCATTGTAGATAAACTAGAAACCAAAGGTCTATTAACCCGAACCCCATCGATTCATGACCGCCGTACGGTAGACGTTACGATAAACCAGGCTGGTCTGGAATTGCTGCAACGTTTAGATGAAAAAGCAAATGAATTAAGTGGCGGCCTTAAAAATTTAACCCCGGAGGAAGCTGTGGAATTAAATCGTATTCTGGATAAAATCAGGGATTAAATTATCTTTGAATTTTAGTTAAAAAGCCATTGCCAATCTTTTGCTGGTCAAACTTCTTCCGCATATTCATTCATTTATTTATTACTGATACTTCGCAAAGAAGAAATAAAGATATTTGCGCTTAAACCGGCCATTCCGCTCAAAATCAAACAGTTGTTTATTATTCTGATAAAAGTAATGAATGGCGCTAATAAGCCTTTTATTACTTTCGCGTGACACTTACAGTAAACAAAACATAGCAGTTATAATGCAGGGAAGAACAGTTTACTGCTTGCTTACAGCTTATTTTGCTTTCACTTTGCCTTATTTTTTGCTGTAATAAGTAAGTTGACAAAAATAAGTTTAAGTTAAATAAGCTTGTAAAAATCTGATAATCAAAAATTTATTCACTAATTCACTCCTTCATTAATTCTATTATTGTACTTAATAAATTTAGTGCAGGTTAAAGCTGATTCTTTTCTGCATTTGTTATAAAGCTCGCTTTGTTTATATTATCTATATTAAATTATCTCTAAGCTGGTACGATTCGTGCTAAGATTCACCCGAGCCGGATTATAAAAAAAAAAGCTTTGCATGTTTGTACATTTAATGTATATACATATATTTGCATCATAATTCGTTTGCCGATGCGATTAGAGGAAGAAATAAAACAACCCGCTTTTAAAGACGAGTACCAGAAGGTTTTAATTAATGTATTTTACACTAGTTCCTGGTTGCAGGCTTCATTATCCAGGTTATTCAAAAAATATGACCTTACTATGCCGCAGTTTAATTTACTGCGCATTTTAAGAGGACAATACCCGAAGCCGGCCACGATTAATTTGCTTATAGAGCGCATGCTGGATAAAACATCCAATGCCTCGCGGCTGGTAGATAAACTGGAAGCTAAAAACCTGGTGACCCGCAAACAATGCCCGAACGACCGGCGCACCGTGGATGTTTTAATTACCCAAGCCGGCCTGGATTTACTGAGCCGCATGGATGAGGAAGATATTTACCAGGCAATAAATAATTTAACCGAACCGGAAGCACGGCAACTAAATTTATTATTAGATAAAATAAGACAATAATCCCAATCAATAAAAAAACCGTTTAGAAACCATGAAAAAAAAATTGTTATCCTCCTTTGTCGTAGCCGCTCTTTTGTTCTCCGCGCCAGATCTGGCTAGCGCCCAAACCGTAGCATCGGCCGCTAAAATTACTAAAACCACCAAAGCAGCTGCTACCACTTACAAAGTAGATCCGGCCCAGAGTAATGTAACCTGGAACGGTAAAAAAGTAACAGGCGAGCACAACGGCACTATTAAAATTGCCAATGGCGCTATTCAGGTAGATAAAAACAAAGTAATGGGCGGTACCATTGAAATGGATATGAACAGCATTGTAGACCTGGATATTAAAGATCAGGAATACAATCAGAAATTAATCGGTCACCTAAAATCCGAAGATTTCTTTTCCGCGGAAAAACACCCGCGCGCTACTTTCAAAATTACGAGTGTAACGCCTATTAAAGGTGCTGCAGCTGGTGCTCCTAATTATACTGTAGCCGGTAATTTAACCATCAAAGGCATTACTAACCCGGTAACTTTCCCGGCCGAAATTACAGTTAACGGAAATTCGGTAGCGGCAAAATCCAAGGCAGTTACTTTAGACCGGACCAAATGGGATATCCGTTATGGTTCTAAAAGCTTCTTTGCCAATATTGGCGACAAAGCTATTATGGATGATTTTACCATTCAGTTTAATGTGGTAGCGAATAAATAATTTCTATTTTTCTTTCGTAATATCTTATCTGCTTCGTAATTGTTCTATACAACTGCGAAGCAGATTTTTTTTTAAGATAATTGTGCTGACCTTTGTATATTCAAGATAATTTTCTTTTTATATCTTAAAGTTTTGCAAGCATCTACCACCACCAAATCTGTATCCCATCCGGCCAAAAAAGGTATTAAATCCACCCTGATAAGCTTGCTGGTAAGCGTAGGATTGGTTTTAATTAAAGGTACCGCCGGTATTTTGGGTAATTCGTATGCCTTAGTTGCCGATGCCATTGAATCGGCTTCGGATGTACTGAGTTCGCTTATTTTGTTTGCGGGTTTACGGATAGCCGCCAAAGGCCCGGACCACGATCATCCGTACGGCCACGGCAAAGCCGAACCTTTGGCCGCTACGGTTATTTCCTTAATTATGGCGGCAGCGGCTATCCTGATTGTAGTGGAAAGCGTTATTAATATCTTAACGCCGCACGAAGTTCCCAAAACTTTTACTTTGTGGATTTTGGCCGGCGTGGTGCTGGTAAAAGAAGTTTTGTTCCGGTTTGTAGATAAAGTGGGCGAAGAAGCAAAAAGTACGGCAGTTAAAGCCGATGCCTGGCACCACCGCAGCGATGCCATTACTTCGGCAGCGGCTTTTATCGGGATTTCTATTGCTATCATCGGGGGCAAAGGCTACGAAGTAGCCGACGATTATGCGGCCCTGGTAGCAGCCGTAATTATATTTGTAAACGCTTACCTGGTTTTCCGGCCGGCCCTGAATGAAGTAATGGATGCTGCGCCGCCCCAGGATATTGTACTGGAGGTAAAAGCTTTAGCCAGCCAGGTGCCCGGCGTACAAGGTTTAGATAAATGCTTTGTCCGGAAAATGGGATTTGAGCTATTTGTAGACCTACACGTATTAGTTGATGGCAATTTAACGGTAACGGAAGGCCATGATATTGCCCACGAAGTGAAAGATATTATTCTGCACGAGAATCCGCGGATTTATGATGTCTTAATCCACATTGAACCTTATGATGCTGACCTTGGACCACATTTGGGAGCGGCTGTTTAGCAGCAAGTTACAACTTCTAAATATTAAAGCCAGCTCTTTATTCCGTAATCTGAGTTGTGAAAATTACTGGCTTTCCAGAACAAACTCCGGGGGTAAGGCAAAACTCAGGTGGTTTTTTTTGCTGCGGCTGTTTAGCTGATACAGGAAATTATCCAGGTCGGCTTTGTACTCCAGGTGGTAGTCCTCGTGCAGGTTTTTCCGGATTAGCTGCATCGTTCTTACTACTAATCGGGCGGTGGCAGTAAAAAAGCTTTTATAACTGCTTTCAAACTGGCCGGTAAAATTATCAAAGATTAAACGCAACAGGTAAAAATGTAAGTCTATTTCGGCTTTGGAATCTTTGGTGATGCGTTTGAAACGGGCAATTTCTTTAACGGCTTTGCGCAAAGAGCGGGAAATACTTTTGGTTAAGTTGCGGCCGGTAAGGCCGTACATAAGCGCGTGTATTTTCTCCGCTGTTTCTTCCTGAACCAGTTCCAGCGTAATATCCGGTAATAGTTCGTAAGCCAGCATATCGTACAACTCCGCATCCCGCCGGGCCGCTTTTAAAATAATAGCTTCTTTTTCCTTTTCCGAAAGTTCTTTTACAGCTTTTTTAAATTCAGCGGAAGGTACGGGCATAGCAAGTAAGTTTTTTATATAAACTACTAAACGCTGATTTAGTTAAAGAATGTTTTAAACGCTTCTATTGTCATGAAAACCTTTAGACGAACGCTTTAAATAGTTTAGAAATGAATTTTATTGCTTTAAATTTCTGTATGGCGTTTAGAGGTTTTAAAGTATATCATCTGTTTAGTTAAAGATGTAAGTGTTAATGCTGTTGAGCACTAGTGCTTGATAAACTATAGATTGTCGGGTAGTGGAATAACTGATAATTTGTTTCAGGTGAAAACACACTGAAACGGCGGCCAGGATTTCCGACAAACAAATCTTTATGAAGTACAAGCTTCTTTTTCAATTATTTGCAACCTGTTTTGGAGTTTTAAAAGTATACTAAAATAGAATGAAGGTGGGGTATAATTAAGCTTTTTACTTTTAAAAATAAGCTTAATTTCGTAAATTTGTGACTATGAATACAGCAACCGAAATCGAATTTCAGGAAGATGTTTTGCTTCTGGAGGAAGTAATAGACCTGAAAAATCTGATCGTGTATAACGACGATTACAACACGTTCGAGCACGTAATTGAAACCCTGATTACAGTTTGTAAACACGAGCCGGAGCAGGCTGAACAATGTACGTACCTGATTCATTATAAAGGCAAATGTACCGTTAAAGTGGGCACATTCGAAGAGCTGGAAGCCATGTGTGCGGCTATCCACGACCGCGGTATTTCGGCCGATATTGTTTAACCTGAATATACTTAATGAATTTCCCGTCCAAGTTAATTGAAAATGCGGTTGAAGAGTTAGCTAAACTTCCGGGAGTGGGCCGTAAAACAGCCTTACGATTGGTATTACATTTACTAAAAAGCGAAACCGAGAATACGCAATCTTTATCGGAGGCGCTTTTAAAAATGCGATCTGAGATTACTTATTGCCAAATCTGTCATAATATTTCCGATACCGAAATTTGTAATATATGCGCCAACCCGCTCCGCGACCATACTTTATTATGCGTGGTGAGCGATATCCGGGATGTAATTGCCATAGAAAATACTGGTCAATATAAAGGCGTGTACCATGTTTTAGGAGGAGTAATTTCGCCCATAGAAGGTATTGGCCCGTCCGATCTTAATATTGCTTCTCTGGTAGAACGCTTACCAAATTCGGAGATAAAAGAAATAGTTTTGGCGGTAAGCCCTACCATGGAAGGCGATACCACCGCTTTTTATATTACCCGTAAGCTGCGCGACTTTCCCGTAAAAATAACCACCATTGCCCGCGGCGTACCGGTAGGAGGAGAGCTGGAATATACTGACGAAATTACCCTAGGGCGTAGCATTGTAGAGCGAACCTCTTATAGTAAATAAGAAAACCCTAACAGGCTACTGATTTTCGGTAGCCTTTTTCTTTTCTTTCCGCCGCCCGCTTTTTATATTCAAAACCTCTAAAAGAAGCTTCACCCTTAAATTAAAATTATTCTTAAGCTTATTTTGGATTTATAAAAATTGAACCTGCATAATTAAAGATAAATTTATACTTTTGGCTTCCTAATATACATGAATCATGCAAGCAACAGAACAGTTAACCAGTTTTTTATCTGACCGGATTATGGCTTTGGCCGAATCCCAAACCATTGCGATGGCCAAAAAGGCCCGCGAACTGGCTGCTCAGGGACATGATGTTATCAACCTGAGTTTTGGTGAACCTGATTTTCAAACGCCTCAATATATTAAAGACGCGGCTAAAAAGGCCCTGGACGATGGCTTTACTTTTTACACGCCGGTAGCAGGTTACCCCGATTTGCGTCAGGAAATTGCCGCCAAACTAAAACGCGATAATAACCTGGATTACAAACCCGAAAACATTGTGGTTTCTACGGGCGCAAAACAATCTATTGCCAATGTAGTGATGAGTTTGGTGAACCCGGGCGATGAAGTTATTATTTTCTCGCCGTACTGGGTGTCTTATGAAGAAGTAGTAAAATTAGCCGAAGGTATTCCGGTGCTGGTAAAAGGCAGCATCGAAAATAATTTTGTTATTAAACCCGAGCAACTCGAAGCGGCTATTACCTCCAATACCAAACTGGTCATGTATTCTTCTCCTTGCAACCCGACCGGTTCGGTATTTAGCAAAGAAGAATTAGAAGCGTTTGCCCGTATCCTGGAAAAACATCCGCAGATATATGTAATGGCGGATGAAATATACGAATACATTAATTTTACCGGCGCGCACGCCAGTATGGCGGAGTTTGATTTTATAAAAGACCGGGTAGTAACCATTAACGGTTTTTCTAAAGGTTACGCCATGACCGGCTGGCGCGTGGGCTATATGGCAGCCTGCAAAGAAATAGCTGATGCCTGCGATAAAATGCAAAGCCAGATTACTTCCGGAACCTGCTCTATTGCCCAAAAAGCAGCCGTAGCGGCCTTAAAAGGCGGACGCGGGGCCGCCGAAGAAATGAGTGCTGCTTATTTGCGCCGCCGTGATTTGGTTCTGGATTTGATGAAAGATATACCGGGCCTTAAAACCTACGTGCCACAGGGCGCTTTTTATATTTTCCCGGATGTGAGTGCCTATTACGGCAAAACTACACCAAGCGGGCAAACCATTAAAAATTCATCGGACTTAAGTATGTACCTGTTAAACGATGCTTTTGTGGCAGCGGTAAGCGGAGATGCTTTTGGCGCCGATGAGTGTATCCGTTTTTCTTTTGCTGCTTCCGATGAAAAACTGACCGAAGCCATGCAACGGATAAAAGAAAGTTTGGCTAAATTAAAATAAATGCCGGCGTTCACGCAATTGCAAGATTTATTCCAGGCCTTTGATAAACTTACCGTTTTAATTGTGGGCGATGTAATGGTAGATGCCTATTTATGGGGTAAATCTACGCGTCTTTCGCCCGAAGCGCCGGTGCCCATTGTAAATGCTTTAAAAACGGAAAAAAGATTAGGCGGGGCCGGAAACGTCGCCTTAAATGTGCAGGCGATGGGAGCAACTGCCTTGCTTTGTTCCGTAATCGGCAAGGATGCAGAGGGCGCTGATTTACTCCGATTATTAGAAGATGCGGGCTTGTCTACCGCCGGTATAATGCAAAGTCCGGCGCGTATGACTTCCGTAAAGCAACGTATTTTATCCGGCGGGCAGCAATTACTACGTATTGATACCGAAACGGAAAACGATCTGGACGAGCCGGAAAATATTGATTTGATTTCTGTTTATAAACAACTGTTAGCCCAAGCACACGTCGTGATATTCGAAGATTACGATAAAGGGGTTTTGGGTGAACACAACATTGCCGGGCTGATTGCCCTGGCCCGGAAAAAAGGCATTCCGACGGTTGTGGATCCGAAAAAGAAAAACTTTTTACGTTACCAGGGCTGTTCGCTGTTTAAACCTAATTTAAAAGAATTAAAAGAAGGTTTAAAAGTTGAATTTGCCGATGCCGACCTGAATGGCTTAGAAGAAGCCGTCACTGATTTACAACGTAAGTTGGGCAGCGACAAAATACTGATTACTTTATCGGAGCGAGGCGTATTTTGTTTGGTGGGCGAGGAGAAAACGTATATTAAGGCTCATTTACGCACCATTTCGGATGTTTCCGGGGCCGGAGATACCGTTATCAGTATTGCGGCTTTGGGTATGGCTTTAAACCTGCCGCTGCCCTTGGTAGCCGAATTGTCTAATTTAGGTGGTGGATTGGTTTGTGAAGAAGTAGGTGTGGTGCCGGTAGATAAAAACAAATTATATCGCGAAGCAATAGCGTGTAAAATTCCGGAGCAATATCTGTCCCAATTGGTATAAAACTTTCCTGCCAAAACTGAAATACATTAGTTTTGAGCAACAAGGTGTAATAAACAAAGAAGCCGTTCTAATCAGAACGGCTTCTTTGTTATTGCTGCTGTATTGAGTAGTTGTACCTACAATTAAACTTAGTTGAAAATTAGTTTATAAGCTTCCCTTTTGTTTAAGAAAGGGCAGAGGTGAAAATTACACCTGATGAAAATATATAATTATTTTGTCCTATCACTTACCTGTTCTTTTGATAATTGGTTTATTATTTTACAATAGAAACTACTCCTTTTTTGACCAGATTAATATCTTTCACCTGAATCACATATAGGAAAGAGCCTTTCCGTACCAGGCCATTATTATCTTTGCCGTCCCAGCCTTGCTCCGGATTGGTAGTATGAAACAAACGTTCGCCGGATCGGTCGAATACACTTAAGGCGACCTGGTTATAAAACTTGAGTTCCGGTATTGTCCACTCATCGTTAACACCGTCGCCATTGGGGGAAAACGCATTCACAATTTTTAGGTCAGCTACTGCTTTGGCGTAAGTTTCTTTGCTTAAAGAGAAGGTCTGCTCCAGGCTGTTGTGGTAAGGATCGGTAGTACTCACTCGGATGGTAAACTGGGTTTTACCGGACAAACCTTTATTCGACTGCAGGTACAAAGCATTACCTCTGATTTCAAATAAGCTGTTATCTGAATCGTCCTGGCCATTTACCAGGGTATAAGCGTGCTCGTTATCATCAATATCGGTGGTAGTGAAAGTGCCAATAACTTGGGTAGGCAGAATATCCGGGCTGAAAGTTGTTGCGCTTAAAGCAAGGGCCGTGGGTGCTTTATTGGGTTCTACTTCAACTATTTCTATTGCAGCCATATTTTGCTGATTACTAGTGCCGGGAGCTAAGATCAGGGTGCCAATTATTTCGTAATCACCGGCTACAGCATCCTGGTAAGTGCCGGCGGCCCAGGTTACAGGTATGTTTTGTTTCGTATTATCGGAGTAAGTTACTTCGACGGTAGCCGGTAAAGGTAAATTCTCAAAGGTGGTATGAAATGGTACGGTAAGTTTAGTCGGCATGGTTACCGACACAATGTTGCGGGTGACTTTCTCTGCCTCGGCGGTAATAGACAAACCTTTGTTGCCAGCTGCATCCTGCTGGTAAAACGTAATGGTTAACGTGCCATCGGCTAATCCGCTCACATCTAAAGCTGCAATATCAAAATCAGTCCTGCTTGCCGTTCCTGTGTTGGTTACCGGTGTGCCTCCGGCAGTACTCGTTATAGTATAGTAGTACGGAATACCTGTTTCGGCGCCCTTTACTTTAACCAGAACATTTTTTTGTTGAGCAATATCTATGATTTTTTCGTTAAACGCTACCGAATAACCAGCCGGCGCTATACTATCATATATTAATTTTAACATTGCAGAAGCGAGGTTGCCATTGGTAGCCACATCAGCTGCTTTATTGGCACTTATCTCTACTTTCACTTCTCCCTGCGCCGTTGGCGTAATTAATGCCGTGTACTGGCTGGCACTTAAAGACTTGAAGTCCGAAACTTTTCCGTTATCCAGGGTAATATCTTCCGAACCAAAATTATTCACGGGCTCACTGAATACTATTGATATTATAAAAGGAGCGTTGGTTACCGCGGCAGCATCCGTAGTAAGAACTATTATCGGACGGGTACCATCGTAAGCACTGCTCCAGGTATTAGAACTTTGGTTTGCATTCGCGGCAACATCCACAACCTTAGCTGCTGCCAAGGTTACAGATACAATCCCGTTTGCATTCGGAGTGAAATCTGCGGTATAACTCTTATTATTGGACGTCTGCAAATTGCTAATTCTGCCGTTGTTGGTGGTAAAGTCCGAAATTTCTAAACCATATACCGCTTCGCTGAAAGTGATTAGCAACGGAATAGGGTTGGAATTAGTGGAATTACCAATAGAACTGCTGATGACTACATTCGGAGCAGTTTGGTCAAAAATAACTTTGCTATTATTGGTGGTGGTACTTACAACTGATCCGGAGTTTCCGGCTATATCCTGGAAGCTGATAGAAAAACCTACGGTACCTTCCTGATCATTTTCCTTTATGGTGTAAGCGGCCGTAAACGCATTTGCTGAAGATTCAGTAGCAGAAACAGTATGGCCCGCAATAATTACCTGGGGTTCCGCAATCGGCTCATTAGCCATAAAGCTAACTGTTACCACATCGCCCACTTTTGCTCGCGCTGCATCAGCATTGCTGGAGGCAATTGTTACCATGTTTAATACCGGAGCGGTCTTGTCGAATATATCGCTGCTTTTATTGGTAGTGCCTGAAACTGCATTGCCCGGATTGCCGGAATTATCCTTATAGCTGATACGAAGGGCAACCGGCCCTTCCGGATCATTTTCCGTTAGGGTGTAAGTAGCAGTAAATGTAGTTGAAGAATTTCCTGCCGGCGTAACAGCAGTACTTTTTCCTGCAATTAATACTTGTAATACCTGGATTGGCTCGTTAGCTGTAAAACTTACCGTTATTACATTACCGGTTTTGGCTTTGGTATGATCTGCATTATTAGAAGCAATAGTTACAACGGTAAGAACAGGGGCTGTTTTGTCGAAACTAACCTGGCTGTTATTTGTGGTAGTGCTTACGGCTATTCCGGTATTGCCAGTAAGGTCCGCAAAGCTGATGTTAAAACTTATAAGGTCTTGCTGCTCATTTTCCGTAAGGGTGTATGTAGCGATAAAATTTGTAACGGAACCTGAGCTAACCGGATTTACCGAGACATGATGGCCCGCTATGGATATTATGGGTAGCTGAATTGGTTCGTTTGCGGTTAAACTTACACTTATCACATCGCCCACTTTCGCTTTAGTGATATCAGCATTGTTAGACGCTATGGTTACATTACTTAATAGCGGAGCGGTTCTGTCGAATATTACGCTACTGTTATTTGTTGTGGCGGTTACTGAAGAAGGTACCTTATTTTCTACATCCTGGAAGTTGATAGAGAACGCTACCGGGCCTTCGGGGTCATTTGCTTTCATGGTGTAAGTAGCCGTAAAGGCAGTAGCAGCATTTCCTGCCGGCGTCAACGTAGCCGCCTGTCCCGCTATTGTTACTTGTGATACCTGAATCGGTACGTTGGCCGTAAAGCTTAAGGTTATTACGTCACCTGCTTTTGCCCGGCTATTATTGCTGTTGTTAGAAGCAATGTTTACCGTAGTCAATTGGGCCCGGGGAGCCGTAGTAAAGTTCCTAACCGGCGACCAGGTACTGGTTCCTGCGGCATTGGCGGCTTTAACCCGCCAGTAATAAGAAGTATTATTAATGAGATTAGTTACCGCAACAGAGGTTTGGGTAATGTTGCTTTGGTCGAAAATGACTGAGGTAAAATTTGGGTTAGTAGAAACCTGCACATTATAAGAATTTGCACCTGCAGCAGCCTCCCAGCTTAGCGTTGGTGAAACTGAAACTTTGGTGGCATTATTTTCCGGGGAAATTAAGATGGGTGCAATTGGATCCATAACGGTCTTTATCGCATGGTACCACACACTAGCCATTTTTTCATAACCGGAATCAAGAGGGTGCAGGTCATCAGCCATATCGCCGCCGGGTTGAGCCGTAGAATAAACCATGCCCGCGTCCTGTTCCATGTTAACCAAAACAATTTTATCGCCGTTGGCAATGCGAGCCTCGGCCATTGTTTTCATGTTTTTATTATAGGCCGAAGTGGTGGAACTATAGCTGACTCTGTTAATTATCTGGGCCAGAATAACCATAATAGTTACATTGTGGCTTCTTTCGTAATTATCTATTTCATCTAAAATTTTTTCTAAATCAGTCGTTTCTTTGGTTACGTTATTAGTACCAATGTGCAATAAAATAATATCGGCAGCATAGGTCTCTAAATAAGCTCCGGGAGTTTCCTGGATGCGGTTATGCGGATTATAACCCGTGCTTAACATGGTAAATACTTCGCCGGTTCGTATGCCGGGTACGCCACCGTTGTTAGCGTCCGTAAATAAATCATAGCCACTGTACTTACTTCCTAAAAAATCTATTCTATAGCCGTCTTCCTGCAAAAGTTTGCCTAACTTATATCGGTAAGAAGTTCTTTCGCCGATTGGTCGCGTATCACCAATCCGGTTATCATAGGTGATAGAATTACCCAGGGGCAGGATACGGTAAATTTTACCAGTGCCCGCCAGAACAGATATTTTAGCCGGGTCCGAAATGGTTACCTCCTGCAAATTATCAGTGGCTTTGGCCTTTATAGAATAATCTTTAGCATTGGTAGCTGTCCAGGTTAGTTCATAGGGGCTACTGGTATCTTCTCCAATCAAAACGTTGTCTACAAAAAACTCAACTTTGCTTACACTTCCGTCTCGGTCTGATGCAGTTGCGGTTATATTTATTACATCATTTTGGTTAAACACCGCGCCAGTACCCGGTGATTTAAGTACAATGGTTGGCTGTATATTTGCCGTAATATGCTTAGTATTTACTACCGAAGAAACCGGTGCAAATGTGGTTCCTATTTTGCTATTAATTCCAGCATCAAGGCTAAAGCTAGGATTAGAAGAAATCCGGCCCGAATTAGAAAGGCTGCTAACATGAATAATAGTGTTTTCTAAGGCCATGCTCCGATTATGAGCTTCTGCCAACCGCCCACACAAAACACTTATCAGAAAAAGAATAACACGTAAATTTAATCTCATGAATTAAAAACTATATGAAGGAAATAAGTATGCGGAATTATATTGTTATAGGATGAATAATATTAAGTACAATGACAGCTTTAATGATTGCGTTAATGGGTAAATAAATATGAACCTGTTTAGAACTTTTAAACAAACTGAGAATTCCCCTTTAAAGAAGGTCGCCGGATGTTAATTGCCGAAAATTATTTTTCTTTATAACAATTTACACCCCTATAATCCCCGCAAGGGAGTAGTTTATAGCCTATGGCAAAATACTATACAGCTTCCATTTTTAATAAACAATTTACAACCTTGTTTAGCTTACATTAATTTGGTCCTCTTACATAATAATTTAAATTATTCCTAAATATACTTTATTTAATAATATGGTTTTCTATATATTGTAAATAAATTTTAGATTCATGAATAGCAATCAATGCCATAATCCTGAATGAAAACAACGGAAACGCCAATAGAAATGATAATAGAAACTTAAGAGGAAGATGGGATAGGGTAAGCAAACTGTTCTTACCCTAAATTTTATCGGTTGCAACGTGATATGTTGGATCTTCCAGGATATTGACCTCAATTAGTTGCTCAGCATTTTTTAATAGCACGCGGCAATCTTCGCTCAAATGTCTCAGGTGAATTCTTTTGTTCAATTTTTGGTAACGTTCTGTGAGTTTATTCAAAGCCTCAATGCCCGACATATCGGCTACTCGACTTTCCCTGAAATCAATAATAATTTCTTCCGGATCATGCAATACATCAAACTTTTCGTTGAAAGCCGTAATGGAGCCAAAGAATAAGGGACCGTAAATTTCATAATGCTTGATGCCGTTTTCATCCAGGTATTTCCGGGCCCGGATTCGGCGGGCACTTTCCCAGGCAAACACCAGCGATGAAATAATAACCCCAATCAGTACGGCTAAGGCCAGGTTATGTAATAATACTGTAACTGCCGCTACCAGAATACCTACAATTAAATCTGGTAATGGTATTTTACCAATCATTTTAAAGCTTACCCACTCAAATGTGCCTATTGCCACCATAATCATCACCCCGGTTAGGGCCGCCATGGGTACTTTTTCGATTAGCGGCGCCCCAAACATGACAAAAATTAATAACATAACCGATGCTACAATACCGGATAAACGGGCCCGGGCTCCGGCCGAAATATTAATCAGGCTCTGACCAATCATGGCGCAGCCGCCCATACCAAAGAACAACCCGCTTAATATATTAGCAGTGCCCTGGGCCACGCACTCTTTATTGCCCCGGCCCCGGGTTTCGGTAATTTCATCAATCAGGTTCAGGGTTAGCAAACTTTCAATTAGCCCCACGCCCGCCATAATGGCCGCATAAGGAAAAATGATACTTAAGGTCTCCAGGTTAAGTGGTACGGCCGGAACATGAAACGGCGGAAAACCACCACTGATTGAAGCAATATCGCCCACAGTTCTGGTATCGATACCTAAACCAATCACGATCAGAAATACTACTATAATAGCTACCAAAGAGGCCGGTAAGGCTTTGGTAAGCCGGGGCAGGAAAACCATAATGGCCATGGTTAAACCAACCAGCCCCAGCATCAGGAATAAAGGGGGGCCGGTCATCCATACGACCTCGCCATTTACCACAGTTTTAAACTGATCTAACTGGGCCAGGAAAATAACAATAGCCAGTCCGTTAACAAACCCGAACATAACAGGATGCGGAACCAGGCGAATAAATTTACCCAATTTTAACACCCCTACTACAATCTGCAAAATACCGGCTAGTACTACCGTAGCAAATATATATTCTAACCCGTGCGATTTGGTAAGCGCCACCAGTACTACCGCTACCGCGCCAGTTGCCCCGGATATCATGCCGGGACGGCCACCCAGAATAGAAGTAACAAAGCCCATCATGAAAGCGGCGTAAAGACCCACCAATGGCGGCACACCGGCAATAATGGAAAAGGCTACCGCTTCGGGAATTAAAGCCAAAGCAACGGTTAAACCGGCCAGAATTTCTATTTTGTAATTAACTTTTTGCGAAAAATCAAATAATCGTAAATAGGTGTTCGTCATTATAATAAAAATATGGATAAAATATTTGTAAAGAATTTGGACAGTAGCGCTTACCTGGGGAAACTTGAATTACCGATCGGAACAGGACTGATGGAAATATAAAGTAATTAATCAGGCAAAATAAAAATAAGTACCTGGGCATGCACCAGATTATTTTGCTACCAGATTATCGGCCAATTTAACTTGGGGCCTCTTTTTACCGACAAATTGCGGAAAGTATTTGTTAAACAGTAAAATAAAAGGATATGATAGCAGCATAGAAACTACAGTTCCAACTATGCTAATAAGCATTACAAATCCAAAATCTTCGGAAGGGCCAATCCATTCCGCCACTTCTGCATTTATAAATTCTACAAAAACCCCGTTTAAACCTAAAAATAGCAGCGTATTTTCGCCGATAAAAGTTAGTACCCGGTTAACCGGAATAAGGGAAGCCAGGCAAATAAAAGCAATGGTCCCGAAAGTGGCCGAGAGTAAAAAGAGTTCCGAAATGCCATGTTCGCTGAAAATCATGGCTATTATCCGGTTATTCTGAATGGCCGGGTACCAGGTTAAAATACCAGCAATAATAAAAATAGCAAACCTTCCGGGGCGGCTTATTCCGGCGGATAACTTTTGCAAATAAGGAAATATGTAATTTCCTAAAATTAAAAACCCGGCGGCCACAATACCTTCATATATATACCACGGATTATTCACCAAATCCAGTTTATTTATATGATCACACAGATAAACGCCTACTATTAAAACCAGTACCCCGATTATAAGCTTATTAAAAGGTATATATTTGTAAATAAAATAGATATATAACTCGGCGGTAAACAAACATATCACAAACCAGGTTACGCCATTATAGGTAGGGTGGCCGATAATATTGGATTTACCAAACCATAAAAGGTCTATGAAGTTAAAGTGGAAACGGTAAAACCAAAAAGGAATTAATATTGCCTGAAAGAATAATACCGGAATTAATCTGACCAGCGCTTTCTTTTTAAAGTAATCAATAAAACTTTCATCTTTATTTATTTTAAGAAAAAAGCCCGAAATAAAGAAGAAAAAGGGCATGTGAAAGGAGTAAATATATTTTTGCGGGGCTAAAGCTACGGCACTGCCGGCATTTACAATTTGTTCTATAAAATGCCCGAAAAAAACCAAAATCATACCGATTGCTTTCGCATTATCTACCCATAGTACTCGGTTACTCATATTTGAAACTAAACTAAATTGAACAAAATTTGCTCTTGTAATCTGCTGTTTCAGGTTGTTTTCTCCATACCCAGTATAGGTATCCGAAAAGACTAATTAACCTTTCGATACCTGAAGTATGAGGTATATACACATACGGAATAGCTGTTTGGCCCTTAATGCGCAAGCAGGGTTAGTACTACGTAATAACAATAACCTAGCCTGGCCTTTGGAGCTAAACTGAACCTGAAAAAATTATAAATAGGAGGTAAGGTGTCCGGAAGCCGCAGGGGCAGGACAATTAACCCAAATAGAGAATTTGCGGGTTGTCAGGGTGGAGTAGGGCGAGTATGTATAAAACTAATTTTCATTACCGACCTATAAACGGGGTAAACGGAACATTGTTATAAACAGATTTCTTTATGAAGTTTATAAATCGGGTAAATGATCTATAAGTATTTAAAAGCAAATTACTTAAATTTAAATATAAGATCCTATATATTAATATTATTTTCAAAACTTTATTCTTTTGCCAATAACCGGCAATTCTAAATACCCGTTTATTTTACCTGCTGCGGCATATTCCTGTAAAAGCCGTACCGGTTCACCGGCCGGTTCATCCGATAAATCAAAGGTGCCGTAATGCATTGGGATAAAAGTTTTGCCGCCTAATTCGTTAAACGCCTGCACAGCTTCTTCCGGATTCATGTGGCTTCCCTGCATCATAAAAGCTGGTTTATAAGCCCCCACCGGTAAAATACAAATATCCGGCGAACCGAATAAGCTTTTTATTTCCTGGAAAAAAGAAGGTTTGTAAGATGTATCTCCGGCAAAAAAAATAAGTTTGTTCTGCAAGCGCAACATAAAACTACCCCAGAGTATTTTGTTCATGTCGTTCAGGCCCCGGCGGTGCCAGTGGCCGGCGGGCATATAAAATACCTCCACGCCTAAATTATATTGCTGGTACCAGCCGGCTTCTTGTAAAGGTAAACCCGGAACCAGATTTTTTAAAAGCTTTTCCATCTTTAAAGAACCAAGCGCTCTTACACCGGAATTTTGCTTGTAAATCAGGTTTAAAGATTGCTCATCTAAATGATCGCGGTGCCCGTGCGAAAGCAAGATATAATCTACGGGTTTCATTTTTTCGGGCGGACAAGGCAAAGGCGATCTTCTTTTGATGAAAGGCAAGTCGAACAAAACCGGATCAGTGAGAAAATTAACTTTGTTTAACCGGATTAGGAAAGTAGCGTGCCCCAGCCAGACAATACCATCTTCCGGCGTTTGAAAAAGGTTGGCATCGTATTTAACCGGTGGGGAAAAACTATCTTTTTCTTTTTCGGTTTTTTGCGGATTAGTGCTTAACTTCCATTTGAAGACGTTCAGAAAAGAAGGTTGGTACAATTCATCGCCGTTAGCAAACTCATTACCTATTACTTTATTTCCGAGCCAGCCGGGTTTAATAATCTTTAAATCGGGATTGCTGAGGTATGCTATCTTCACCTTGGTTTTCTGAATGGTAATCCTTATTTATTATTAAGAATATTTATTACTTAATAGGTACATAAAAGTTTTGCTTTATCAAAAGGTAAGATTTAGGCGGATATGATTAGCAGGTGAAAATACATAATACTTATTTTTGGTGCGGGTAATTAACCTACTGGTAAAATAAAAAGGCTCAGCATTAAAATACCGAGCCTTCCTTTATCTTGCCTTAAAACTTACCAACCCCAGGGTGTATTGTTCTGGTAAAGCGGATTATAGAAATTATTACCATTAGAATACCGGAACCCGCCCGAAACAGAAAAGTTCTCTGTTAATTTATAATGCGCCCGTAATTGCATGCCCTGGGTGCCGCCCGGCGAAAAAACATTCAGGGGCATATTATTCAAAGCCGAGTATTTAGAGAAGTCGCGCCAAACACTTCCGGTTAAATTTAGCCGCTCATTTATCAGGTAATTGCCACCTACTTCCACCACCGAATGGAACTGACCCGCATTAGAGGAGCTTCCCAGGTAGCCGGTTTCTGAAGAATACCGGCTAAAAGCAGAACCATAGGTCTGGACGAAGTTAACATTAGCAAAAGTACTGAACCGCTTAGTTACTGGAAATAAAATACTGGGCTGAAAATAAGTGGCCGAACCAAAGCGGCTAAACTGGGTGCCCGTCGAAAATTGGTATTGCAATTTACGAGGTGTATAAAAACCGGAAACCGGGGTTACTTTCTCAATTGTTGCCGTTGGTTTTGTTGTTTCCGCCAGAGCGGGAGGGGTGGTACTTAACTCCTGCACCGTATTGGTTTCCTGCCCAAAAGCAAATACCGACAGGCAAAGTCCTACTCCCAATAAAAATATGTTTTTCATTCTTGAATTCTTGTTGGAAATATCATCGTGATATCTATATCTAAAATTACGAAAAAAAACAATGGAAAGTATTCCAAACAGTCGATTAAAAAATTATTTGGCTTTAGGAGCCAACCAGCTGTCGCGGAAAGCTTTTATTTTTTTGTTTACCGGCATACCTGCTTCTTCGTAAGTAACTACCTGTAAAGACGGGTCTTCTATTAAAGTAGCGGTGGCCGTTTTGGTTTCGCCGCGTTGCTGGTATTGAATACTTACCTGATCGCCGGGTTTATGGCTACCAATAATACTTTGTAAAGCCTGCATGCTGGCAAGCGACTGGCCTTCTATACTTAATATTATATCTGCACGCTCTAAACCGGCCTGGTAAAGCGGACTGCCCACCAAAGTGCCGGATTGCAATACAACTTTACCTTCCTGATCGCTGATAAAAGCAAAACCCAGGCTGGCCTTACCCGGATTAGTTTTGCGCAAAAGCAAACCAGCTGGTGCCAGTAAGGTTCTATAATCGGCAAATTCTTGGCCGTAAATATGTTTTTGAAAGAAATCATGCGCAAAAGCTGGCTTTTTAGTAAGCTGCCCCAGTAATTTTTCCAGATCAGTTAATGTATAGGGTTTTTCGGGTTGACCAAAGTTTTTCCAGGCCGCTTGCATAAAATGATCGAGGGTGAGATTTTTGAACTGGGAACGCAACGATAAATCTAAGGCTAACCCAATTACGCTGCCAAAAGGATAATAAGAAATATAGGTGTTCTGCCGATTTACAGGATCGATGGATTGCGCGGCATCTACAAAGGGGGCCTGGTAACTCATCTCTACCGGCGAAAAATAGCGAATACCCGGCGAGTTGAGCACGTGGTTGAGTTCGGCGGTTAAACTTTGGGTATAGGTTTTCAGGTCGTAAATCTGGCTCCGGTGCATAATTAGTTCGCCGTAGTAATTGGTAAAACCTTCGGCAAACCAAAGTTCCCCCGACATATTCGCTTCGGCAAAATTAAAAGGTTCTAAAGCTTTAGGCCGGATGCGTTCTACGTTCCAGGAATGAAAATACTCGTGCGACAAAATACCTAAATGGTTTTCGGCCGCCAGGGGTAAAGGTCGGGAAGAGGTGATAAAAGTAGAGTTCCGGTGCTCCATGCCATCGCCACTGGTTTGGGGCATGTAACAGGCCAGAAAAGTATAAGTGCCAAAATCATAATCCGGATAAGCATTAAAAACAGCACCGGCTTCGGCTACTATCCGTTGGGCTTGCTTTGTATAATTTTGCAGTTCGGCCTCGCCGGTAGAAGTGTGCATGGCAATCCGTATTTTTTTTCGTTTACCATTATCGGCAACTTCCCATTCCTTGAACTTTAAATCGGCAATTTCAACCGGGCTGTCCATTAAGTATTGCAGGTGCGGGGCCGAAAAAGTATTAGGAGCTGTTTCTGGTTTTAACTGCGTAGCTATTTGCCAGTTTTTACCGGCCGGTAACTGAAAACTAACCGTAGCCGGACGGGATTCGGTACCCAAAGCATACATGAGGGTAGCCGGTGTATTCAGGTGCGCGTGCTGGTTATCAATACCGGCGTAGGTACCATCGGCCCGGTCGCCAAATAAAGTATAAGTAACTTTAACAACCCCGTTAACGCCGGCTATATCCCATTGGTACGGGTTTGGCCGGGTGATTTTTAAGGCCTGGCCGGCAGCATTATAGGCCTTAACGTTATATACATTTTTGGCAAATTCGTGCAGCGCATACCGTCCGGGAGAAGACCGGGCCATGCGCACCGAAAAATTACTGCCGGGCAAATCCTGAAAAGTTACCGATATTTCGGCCTCGTGGTGGACGGCATTCGGAAAAGAAACGGTATACTGAACCGGGCTGGTGCTTTGCGCAACAAGATTAAAGTTTAGCAGGAGAGCTAAAAGAAACAGAAAGGCAGATCGCATGGGCGCATTTGTTTAAAAGTAAAAAATCAACTAACTGCTTTAAGCAACAGATTTGCTAAAAACAATGGTTTTAATTAAGCCATGGTAAAAATAAGAGGAATTTGTTTTTACCAGGGACATTGATTTTAGTTTATTTTCCCAGTCGGGCAGGGTAGTGGCACTGATACCGCAGGTTAGCCTGAAAAACAAATACATACTTTTAAATAAAAGCATCGCCCGTAAATGGGCTAACTTGCCCGAAATAGGCATAACAAAATCGGTTATCAACCATTTCCCGTCCGGAGCTAAAGCATCATCCAGCTTATTTAAGATAGACTGTAAATAAACCGGAGAAAATAAATCTAAAAAGAAGTTAGTAATAAGAAGGTCGAAGTTTTCGGCTTGTTTTATATCGGCTTCGGTGCCTAGGCGATATTCAATCTGGTTACTTAAAGTTATCTGCCCAATGCGTTCTTCAGTTTTTTTAAGCATACTGCCCGAAGCTTCCAGGTAAACAATGCTGCTGTTTTGGGTGTTTTGTAAAACTTGTTGCAAAATCCAGCCTGTGCCCCCGCCAATTATAAGTATGCGGATGTTATCCGCCATAGATTGCAGGTTGGCCGCTTGTGCTTCCTGTAAATTTCTACCAAAAACAAAATGAGCTAATGTATCATAAAAGCCGGCAACCGGTGAGAAAGAGTGAGCGGGCATTTGTAAATCTTATAGAATTATGATATTCAGGGGGTATATTCAGATAAAAGTTTATATTCAAATAAACCAGCATATTTCTATTCCCTAATATAATATCTATATTCCTTTCCTTACTAAAACAACGTTTTATCTAAGATATCTTTTTAAATAGACCGGATTAAAATAGATCGGATTATTACTTAGGTTACTGCTACTGGCATTTTACGCCTATGTTAATTTTATAATCCCCAGTTAATTAGAAAATACGGCCACCTGCTTCGCCGGCCATGCTCAACATGTCGGGTAAAAGTTTTAGGGTAAATGCATTATAAACCAGCATAACGCCCGAAGTTAAAAACCTGAATCTGCAATATATGCCCTGGAAAATGACCCAGGAATATACTGATATGGAAATTAAATCGCTTTACTAGTATCTGAAAGGCATAACAGCCTAATACTAATTATGCGCAAAATGGCGGTCGATGGTTTCTTCTATTTTCTGGAAGATAAAATCGGCCGCTTTTTCTCTGATAGCAGTACTGTCGCCATCAAAAATTTCCCGGTATTCTTCTACCCGATTCAGAAAAAGAATCGAAAAAAATACACTACCTACCGGCTTTTCACTCGATTCGGAAGCTCCTACGCCGCACAGGCCGGTTACGGATACGCAAACTTCAGCTTTTAGCAGTTTATGCAAACCCATTACCATTTCGTTCGTTACCTGCTGCGATTCGGCGGTATATAACTTCAAAGTTTGTTTTTTAACGCCCAGTAATGTTTGCTTTACCTCTTCGGCATACGTTACAATACTGCCCAGCAATACATCGCTGGTTCCTTTGGCTTTAATAAATTCTGATACCAGCATGCCCCCGGTAATGCTTTCGGCAAAAGCGATTTTAAGATCTTTATCTTTTAGTTTCATTGCCAGGCGTGTCAGGTCCTTTTCGTTCATCGTGTTCTCAGGTTAATTTTACTTGCCTTTTTACTTCTTTCGGCAGAATAAAGTTGGAGTTAAATTGTATTAACCAGCTAAATTAAACTCCTGCACAATTGAATAAACCGGGTGCGGACTTTGCAATTGGGAATTCCACAAAGCAAAACGCTGCATGTCTAAATCCGGAATTATTTTATCCGGCAAAACAGATAAATTTTGGGGTTTAAGTAGCTCTTTTCTTAAGCGGGCAATGGTAATGTGCGGAATAAATTTACCGTGAGCGCCGGGCCCTGCCTCTAAAGTATTGGCCAAATCGGTTGCTAGTCTGGCAAAATCCGGATGTTCATGAAAACGGGTCCAGATAAGGCGCGGCGAATGCAATTGGGGTCCCGGAGCCGTTTCCTGAAAATTTAAAATATACGGCTTGTTTCTTTGGGCTACTGATTGCATTTTTTCTACCAATCCGGGCAAAGCCGTTTCGGGCGTATCACCTATAAAATGTAATGTGAGGTGCAAATTGTCTTCCGGAACAAACCGAATCGCTTCACTTCTGTATTCCTGCTGGTAATTTCTTATTGCTTCTTTTAGATGATCCGGGAGGGCAACGGCTACAAATAAACGCATGGCAATAATTAAAAATTAGGTGTTGCCTTTTAACGGTGTTGTAGCAGAAAAGATAAGGCAAATTCTTTTCTTTTTTATTCATCTGCTAAATAGAAGCAGTGCTTATAGCTGTAAAAAAGAGCAAAGATTCAGGCCTGAATGGTGGTGAATCGCAGAATACTTAAATTTTTTTTAGGATTTAATCAAGTATCTACAAATGAAAGGTAAGCTTCTGTAAACTAGATATAAAGAGAAAGTTTTAAAATGGAAAACCGTTAAATTATTGATTATGTAAAATATAGCTTTTGTATATATCTTATGTAAAGCTATAATAAAGGTTTTACGTAACTTGTATTTATCCTTTACCTCTTGATTATTAATGTTTTGTTAACTTTTGAAAGTTGTTTTCTGCTTAATTTTGCCTTAAGAAATATTGCATTATTTGGTAACATATTCAACTTATTTGTAAAAACAACTACCTAAATTCTTATGTCTAAATTTTTACGCAAGTGTAGTGCCCTGCTGTTAGCTGGCTTTTGGCTGGGCAACAGCAGCTTTACATTGGCTTCCCCCAAATTATTACCTCCGGTTGCCGGCCATGCTAGCATTCAGAAAACTAATGAAACAGCCGGTTCTAGCTTGGTTATCAGCCAGGTTTATGGCGGTGGCGGCAATTCCGGTGCTACCTACAAACAAGATTTTGTTGAATTGTTTAATCCAACCGCTGCGGTTATTTCTGTGGATGGCTGGTCTATCCAATACGCCTCTGCTGCTGGCTCCAGTTGGTCTAAAACCAATCTGAGCGGAACAATACAACCCGGGCAGTATTTTTTAATCCAACTCGCAGCCGGGGCAGGCGGATCCGTAAGCTTACCAACTCCCGATGCAACCGGAACTTTAAATTTATCCGGTACAACCGGTAAATTAGCTTTGGTAAGTAACCAAACTGTCCTTACTGGTACTTGCCCAACTGGTTTAGTTGATTTTGTAGGATTTGGGAGCTCTGCCAATTGCTCCGAAAATACACCAACGGCTACCCTCAGCAATTCTACAGCTGCCATCAGAGCATCTAACGGCTGCACCGATACAAACGATAACGCTGCAGACTTTACTATTGGAGCACCCACCCCGCGAAATTCAACTTCTCCGGTAAATAACTGCAGCGGTACTAATCCGGGTCAGCCGGTAGTAACAACCAGTATTGCGGTAAACCCGGAAGAATTAACCTTAGCGCCGACTTTGGTTAATAAAACATCGGCTTCTGCATCTTACACTTTATCGGCAACCGAACTGACCGGCGATGTAAATGTAGCGGCAACGGATGTTTTCGAAATTTCTAAAGATAACGTAAACTTCTCGAAGAACCTGTTATTTACCCCAGCAGAACTGAGCAGTGCCCAAACGGTTTATGTGCGTTTTACGCCGGTAGCCTTAAGTACTTATACCGGCAGCATTACCCATAGTATAAACGGAACCAATATCTCTAAGGTAGTAAAATTGAGTGGCGCCGGGTTCGATCCTTATGCGCAGAACTTTAACGATCCGGCTTTCCTGACCAATAGCGGCTGGACGCAATACAGTGTAACGGGTGCCCAGATTTGGGCCAGCACCAATTTTGGGAGCGATTGTTTAGTGGGTTGCAATGCAGCAACGCCTAACAAAGCCGCCCAGATTAACGGCTACGCCAGTGGCAATCAAAGCAATGAAGACTGGCTTATTTCGGCTCCTATGAACCTGTCTGGCTTTGTTCATATTCCGGTTCTACAGTTTCAAACTATTTCGGCTTACGCCGGAGACCAATTATCACTGAAATATTCTACTGATTATTCCGGCAGTGGTAATCCAAATGCCGCTACCTGGACCGAAGTACCGGGCGTATTCCCGGCATCCAACAGCAACACCTGGATATTAAGCCAGGGAATAGAATTACCAAAAGCCAATAAAATATACGTAGCCTTTGTTTACACTTCCATCACTTCTGCCGCTTCCCGTTGGACCGTAGATGATTTTCAGGTGCAGGATGTAAGCAGCTATTACGTTATTCCGAACGTTGCTTTAAATTTTGGCGAAGCTGCCTCCGGTACTACGTCGGTAAGCCAAAGCTTTAATTTCCGAACCGTGAATTACGGCGATATTACCTTAACCGCTCCGGTAGGTTACCAGTTGTCTGCTGATAATGGCAGTACTTTTGCCGCGGAAGTTAAAGTTAGTGAAGCGCAAGCTGCCGCCGGTAAAGAAATTCTGGTGCGTTTTGCACCTACAACCAAAGAATTAAAAATCACCGGCCAGATTACTTTTTCCGGAACAGATTTGAATGTGACCGGTATAGCATTATCCGGCTCTTCTTATTTAAAATCCGAAACCTTTGATGTGGCTACTTATAACCTGGAGTTTTTTGCCAGCGATGTAAAAGATGGTAGCAGCGAATTTGGCCCCGTAGATGATGCCTTGCAAGTAGCCAATGTTACAAAAGTAATGCAAGCTTTAAATGCCGACGTGATTGGTATAGAAGAATTATCGGAAGAAGGTGAATTGGATAATGTTTTAACCCAAATGCCAGGTTATGCCAAAGTTATCTCCGACCGGTATTCTTATTCTTTCGAACCGGCTGATCCTACTTTCCCGCTGCAAAAAATTGGGTTTGTGTACAACACCAATACCATGCAGTTAAAAGGCAAGCGCGTTATGTTCGAAAAATTATTTGATGATATCCGGAGCGGCGCCGCTACCATTGCTAATTATCCGGGCGGTAGTGCCAGCAGCCTTTGGTCTTCGGGTCGGTTGCCTTTTATGGCCATTTTCGATGCTACCATTAACGGCGTTACCAAAAGAATCCGCGTAATTGATATTCACGCTAAATCCGGTTCTGCGGCTGCCGATTACAATCGCCGTCAGTTTGATGTAAAAATGCTGCAAGATTCTTTAAACACGTATTATCCAAATGATAATATTATTCTGGTAGGTGATTACAACGACGATGTCGATACTTCCATTAAAACCGGATCGCCTTCTTCATATAAAAACTTTGTAGATGATATTGCTAACTTTAATGCCTTAACTTACCCGATAAGTGTGGCCGGCGCTATTAGCTTTGTCAGCTCCAGCAGCTTCCTGGATCATATTATTATTTCTAACGAATTGAACGACGAATATATACCGGGTTCTATCGCGGTAGAAGATGCCCGCGCCTATATTGCTAATTACGCTAGCAGCACTTCCGATCACTTACCGGTATATGCCCGTTTTGCTTTTGCCGGTAAAGACAACCAAATTATTAGTGATTTTACACTGATTAAAGATGTAACTTTTGGCGTGGCTCCCATTACCTTGTCTGCCTTTTCTAATTCCCGTTTACCGGTAAGTTTCGAAGTTGTGCAGGGGCCGGCAACCATTGCTGGCAATACCCTAACCATAACTGGTGCTGGTACGGTAACCATCAGAGCGGTGCAAGCCGGCGATGAAGCGTACAATGCAGCTACGGCAGTAGAGCAAACTTTTACCGTAGCTAAAGCCAGTCAGACTATTACTTTCGCGCCAATGGAAGCTAAAACCTACGGTGATGCACCTTTTACATTAGCCGCTAGCAGTAGTGCTGGTTTAGACATTACTTATACCGTAGTATCGGGTTTAGCCAAGGTGTCGGGCAATGTGCTAACCCTTACCGGGGCCGGACAGGTTGTTATAAGAGCCACTCAGGCGGGTAACACTAATTATTTAGCCGCTGCTGCCGAAGAACAAACTTTCTGCGTTAACGCTTCTAAGCCGGTATTTACCGTACAAAACGCCAAAAACTTAACTGCTAATACGGTACCCGGCATTACGGCTTACCAGTGGTTCCGGAACGGATTAGTTATTCCGGATGCTACTGCCCAGGCTTACGTAGCAACCGAAGGCGGTAATTATACAGTTATGGCTATTGCGGGTAACTGCTCTTCGGTAATTTCGGATGCGCAATATGTAAGCTTTGCCGGCGTGCCGGACATGATGCAACCCGTGCAGGTAAATATTTTCCCTAACCCGGTTACCGATCGCATCAATATCCAGATCCAGGGAGCAGGAGCAGGCCAGGTAATTATTACGCTGTACAACCAGTCAGGTAATGTTGCTTTGTCTAAAACCATGCAATCCAACACTGCTGATTTCGAAATGGTCGTAGAAGTAAGTCAGCTGCCAAAAGGCATTTATATGCTGGTAGTAACTACACCTAATGGTCTGTCCAGAACCAGATTAATTCTGAAGTAATAATCTGTTATTTTATTTGAGAAAAGCCTAGCCCTTACAAGACCGGGCTTTTCTCAAATAGAATTAAACCAAAGCGTATTAACCCAGTTCTATGCCAGAAAAAAGCTCCTTTTGTCACCCAGGCAAGATATCTTGTTTAGAAGTGAAAGTAGGTGATACAAGCTTTACCAATTATTACCTGTAAGTCTTACTAGTCGATAGATTTTTTTCAAGATGACAACAATAAGCGTATAGATTCAGGTATAAGGGTATTACTATTTGGTGTTATACCAGCTAAAACATTAGGGAGATGAGTTTTTTAGTTAATAAATATTAAAAGTGCATTAGAAAAGCTGGAAAATAATTCTGTTTGGCAAAAACATCAAAGCCGTAAGTTTATAGAAAGAAATATTTTTAAGCAGGCTTATCATTTATTAATCAAAACTTTTTTTAACTTTGCGCCCGTTACCAGCGATCATAAGGGCACTTTAACCGAAAGATCATAAGCGCACGTGGCGGAACTGGTAGACGTGCAGGTCTCAGAAGCCTGTGGGAGTTGTCCCGTGGGAGTTCGAGTCTCCCCGTGCGCACATTTACTAGAAAGCCCCTCTACAATCTGTAGAGGGGCTTTTTAATTTATATTCAATAAGTTTATTTGAAAAATTTTTTAATAAAGTTTTCAATATTTAATATTTATGCCTAATCTCTATACTTCCCAAATCAAAGAAGAAATCCGCCTGCGCTTTATCAATAAGTTTGATGAGTTAATCGAGAATGAACTGGCGGAAACCTATAAGGAAATTTGCACCAATATTGAAATAACTTATGAGTCTTTTAACCAAATAAGAAATAAAGGAGGCTCACCTACGCTGAAGATGCTCTATAATTTGCAGTTAAATTATCATGTACCGGTTGAATCTATTTTGTTTGAGCGGTCCTATCAGATTAATCTGCCTTTACTTAAACAGCATCTGGCCACCTTACATGAAACATTGGATCAGATAGATGATACTTTATCCGATTAAACTTAACAGGTTTAAAGCTTAAAAATTGGGTGGTTTTATAACTTGCTGATATCATAGCCTGTAAACCTGGAAGCGGCTGAAGGAGTTATTATACATGCCTTTATACAAAAAAGCGATGCAATTTGACCCTAAAAATTTAGAGAACATGACATACGATGAATGTTATGAACTATTGCTTTGCTTTCGGTATCTTCAGTTCAGAAACGATGCTACAGTTGCAAGCCAGGTTATTGGCAACCACATGGAAGCTATCAGAAAGCGGATAATTAATTTGAAAGGGACGGCTAATTACCAGAATATTATTTAATAAGCATGCTAGCTTATTGATTAATAGGCCAGCATACAATTCTGATTGAAAATATTAATAATATATTATTTAATTAATTTACGAAAGCAAAAAGTAACGTAACAATTGGAGCGTAGCTATTACAAAAATTCCCGCAAACCGGATTTGGATTCCTGGCGGGCGGCTTTTTTTAGACTACGATTCGCGTTTTTGGCTTCTAATTTATCTTGCCGGGTAGAGAACTTGCCGTATTTACTTAGTTCCGGTTCAAACTTCTCTTTACCCTGGTTTTTTTCCGCCACGTAAGCTTTCATTTTTGGCGGGCCGCTTTTTTCTTTTTTATAAGATCGTGCCATAATTCCAACTTCTATTTATCAAAGCTTTAAACGAAGTTGGCTTCAATTAAGATTAAAACAATTATTACTTTTTGGGCCAGGCATAAAATAAACCGTGGCCTAAACTTAGCCAGCCGGCAATCATAAATAATCCGCCAATGGGCGTAATGGCGCCTAGCCATTTAATGTTGGTGATACTTAAAATATACAAGGAACCAGAAAAAATTACAATACCGATCAAAAAGAAAAGTCCGGCCCAATGAATATAGCGGGATTGAACATGAAATAAAATAAGGCCGGTGGCCAATAAAGCAAAAACGTGGTACATGTGGTATTTTACGCCGGTTTCAAAAGTAGCATTGCGGGCATTGGCGGTAAGCGTTTTTTCTAAGCCATGCGCGCCAAAAGCCCCGATCATCACGGCCAAGGCACCCAACAAAATTCCGGTTATTAATATTGATTTCTGTGACATACTTGCAAAAATAAGATGGAAGTTAATCTAATACGGTATATTTTCTACTTAGAATAATCGCGGGCGCCAAAAATAGAACTACCCACCCGAATCATGGTGCTGCCTTCGGCAATAGCCAGTTTGTAATCGGAGCTCATGCCCATGGATATTTCTTTAAAAGTAGCTTCCTGGACAAAAAAGCTGCTTTTCAGGTCTGCAAAAGTTTGCTTTAAATAGCGGAACTCTTTTTGCAACTGCGCTTCGGAATTGGTATTTGTAGCAATGCCCATTACACCGGTAATACGTACGTTTGCCAGCACTTTGTATTCTTCCGACGATAAGATTTCCCGGGCTTCGGTTAAGCTTAAACCAAATTTACTTTCTTCTTCGGCAATATAAATTTGCAAAAGGCAGTTTACAACCCGGTTATGCCGGAGCGCCTGTTTATCTATCTCCTGCAACAATTTTAAACTATCTACCGACTGAATGGTATGGACAAAAGAGGCAATATATTTTACCTTGTTTGTTTGCAGGTGCCCGAGTAAATGCCATTCTATATCGACGGGTAATTCTTCTTGTTTAGCCGTTAATTCCTGGACTTTGTTTTCGCCGAACAGGCGCTGCCCGGCTTCGTAAGCTTCCCTGATAGCAGCCGGCGGATGCGTTTTAGATACGGCTATTAACCGGCAACTGGTGTTTTTTAATTCGCTTTGGAAATAAGAAATTTTATCTGCTACTGACATGCCCGCAATTTTAAATTTGGGTTCAAAGTTAAGCCAGAACTACCATTATTTTAAAATTAAGTTGCGCTTTGTATTATTAACCAATTGGCAACCGGTAATACCCCTGGCAAATGCGGCTTTATAAAAGTGATCTATATAATACAACACCATCATTCCAAAATTACTTCGAAACTAATCTTCCAAGGCATTGGCTAGGAAAGTATTTTTGAGCAAGAGCCACACTAAGAAGAACACCAGGGCCCATTTCAAGTAAATGCTGTAGAGATCTTTGGTGTCGCGGTAGTGGCTTTCTTTAATTTCGGCTTTTTCCAGGCGGTTTATGCGCCGGAAAATTTCCTGCAAGGTGTTTTTATCTTCGGCCCGGAAAAAAGTACCATTAGCCGTCTGGGCAATATCACGCAGGTTTGTTTCATCCAGCCGGGTTTGGACAAAGCTTTCGTTCCTGTTTGCTTCCGCAGCATAAGGTACGCGTCCGTCCCGGCCAATGCCAATGGTATAGATTTTAATATTAAAACCATAAGCCAGCTTTGCCGCTATTTCGGGGTCCAGGTTGCCACCGGTATTTTCGCCGTCGCTGATAAGAATACAGACTTTGGATTTGGCGGTAGATTCCCGCATGCGGTTTATGGCTACCGCCAAAGCATTGCCAATAGCGGTACCATCGTTACGGATCATGCCCAGCTGTACGGCTTGCAGGTTTTCCCGGAGTAAGTTATAATCGGTAGTTAAAGGCGCTAGGGAATAGGCATCTCCAGCAAAAACTACCAGGCCAATGCGGTCGTGCGTGCGACCCTTTATAAAGTTTAAAGCTACTTCTTTTGCTGCTTCCAGACGATTAGGCTTAAAATCTTTTAACTCCATAGAGCCGGAAGTATCCAGTATCAGCATAATATCAATGCCTTCGGAATATTGATTTACCCGTTCCTGGGTGCGTTGCGGTCGCGCCAGGGCAATCAGAATAAAGGTCAGGAAAAGGAAAAAATAAAAGTCAGGAATATACCGCAACAAGCTGCTCCAATGCCGTTTAATGCTGCCTTTAAAAAAAGCAATCTCCAGCTTTCTCCGGATTTGAAAATGTACCAGCCACCGGACCAGAAAAAGTAAAGGTATGACGGGTATAAAATAAAGAAAAACCGGGTCGACCCATTCGAAAGACCGGAACGTACTGTACCGGAACCATTCCGGACTAAACCAGTTGAGGGACGCTTTCAGGGTTTGGAACATGTCTGGTTTGGTTGCGGATAACTTCGTACCGGCGGTCGGCAAAATGGTGAAGCAGGAAAAAAGCAATAATGGTTTCGGAAGATTTATCCGATACAATGTTGCCGTAAATGGCTTTATCGAAAAGTCGTAAGGCGGTGGTTACATCTTCATCGTCGTTGTAATAAGTAGCTATTTCTCGCGTGGTAAACGATTTTATGGCGTTTCCTTCCAGGTCGGTCAGGTAATTTTTCCAAAGCGTTATGGCTTGTTCAATGGTCTGCAACGACTCCGACTGGTTAAACTGATCGATGAAAGCGTTGAAACGGTTAATAAATTGCGCATGCTCTTTTTGGAGTTTATACAAGCGATACCGAATAATAATTCTTTTCCCGAAAAGCAACCAAAGCGAAACCAGCATCAGAAATAATATTCCGGCCCCAATGAGCCAGTAAGCATAATTAACCCGCTCATTAATGGGCAGTAATTGCGTGTTGCTTTTCAGGTTGGCCGGCGAAATACTTCCGCGTACCAGTTGCACCAGTTTAATAGTAGCAGGTTGGGAATATAGTTGTACGGTATCGTCTTGGGTTAAAACAAAAACTGGTAACGTAAGCGACTGTACCGGTGCTACCGAGAAAGTGCGTAAGGTATATACTACGCTGTCGAGGCTGGTGTTTGCAACCGTGCGGGTAGAAAAATACTGCCGTGATATTAATTCGAAAGGAGCAAAATTATAAGTACTATCGGGGAAAATAATTTCGGCCGCAATCGGGTGTTTAGAATAAAAAGAAAAATTTATCTCTTGCCCTATTTTAAGGGAGTCCTGCTGAAATTTACCTTGGGGTTGCTTTATATCTACTTTTTGCCCCGCACCTAATAAAGGCAACAGCCACAACAAACCCAAAAGAACTTTACCCATTCTTCCGGATTTTATGACGTAAGCGAAATAAGTTGACCAATTGGGGTACATAATCTTCATCCGTATATATCGTCAGAAAATTGGCTTTAAACTTGCGGCAAATTTTAGCAATTTTTTCCTGATTTAAAGAATAGGTGGCCAGATAGTTGGCCTGAAACACTTCGGATGAAGTATTAACCCAAATGGTCCGGCCGGTTTCTTTATCCAAGAGCGGAATAATACCCATGGCCGGAAAGGCTGTTTCCCGTTTATCAACCAGCTGCACTACAATTAAATCGTGTTTTTGGGCCAGCATGCTCATTTCTCGCTCATAATTCTGATCTATAAAATCGGAGAGCAGTAAAATAAGGCTGCGTCTTTTAATCATGCCCAAAGCCATTTTTATACCGCCGGCCAAATCGGTTTTATCCGAAACAGTATTTAACTCGAAAAGAGCTTTTATAATATTATAGGCATGGTTTGTACCGCGGCCGGGCTTTATATATTTTTCTTTCTGGTCGCTGATGCAAACCATCCCGATCTGGCTCGTTTGGCGGGCGGCCGATAAAGCCAATACACCGCAAATTTCTTTGCCAACGTCTATTTTCTGTTGGCCACTGTTACCGATTGCCTGGGAGGCGCTTACATCTAAAATTAAAAAAACCGATTGTTCTTTTTCTTCTTTGTACGTTTTTACAAATACGCCGTGGCCTTTGGCCGAAACGTTCCAGTCAATTGCCCGCACATCGTCGCCGTAATGGTACGAGCGTACATCGTCAAACTCCAGCCCGGTGCCTTTAAAAACCGAATGAAAATCGCCCTGCATCTGGTCGTTAATTGCTTTACGAATCCGGATTTCGTATTTTTGTAATTTCTTTAGCAGCTCTTTCATATTAAAAGCGGCAATATGCGTTTATTTATTATCAAGTTAATTTAACTAATTTTCCGGTGTGAAAAGATATTTTTTAATTCTCCTGTTAGGGCTCGGTTTAGGTGCTTGTACGTCTCCGGTTAGTCCGGCACCAAAAGATGTTATTTCGGAGCCCCAAATGACCGCGATGTTAATGGAACTGCACGTGGCCGAAGCCCAGGTAGACCGGATGGCCGTAGTAACCGACACCGCGGCTATTTATTACAAGAGAGCACAACAGGAAATTTTTAAAAAACACAAAGTTACCGAAAAACAATTTTATAAAAGTTACGATTACTACCTGCATAACGTAAGTGAGCTGGATAAAATATACGCCCGGGTAGTAGATAGTTTAAGTTTGAAAGAAGTAGAATCTTCGCAGGGCTCAACCAATCCGCCGCCTAAAACTTTAATAACGCCCAACCGGAAAGATTAAATATAATCTTAGAAAAGTTTACTGCCGTTGGGAACCGGTAAATGAGGTTGCGCCAGCACTACGCCTTGGTGTTCGTCCGGAAAACCGGTAATTAAAATTTCGGATAAATACTTGCCGATTTGTTTTGGCGGAAAGTTGACGATGCAGATAACCTGTTTGCCCAACAGGCTTTCTGGGGTATAATGCACCGTTAGTTGCGCACTCGATTGCTTTATTCCCAATTCTGCGCCCAGATCTACTTTTATTTTAAAAGCCGGTTTATGGGCCTCCGGAAAATCCGCTACTTCAATAATAGTACCAACCCGGATATCTACTTTTTCAAAATCCGACCATTGTATGTAATTCATATTTTAGTTTTTTTAAGAAGTTAGTACCTTAAAACTAATGCCGTAAGCGCTGCGTATTTCAACGTAAATATATTGGCAGCGGCTATAAGTAGCCCAATGGTATGCTTTAATGAACAGCACTGCTTTAGCTGCTATCATTTATTAAAAAACGAAACTATGAAAAAAACTACAGGAACTACCCAAACGGTTTGGATGCACGGCCTAGATTTTCCGGCTACCACTGCTTTAACGCAAGATATTACCTGCGATATTTGTGTGGTTGGGGCCGGAATTTCGGGTTTAACTACAGCTTACCTGCTGGCTAAAGAAGGGAAATCGGTGGTGGTATTGGAAGCCAAAACCATTGGCGGCGGTGAAACCGGCCGCACCACGGCACACTTATCTAATGCCCTGGACGACCGCTACCAGGTATTGATGAAGATGCACGGCGAAAAACAAGCCCGCTTAGCTGCTGAAAGCCACACTTATGCCATCCGCAAGATTGAGGAAATTGTAAAAGAAGAAAATATCGATTGTGATTTTGAACGGTTAAATGGCTACCTGTTTTTGCAACCCATCGATTCCGAAGACCAATTAGATAAAGAATTGGAAGCTTGCCGGCAATTGGGTTTTGATAAAGTAACCCGTTTAAAGAAAACACCGGTGCCAACTTTATCAGAAGGACCTTGTTTATGTTTTCCGGATCAGGGTATGTTTCACCCGCTAAAGTACCTGAACGGATTAAGCCGCGCTTTCCTGGAAATGACCGGACAAATCTATACCGATAGCCACGTTGTATCCTTCGAAAAAGAAAATACTTTACACCGGGTAAAAACTACGGCCGGTTTTGCCGTAACGGCTAACCAGTTAGTGGTGGCAACCAATACGCCCGTAAACGATTGGGCTACTATTCATACTAAACAAGAGCCTTACCGCACCTACGTAGTAGGCGTAAAAATATTACCCGATGCCATTCCGAATGCTTTGTACTGGGATAACTCTGATCCTTACCACTACATCCGTTTGGTTAAAGACGATCATCCGGATAATACCGGCAGCGACGAAAGAAATTATAATATTATGATTGTGGGTGGCGAAGATCATAAAACCGGGCAGGAAGAAAACGAACAGGAACGCCTGGTTTGCCTGGAAGAATGGGTGCGGGAAAAATTTCCGATGGCCGGAGATGTGGTTTACCGTTGGTCGGGCCAGGTAATGGAACCGCAGGATTATTTTGCGTTTATTGGTCGCAATCCGGGCGAAGACAATGTATATATTGCCACCGGCGACTCCGGCCACGGCATGACGCACGGCACCATTGCGGGCGTTTTAATAACCGACTTGATTATGGGCCGGCCTAATGCCTGGGAGCCGATATATGATCCGGGCCGGGTAACTTTAAAATCGGCGCCGGAGTTTTTAAAAGCTAATTTGAATGTAGCCGCCCAGTTTAAAGACTACGTTACACCCGGAGAAGTTGCTGACCCGTTAGAAGTAGTACCAGGCAGTGGTAGTATTATACGGCGGGGCATAAGCAAAGTAGCGGTTTATTGCGATTTAGACGGGCAACGGCACGAAATGTCGGCCGTATGCCCTCACATGGGCTGCATTGTTTCCTGGAACGAAGTAGAAAATTCCTGGGATTGCCCGTGCCACGGTTCCCGTTTCGATAAACACGGCGAAGTGATGAATGGCCCGGCTTTAAAAGGTTTAGAGAAACTGGCTTAAACGATATTACATTAAAAATGCCCACTTTTATAGGTGGGCATTTTTAATTGGATGATTTAACTTTTATAGAACAATTAGCTGCCCATTTATTTAATTTCCTAATTATAAAACCTTCCCAATATTTTGTTTTAATTAAAACATCACTTTCTTCTCTATCTTATCTGTTCTTGCTCTGATTTTCAATCCCGGAAGTGCTTACTAATAAATTTATCCAATGCACCGTTGTTATAAACGCTTATATTGACAAATTCTATTTACCGGTAATTTCTTTATCATCTTTATTTCCGTAAGCTTAATTTTTTAAAACGAAAGAATAAGAGAATTGCCGCTACTGTAAGACCGGTTAGTAGCCCGGTCCAAATGCCGTTAATGCCAAAACCGGCCTTAAAGCAAAGCAAATACCCAATGGGCAAGCCCGCTACCCAATACGCCAGTAAAGAAATAATGCTGGGAATTTTTACATCTTCCAGGCCCCGCAAAGCGCCCAAACCTACTACCTGTACGCCATCAGAAATCTGGAATAAAGCGGCAATTACCAGCAGCCCGGCCGCTAAACTAATTACCTGATTATCCTGCACATAAAAGGTCGGAATTAAATTTTTGGCGGAAATCAGAATCAGTCCGGTGGCGAGCATAAAACCAATGGCCATAATAATGCTGCTTAAGCCGGCCGTACGCATTTCGGAAAAGTTACCACTGCCTTTTAAATGACCTACCCGGATGGTAGCCGCAGCAGCAATGCCGCCGGCCATCATGTAAGTAAGCGAAGCAATACTAATGGCTATCTGGTGCGCCGCCAGTTCCTGAGCGCCTAACCACCCGATCATGATAGCCGAAAAACCGAAAGCACCCATCTCAAAAAACATTTGTAAGGAAATAGGGAAACCGATCTGTACCATCCGGTTGATGTGCCGCAAGGACAGGTATTTACTTTTCCAGCGCAGCCGGAATACTTGCATCCGCCGGGATTTGAAAATAAACCAACCCATTAAACCAGCCATAATTATCCGGGAAATTAATGTGGAAATTGCAGCGCCATTTAGCCCTAAAGCGGGCGCTCCCAGTTTGCCGTAAATTAAAATATAGTTTCCAAAAATATTCAGCAGGTTAGCAAATACCGATATATACATGGCCTGGCGCGTTAAAGAAAGTCCTTCGGCTACTTGCTTAAAGCCTTGAAAAAGCATCAACGGAATTAAAGAGAAAAGCAAAATATGCAGGTACGGTATGGTTAGTTTTAGTACGGCGGTTGGCTGTTGCAAAAGAGGCAAAAAAGGAGTGAGCAAGTAACCCAGCAAAAACAAAATAAAACCGGCTAAGGCACAAAGCAGGGTACCGTTAATTAAAAGCAAAGAAATCCGGTTATGATTTCTCCGGCCGGCGGCACTGGCCACCAAAGGCGTAATGCTGTACGATATACCCAAACCAAATACCATAATCAGGTTAAAGATACTATTACCCAGAGAAGCAGCTGCCAAAGGTTCTGTTCCCACCCGACCAACCATAATGCTGTCGATAACCGAAACCAGCACGTGGCCCAATTGGCTCAGCACAACCGGAAAGGCTAAATGAAAATTTGCTTTAAAATGCTTTTTGTAATTGGCAGGTAACATGCGTGGTTTTTTGGGGCTGCAAAGATACTAACCTTTACCACAACACCGCACCTTTCATTTAATGTTTATACCGGCCTTAAAGTCAGGCAGACTAAGCTAATTTCTGAAAAGCTTCCTCTAACCGGGTTAAACCTGCGTTTAATTTTTCTGGAGTTAAAGCAAAAGAAAACCGGGCGTAGCCGGGAGCACCAAAACAATCGCCGGGCATTATTTCCAGGGCATATTTTTCCTTTAAATAAGACGCTAGCTTATCAGTAGTTCTCATTTCTGTTTGCAGAAAAGCAGATAAATCCGGGAAGAAGTAATAAGCGGCTTGGGGAGAGAAAAACGGTATGTTTAGCCGGGTAAAAAACTGGCTCATTTGCGATTTATTTTGCCGCAAGGTATTTTGGAAATCCGGTAAAATAACAGCGGCATTCTTTAATACTTCGCGTGCTGCTGCCTGAACAAATTCACTAACTCCGGAAAAAGTTGCCTGCTGAAACTGGAGGCAGGGCGCAAACAACTTTGGCGGCGTAATCAAATAACCTATACGCCAGCCCGACATGGCAAAAGCTTTGGAAAACCCGTTTACTACCAGGTGTTTCTGGTTTTCATCCGGAAATTCCAGTAAAGAAGGTACGTTGTCGGCATATACAACTAAATCATAAATTTCATCGGCCAGCACGTAAATATCCGGATGCTGCTCCAGCACCTCCAGCCAGGAATTTATTTCGGTTTTACTGTAAATGCGGCCCGTCGGATTATTCGGATTACAGTATAAAAATAAGCGGGTGCGGGGAGTTATATAACTTTGTAATAACTCGGGTGAAATGGCATAGTTTTCTTTTACATTGGTTGGCAGTATTATCAATTTAGCGCCCACTTGATCCAACACTTCGTGCAAACCAAACCAGTTCGGAGCCGGAATAATCACTTCGTCGCCGGGTTGTAATACTGTATGTAAAACATTATATAAAGCTTGTTTGGTGCCGGGCGTTACTAAGATATGTTCCGGAGTTACCGTTACGCCATTATATTCGCGATAGCGTTCTGCAATGGCTTTGCGCAGCTCCGGGGTACCGGCAGTAGCACCATAAAAGGTCTGATTTTGCTGAATGGCCTGCATAGCCGCTTCCTTACCCACCGTCGGGGTGTTAAAATAAGTAGCTCCCGAAGCAAAACTGATAAGTTCCATGCTGGATAAATGAATATGGGTTAGTTGTATAAAACTGAATAAAGGTAAGGCTGGTTCTATATTATCCCAAGGTAAATTGTAACTTGATACAAGTATTATTTCGATAAATTACAGCTTAAAGCATTTTTTATGAGTTTACAAATCCGGATTATACCGCATACTTTACAGTTTAAATTTAATGCCCGCACCTCGCGGGGAGCCATGCAACAACACCAGGTTTATTATTTATCTGTTTCGGAAACTGACCATCCCGAGCAGCTGGGAATAGGAGAGTGCGCACCTTTGCCTGGATTAAGCATGGAATATAAAAGTAACTTTTATGAACAGCTGCAAATAGTTATCCAGGATTTAAATAAAAAGTTAAAGAAAGAAGAAGTAAAGGTTTTTGATTCAAAGATATACTGGGAAAATTTAAAACATTTACCTGCGGTTGTTTTTGCTCTGGAAACTGCTGCTTTAGACCTGGAGCACGGAGGAGAGAAACAAATATTTGCTAATGCTTTTTCGGCTGGTGCGTCTGGTATTCCGATTAATGGTTTAATCTGGATGGGTGATAAAATGTTTATGCAGGAGCAAATTCAAAAGAAGTTGCAGGAAGGATATTCTTGTTTAAAGTTAAAAATAGGCGGGCTGGATTTTGCCACGGAACTTCAAATTTTAAAATCAATCCGGCAGGTGGCGCCCGCCTCGGATTTAATTATCCGTTTAGATGCAAATGGTGCTTTTGCGCCCGCAGAAGCTTTATCGAAATTAAATAAACTGGCAGTTTTTCAAATTCATTCCATCGAACAACCCATCCGGCAGGGGCAATATTCCGAGATGCAGCATATTTGTCAGCATTCGCCAATACCGGTGGCCTTGGATGAAGAATTAATCGGTGTAATAGATACGGATAAAAAGGAAGAGCTTTTACAAACTATAAAACCGCAGTTCATCATTTTAAAACCTACACTGCTGGGCGGTTTTCAGGCCTGTTCCGAATGGATTTCTTTAGCCGAAAAAGCTGGTATTGACTGGTGGATTACCTCGGCTCTCGAATCCAATGTTGGGTTAAATGCTATTAGTCAGTTCACGGCCGAGTACCCGGTTAAAATGGAACAAGGTTTAGGAACGGGACAATTATACCACAATAATCTAAGCTCTCCGCTAGAGATTGAAAATGGAAAACTTTTTTACCGGAAAAATCAAAATTGGGATAATACTTTATTTTATTAACTCATGTTATAAAATTCAATAGCGATAGATGCTTATAAATTGAAAGATTACCTCTTTCAATTTATTGGTGCTGACGGGCTCTTACGGCCTAAGTTGCCTCAAGGCGGGCAGGGCCCCGTCCCTGGGCTTCGGACGGGCTAAGCTTGTTTTCCTCCTTGCGTCGGAAAGCCAGCGGCACCATAACCTTAGCAGATACTTTTGCCAGCAGGCTCTCATCCCAGGTACTATTATTACTTCTTTATACTACTGCTATACATTACTAAACCATTTTGAGCTTACACCTATGCACCAGATAAGAAGATTTAGTTTTTAAAAGTTGATACTTGTAGAATTGAGTTGATTTATTGATTACTAATCGATAGGAAGTGTTTATTAGTAGGTTAACTTTAAGCTTGTTTAATAAGTTCTTCCATTATACGTGGCAAAGCAATACCTGCTTTCTCGGCAATCAGGTGCAGATTAGGGCGGGGAGATATTCTGGGTAAATGCGGATCAATCACGTAAATGGGTTTATTATCCGGCACATAATGCATCAGCCCGGCGGCCGGATATACTACCAATGACGTGCCCACTACCATAAAAACATCGGCGGTTTCCGCTTCCCTTACGGCATCTTCCATCAGGGGCACCATTTCTCCGAACCACACAATATTAGGCCTTAATTGGGAGCCTCTTTCGCATTTATCACCCATGTTTATTTCCCCACCTTCTATATCGTAAACCAGGTTTTCGTTTAAAGTACTCCGCGATTGAAATAAGCTGCCGTGTAAATGAATAACCTGCGAAGAACCAGCCCGCTCGTGCAGGTTATCTACGTTTTGAGTAACAATAGTAACTTTAAAATATTTTTCCAGTTCTGCCAAAGTCCGGTGCCCCGGATTTGGTTGCGCATCGTGTGCATTTTTCCGGCGCTGGTTATAAAAGTCTAAAACCAGAGCGGGGTTTTTGCGCCAGCCTTGCGGCGAAGCCACTTCCATTACATCGTGGCCTTCCCATAATCCGTTCGCATCCCGAAAGGTAGCAATACCGCTCTCGGCACTTATGCCAGCGCCGGTTAATACCACTAGTTTTTTCATATATTTCTTTTTTTTATAAAATAAAAAAGCCTTTAACTTTCTTTTTACTTCTTCGGTAGAAATAAAGAAAAGTTAAAGGCTTAAGAATAAAACTCCGTTCTTATTTCTTCTTAGCAGTGGTAGTTTTTTCCTTTGCTTCGGATTTCGTTTTTGCGGCTGGTGCTTTTTCTTTTGTTTCCGATTTCTTTTTCGCTGTAGTAGTTTTTTCCTTTTTTTCGGTTTTCTTTTTAGCCGCTGGTTTTGGCTTGTCGGCTTCCGGAGCAGCTTTCTTTTTAAAACCGCCGCGGGCAGGTTTATCCGGCGTTTGTTCCGCCAAGGTCAGACATTCTTCTAAAGTAAGTTCGCCGGGTTCTTTTCCTTTCGGAATTTTTACGTTTTTCTTACCTACAGCAATATAAGGTCCGAACCGGCCATTAAGCACCTGTACCTCCGGATTTTCGGCAAAAGCTTTAATGCATTTTTCCGCATCGGCTTTGCGTTTATTCTGGATTATTTCGATGGCTTCCTCAGCCGTTACCGTAAACGGATCGTAGGTTTTGGGTAAAGAATAAAACTTACTTTCGTGTTTTATAAAAGGTCCGAACCGGCCAATTGCCGCTGTCATTTCTTTTTCTTCGAAAGTGCCGACAATGCGGGGTAACTTAAATAAATCTAAGGCATCTTCTAAGGTAATACTTTCCAGAAACTGGCCTTTGCGCAAACTGGCGTAAACCGGCTTTTCTTTGGTTTCTTCGTTTTCTTCGCCTAATTGTACAAAAGGTCCGAACCTGCCCAGGCGGGCCGTAATTTTTTTGCCGGTGTTCGGATCAACTCCTAAATCCCGAGCGCCACTTACCGCAGACCGTTCAATGTTCTGGCTCGATTCTACGGTTTCATGGAAGTTGCCGTAGAAGTTCTGAATCATTTTATCCCATTGCTTTTTACCCGCGGCAATCTCATCAAATTCTTCTTCTACTTTAGCCGTGAAAGAATAATCTATAATATTTGGAAAATATTCGACCAGAAAATCATTTACCACCATGGCCATATCGGTGGGGAATAATTTTGCTTTTTCGGCGCCGGTAATTTCAGTTTTACTTTCGGTAGAGATATTATCTTCTTTCAGAGTTAGGATGTTATACGATCTTTCTTTTCCTTCCCGGTTATCTTTCTCGATATAACCTCTTTTCTGAATAGTAGAAATAGTAGGCGCATAAGTCGAAGGCCGGCCGATACCCATTTCTTCTAATTTCTTCACCAGACTGGCTTCGGTATAACGGGGCGAGGGGCGAGAAAAACGTTCCGTAGCCTGCATTTTGTCTAGTTGTAAAGTTTGACCAACGGCAAGCGGCGGCAGCATGCCTTTAATATCATCGTCCTGCTCACCGTCATCTTTCGATTCAATATATACCTTCAGGAAACCATCAAAAGTTACTACTTCTCCGGTAGCTGTTAACCGGGCTTGGGGTTGCGTAGAAATACCAACGGTAGCAGTGGTTTTTTCTATTTCGGCATCCGCCATCTGCGAGGCAATGGCTCGCTTCCGGATCAGATCGTATAAACGTTGCTCATTACGGTCGGAGCTTACTTCCCGGGCCGCAAAATCGGTAGGCCGAATGGCTTCGTGGGCTTCCTGCGCCGCACTGGATTTGGTGCGGTACTGCCGGGTTTTTACATAATTTTCCCCAAAGCTCCGGCTTATTTCGGTGGCAGCGCCACTAATTGCTTCCTGCGACAGATTAGTAGAGTCGGTACGCATGTACGATATTTTACCGGCTTCGTACAGTTTCTGGGCCACCGTCATGGTTTGGGCTACTGAAAAACTTAATTTTCGGCTGGCTTCCTGTTGCAAAGTAGAAGTGGTAAAAGGCGCGGCCGGGCTGCGCTTAGTTGGTTTTTTTTCCAGATTTTCGATGGTGTAGGCCGCACCTACGCAGTTGTCCAGGAAAGTTTGGGCTTCAGCCTGTGTTTTAAACCGAGTTGGTAATTCAGCTTCCAGGCGCTTGCCATCAACCAAAAAATTAGCCACTACTTTAAAGGCCGATTCGGCTTTAAAGCGTTCAATTTCCCGTTCCCGTTCTACTACCAAACGTACGGCCACCGATTGCACCCGGCCGGCCGACAAACCAGTTTTGATTTTCTTCCATAGCACGGGCGAAAGCTCAAAGCCTACCAAACGGTCTAGCACTCGCCTCGCCTGTTGCGCGTTTACCCGGTTTATATCTATCAGCCGCGGCGACTCGATGGCGTTAAGAATAGCATTTTTGGTTATTTCGCGGAAAACAATGCGGCGGGTTTTGGCATCGTTTAAGTTTAAGGCCTCTGCCAAATGCCAGGAAATAGCCTCACCCTCGCGGTCATCGTCGGAGGCGAGCCACACGATTTCGGCCTCCTTGGCCAATTTCTTTAATTGAGAAATTACTTCTTTTTTATCGGCTGATATTACATAGGTTGGTTTAAAACCATTTTTTATATCAATGGCATTGTTATCCTTGGGTAAATCGCGCACGTGGCCAAAACTCGACTTTACCACAAAATCTTTCCCCAGGTACCCTTCAATGGTTTTTGCCTTGGCCGGTGACTCTACTATAACTAAATTTTTTACCATGCTAACGTAATGCTGTAAAATATTGGCTTCTAAACCAATTTTGCTCAAAGATGAATAAATTTTTTTGAATAAAACAAACCACCCAGTTTCGTTTTAAAATCAATATCCAAGAATTCTCTTAATCCAATTACTTCTGCACGCCTTTATATTTACCTTTAATGTACGTGTATAAGTTATTAGTTTTCAATTTGTTTTAGAGGTGTTTCCCCGGCAATAGTCCGTCGGCCAGGCGGCGTCAGGAGTCCGAAGCTCCTTATGAAAAGGAAATTTCTAACCAAAACCAGATTTTAAAACCGGTTAACCCTTCTATAATCTTTCTGTTTTACTCTATTTGTCACTTAACAGCTAATTATTTGCTTATAATAAGCAATTTTTTAACCATGAATACCTACACCACCCAATAAGGCTGTTATCGCAAGTATATTAATATTACCAAATCATCAAGGAAATTAATCCTAATCAGAATTTTTTTTCAGTATTATTTTAATTTTGAACAAAGACCTTATTTTTTCAACCAGCAGAAAAGTTATTATGTTCCCGCTAGAAAACTAAATTTTAGAAATATTTGATCTTAACCGAACTGTGTCTTGATATTGATAAAAATGAATTATATAATTTGCCGGGGCATAGGATAGTATATAATATCTATTTACATAAATAATATTATATTTACAGTTTACACCAACAATAAAAATTTATAAATCTGAATCTGAATACTTTATAGGATATAACTTAGGTTGTTCGAAAATAATTGTTTAAACTCCCTTTAAAATTCCTAAATTTTGTTTTGTTTATCAGTTCGAAATAAATGAGATTTGTAGAAGAAATTTTTAATATATAATAATAGTAATATTTCCCATCCTCTTAAGCGCACAAAAAACTAAAATTAAAATTCCAAAATGGCTGCAAAAATAGTGTCGGTAATCAACCAAAAAGGCGGTACTGGAAAAACTACAACCACTATTAATTTAGGAAGTGCATTAAGCAAACTAGGGAAAAAAATACTATTAGTAGATTTGGATCCGCAGGCTAATCTTTCTTATTCCTTGGGGATTGAAGAACCGGAAGCTACTTTAGCGGATGTTTTTGCCGGCAATAAAGATTTGTCCCAGATATTAATTCACCAGGATAAATTGAGTATTGCGCCCGGTTCTAATGAATTGGTTGACATTGAAATTTCGTTGGTGAACCAGAAAGACCGGGAACACTTTTTGCAGAACATACTGGCCGATGCCAAAGATTATGACTATATATTCATCGATTGTCCGCCTTCGCTTTCGCTGCTAACTGTTAATGCACTGGCAGCATCCGAAGAAGTAGTTATTCCGCTGCAAATGGAGGTTTTAACGTTGCAAGGCTTAAGTCAGATTTTAGCTACGGTAGCGCAGATCCGGTCGGCTTTTAATGCTAAACTGAAGGTTAAAGGAATTGTAGTTGTTATGTTTGATAAACGCCGGAAACTTAGTTCAGAAATTCAGGAATACCTGCAGGAAAATATTGAAGAAAAGGTTTTTCAGTCACGTATCCGGCTTAATGTTAAACTGGCCGAAGCGCCTTCTTTTGGTAAAAGTGTTTTGGATTATGATCCTGCTTCTAACGGCGCCCGGGATTATATGGCCCTGGCCGAAGAATTTTTGGCGAAGTAAGAACATAAACAGTAATTTGCAACATATTTAAATTTTTATACGGATTCATTTATTTTATCCGGTTAGTTAAGTCCCAATTCCACCCAGAAACACATATACAGTGCTAAGCATATGGCTTTAGGAAAAAACATGAAGTTGAATAAAGAAAAGCTGATCTCCAAGGCAGAAAACGGAAATGCTGCGGATATTCCAGTGGCAGGTAATGTAGTGCCGGAGCCAGTAACTCCCGTGGCGGAAGATGTTAGTCCGCAGCCGGAAGTAACACCCGAAAAAGCAGGTTCTAACGGTAGTGCTTTGCCCGTTGAGGAAGCGGTGGTTAGCAAAACCTTAAGAGAAAAGAACAGCCAGAAAAAAAATGGAACGCCGGCAAAAGCTTCTAATGTGGGCTTAGACGATCCCTATATCAATGATCAACTCAACCGGGTTTTATATGCGCTGGATGCTTTTAAAAAAGGGGATGTTTCGGTGCGTTTAACGAAACAGGACAACGATATTTTTGCCGATATAGCAGAAGCATACAACTCGATGGTGGAAATGATCGGGGGTGTAGGAGGCGAGGTTTCCCGTATTTCAAAAGTTGCCGGAGTGGAAGGAAACCTGAAAGCACGGGCATCGGCTGAAAATGCCTCTGGTTTCTGGAAAGACATGATCAATAACATCAATGGTCTGGTAGATTCTATTGCTGTACCGGTACTGGAAGTAGGAAAAGTATTAAAGAATATTTCCCGCGGTAACCTGGACGAAACTTTCCAGATTCCGGTTTCCGGTGACTTTAAAGTAATGGCCGAAACCATTAACCGCACCATTGATAACCTGAACCTTTTTGCCGGTGAGGTAACCCGGGTGGCCCTGGAAGTAGGATCGGAAGGTAAATTGGGTGGCCAGGCTTCGGTACCCAATGTTGCGGGCGTTTGGAAAGAACTGACCGATAATGTTAATACCATGGCCAGCAACCTGACGGCCCAGGTAAGGGATATTGCCAAAGTATCTACGGCGGTGGCCCAAGGTAACCTGGCCCAAAAGGTTACGGTGGATGTAAAAGGCGAATTCCTGCAGCTAAAAGAGAATATTAACCTGATGGTGGATTCCCTGAATGTATTTGGGGATGAAGTAACCCGAGTAGCCCGCGAAGTGGGTACCGAAGGTAAACTGGGCGGTCAGGCGAAAGTACCCAATGTTGGTGGTGTTTGGAAAGAACTGACCGATAATGTTAATACCATGGCCAGCAACCTGACTTCGCAAATGCGCGATATTGCTAACGTTGCTACGGCGGTGGCCAAAGGTGATTTAACCCAGAAAATTACGGTTAATGTGCGGGGTGAAATAGCGGAGTTGAAGGATATACTTAATCAGATGGTAGATTCTCTGAATATATTTTCTGATGAGGTAACCCGGGTAGCCCGCGAAGTAGGAACAGAAGGTAAACTAGGCGGACAAGCCAATGTGCCGCGGGTAGAGGGAACCTGGAAAGAGCTAACCGATAATGTAAACTACATGGCCTCTAACCTGACTGCCCAGGTGCGGGATATTGCCAATGTAGCAACGGCGGTGGCCCAGGGTAACTTAAACCAGAAAGTAACCGTGGATGTAAAAGGCGAATTATTCGACCTGAAAAATATCATGAATGCCATGGTGGACCGGCTGAACGTTTTTGCTGGCGAAGTATCAAGAGTGGCTCGGGAAGTAGGTAACGAAGGTATTTTGGGCGGACAAGCCAACGTACCGAATGTAGCCGGTATCTGGAAAGACTTAACCGATAACGTAAACCAAATGGCCGTTAACCTGACCGGTCAGGTGCGTAACATTGCCGAAGTAACCACGGCAGTTGCCAATGGCGATTTAAGTAAAACTATTACCATTGATGCCCGCGGGGAGATGCAGGAATTAAAAGAAAACATCAACCGGATGGTGGATTCTCTGAACGTATTTGCCGGGGAAGTAACGCGGGTGGCCTTAGAAGTAGGCACCGAAGGTAAACTGGGCGGCCAGGCCGAAGTACAAGGTGTGGGCGGTGTTTGGAAAGATTTAACCGATAATGTAAACTACATGGCCAGCAACCTGACCGGCCAGGTAAGAAATATAGCCGAAGTAACTACCGCGGTAGCTACCGGTGATTTAGGGAAAAAAATTACGGTAGATGCTCAAGGCGAAATCCTGGAGCTGAAGAATACCATCAACACAATGGTTGATCAGCTGAGTTCTTTTGCTTCGGAGGTAACCCGGGTAGCGCGCGAGGTAGGCACCGAAGGTAAGTTGGGCGGCCAGGCCGAAGTAAAAGGCGTAGGTGGTGTTTGGAAAGATTTAACTGATAATGTAAATATTATGGCCGGTAACCTGACTACCCAGGTGCGGTCTATTGCCGAAGTAACCACGGCGGTGGCTACCGGTGATTTAGGTAAAAAAATTACTATTGATGCCCGGGGTGAAATCCAGGAGCTGAAGAATACCATTAACACGATGGTGGATCAGTTGAGCTCTTTTGCTTCGGAGGTAACGCGGGTGGCGCGCGAAGTAGGTACCGAAGGTAAACTGGGGGGCCAGGCGGAAGTAAAAGGTGTTTCGGGTACCTGGAAGGATTTAACCGATAATGTAAATATTATGGCCAGCAACCTGACCTCACAGGTGCGGGATATTGCCAAAGTAGCTACCGCGGTAGCCCGGGGCGATTTAGGTCAGAAAATTACGGTAGAAGTTCGCGGCGAATTCCTGGATCTGAAAGAAAACCTGAACCAGATGGTGGATTCACTGAATATATTCGGGGATGAAGTAACCCGGGTAGCCCGCGAAGTAGGCACCGAAGGAAAATTAGGGGTGCAGGCCAATGTACCGAGAGTTCGGGGTACCTGGAAAGACCTGACTGATAATGTAAACTTCATGGCTTCTAACCTTACTTCGCAAATGCGTAACATTGCCGAAGTAACTACGGCGGTAGCCAACGGCGATTTAAGTAAAAAAATTACCGTGGAAGTAAGAGGTGAATTCCTTGAGTTAAAAGAAAACATCAACCGGATGGTGGATTCCCTGAACGTGTTTGCCGGGGAAGTAACGCGGGTAGCCTTAGAAGTAGGAACTGAAGGTAAACTGGGCGGCCAGGCCGAAGTAAAAGGCGTGGGTGGTGTTTGGAAATACCTGACCGATAATGTAAATAACATGGCGGGCAACCTAACCGCTCAGGTACGGAATATTGCAGATGTAACCACGGCGGTAGCAACCGGAGATTTAGGTAAAAAAATTACCATTGATGCCAAAGGCGAAATCCTGGAGCTGAAGAATACCATTAACACGATGGTGGATCAGTTGAGCTCTTTTGCTTCGGAGGTAACCCGGGTGGCGCGCGAAGTAGGTACCGAAGGTAAGCTGGGCGGACAAGCCGAAGTAAAAGGTGTTTCGGGTACCTGGAAGGATTTAACCGATAATGTAAACAACATGGCCGGCAACCTGACGGCCCAGGTTAGAAACATTGCGGATGTTACAACCGCTGTAGCTAGAGGTGATCTAAGTAAAAAAATTACCATCGATGCTCGCGGGGAAATTATGGAGCTGAAGAATACCATTAACACGATGGTGGATCAGCTGAGTTCATTCGCCTCAGAAGTAACGCGGGTAGCGCGGGAAGTAGGTACCGAAGGTAAACTGGGCGGACAAGCCGATGTACGGGGCGTATCCGGAACCTGGAAAGACTTAACTGATAATGTAAATATCATGGCCGGTAACCTGACTA
>Ga0210040_10000273_pt1 | contig 90145 bp, 78 predicted proteins | sample CryGeyCG12114_NA_FD_185462 | JGI IMG/M metagenome (GOLD analysis project Ga0210040, IMG submission 185462) | Groundwater microbial communities from aquifer - Crystal Geyser CG19_WC_8/21/14_NA (SPAdes) (version 2) | ecosystem: Environmental > Aquatic > Deep subsurface > Groundwater | place: USA... | reverse complement strand
CGTATCACACACACACACACACACACACACACACACACACACACACACACACACACACACACACACACACACACACACACACACACACGCACACACACACACACACACACACACACACACACACACACACACACACACACACACACACACACACACACACACACACGCACTCACGCACACACACACACGCACTCACGCACGCACGCACGCACACACATCTTCCCTAAGCCCTGCCCCAACAAACGCAGCAAAGCCTCCACTTAACCACCAAACAAATGTCCCACCTCACCTCACCTCACATCTAAACAGAGAAGCAACACTCCACCACCTTCCGTTCCGTCCCGACGAGTTCATCTTCCAAAAACGACGTCCAGCCCGATCTGATACGCCAAAGCTATCCAAGCATGTGCATACCTAACCCAACCCAACCCCCTCAACACCGTAAGCGACAAGAGCACCACTGGCCTACACCACTATCACCATCTCACATCCATCTCAATCTTGTCGCGAACGGGAACAGCGATGGCGATGGGCTATCTCAGTACACCCCATTCCACCCCACCCATACCATATCACTTCAACATCTACGATTCAAGTCAGGTGATAAGACTCCCCGAGGGCGCTACGTTACGTGTCGGGACATTTTGAACCTAATTCCACGATCTGACACACCAAATCACAATGACAATCACGCCGCTGGACACCTCGCAACCAACACACCGACGCTGATTTCGCGACATGTTGATTTCGCACCGCATCGATCACTCTAACCCCAGTGGAGTGTCAGGGAGCCGGCTGACTATGGGCGGAGATGCGGGTTATTGACAAGCACGATTTCAGACGTCGTCTCGCACTCGGAGGCTCAATCGGTTATGAAGACCAAGACAATAGATGTTCATAAACAATCAGTATCATTACTCACTCCATCAAGTACCATGTACATATCTCACTGGGTATCATCACATCTGTATTCGTAAACGACAGTCCTTCTTTCCAGCCATTAATCGCCGGCTCCACGCTTATCCTGTCCTGTACATCACACGTCTCCACGACTCACCCACGCCTCCTCGAATGCCATTTTGGGCTCTCAACCCCGTAAAGACAACATAAGCCACGCTCATAGCAGCAACAGCAAAAGCAAGAATGGTGTTCTACGCACTAACTTCGACGTCTGCTGTCTTACGTCATCCTTGAGCTCCGGATCCTTCACCTCGTCTCTGAATCAGCGATGATCTCGTCCTACTCTTTCTTCTGTGCTTCAGGCTCGGCAATGTTCTTAGCCTTGGTGTTCTCGGTATCTTGAATATCATCCCGTACATGCTCAGAGTCGGCTATGATAGCGTCTTGCTCTTGCTTTGGAATGTCGTTATCATATTTGTCCTGCTTCTGCGTGTTGGGGCTTTCTACCAACTGTGAGTCATGACCGTCTTCGATACCTTCAGCGACCACGTCGGCATACGATAGGTGTTTCGAGTCATTGGGACTATGCTTGCTTCCACTTTCGACCCCTTTTGGCGGTTGTTCCTTGCCGGTGCTGGGCTTTGCCGTAGCTCCTTGATGAGAAGAGCCTGCGGCTGGTCCCGTCCGAGACTCTTCCAGCTCATTGTTGGTAGTCTCGTCGCCCTTCTCATGCTGCGTTGTGGGTTTAACATCGGCACTTTCCGGCGTCCCTTTAATTTCATCTGCCTTGTCCTTTGTAGCGCCGTGGTCGCCACTGTCCTGTCCATTCTTGGCTGCATGTGCGGGAGCAGCCACCGTTTGTTCGCCTGATTTCTCAACATCGGTACTCTTATCATCATTGTTATGCTCGACGTGGATCCAGGACGCACCTTGATCTTTGGGGCTGCGGCTCTCGGGCTCTTTCACCTGCTTTTCTTCACTGGAGATGTTCTGTGCTGGGCTGTCTTGTTTACTGGTATCTTTGACGGAGGGTTTCTCTTTGTTGGGCTTTGAGGTGGAGTGGACGTCTCGGCCAACCTCTTTTCCGTGGGGCTTTTGGGAGGCGTTGTCTCGTGTGCTTCGTTCGTCCCGGGGAGATTCAGCTGCTCTCGCATCTCCTGTACTCGGTTCAGCATTAGGTCGGTCATTATGGTCGTTTCGCCGTACTTCTTGGTCAGGACTTTGAGCCTGCTCAGTATTGCCTTTCTCTGCAGTTTCTGCACTACTCTGGTCTTCTGTTTTCTTCTCAGTAGCCTCTGCGCTGTGATCTGCCGTGTCATCAGTGGCATTGATAGCATTGGCATCATCGGCATCGTCCGCAAGAGACACATCATCTTCCTTTTGAGGCTTCGTCAGAGAAGGTTCTTGCTGCTCGGACTTATCTGCAGCTGACTGGTCGTCATGACCATGACTCTTGTCGTTCGCAGGTTCATCTTTGCCATTGGTATGCTCAAGCTTATGATCTGAGCCTGGGTTATCAGAGACTGCACTCTTAATGCTCTCAACAACTGATCCAGTCCACTCTTGCAAGGTGTCTGTAACCGTCTCGATGTTGTTGCTAGACTTTTCGTCCTCATGTCTCTCGACTCCATTCTCGTTCTGACCTGTGCTTAGTGTCTTGCTGACGTTTTGTGCAGTTGAAACAATCCCTGACTTCACGTTGTCGTATGTTTCCTTCACTTTTTCTAGGTCGACACCTGACTTTACACTTTCGTACTTTTCCTTCATTTTGTCTAGGTCGACCTGAAACTCATTTTGAGCCGTGGCCTTCACCCGGTCAGCTTCGCCCTTCAACTCATCAAGGGCACGGCTCATACCCTTCTTGGACCCTGAAGCAGCTTTACCAACCTCCATTTTGGCGACCTTAGCGGCTTGCTTGACATCGTTCAATGCCGACTTGACTTCCTCCTCGTCAATGATTGCGACGTCATCAAGGTCGTCGATGCCACCTTGACTGTCCTCGAAGGCTTCACTCACTCGACGACCAACACCTTTGCTGGCGTCTCTGGTGCTTTGGATAGCCAGTTGTGCTTTCTGACTGACAGTACTGCTTCGTCTGCGCTCCAGTCGCTGCATGTATGATTTGACGAAGAACTGGGCGAACAGCCAGGTAAGTGGGAGTAGGTAGAGCACGTTGAGGTATATAGCAAGTGTCTGACCACTTGTGTCGAGACAAGGCGTCCAAGCTAGCTCTTCTCTGTAGCGTGTCTCGTACCTCTTGACCATGTCTCGAGCGGGGTGCAACGCATCAACGCCAAAAGTGCGGCCCTGGTTATTCAGAACGTTCTCTGCAAGACCTTCTCTTCCAGCTGCTCGAAGCAACAGCTTCTTTGCGTATGCGGCATAATCAGCGGATGCAGCGGCAGATGAGACACTCGATACCACAGTAGAGGCGGCGTCACTGAGCTGATAAAGGTATGGTACACTGACAGGACTCTGGTACTCGACGAACAGGTGGGCGAAGGCAAACGGAGCTCCAACGACGAATTGACTGATTTGCATCGTGGTCAGGGTACGCTTGAGCCAGACTGGCACCTTGACTCCAAGGGCGCTAAAGAGATAGAAGGTGTACTAACAATGTTAGCTTCGTTGGGGCAAGTAGGATCATGCTTACCATAATGGCGTGAATGAAGGAATTGGCCAGGACGAACAGCCAGATAGGAGCAGCCATATAGCGGACGCCAGCCCACATACAGAGCATGGCTCCAGCATGATGGAATGTTTGTAGGAAGCTGCTTTTCTTGCCCTTTGCGATGATGATCAAAGTATCAATGACCTCGTAGAACTTGGACAGGTAGAAGAGCCAGCCATAGAATGCAAGACCTTCATTCCAGATGCGGCCGACGTCGGTCACCTCTGGAGTCAGGCCATCGGCACCGAGATGAAAGAAGCGGTTGGCAATGCTCCAAGCTTCGCTTGTCTCGTTGTACGTAGCAGCAGAGCCTAGACCGCGTGGACCATTAACTTTGCAGAGGGAGTCGACGGTGCCTACCCAACCAGCCTCGTCCCAAGGCGGAGAGACTGATACTTTAAGCGTGTTGAGCATACCGACGAAAGACCAAGCAGAGTAGACAGCCAGTAGGATGTTGTGGGTGATGACCATGAGCTTGAATAAGCGGGTCTTGCTGAAGGCCCATGGCTTGTGATCTCTTGACTCATTGACGCGGTTGAGGTAAACTATGGCTGTGATGTAGACCAGCGCGGCTGTTGTAGGCACGAACCTGGAAAGAGTGGCATTGTAGAGATCGGTAGGAATCGTGAACGGGTGGGCAAGCGTGGGGTGGTCTGGCGGTGGTGGTAGCGTTTGAGGGATCTCCGAGGGTGGGAATTTGAAGAAAGATGCTGGAGGAAGCGTGAGCCGCGCTGAAGGCTTCACGTTCGCGTAGGCTGTATAGCCAGCGTCGCTATTGAATGACATGTTGTAGACCACCAGGCGCGAAGTCTCGTGTAAGAAACGCGTACAGGTAGCTTGAATGTTATAGAGCGTGACAGAGATGAGGCAATGCTTGAAAAGAAGGACAGAACGCGACTATGCGATCATTACAGGCAGAGCGCGCAACGTGTGTGTCTCGGGTAGAGAGAGTAGATATGGCAAGTGCGACAAGTGAGAAGAGGAACAAGCTTGCTGCTTAGCACGTCGACCGCGCACAACAATGGAAAGAAATGAAGTTGTGGCAGGAACCAGGGTCAACGATACGTCATTGCTGTCACCGCGGCTCAAATCCTGCGGCTGGCGCGCCTTTCGCTCTCGTATTCCGTATTACTTGAACTCCACACCGAGTGAAGGTCGTCGTCGACTTCGAGAGCCTAGTTATGAAAAAGTTTTCACGCAATCTATGCGCAAATGACTAAGAGATTGAAGACATGACACGAGACAAGTCAACTTTGATGACTTGCTAGTAGTCAAGACAACGTGAGCTATGTACGTACTCGCCTGGAAACAAACACTGCCGTTGTGGCGTCGATTGCCCACTCTAACCATGTTCGTCAAATTCTGCGCCGACGCTTGAATGGCCATACACGTTAGTAGGTCCGGGAGCTCAATAGTCCGGGTGCATCGAAGTCTTCTGTGCGGAATGTGCTTTTGCATGAATGCCATGAAAGCCGAAGCCGATGACACCTTCCACGTTAGCACGGCCAATTTCCGACAGATCCTTTGCGTCAAGCACCAGAAGGTAGCTCTTCCCCGCAATGCCGTCGAGTACCACGCTCAGCAAGACTCCAGCGTCCTCGTCGGTCGAGTCGGGGTCAGCAATAAAGATAGGCTCTCCTGCTGTTTGGCCATGAACACTCCATCGCTTCACAGACTTATCCTCTAAATCAAGCTTCAGCAAGCTGTCCGCGAACGTCGATTTGCCTGAATCGCAGATGCCATACACATATCTGTGCTTCCTCGTGTATACTGACCAATTTAATTGGGGTAGTTCTGGGGTGTCATTTCTGTCGAGCTCAAACTCGAGGACAGCCTGGCGCGAATCTGCTCGAGGTGTGCTTGGTATATCTGGAAATCGATATCGTCTGTACTTGGGCGCTAGCACGTCACCCCACTGCCCTTGGACTTGACCCGCTCGAGGCGAATCTGACATGGCATTTTCGAGATAGAACGCCTTCAGAACTTCCAAGCTCTGGTAGGCTGGGACATCGGCAATAATGTGCTTGACGCCATCTTCCGAGGTCTCCTCGTATGCGTTAACGCTGTGAAAGCCAAAGAAGGGCGGCGACTCGTAAGTTGCGACTATACCTTGGCCACCTTCTTCAACAGGTCTTTTGTCTATGACAACCCATTTGGCTGGCTGTGAGGTGTTGTACTCCATCGCATCAGCCAGATTCTGTTTCAGGAGGATATGCAAGCCACCTCCCTTGAAATAAGCATTCCAGATACAGAGTACGACGAAGTTCTCTGTTAGCCACAGTGAGTGTAGATACGCACTGCTGTGCTGCAGTGTAGCTAAGATGCTCGTCTCTCCAGTCGAGGCAGATACCTTAAAGACTCTGTATGTACCCTGCGGACCTCCGAACTGCAAGTTGAAGTTAAACACATCCCCTGTCTCAGGGTCTGACTTCGCATGCGCTCCACTGAGAGGACCTTTCAGCTCGGGATGCAAAACTTCTTGACGTGCCAGCCCAATAGGTTCTAATGTCTCGCTATCGAGCATCTGCACTACTGATGCATCTGTCTTTGTGCAGAAAGAGGTGATTCTGCTAGTGTCTCTAGGTCCAAGGGCAGGTTCTCCAGTAGGAGAAAGGCCAGGGAAATTGATTGACATCGTGACATTAACGTTGGCCTCGTTCGGCTTGGGAAGCGCCTTAGGGAGCATCTCAGTCGCTGGTCGGAAGAACGACTGGAGCTTTTGGAAGAAGGTCTTGCAGGGCTCATATTTGGCGCCGAAAGTCAAGCCATCAAGGCGGCCAGTCTGCCGCACCTTTGCGATGAGTCCATCACTAGTCAGCCTTGAATTGTATATCACCCTTGCTTTATCGCCTTCTTCAGCAGGCGCGTGTATCTGGAAGCGATGAACTTGACTGAAGTTGTCGAACCAATGGTTAGTACGGAACACGCCTTTGTCGCCGCAGTCAACAGTGCGTGGGCCTAGTCCGGTGCGGAAGAGCGTTCCGGCTGCATATGAAGGTATGTGTCCTTCAACTTGAAGTTCAACGGGCGTCCTTTCCTCGTAGGTAGTGTCGAACTGTGACCGTCAGTCTGCATGGTCAAGCGCCTCATTTCCAGATGATGCTTACTCCTTGAGCGTTGGGCCAATCTCCATAGTGTTTTGATGCTTGATGAGGTTCTGAGGATGCGTTTGCCATGGCCGGCTGTGTGGTGGCGAAGGACCCCATGGATAGAGATCGACTCACAGTCGGTTGTGATACTGGGTACCTTTTATTAATGTGGTTATCAACAGCCCAGGAGCAGTCCGAATTTACAGGCACTCGCGGAAGTATTATGGAGGGCGTTACGGTAGGCTGTTCCGGAAGGCTGTTGAACTGCTCGGCCGCTGTGCAGAACGGTGACGAGGCTTAAGCACGTAAGCGGTCTCCTTTGAGTCCATATGCCATTAAGCAGTCAGTTCACTCCGTGTCCCACAGTGACTGAGACTCGGCAGTCTTGGTTCCAGCAGTTGTAGCATGATACAAAAACCACTAGAGCTAAGGCCAACGCGTCAAATCGATGATGATTGGACACTTCTATGTGGCAAACATGCTGCGAAGTCTCTCCAAATCGTAGGACACAACCTGGTGTTGGCGGAATGGGTGCCATATGCAAGGCTCAAAGCAGTCACGGATCGCGAGTCAGCTTGGCGTGCGGGCATAATACTGCAGCTCGACATCTGACGACTCAGCAGGAGTTCTATATGGCTCAGCTGGGTGACGGGAGCTTTCCATGTCGTCCTCGGCGTGATACCACAGTCACAAACTAGCGTTCGTAGACGACAAGTGGTGGAAAGCTCCCAGCTTGGTCTGAAGCTTCCTGTGTCTGGGATGCGGCACTTCGGCTAGAGTTGCCTTCACGAGAATGACGGACCACATGCACTGCATGCCCTGGCCGGTCTGAATAAAGTTACTCCAGGTCGCTATATCAGAACGTGGCCATGCATTCACGAAGCGCAGCAATATCCGAGCTTCACATCAATCTCCTGCCCTCGCGTAGAAGACGTTAACCTAGTCCGACTTTGGGTCAAATGTACGACAAGCATGGCGGTCGAAGAAATAGATCCAGAGACCGTGGACGATGAATACGATGAAGCGGATGACAGCGACTTTGACGAACAAGCAGGCGAAGCAGGATCGATATCTTCTGGGATAGAAGATGAGCTTGCTGCAAGCCAGGAGGTCAGTCCGGCCAAAAACGCCACGTCTTCGCGTCCAGTTATCGAGGAGCTAGACTCTGGGGACGAGGTCACCATCAAAGAGCGACAGAAGTCCAAGAAGAAGAAAACAAAGCATAAGAAGGATGCTCAGATTTCGAGCGGCGACGAGCAGAATGAGGAGTGGCGAGCCAAAACAAGATCTATGCGCGCACAAGAGCAAGCAGAGAGGCAAAAGAAGACACTGGTCAGCATAAAATCGAGCACAATCGACGTGAACAAGGTATGGCAGGAGATGAACAATCCTGGGCCGCTACCACCCGTCCGCGTTGAGGGACAGCCGGAAGACAGCTCTGCGAAAGAGGAGCCTTCGGTCCCGAACGATGGCCAACAGAAAGCTGATGTTAACGCATCGCCAGCTGAGGAGATGATCACCATCAAGAGGCCGTACAAGTTCGCAGGTGAGGTGCATCTGGAGGAGAAGGTCGTAGCGAAGTCATCGGCAGAAGCACAAGTTTGGATGGCGCAGCAGGAGAACAGGAAGGCGACCTCTGGAGACCCCACCGACAGCAAGCAGCGGCCCCTTCGCAAGATTTCACGCTTTGATCCAAACTACAGTAACGTACAAGCCTTTCGCAACCATTTGGTCAAAGCCCAGCCCGCAGCTTTCAACGGACCCAAGCTCAACGTCGTCGAGAAGAGCAAGATGGATTGGGCTGTTCACGTCGACCAGGAAGGTCTTAGGGACGAGCTCGAGGTCCATGCCAAGGCTAAAGATGCGTACATGAACCGCATGGACTTCCTTAATAAAGTTGGCCAGAGACAAGATGACGAAGCTAGGGCAGCGCGACAGAAGGGTTGAGTTGTGACACAGATTGTCTATACTAGTTCTTGCTTCTGGTTAATACCATGCATCTGTATAACCCGCAGGTCCTTGGTCGGCGAGCTAAAGTTGGGAAGGTCGTGCCTTCCTCGAAACCTGACCCGCCCCTGCCGATTTCTGGATGCATCTCCTAACAACCTCAAATACTCGACGACTACCACCGTACAGGGCGGCATGGTCACCATCGGCTTATACTTTGCTGTTCGCTCGATGCATTGCTTTTCGGGTTTACACCATCACTCTTTCTCCCCTCAGTAGCTGCCTGTCAGGATGTTTTTGACTAGGTCTGGTTCTTTTAGGCGAAGCCTGCACTCAGATTCGGTCCCCAAACGACCAGGGACCTCGACGTCAACGGTCGCGTCGGTGATCGCAACGCTCGATAACGTGCACGAGGACTCGGAAGAAGAAGAGCAGGCAGCGCGCTTTCCAACACGAGACAGTCGCAGCTTGCACGGGTCTGTACTCGACAATATAAACCCCAATCGTTGGAACCACATCCCTCGCCTCTCTACAGCCTGCGACCTACCTCTTCTCAATTTCTCCAAAGATCGCTCAGTCTCTAGAATCGATTCCCTGAAATTCTCCAATGACGAGCTACTCGAAACATGTTCCAACGGGCACTCAACCGATGAAGAAAGTATTATCAATGTGAAGAGTACACCAGAAAGCACATCTACCCCCGAAAGTAGTGGCAGAAAGTCGAGGGGCATGCGGCGAGCGATGTCGAGTTCCTCTACTAAGTTAAAGAGAATGAGCTCAAGGCTGCGGAGGGTGCCCAGCAATCTTTTAGCGAGGTCAATCAGCCGAGGTCCGACCTTAGAGTCGCCATTGCAGACAAAGTCAATGCCAGCGACACCAGTTGAGCAGGTGAGTAGTTTTTCCGTTCCCACCAGTGTCCGTCCTAATTCCACTAAGGAGAACCAACCACCAGCACATCCAACACTCCGACGAAGTCTCAGCCGAGCGTTGAGCCGTACTTTCTTACGAGCAAAACAGAACGAGAGACCAGAAGCTGCGTGAAGGCCGACCTGTTCTGCCGCAGTACTGAAGCAAAGCCTCTGAGGCAGAAAGGAGTCTACGCCTGATGTTCTCGAAACCTGCGCCTCTGGCCCCCATCTTCTTAGTCTGTTGGCCCTGTCAGAATGCTGATTGTGATGCGATGTGCATTAGGAGGTAATTGTGTTGATTGATTGATTCCGCTACGTAGATTCTGGTACCACAAATTTTACAAGATGCACCTTTTGCATGTACTATTCCTGCAATGCATAATGAAGCCCGAGTTGTTGACCTCGCCTGGCGGTGTGGATAACTCATGCAACATTAGTAGATGGAGTTTCCCTGCACCAGCGCTTTCCGTCGCTTGCAGCCCGAGTGCTGCGTCCCTTCCCAATAATCACACGCGTCCTTGATCATGACGCGTGACATGCTTTCGCACTAACCCTTTTCGTCAAGTGAGGCATTCAGCAGCTTCCCCCAACTTGAAGTACAATATACCTTTCGCTTTTCATGATAATTATCGCCAACAAAGCTGAACCGCCCTTGACCTTCTAAACTTGTGGAATTCAAATGTTGTCGTTCCACCGCAGCCTCCCTTGACCCTCCAACACTGCTTGGTTGATGGGTAAACAGCTTGGTACAAGACTAGGAACACCACTTGACCGAAACCACAAGCTTTTACTGTTCACGGAAAATCCGTTTCCGTCACTCGACTGTGGTTTTGGACGGGAACTCAGGCTCATTGCTTGATCTAGATATGGAAGCCTCAGCATATCTCGGGGAACGACGGATGGCCAATTGGTAATCCCTCGGCAGTGAGGGGACCTGCCCAATCCGCATCATAATATTTGCTCTTAGGATCCAGAGTCACGACATATGCGTTGCGTTGGTTGTGGCCCCTTTTACCGTGAGTCTTCTCATGAGACTTGAGGTTGTCCCTTCTTGTGAACGCCTTACCACAGACTTTGTTGCCGGTTACCACCCAACAAGGAAATTTCAATTGTTCTATACCTGCCGGAGGAGCATGAACAGTCTTCTCATGACGTTTCTTGTGTTCCTGCCTCTTGAAACGTCGATGACAGCCTGGCCGACTGCAAGGATACTTGTTCTGGTGGATTACTGCTTCGCAATCGACACCTGATTTGCTAGGGAATGACTTGCGCGGTGATTCATCCTCCAATTTGATCCGAGACAAACCTTGTGAGCTTTGTAGTGTTCGGCGGAGGAATGTCTTTTCTGCATGGCTATCGACCTCGTCATCTGGCATGTACTTCATGTCATCCACACTCCATTGGGAGGCGAGAATTGAAGACCCACCAGACAGCGGGCTGCTTGCGAAGAAAGATGAGCTTCCACGCTGGTGTCTCAAAGGTGTGATGGGCTCATATTTGCTCAGAGGCGAGCTGCTAGGAAGCGTGGTCTGGAAAGTGGCGCTGGGTTCGACCGTTTGTGGATGAGTTATCATGCCCATGTTCGGCCAAGCCACCATCTCATCCGGATTGGTTGTCTTCGAGTCTGACAAGGCATTGTTAAACACCGCTCTAGACAGAGGAGGATCAATATCCCCTTTAGATGGTGCTGTGGGACAGAAGTATCCAGGCTGGAAAAGTGCGGCTGACGTGTGTTGAGGAAAACTGTTCATCACACAATTGGCCATGGCGGATTCTTCAGATGCCATCCAAAACGACTCAGGGTCTGGGTTTTGTGTCTGCCAAAGGTCATGGCTGTGCGTCTTCGACCATGCTTCAGGAGCATAGAAGCTGTGCATTGGTATGGGTCCTAACGGCGTGATAGGGCTAGTCACACTGTCTGACGAAGCGGTAAAGTTGTCCGGTGAGGTTGAACCTCTTCTCCCATCGTCAATGCTTAGCCCACTAGTGTCAATCGTGAGGAAGCTCGACGATAGCGAAGGACACGACTCTGAATGTGGAAATGATCCATATCTCTCGTACTCCCGCTCGTCACTCTGGAGGAAGTCGATGGTACTGTCGATGCATGCACTGTCAAAGCTGTTGAAGTCCATGGTCAAGCTTTGTCAGACGGTTATCTAGGTTTCGTGGTTGCTGTGACACTGGCGTTGGCTCTCATGCAGCACGAAGATGGTACTGCTATTCTGGTGAGATGCTGCCGTTGAGGACTGGTGATCTGAATATGCATTCGAAGTTTGTGACCGTGCAATATCTATTGTGGCAACAGGAGGAGCACCCGAAGATTCGCTGTCTTTGAGGAAGAACGCAACGCAAGGAATGTACCCTCGAGGTCCTCAGTGGCGGGTCGATAGCCGTTCGCTCCGTCTTATTGTGGTTGGCCGGAACAGGTCAAGGCGTCGAATTCGACCTGACTCCGATCGTCCAGGCACGAGAAAGCTAGACATCTAATTCCAAGCTGAGTACAAATCTCAGAGCACGGTCGATCAAGGGGCAGCAAAAGAGCCGAGCAGAGGCTTCCTCTATTATCTTCTGCCGAGAGGCTTACCTGAGATCAATGGCATTCTTGCCTGACTACCGTTTTGGACAAGTCTCACCTAGCAGACTCCGAATACGGTCTGGTTCGATTGAGGTGGAACGCTTGTGGATCAATTGACCACCACCATGAATCCTCCGGGCTCAGTTAATGGTCCTTTGCCAGCCTGCTTGCTGCTCAATCACTTCCAAAGCTTTTAATCGTGTGCCTATTAACAGCGATCTCGCGGTGGGATATTGGTTGAGGTGCAGTAATGGCAGCGGCGTGGTGTGGTTGTTCTAGCAACAATCGACTGCAAGCAAGCCATACTTGCCATGCAGTTACTTACTCGCTTCCCACCAGGAGAAAGCACTGTTGAGCATTTCCTGAATCGGCTGCATTGCATTGCATACCGGATTGACAGCTCCACAGGTGGAGCGACAGATCGTGAACTGCTTCATACATCTGACAGCTGCATTATGACTTAGGAAATGAGAAGCTGCAGTTCTCATGCAGCCACGATGGATGCATGTCATTCATGAAGCAATCTGAAGCCTTCTCCGCAGATAAAAGGCATCGGTCGATGTTCCTCTCGTTGATGACCCTTGCTAATGACTCGCATATGGTTCGCTTCCAGATCGACACGATTGCCAAGAAACAACCCCAGTCGAACGCCACCATGCAGGATGCTCAGACCATGAACCCAGCGGGCTACCTACGCGACCAATACGAACGGGCTATCTCAATCTGGTATGTGAGACTAGCAATGCCCGCAGGTTCATCCTAATACTTGGTATGGGTCGCGGTGCTTCCCATTATGTGTTTTGAAGCTACTGTTTGATAGACTTCCCAGATCGTCAAACACAAAATGCAAACATTCTCGCCGCTTAGCAGTTGACAGCTAGCAGTGTTCCTCTTGGGTTGACTGCTCGATAGCCTGTCGGAAGATGCTGGTAGGAGCACAGATGAACAGCAGTCCGTCCATGCACAAAACTAATTGAGATCTGATCTGCCTTTGAGAAGGCTTCTTTGTCCTGTTCGGTTACACGGTACCTGCTGATCAGCCGCTGCTAGTCTGTGCTTTCGATGCACGCTGCGATTTAGTGGCTTGCAGGAAAGCAAGCCAAGGGAGGCAGGGTCACACCACCCCAGATTATGAGGAGCACACGCATTATGACCTAGGCAGACTCTCATCTTACATGTTCCAATATCGAATTCAAGCTCAGCTTCTGTTCGGAGCTGTTCTCCTGGCTCGGCAAAAGATGATAGTATCGGACCACGTAGATGGATGCTGCTCACCCCCCTGTAAGTGGCATCAATTCAAACTGAAGGGGTGCACCATCGTACGTGGGTACCGAGTCGGAGAATGTATGTGTCCAATTCGATGATGCAATCAGTTCTAGCCATCCTGGAAGACTCCGTCGGCTAAGATCGTATGCCAGGTTTCCCGGGACCTGACAGCTACCTTGATCTGGCAGATGGCTGCTGCAGGCACTTAAACGAACTGCAAGCACTTTGCGAGGCGAGAGATTGTCTTCCAAATATCCAGACGGATACTGTCATTGTGATCCCCAAGCCGTGGGTTCGTCTTATAGTCCACTACGCCATCAGGCTATCTCAACATGTGCGCCCATGCGCGTTTCTGCTGCCCAGCCGATACAGACAACCATCCACTACCCTCCTCCACTGGCGAAGAAGACTGAGTTCTTCTACTCAACTGGTGCATAGTCTGGCACTTGATGGAGGAAGCAAGGGCATACCTTCCAACGTCTAATGACCAGCGCAGCTAATGTCCACCGAGAACTCGATGGTCCATCATGCTGGCCCTGGAGAGTGAGTACACATTCAGACCAAAGCGCTGAGCGGCAACAGCTTCAACCTCGGCCCTCAGAGCACCACCCCAACGCGACCACCATACCGCAACGCGACGTACCCGCATGAGGTGACTCGCCCATCGTCCCGAAGAGGTAAGTCTAGCTCGCCGACCCTGCACCAGACCCTACCTATGCAAGCACTATCAGCACCCCCTGCTCACTACTGCAAACGCACCCCGGACAGCGAATGCATGTTGCATTTGCGTTTGATGGTCAGTGCTATCCCAACCGCATCATGCATCCGCGATCGAGTGCCCGCGTCGGACGTCCATTGGGCATGTCCTCCCGACAACTTATTAGTCTCTTGTGTCATTCTTACCTGCGCAGACTCTCGGACTGTGCCTGAGGGAGTGCGACCTAAGTAACGCAGCTTCTTGTCAAGCAGTTTCAGAGCGCGAGCACATGCTGGTACAGGACGACAATGCGACCGCGGTCTCGTGCTACATGTGTTTGCTACATTGAGTATCTACCATATCTCCAGGCTTTAGTGACCACAGGGCCGAGCGCGCGTAGACATTCATCGCTCAGCATGATGCAGCAAGAAACAGCTTCGGGACATTGTGTTCATACTTGGAACCAGTTGAGGTCTAGATACACGTCATGTATTGACAGTCGAGGTCATTCATTCATTCACTCATGTCTCATTTACACCCGTCACCAAGGAATGCGACGGAGGAGCGAATATTGCACAGGAGCGCAACGCACATGCTGTGTCCTCGTCTGATCTACAACTCCCCATCTGCCATCAGGAATCTGTTGGTCCCATCATCCAACCCTTCAAACAACTCCACGCCCCAACCTTTGCTGGGGTTATTGAACCTGATCTTTTTGTCCTGCTTATTGATCTCCTCCAACTCCTCCTCAGAAAACTTGACGTTCAACGACGCAAGATTCTCCTTGATCCTCTTCTCATGCACGCTCTTCGGAATGACTACCGTGTCTCTCGCCACACCCCAGCCCAAAATAGCTTGGGCAACAGTGCAATTCTTCTTCTTGGCAATGGCCTCCCACAATGGGTCTTCAAGGATAGGCTTCAGATCCGGCATCACATCCTTGTAGGTCGGGTTGATATTTGCGAGCGGCGAATAAGCGATGACTTTGATCCCAGCCCTGTGATGCCAGTTCACAAACTCCTGTTGCTGCAGGTATGGGTGTGTCTCGAACTCATGCGCGTAGGGACAGATAGTGCACATCTTCATGATTTGGTCGATTTGTCGCGGGCTGAAGTTCGAGATGCCGATATGTCGGGCTCCGTAGGCGCCGTCGCTGGCCTTGTAAGCCGATGCTAGGACCTCCATTGCGGCCCAGGTGTCGGTTATGGATGTGTCCTGGTCGATGATGGATCTGCCTCCTCGGTCCGGGAGGAAAGCGACGGGCCAGTGCATCAGGTAGAGGTCCAAGTAGGTGGTGTTGTACTCAGATAAGGTCTTGTTGAAGGCGGTGGGTACGTTTTTGGGTTGATGCATTGAGTTCCAGAGTTTGGAGGTTAGCCAGTAGGAGGAACGGGGTGGAGCCTTCTTGTCGCTGATGGCACGGCCAACGTAGTCTTCATTGCCGTAGGCTGCGGCTCCGTCAAGGTGAGTGTAGTTATTGTGGAAGGCGGATAGGGTGGCTTTTGTTGCGTCTTTGCCTTTGCTGTTCCAGAGGCCGAGCCCAAGGGGAGGAATAGATGAGATGGGTTCATGCTTGGGTGGTGATGGTGTGATAGGTTTCTGGTCTTCGCCATCTTTTTCGTGTACGTTGCTAGCGATGGTGCTGCTAATGCCTCCAAGGATGGAGAGCAAGGTGCTGGTCTTCATTGTGCTGAAGTGCTTGATGAAGCAGACGTCTCTACAATCGCGATCGCTGAGTGGTCAGTGAGGTGGTTGCGGTCTAACTCAACAGGGCTTGCCGTTTCCGAATACAATGCGAGAGAGCAAAGCCGTGGCCACAAACACTGATGTTGCTCGAGTCCAATGACGCCCTCGGAGTCTATGCACAGACGTGCTGGAAACGAAGCAAGATGTGATATTGTTCAAATAACGTCAACTGAAGTCGTGAACAAATGTTGATGTCGTCACCAAGCCATAACCCCTGCCAGCGCGAAACATGGGGGAAGGCGCAATCCAGCCACCGATGCGGGCGCGTGGCTGCCGATCATGCAGGGGTTCGGGCATCAACTTCCGTCCATTCTAGGGCTGCACTTTAGGAATTCCCCCTATAGGATACATTCGCTATACCGTGCTTTGAATTATGGCGATGGGCCCCGGACCTGCACAGTCATCTCAGTGTCCTGAAGCTGTGATTGACCAATGTGCTTATGATGTCTATCATTCTGCGGCGAGGCCTGCAAGTGCGACAAGAGCTACGAGAAACCTGACACGACAGGCTAGACACATTCACGGAATACAGACTGTTCCTGAGCCTGTGCTGATAGATGAAAAACGCGGCATCACGCATCTGCTGGTAGGTGAACACTACTTAACCAGGCATTTCCCCGAGCTAACCCGAGACGATGTCGTTACTCAAAACGGCCGCCGACGTCGCTATCCGCTGAACCAGCAAACCACGACGGTGAGACACCAGACGCATCTTCTCAAGGCAGAAGAAAGTCTCTTCTTTGCACCACGCCCTCAACCTCATTCGGAAGCCATATTGAGCCTCCCTGGGTTGGTCCAGGCCAGGACTAATCGATCGTAGTTCTACGCCCCATGGACTTATACACCACACTCGACCACCAATTTCACACAATCGTTTGGAAAGGTGACTACAACCACATCGAGCGCTGTATTGAGGACCAATTCCGGAGTTATCAAGGCTTGCCGCGGAATGGTTCCCGCCATAATTGGCACGACTAACATGCAGGGACGAGAAGGATTCTGCGCGCTGAGAGATACAATCGCCGCTCGTCCGTCCCTTGTTATGCTTAACATGTTGGAACTGTCGCAGCAAGCTGTGAATAACCCATGCCAGCATCAATCACGTTTCAGTGTATAATGACCTAGTACGACTTCAATAGGGAGGCTGACCTGACAGACCTTGCCCAGCCATCCTGAGAGTCTGTGTCCTACCCAGATACGGGCGGCGAGCCGACTCTCCGTGAGTTCGCGATTCTCGACTCTGTTTCGTTACTGAGGCGTTTTCCTGCTGCTAACGACACAGATGGTTACGATGTACATCACGAACACGATGTGCCTTAACGGCGCTTCTAGGATTTGTTCCCTAGGCCGTCGTTCGCTATTCACGACGTGCATGTCTGTCATAATCTTCTCGACTAGTTGCTCGCTTTGTGGAGGGATGCTCACCCTAAGTTCTCTTTTCATGTTCTTCAGCTGACTCTGGATAGAACAGCACGCAGAATAGTCATTCAGTATCATGATATCAGAAGGTAAAGAGTAGCACTTTCTCTGCGTTTCTCCTAGTTGTAACTTCCTGTATGCCGACATGATGCTGCATTTTCCAGCAAGACGTTAACTTTTGGCATGATATGAGGCTTTTACATCGGACCCATACGAGCCATCTACTAGACCTCACTGACTCTTCACCATTCTTAGCATCTCTGCTCAATCTCACCCCTGCGCCTCTCCATCCCAAGCATTGCTCTTATGCTTAGGAACCCACCCATACTCTTCCTGACTCTTCCCCTCCGCCTCCGAGACTTTTCCCAGGTACATCTCACTGATCTTAATCCAGTCTTTATAAGAATCACTAGCGAGCAACGTCTCCAACTCATTCCGCCCCTTGTACCTCGGCGGCCTCTCATTGATCTTCGGCGGCAAGTACTCCAGCAGCCCAATCGGCACATACCTGTGCGTGAAGCTCAGGTACTCGAGCAGGAACCGGCGCGTGGTGCTGATGCCGTGGGTATCGGAGCCCCAGGCCGCGAGCCCGTGCCGGACAAATGTCTCGATGTAGGAGAGGCGTTCCGTGGCGGATTTATCGAGGTATTGGTTTTGGGATACCTCTTCGAAGATCCAGGGTTTGATTAAGGCGCCGCGGGCGAGCATTACGGAGTCGACGCCGGTGCGGTCGAGGTGGTTGTAGTAGTCTGTGTGAGAGTAGACGTCGCCGTTGCCGAGGAAGAATGTGCCGTGGGATTTGCCGGTTGTGGCGGGTTTATCTCTGGGGTCTGCTTCGCGGACTGTGTCGGCTTCGAGCGCTGCGGTTTCGTTGAGGGTGTTTATGAGGGATGCGGTCTCGGAGATGTACTCCCAGTCTGCCTCTTTTGTGTACCGCTGTTGACGACTGCGGCCGTGGAGCGTGATGGCTGCTACGCCGCATGGTGTGTCTCTGTCCCTGTCACGTCTTGCGCCAAGGACTAGGCGTTCGACGAGTTTCTGCGCGGTTGGTGTGCCCGTTCGAGTGCCCATTCTGATTTTGCAGGAGACAGGAATTGGGCCGGAGACAGTGTTCATGCCCCGTAGCATCTTGTCTAGCTTGTTTGGTGCGTCCATTAGTGCTGAGCCTGCTCCTTCTTTGAAGACGAGGTCGATGGGGCAGCCGCAATTCATGTCTATTACGCGGAGGCCCTGCGGGAGGAGGGTGCTGAGGACTTCGGCGGTTTTGATGGCGAGCCAGGGTTTGTTTGCGCTTACTTGAGCACCGAAGCGGAGATCGGTGGCGTGGTTATAATCGTAGACGATGTTGGGAGCTGCCTTTGATTTTAGAGAGGAGATGGTGTCGTTGGAGATGAACGTTGGTGGTGTGAGTTCGCTTTCGTGGGCCTTTAGCAGAGCCCATTCTGAGCGTTGGCCACTGAGGAGGGGAAGGGACATTGCCATTTCCGAGTAAGTGAAACTTGCACCCAGGGAGGCACAGAGGCGGCGGAAAGGGAGATTGCCTTGCGTTGTCAGAGGTGCGAGGACAGGTGTGTCAGGGCCGAAGTACAGACGTCTCTTCTCGGAAGGGAGGAGGGGTGGGTCGACGAAGTTGGCACGGTCGTCCTTTATGTCTGGTTCTGGTGATGAAGAGTTTGCCCTGTCTTGTCGTTTTTGTCCACGCTTGCCCTGGTCCCCAGGATTTTGTTGGCTTGCGTCAAGGTAGGGCAGGTACTTATCTGACTTCGGAGTTGGAAATTTCTTTCGTGTCAATCGTTGGCGGTCTTTGATGTCAATGTTGTTAACGACGGCAACCTCGGCGTGCTCAGAAGTCGAGTTATCAACGACTTTCGCCATGAGTTTGGGATCTTCGGTCAGGACCAATTCTTTCCGGCCATCAGGGTGCTCGATCTCCTTCGAATGGGATTTGACGAAGCGACAGGGCCAACCTACACGGCATTTGCCGCGTTCTTGCCAGACTGGACAAATGCCATTGAAAGTAGTGAGATCGCTTCTCCTGCCCTGGCTCAGGTACATGCGGAGGTCGTGTTCGAAAGTACATTTATCGCCATAAGGACATTCTCTAGGAGAGAATTCTGGGGTATGGCTTCTGGTTGAACATAGGCCTACCTCGTCTCCGCCCACTTTGAGGTATCGGCCTTTGTTCTGGCCTTTCTGCTTCTTGCGCTGGTTCTTGGAGTTGTTGCTTGCTGAACGATCCTTGTGGTGGAATGCTTCGGCGGCATCGTCGTCATTGTTTTCTCTCTCAGAAGGTGGTGCTGCAGGCTCAGATTGCTCATTGACCAGAAGGAACTCCTCTTTGATAGGTGCCGTGCCTCTTCTACGCTTGTCTTGATGCTCAGAGTCTCCGTTTTTAATGGGTTCTAGCTTGCGCTTGGCGGTAACGGCAGAGTCACTCTTGATATCAACAGTACCGTCGGAGATGAGACTGCTCGGCTCATGGTTGAGCTGGGAGCGGCCGTTAGTGGTCGGGGCTTTCACCTCGGGGTCATCCATTCTCATATCAATCATCAACGCGTTTGACGTTTAACCTCAATCACGCTTCTGGCCATGGTACGAGCAGATCTGTGGTAGGCAAAATTGACAACCGAATCAGGAAAGTTTTGTGCACGTGATCAGACGCATGGTCCTGGTACTTCCCTAGAATAGAACAGAACATATCACGTGCGTTGAGTATCTTGCTAGCGCAGCGTGTACAGCATTACTATGTTCAGCATCCTAGAGCTTTCTGAGTTCAAGAGTTTTCCTAAAATACATGGCGAGGGTCTCCCAAAGACCCGATGGATCAGGAGCGGTCGCCGACCTCGTACATGTCAATGCTTGCCAAGTTACTGTGTGAGCCAACGTTCGCTACTTCTGCTATGGTACGAGCTGTGGTAGAACAGCCCGCTTGGCATCCACGTGTCCATAACCTATATCTTGCAAGCATCCGCAACAGACAGGTCCAAATCAGAGACAGAAAGCACGTGAATATCATCAGGCTCCATGGTCGGGAAGAGCATAGATGGCTGACGGTGGATGAAGTGGTTTCCACGTGGCCTAGAATTGTTCTAGAACTTCTTACCAATTGGCCACTTTCCAGATGGTACCTTGCCATCCAGTGCTTGATTGCAAGATTTCGGCACATGCCTGTTATGCTGTGTTTGACCATGCCTCGAGATTGTCTCATGCACTCGAACCGAGTGTGTGGAAACATGAACCAGTGTGGTGGGAAACGCTATTACGTAGCGCTTTCCGCAGCTGATGGACCAATGGCATGGTGTAGAGTATGAGGTTTTCACCTTTGCCGCATGTTATTGTGCATTAGCTTAGTACAGGGAGATTGAGACAATACGGTAATGGCATGCTGCTTGAATATGAGCATTTCTTCCATAGTGCTTGCAGGCTGCAGCATATCGTAACACGAGAAAACAGTTCAGGGAGTACGATATTTTGTAAGTGTCCTAAAGACGTGTCTCGGCAAGTCCGTACCCGCCACCTCGGCCACAGATCGCGTAAAAGACAACTACTGCCGCCGGGAACCGAGTCTATGATTATGAACCATCCGCATAGAAATATGCCCCCTGTCCAGGGTTCGAACGAAGCCCAGAGTGTTGCCGCCAGAACGTTGAATAAAGGCGCATATACATGGTGAGCTGCACCGATGATGAAACAGCTTCGGAAGCAGCTTCGGGTGGTTGTGGCCGTGGACGACAACCAGCCCCAAGAGGTTGGTTCCTCGGTCACAAGGGTTACACCTACTACGTTGTGGAAACAGTTACTCAATAATATGCTTCCTTTCTTCATGGAGCTCCCGAAGATCTGGTGGATAGGCCAATCTATCATTTACGAATGATATCGGTATACATACCGTAGTGCGTCTGCGTTTCTAACTCAACGCTGCATTTGGCTGGTTGGCCATTACGCACCTGCGCAAGCAGGTTCGGTTGCTTTTCTCAGTTATGTTTCGCCGCGGACTTCTAGCTGCCGTGACTGTCGGGAACGTGGCTGCCTCCCAGAAGCCGCTCATGCAAGCTAGCATGCCGGCACTCGCATTGCTCATACAGGCAAGAGGCTGTGGAAGATCAATCCAACCACTATATGCTACAGGCACCGTCATCTGCATGCAGCAGTTGGCGAGCGAACTGAATGGGCTCCAACACGGCGCGGTGTACGAAGCGACAGGGGCTTGCTCGCTTGTGGAGGCATATCCGGCATACGAAACGTCCTGCAGACAAGGCGCGCATCGCGTTGACATAACTATTGTCTACCGTGGTACAGACTCCCTACCTCACGTTCGTGGACGAGGTTGAGGTTTCGAGCTGTGGTATTACCCAGCACGTAACGAGCATCCCGTGTCCGAAGGACGCCTAGCTGATGCAAGAAGAATCACCGACATCGCTTTGAGGGTACAATAATCCAAAGTATCAGGAACGATCTTGTCCATGTCGAGACTAGATCGTCACCGTAAGCTCAAGGCTTGGCTATGTTAGCGTGCTGTGTGACGTGCGGATTGCTTGGCTGACTCCGACCACGTCGAATCTGTGCATGCGTGAGATAGAAGTCGACGACAATATGTGGGTTGTGATTCCTTGGGATGTTGGACACACGAAACGGGCCGACACTTCGTCAAAGATGACTCTCAGACGGTGGCAGTTGTGAAGTAGAATTAGAGTAGATGTTCCGCTGTGCGAAGTAGATGGTCATCGAACTCGGACATGCGTCGGCTTGAGTGACATGGATCTTGAATCCCTGAGCAGGCCGACGAGTCGCTGCAGGATGACGGCTTTGATACTTTCGGACAAAGTCGCAAGCTTCAACCGACGCTTCACCTAGGCGAACCAGTGGCCACTTCGGCTCAGACTCTCCATGTGAGCTAGGCAGTACCAACAGGCGCTAGTGGTGCGATGCTGTTACCCTTTGGAGTATGCCCATGCTACCATATTTGCCCAGCAGGCCCATGTACAGCTGCCTTCTAGACCGAGTCACCTCCCTCCAAATACCCTCGTCGCTACAATCCAATTACCTCGAGAAATACCATTCACGTCGTGTAGAACACTGCCATCTGTACCACGTTATTAGACTTTCGTTATCCACTATCCCATAGCAACGAATGTGCGTTAGCTGCGAGAAGCAGAAGTCGGAGTGAAACGTCACCAATACCGACCGCCACTTTTCGAGACGCGAATAAGTGCAACAGTCAGCGAGTATCGCTCACCACCTTCTATGTTGACTTTCCGAGATACTCCTCCACCTTTGTATCACTCGTCGTCTGTGAGTGATCGAGCGTCGTTGCCATCTCGCGACACAACGCCTGCCACGCCCGTGAGCGTCGGAAGTGATTCGACAAAGCGGTCAGACGCAACATTCGACTCGGTTCCCTGGTTCCAACGCCCGCCTCAGCCGGCGAAAACAACAACAAGACTCTGCATAGACTCGTCGCTCGTCGGCCCTGACTTCGACGAGAACACCTTCCCACAGTTTGGCGCAACACCTCGGGACCGTTTTATGGCGGTTGGCCCTGCGCCAGATGACAGTTTTACCCGTACAATTCGACCCACCTCGACATCCCCTCGTGGCAATCAGTCTTCAGACTTGACGGCCGCGTTGAAGAGAACGACCGACAGAGGAGCTCCATCCGTACGTCCTCCAATGATGGATGGTTCAAGGCAGTCACTGGCTGTGCCAGAGTCATCCGATATGTCAAGATTCGAGAATGGAGCTAGACCTATTTCAATGAAGGGGAGACCTATGGATAAAAACAGACGTGAAAGTTTGGCGCAGAGTCTGGGAATGGGCATGAGCTGGGGAGGGGCATCGGTCGGAAGCTGGATTAGAGACGAGTAAGCACATCTTGCCTGTACCTGCGACACACTCGGCTAACTTGTGAGTAGTATGATTATGGCAGGGACCTCACCATTTGCCTTTCACCAATCACCGAGCTACCACTCGTCCTCTTATCTACCGAAGCTCGAAGCTGATTTCATGCGTGATTTCGTGTGCTGCGGCACAATGTGGAGGGACCTCCATGCGCTGTTGACCCATTACGAGGAGACACATGCGCAGCAAGAGCCAGTACAAGACCATGGCACGGGCCAACCTGCTATGCCTGATCAAAGGGCCGCTCTGGCTTCCAACACCCGCGCACAAATCCAACACGAAGCCCAGCGTCGTGCCCAACAAGTCGAACCCCAAGGAGGCGCTGTACAACCAGCTCTCAACAGGTCAGGCTTCAGCAATACACTCCAGACTATCCCGGACATGGATGCGGTGGAAGATATGGAGATGGACGACATCGACGGTAACAACGAGACCACTCCGCCTTCAAACATGTTTGCTCCCATATCCCAGCACAACTCGCCCACGACACAATTCTCACCAACGGCACCACCTCAGATGCCTCAGCTAAACACCAACTTGATGCAAAGTCATCAAGCATATAGGAACTCAACACCCAACACTCCCATTGCTAGTCGAAATCCTGCAGCCATGCAGGGCGCCAACATTTCGTCCACGCTCAACCCCAATCCAATGCAGCAATTCCAGGACCTGCACACCCCCTACCGCGATACGCCCGATTCTTCTGCTCCCGGTACTCCTGGCGAGCTCGAGGAGAGTTTTATGGCAGAGCTAGGTGATATGAACATGCAACCCGAGGCAATGTTCAACGGTATGAACGGGTTTCAAAACAACTTCGGCTTCGGTGCAAGCAACGACATGATCGATTTATGCATAGATGAACCCGCCAAACGTTTGTTCCAAACGAACCAGCCACCTAACACTCAGCAAGCGATTCATCAGAGGCTCGGTTCGGGGCAGTATGGTCCCAATAGTGAAATCGCTCGACGGATACGTGAACAACAGATCAAGGCTGGTCTACCGGACACGATGAACAATCTGCTACCGAACGAAGAACCGAAGCCTTATCGTTGCCCTGTCATTGGTTGTGGTAAGTTTGCTCCGTCGACTTATATTTGTACGCCAGCTAACATGAATTTAAAGACAAGTCTTACCGCAACGCAAACGGTCTCAAGTATCACAAGACTCATGGCCATCAGAACCAGAGACTGCAGGAGAATGGAGATGGTACATTCTCTATTCTCGATCCGGACAACAACCAACCATACCCGGGCACTATCGGCATGGAGAAGGAGAAACCATACAAGTGTGACGTGTGCCACAAACGATACAAGAACCTCAACGGTCTCAAATATCACAAAACACATTCACCGCCATGCAACCCTGAACTTCAGCAGCAAAGACTCCAACAACAGCAACAGCAGCTCCAACAAACCCAGAGGACCCCAGTTGCTTCGCCAAACCAGCAGCAGTTGCCGTCGTCGTCATCGATGTCGAATATCCTGCCTAATAACAATCTCGGCATGAACATGAACATGAACAACATGAACTTCGGTGGGGCGATGGGTACTGATGGGAGCATGTCATGACAGCCTGCAATATAACGAACCATTTTCTTTTCTTGAGATACCCCGGAGGCACAAATGATCGGACTGATCTTCACGAGCATAGAAAAGTGTGGTTGGCGTCCTAAACGAATTGCATCAAAAGGTAGCTAGACGATTGTACGATAAAAGTGCATCCAGAACACACAGAGGCAGCTGGCGTTTGAGCCTCGACCATGCTCATCTTTGAGGCCGCTCACAAGACCTAGCCGCTTCCCGTGGTGGCGAGGAGTTCCTTCGTGGTGGTTGAGCATAGATGCTAGATTTTTTTTCCTCCCAAAATTGGCCCTTTGATGCTTGAAAATTGCGTTAAAGAGTCCGGCGTTGGGGCGTACCTATTGAGGGACGACTTTGGTAGCTTACTTTTCCCAGATCAGGTCGCTCTTTCCATCAAAAGTTGCAATGTATTCAGTCAGTTGGCAGCCGCCTCTTGTCTGTCGATGCTTCTCTGGCACATGGAGAACCTCATTATCTGTTCTACTACTTCCTTCTCTGGCCCTGTTCTCTTTGCTTTCCCGTCTGCTCAACACCCGGGTCGCTTGATACTACGTTGCATCGAATCGGTCAAAGAATCGCCTATCTTGTTCCCTCCAAAGCCCTAATCAGAAAAAGGAAGATATACTTGGTCGACTGCTGGACGTCGGATGAGTACGAACCTTAAGGTTTTGCCTGTGCTGCCAATGTACCGGTAGAGCTATACAAATTCAAGGTTCGTATGATCTAAAGAACCAACCCTCGACGCCCACTACCAGAAATTGGAACGTGTCAAGCGGGGTCTCAGCCTGGCACGAAGTGCCAAGAGTGCACGGGCAAACCTAGAAGTTAAAACTTCATCCACCTTTCTTTAAGGCCCACCGGGCCAGTTTCGACACAGCCCTACGGTGCTTGGTTCAACCCGGGTGAGCTACCCGCCTCCAATCAGCAATCTAAATCTACTATATCAGCCGACACTTCGCCCTGGCCTCAATGAAAGACCCCTCTCCGAAGAGCGTATCTCTAAGCTTACTTCGAGGTTCTAACCCGCTTATGCTTATAGTTAGTTATCCTATATGATCCGCATGACTTCGCAATCTACCAGGATGCAGTATCTCTGCTCGATTCCGAGAAAGCTGAAGACGACAAATGTCGTGCGAAGTATGGCACTGAAAGATGGGCGAGACCACCCAGTGAACAAGCATTGTCAAGCATATTCGGTGTCTGTAGGTCATCATAAAGATGCCCGACGCTACATGATCGACGCCGAACGACTATTGCGAGTTCGTGGACCGGCGAAGCGCCAGATCCCTCATGTGTCGGCTACCTTCGGAGAGTACAAGACCAGGTCCCTGCTCGCTGCGTACCACAAGATCTGAGCTCATCCATTTTGAAATCAATGCCCGCATTTTGGACGTTCCACAATGCAGAATCGTTCGGTGCCAACCCATCAAAGGGTTTCATAGTAGGCGGCAACTCGGCTGGAGGCAACATCTCTGCTGTCCTAGCACAACTCTCACGCCTTGGCGAAATCGAGCCACGACTTGATGCGCTCTACTGCCCGCGCGCAACGAGTGCATCGCTCGTTGGACAGTACGCGTGCCCGCGGCACTCCAAAGACTCCAAGTTGGACAGCATGGACCACGTCCGTCGTCCCTGTGTATAAGGACTAGCCCATTAATAAGTCTCTAGAGTACATCCGCATTCTCTCTACCTAAGATTTCGCTCTCTAGGAACAAGAGCGTAAGTTTACCTTCTAGCGACTTAACTATCACGTCGATAATGATAGTACCAAGACGACAGCTCCCTCTCGAGGCTCAACCAAGATCCTACTTAATCGGTATCTATAAGGTTAGAACGTCTCCGTCCGGCGAGGCAAGTATCTTATTCGCCGTTGCCTAAAAGCTTCCACTAACTATAACAAAATTTTCCTTATGCTAAAGTGTATAAGATACGGTCGTCTACCACACTCTTTACATAAAATTCGAGCCGATTAGGACGCTGCACTCATCGGTGCTCGAAGAAGAAGCGACCTTGACCAAATTCGTCCAGGCGCAGAAGCAGAGTTTAGAGCAGACTATATAGCCGAGTTAGAATCAAGACCACGAGAGTAGCAGTTCTTAGCCTTCCTCGAGCGCTTATTCCACGGTCTCGACGCCTCTTACATCTGCAGCAACGCAATTTGCAGCGACCCATTCCATATCCTGCCGGAGACAGCCGCAGCGAATCTACAACGGCAAGCATGTACTTAAGTCCGTCGCTAGTGGTTAGGCCTGTACCCATAACCCGCGATGCAGAACGGACCTTTTCTGGGGCGACACAACTACATAGCAAGAACAACTCGCGGCAACGATGGCTTCTGCGGTCCCGTTCCCAAGGCCCATGTGGGTTTGCCTTAGTCTGTACCATGGAAACTATAGGACGGAGCAGACAAGACCACTGAAACACCTGCGCCAGCATTGGTCTGAGTGGGCGATAGAGGAAGGCGCTTGTGCTGGGGGCGCGTGGAAACAGATTGAAGGCGAGCCTGAAAAGCCAACCTACTCGAGGGAACGGTCGACTTAGAGCAGCACAGTCTGCTGCAAGTACTTAGCGGAATAGAAGGTATGAGATAAACATGTTCCAATATCAATCGATGAACATGTTTCAATATCACTTGATCTTAACGCCGTCGTGAGACAAAATAGAGATTACCATCAAGACCTGGCATTTTATGCTGTGGCGGCGCTAGAGCGTTGCCTTGCAAAGTCGACGAGGCTCTCGTACAGATCTTCCTTGGAGAGTGCCCACAGGCACGGAAAGAGCTCGTCTTTCGATCGTCTTCTGACCAACCGTCTTAGCTGGCTAGTGATAAAACTAATCAGGTCACCAAAGAACCAGGGTACGACCAAACCATTCCAGGGTCGAGGGAAAAGCTAAGGCCATTTAAGCTTTGTTTAAAACGCCAGTATCCGAGATGTGGTCCTGATCATGAAGCGAACGTGTTCGGTTAGTCAATTACGAGTGTGTAGGATGAAGAATCTACAGTACAAGGAAGAACTTTGGTGTTTAGATGGTCATTCTGCTCGCTGAACGATTTCCTCGGTCCTGCATGGTAAGCTAGCTAGGATCAGGTTGAGGTTGCACCGAAGGAACCCTAGCCCTGCATATGGGTCGAGGCTGGATGCCCGTGGCTGCAGTGCAGTGTCTGCCTCCTGCCCTTTCGTCGTTTCCTCTCCCACAGGTCGCAGAGTGGCCCTCCCATGCTATATGCAGCCGCAAATATCCGAGACCACGCTGGGGCTTTCCATTTCCAGTTGAGGACAATTGCGTGAGGTGCAGTTCACAGTCACTTCAATACAAGGACTTGGTGGTTACCAGGACTGAGGCCCGCATACAGACTATGGCATAGTGCGCCTCGCCGAACCCACTCCGCCCAGACGAGGCTGCTACGAGACAGCATTTTATGCTTGCAGTCTGGTTGGTGGGTTGCTGCCTCGGAGGGTAAAGCCACCACCTTGTAGCTTATCCCTAATCGAGGCTTGACCCTCCCTCCTTGTGTGTGGCGCATTAGCCTAGCCTAGCCTAGCCGTACCTTCTTGCCTACTCGTGCTTTGCGTGTGCCTCGGTTGGTGCTATGCTAGAACAGCGGCGCTCTTGTTGACCGAAGCCCGATTTGAGTCCTTGCAAGGGGGTATATGGACTTTGATTCGGATGTGGTGTGTACCCGCGTTGTGCCTGCTGCTTGTACCTGGGGAAAGACTGGGGTGACGGGATTAGGACGGGAATGTGAAGGTTTGATTTGGTGGGTCATCGTCATTAAGGCTTCGATCCTGCTGTGGTGGGAGAGGATTGGCTGTGTCGAGGATAGTCTCTTGATGCTAGGGAGAAGGCGCGGTGAACGATCGAGGGGTCACATTTTGGGCGTGGCGTGTTGAGACAGGTAGTGGTGTGAATGCTCTTGTCCGAGCTGGACTTTGGCCAATATGTAACCTTGATGGACAGGCTGAAGCGTTACATAGTCTCAATGTGCTGCCGATCGATTTGTGCATAGTTTTCGGTGTTCTTCCCAGCAGAGGCATGAATTACACCCTGACGAACGTAGCATCAATCTGCTTGACCTGCGGCAGGGCCAGCCTGACCTTGTTCCTGTACACGGCCGGTCCATTCAGTTGCAAAGGATTTGCCTCAAAGTAGACCGTCTCGAGATTCTCCTTGTCTGCGAGCTCCCTCCCGACGTCCCTAAAGTCACCGATCCCATTGGCACTCGCCCAGAACTCCTCCAACTCTTTAAGATGTCCGATGTTCTCAAGCTTCGTGATTCTGTTATTAGAGATGTCGAGGACTCGTAGTTTGGGGTTGTTCTTCAGCGAAGTAGGTGAGATGGCTGTGATGGCATTGTGGCTGACGTAGAGCTCTTCGAGGTTGGCTAGATCTTCGAGTCCGGAGATGGATGTAAGACGATTACTCTTCAGATCCAGTAGCCGCAGATTCTGTAAATGACCTATGTTCCTGACCTCGGTGATCTTGTTCTTGCCTAGCCAGAGCTCTTTCAGTTGTGTTAGGTTGTCCAAACCTTCGATTTCACGTATGCGGTTGGCAGCTAGCTCGATCATAGTCAAATTGATCAGGGCTTCGAGATTCTCAATCTTTGTGATTCTGTTTTGGACAAAGTATAGCTCTGTCAGGCTAGTGAGGGAGGAGAGGTTCTTGATATGCTTCAACTTGTTGAAGGACAGGTCGAGTGTGCGGAGGCTCGTGAATTCGTCCAGCTGTCCAGGCTCGAGATGCTTGAGCAGGTTGTCGTACAGATCCAACTCTTCCAGAGTCTGGGCTAGCTCAGCAGGTAGTTGTATATCTTGGATTGCATTTTGTCTCAGGCATAACCTTTTGAGCTTGGAGAAACGATCTAAGCGTAGGGAAGGCACAGAGGAGATACGACAGTGGACGAGGTCGATGTCTTCTGTATCTGGGTCATCTTCATCGAGTAGGTCGTCGTCTGCCGGTATCTGCTCGACTGGTGGTGCGTCTGGATCGGAGTAGTCTGGATCACTCAGGGCTTCGGGGTTGGCAAGCACTGCTGTACGTGGTTGCATCCGTAGCTTGCCGTCCCAGCCCGACGAGCTGCGAATGCCCGTCGTGGATGGCGCTGTCCCGTCCGCGTTCTGGTTCTGGAATTTGTCGCCTGGGTCAACGTCATTGGTGCCATTGGTGCCATTGGGCCCATTGGTCCCATTGATCTCGTCCGACATCCTGCTCCTTCGCTTATGGTCTGACTGTGATATATAAAGACAAGTATCTGGCAGTCAGCAACTGCATGGGAGGTAGTATGTCTAGTATAGAATTCTCATTGCGTGTATTGCAGGTAAAGTGGTATGGAAGATTTGTCAGGCACAAGGGCAGTCATAGTCACAGTCACAACTTGGGGGTTTGAGGCATGTGCACGTGCGATTGTCCTAGATTCGATTTGGGCCAGTGACGAGGCACTCTCCATGACGATCATCTGCGAACGATACAAAACAGGCGACGCACAACTCAGATCAGATGGAATCATCATCCTACTACTGTTGGTGGTTGCAGTGTTACACAATCTGTGGCATAAGCGAATGCAGCTGACTCTTTGCGGCGAGTTGAAATGGCCGCTAGTCCATGCACAATATTATTGGTGGCTGGAACTTATTATTTAACCACACCCAATTACTGCACACCTAGCCGTCCTACGACAAGTCGACTTCATCGAACAATGTCGCCCTTATCTGAAGCGCTGCTCCAAGTTCCAATATGAACTCTTGCAAAATGATCGCTTGCGTAAGGACGTGCCGCAAAGACGCAGTCACCTTGACTTCTGCAGTTAGCCCCGACGTCTCATCTCCTACGGCACTGTCATCTTGCCCTCGTTTTGCCGCTTCGGTATCAGCTGAGCCCGCTCCCTCGCCGTCTGTGCCTGTTGCTTGCTTCCGCGACTGAGCCCCGATTGGAATTCTTGTCTCTAGCAAAGTAGCGCTAAGGTTACCTGACGATACGCTCCTCGTACTGACATCTGACGCCGCTTGCTCGCCCGACAGCTGCCGTGTAGATCCACGCTCGGCCGTGGTGCTGCTATCACTAGCTATTCTGCCATCAATTGAGTCTAGGTTCATGACTGCAACCTTACCTGCAACTGTCTGGGGAGATCGTGGTGGGGAATTTGATCCCATCCCGGCTGTCGTTGACAACTTCTCGTTCAATACTGATGCACCACTGTGGTCAAGGCTTAAGAGTTCCTCCTCGCTCATCAGATCAACTCTCTGGATGGAGTAGAAAGCGTCCCACTCCACGAATTGCGTCCGCCACGACTTGACCTGCCCGATCAGCCCATCGAGTATAGCTATGACACTTAGCTGATCAGCTGACTCGGGAGCTAGCCAGCTGCGCAGTAATACATGTTCACACGACGCGAGGGTTCCCAGAGCACCAGTGAGCTCGAGGTTGACAAGCGTGTCGTTTGCAAACCACGACTCGAGCAGGCTGGCCATTTGCTCAAGCACTTTGCACTCCTTCGCAATTGCCATCTGACGCAGCTCGGCTTGCCGACTCGTGTCATCTTCGAAGAGACAACTATGATGCTCCATCATCGTTTGTGCGTCTTTCAAGGCCGCCTGGTACGAAGAATCCATGGTATGTATTGGAGAAATAGCTCCGGCCTGATCGAAAAGTGTCATCATGGTGTCATTGAGACCACTCAAATTCTGCCGGGATGCAGGTCTCAGCGCCTCGACACTGAAGAGCTGATACTTGACGTGCGGATGATGTCGGCGAAGCAAAACCGTGATCAGCTTCAAGGCCGAGGTGACAGTCTGAGGATTGCTAGACCGCAGACTGAACACAATCAGGTCCAGTAAGTTGAACAGGTCTGGTGACGGGTTATCTGTTTGCGAGACCAGATTTGCCAGCTGCTCCATACTACGACGTCTGCTGATCGATGGTCTGCTTCGAGCTCGTTGGTCCTTAGCTAAGGCTGGTTGAGATTTTGTAGCAAACAGATAGCCTAACATGTGGCTAACTAGTTGTCGGTGGTCAAGTGCAGCCAACAGGCGACAGAGATGAAGAATGACTGCGGCGGTTGAGCCGCCTTCAACATCTGACGATTCAAGTAAAGATGGGTATAGAAGTTGTTCGACGAAGAGAACTTGGTATGCGTCCAGTAGTGTATCCCGCACTTCTGTCGATTTGCAGTGAGATAAGGTATCCTGCCAGAATGCCAGATAGGAAAGAAAGGCCCGCATGTCCATGCCGGCATCGTCATAGAACTCGTCCTGCCCGTCTTTAGTCTCAGAAGTATCGGAATAGGATAAAATGGGCAATGCTTTCTTGCTGATCCCTGGCGCGTGCCTGCTCAGACGACCATACAAAGCACTAAGTCCGCTGGCCATCTGATGGGCTAGGTCGCTTTCCATCATCCACTTCTCCAATGGCCTCGATTTGGAGGCAATCTCCGTGAGGTACAGGAGGGCTGTTCTTGCGAAATCTCCAATGGCCCCATCAAAGTGGACATAGTCAACCAGGATGTAGAAGAGCGGGAATTGGCTGCGCCTCGCCTCAGGTGGTGGTAGCGATTTACCTGGAACGCGTTCAGGATAAAACCAGGCCGGGAGGATGTTCGGGTCTAGGCGAATCTTTGTGCAGATCTCGAATAGCAGTTCGATCAGGGCGGTTTCTTCCTTCTCGTCAATCACCCTAGTGGCTGGGACGGTCGTTCTCTTCACTAGCTCTACCAGCGATCTGGCGAAAAGGCTGTGATCAAGGACACCCTCGACCTCTCCATTGATGAGGGAGTGGAAGAAGCGCACAGTATGGGCGATTATCTCACGACTCGTGGATGATATGGCAAGCTTTGTAACGATGATGTATGTCTGGTTCGATGCAGTATAGTGTAGACATGAGTGAGGTGCAGCATTGCGGGATTCCTCGTCCAGGATTGTGTTCAACCGCCGGACGATGTTAGCGACATGGCTTGACGCGGTGTCATCGTTAGAAAGCGACGACGAGCTTCGCCAGATTTGCTAACAACCATGCTCGTTAGCCATCGAGGCAGCCTGGCTTTGATCTTGAGCATGGACCTACTTGCAAGGCATTACACAGCCTCTTACACGAATGCAATCGTTCGTTGTGAGTTGGCACGCGCTGCTGCTTGGAGGGGGCTGAGCCACTTCCGGCGATGAGGCGCTGGAGCTGTGAAGGCTGGGGTCAGTGGGAGCAAAACAAGGGTCACGTCGCACATCATGCGGACAACTCACAAGATCCATCTATACTCGATGTACACAATGCACAATTATCATATGTGACATGATATGACGCTTTCTCCTCCTTGTATTCAATGCTCGGAGGTTGTGAAAGGTCAAGTGAAGGCGCTCGTTGTTGCCGTCAGGACGGTGGAAGGCCTCCTGGCAGGCACGAGTCGACACTGCCGCAATGCTTGTGGCTTGGGCAGGCAGGTGCCTCCTACAACTAATGAAGATGGGCACAAATGACAGTGCCTGCAGTGACTGCGCCCCGACAGCCTGATCGTGTCCATTGTCTTTCCTATGCTGTGCTGTGGATATTTATCGTTGACGAGCAGCAGATGACCTCGGTCACATCGCAGGCACCCACCTGGACCCTCACGAGCACTCACCAGCAGCATAATGGCCCAAGCCCCAGAGGAACGATACATTAGCCCTGTGGCTCGTGTCCGCTCACAGCTATCTGCGAGGAGCAATAACGAAGAGGAGGAAGAGGAAGATCCAATACCTGAGAGACAGCCTACTACAATATCAACAGGAATCCGCTCCGAGGTAAGTCTGCTGGAGGTCCCTGTCGAGGCCTGGTCCTACAACGACTGTTACGGGCTTGCTGATTTCTGTGACAGGGAGGGCACGAACTCTACAAGATTAAGCCAATGACCAAGCATTCTGGCCACAGCGTAGTGACCTTCTTCAATGGCCTCTTCCAGACCATTATCGCCATCAGCACTCTAGGTACCAGCGTCACCTTCTCCTTCATCCTTTCCACCGACACCCAACTATCTAACCCGAACGCATATTACAATCAAAGCCAAGTCGCCACCTTCCTTGCCATCAGCTGGCTACTATTCCTCCTGGCCCTGGCCTTTGGTAGCTTAGGCAGCACCCTCCTGACCTTCTTTAGGGCACATTGGACACGCGACTGGGATGGGGAACATGGGAGAAGAAGTCAAAGAGAAGTCCAGTTCTATGCTGTGCTCGCCAGCGGCCTCCTCGGAGCTCAGGTCATAGGAGCCTTCATATTTCTCTGCCTTGTCGTCGTGGCCTACAGTCCTGTGGTTGGCTGGATTGCTCTAGCCTTCACTGGCTGGTTCGCTCTTGTCATCCTGCTCTCTGTTCTGTGGCAAGTGCCATGGCCATGGAGGCAGAATGCACCAGACGCCAGAGGCGGCAAGTCACCTTGACTACGAGTGTCACTAGCTTACGCAAAGTACAAGCTGATGCCAGATTGGAGAGCGCGAGAAGGGCTGGTATGACTGCCTCATTGGTACAATCAAACAACAGCAGCGCACGAGAAGCATGCTGTACCGGTCCAATGACTTAAGCTACAGGCGCCCAGAGTTCTAAGCAGTATACGTTTATGGTGGACGACAAACCTCCGCCGAGGAAAGACTTCTGATCTATCTGCATAGCTTATAAGCGAACATCGCCAGAAGCTGCGTTCGTAGCTGACCTCTAGATCCGAACGTTGCATGCGGCCACTGGGTGGAATGTAAATCCAGCCGCTTGTCTTGCTGTCGCGAGCACCTCAGTACCCTCGAAGCAACAAGACCTAGATGCAGGGCAGAATGAATATGGGGGCCATTCAGAAACCGGCAAGGTGTTCACACGATGTTGTATTCTATCTCTTGGGCGCACGCCATCCCTTTTTTATACAGCCTTCGGCCCGGTTCACGTTTCGACGGAGGCGGCCTGCGGGTCGACGTCACATGGCAGGTCTCGACTTATCCTGCTGCACGTACCATTATCGAAATGCAGTTGCAGCAGGCACTAGAGCGTGCCACAGCGCTGCAGTCGTGGCTCTCCAGCAAAGGATCTTGGGAGCGTGATATATATAACAAAGATTGCTAGACAAGGATATTATTAAGGGGCAGAGCTAAGCACAATTCTTCATGTTGCTGTGACTATCCGCTCAGCTGCTGCGGTCCGATCGACATGGTACTCCATCAATCATCCCATGGGCGACTAACTGGATGGACTTCCGGTTCCTCCCGTTGAACATAGGAAGCATCAAGCTGTTGGACAATATGCCACATGTTTTCATTTGTCAAGACACAGTCCGCCTATCTAGCTCGATCAGCATGAGTCCTTCTTCATTCGCCCGCAGGCCTGACTTTCAAGTTCGCGAAACCCTGATATCGGTGGAGCCCTACTCAGTCCTTAGCGCGCTTGCTACCAGCGCAGATGATTGGCTGAATGCTCCCCTTATCTTAAGTGCAACAAGCTTCATTTTTGACTTCTTGACATTCGCTTCGATATGACCATCAATTCTCACAAACATCACCATCCTACGTCGATTATCTGTTCCTAGGGATGCCGTGTCCCTAGTTCGCAGATTAGAGTGGCTACAGAGGCTTGCTGTGCAGGAGGGGAAAGTATTCGAGATTAAGGCTGGGGCTCCTGAGCCGAGACTGTTGTGAATGGCGCACATTGCCGTGAAGCCATGGCATAGCTCGAGACGCGCTCGACATTGAAACGCCATATCTATGAACAATGATACAAGAATGCCTCCGACCCAGCTTGCCCAAAGCTACTTCCCTCCCCCAAGGACTCGAACGTCCTCCGGTGTTAGCCTCAGTCCGAAGTTCTGTTTACTAACTTCTACTGGTCATAGCCAGTGAGCAAAGCTTCCAACCATGGCTGTCCCACCACTCGGCCAAGCATCAGGATATGGCATCGTCCTCGGCTTGGGATTTGCTTTTGCATTGGGCATGATAGGTACCACGTGGGCGCTCAAAAGATATCATAACGAAGTACAGACTTCTGAAGCCTTCTCGACAGCCGGTAGAACCGTCAAGTCCGGTCTTGTCGCCAGTGCCGTTGTTAGTAGTTGGACTTGGGCAGCGACACTACTCCAATCATCAAGTGTCGCATACAACTATGGTGTCTCCGGTCCTTTCTGGTATGCGTCAGGCGCCACCGTTCAGATCATTCTATTCGCAACACTGGCCATTGAACTCAAGCGACGCGCGCCCAACGCCCACACCTTCCTCGAAACTGTGAGAGCTCGATACGGGAAATTCACGCACATAGTCTTCCTGGTTTTTGGTCTCATGACCAACATTTTGGTTACTGCTATGCTGCTTACGGGCGGCAGTGCTGTTGTCGAATCTTTGACCGGGGTTCCGACAGCTGCTGCTTGCTTTCTTCTCCCAGTCGGTGTCGTGCTTTACACGATGTTTGGTGGCATCAAGGCGACCTTCCTTACGGGTACGTTGCCATGCACTCAACCTCTATAAGGACACAGAACACATCGTTCTCTGTCCACCGTTTCTAGTAAGCTGTGAAGGATCGCTTTCTAACATCCTTATAGATTACGTTCACACTGTCGTCATCCTCATTATAATTTTCCTTTTCGCATTCACAGCATATGCGACCAACAACATCATTGGCTCTCCGGGACGAGTATACGATTTGCTCGTGGAAGCCGCAAAAGCCCATCCGGTAGAAGGCAACACTGATGGCAGCTATCTTACGATGCATAGCAAAGAAGGTGCGATTTTGAAGAAGCAGAAGAAGGAAAAGTAATAGTTAATTGTCTAGGTGCGATTTTCTTCGTCATCAACATCGTTGGCAATTTCGGGACTGTCTTCTTGGACAACGGGTAAGCCAAACTGCAAGTGAGTCCTGGAGGTTCTTGCTAACTTCAAAAACAGTTACTATAATAAGGCCATCGCGGCGTCGCCAGTAAGTTCAAACTTAGAGCTAAATTATCTAGTGCTCAGTTTCTGACAACTAGTAGATTCATGCCCTCCCCGGCTACGTCATGGGTGGTCTCTCGTGGTTCGCCATCCCCTGGCTCTGTGCGACAACGATGGGCCTAGCAGCGCTTGCTCTTGAGAGCAATCCTGTGTTCCCAACTTACCCAAGCCGCATTCCAGCGTCCGAGGTCTCAGCTGGTCTCGTGCTCCCACATGCAGCGACAGCGATGCTCGGCAAGGGAGGCGCCTCTGCGACGCTTCTGCTCATCTTCATGGCGGTAACTTCGGCTTCTTCAGCTGAGTTAATCGCTGTGTCATCGATCTTCACATACGACATTTACCAGACGTACATCAACCCGAAAGCCAGTGGACCATTCCTCATCCGAATGTCGCACGCTACCTGCGTATTTTACTCAATCTTCATGGCTGCATTTTCCACTGGTCTATACTATGGGGGTGTCTCTATGGGATACCTCTACCTCCTGATGGGAACCATCATATCCTCGGCCGTTATCCCGGCGGCGCTCACGCTGACGTGGAAGGACCAGAACTGGATCGCAGCGGCCGCTTCACCCGTTCTTGGCCTTATATGCTCGCTTATTGCCTGGCTCACCACCGCAAAATCTCAGTGTAACGTGCTTAGTGTTGAGTGCACAGGTTCGAACTATCCCATGTTGGCTGGTAAGCTTCGCCATATAGCTGACGGCCGACTCCGCTAACCAGTGTGAATTAGGCAACGTGACAGCTTTACTCTCTCCTATCATTTTCGTACCTGTCCTCACCTTTGCCTTCGGTCGTCAGAAGTACGATTGGGTGTCGATGAAGATGATTCCACGGGTTGACGACAGTGAGATTATCCGGCGCACATCCGTCGCCTCAGGCACAGCCGACCCTGAACTCGTACCCGGCTCAGAAGCAGCACGCAGTCAAGCAACAGAAGATGCTGAAGTGGCACACCTGAACAAGGTGGCTAAGATTGCACGGCCTGACTGTCTTCATGACAGTTGCGCTTCTTGTGCTTTGGCCAATGCCGCTTTATGGCTCAAAATACGTCTTCAGCAAGAAGTTCTTCACAGGTATGATAACAGTCTATAGAACTCTTTAGTGGTGCGAAGTACTGATCTGATGCAGGCTGGGTTGTTGTTGGCATTCTCTGGCTCTTTTGCAGCACGTTCATGGTGGGCATTTTCCCCCTTTGGCAAGGACGAAAGACAGTAGCGCATACTATCAAATCGATGTTCCTTGACCTTACGGGCAAGAGAAAGCCAACGCTTCAGGGACGTGTACAGGAAGTAAGCGATGGGGATGACAATGGTAGGGTAATGGCTGAAGAAAAGGTCACTGCCGGTAAGAGTGGTTAGATTGACGCCAGGCGCAAGTCCTGACTTATGATACCCCGATTGAAGTTGGAGGATTGCGCAAGATGAACCTTTACGGAAAGCAGGTTCGTAGTCTATGTCACTGAGATATGTCAATTGTACGTTAGTCCTGTAAGAATGCCCTTCTGTGCTCGGAATTGCATGGCAGAGGGAAGTGCTTGGCACAGCAGCGGTAGCTCTTTCCTCAAAAGGGGCTGTCGCGAGGCTGCAATGAGCTCAGCCTTGGCAACCCCAGATTGCGGACCGTGACCATCTGCGAAGCCCAGTCGAGCCAGTGTGTCCTTCCTGAAGCACAAATCAACTGGCACTTTTACAATCGCCGACTGCAACTTCCTGCTCCCATAGACACATCAGCAAACACAGCTGAAGTCCCTGGTTCGACCTGAAGTACCATCTACGAATCAGACTAGTTTTCCTCAGAACTCACTGCAGCGCGCCCGCGCGTATACCACGATGGTACGTTTGGCACTATCAGACCTCAGCTGCGTCTGCATGCTGCAATATCTCTCTATCAAACACTCTGCTCCCCCAGACTATTACAGACTACTAATCAATTCCCCCAGGCTGACGCTCCGTCCTCTCCCTCACCTCCCGACTCACCATCCACAGCCACAGCCGGCAAATCATCCTCCCTCCTCCGCGCATCCTCTCCGCCCGGCGGTCCAAGATCAGCAATCCGCCGTCGCGCAGCCGCTGACCACAAGGAATCCGTCAAGAATGCTCGACCTAGCTCAACGAGAGCTGCCGGTGCCGGTGGCAGCTCGGGCACCATGTTACGGCTGTACACAGACGAAAGCCCAGGCTTGAAAGTTGATCCTATGGTCATTTTGTTTCTGAGTTTGGGCTTCATCTTTTCAGTGGTAGCGTTGCACTGTAAGTCTGGCCCCATCTGCTGCCATAGCCTGCAGTGGCATTCCGCGGCGACCATGCTGACACGTGTATGCAGTAATTGCGAAACTGACGAAACGATTCTCGTGAGGACGCCAAGGGCGACTAACACGATGCCTTGGGTACTACCCGGTGCTGGAGGAGCAGGGAGAGCAAGAGTCTAGGCTTGAAAGCAGGACATGTACCACCATTCCCTACAAAGCGGCTGTTGCCCGCGAAAGGCCTATGCTGCATGAGACGGGTTAGACAAAAGCTGCTCAGATTATGGTCCAACGACGGGACTATCTACTAGGAAAGCTAGACTTGTCGTTTCTCACATTACGACCTCCGAATAAATTCAGAAGCTCAAGCACCTGAGTTCTACCCCCTGTCTTGATTGTGATTCTTTGATTGACGCTGTTTTCGACATGCTGCAGTTCTTTCGCCTTCTCGAGTTTACCTGTCGTTTCGTTGTCCGAGCATCGAGGTAATCTGTACAGCAGCCTCATACGTGAGAGCTACTGATTAGTCAGACTCCTCGAATCACTAGAAGTTCGCAGGTGAGCGTCCACTGCGGTGCTTCGAACGTGGCAGGGCGTTTCACAGGGCGGAAGAAGATGGGTCAGGATGGCGCGCGTTGCATATGTCTGCCTAGACACGACACGACACGGCACGGCAGACCAAAGGAGTCTCTATCTTATCTGCCTCGTCGAGCCTGTGAATCGAACATCCGGGGCTGTAGCCCCTGTCTATATCAGTGGAGACAGGACGACTCTCTTCTTGACTTGTTCTACCGTCAAGTGTTATCTGCACCTTACGATACTACATTGTCGATGCCAAGCAAATCAAGCATGATAGCCATGGCCACGAACCGGGATGTCCAGCGTGCCTGCGGAGCAGTTACAACCGATCATCCAGAGCCCTGGCCGGTTCTCTTCCATCAATCCCCTGACGTCCCCGTTTTTAGTCAGCCCCCAAAACTCCGGTAGCCGGGATGCAATATCGTCGCCCACAATTTGAGCAACTTGCTTCCTGTAGTCCTGGTCGTACCCAGTGGCGGCAACGACGAGGTCAGCTTTTATTTCTTCCCCGTCCTCGAACAGGATGCCGTCTGTAGTCAGTTTTGTGATTGGAACAGCAGATTTGACCTTGATGTCGCCGTTTGCGATATGCTTTGAGGTCCCGACATCGATGTAGTAACCCCCGTACCGCTGCCAGATTTGGTCGAGCATCCCACTTTCTCTGTCGACCCTAAATCCATGCTTTTCGAGGTCGTCAAAAAGCTTGACGCACTCCGGCTGTTTCGCAGCCGCTTGCATGTTTCGCTTGATGATCTCACAACCAACCTTTACCGGGGCTGTGCCCCCCATCCGATCGGCGAGACCCGTGTCCATGTCCAGATTCCAGAGGTGTTTCTGCGTCTCGATCACCCACTCGATAGGATATATGGCTGTTGCACCGCGCTGAACTATCGTGACACGCAGGTCGTTGTTGAGACAATCTTGTGCGATATCGTGACCGGTTGTGCCTGTGCCAATTATGACAGCCCGCTTGCGTGAGAGATGCTTGGCGTTGCGGAACGATGATTGGTGGATGTAGTTGCCTTTGAACTGTTCTATTCCACTGATGCTGGGCATAGATGGCGCACCTACACCGGCACCCGTTGCTATTGCCAGATGCTTCGTTTTGATAGTCCGAAGTTGAGATGAACCTGAAGATGGATCTCTGGTTGTGACTTCGAGGGTCCAGGTGGCGGCCGAGTCGTTGCGGGTGGTAGAGGAGATTTCGCTGTTGACCCAGACCGTTATTCCATATTTCTCGGCGTACTTCGCAAAACCGTTAGCCACAATCTTACCAGGCAGAAGGTCCGGGTCGTCTTTGTCCCAGGTGCGACCAAAAGGGAGGTTATTGTACTCGCGTAGTGTATGTTGCTTAACGCTGTCATATTTGCTCGTCCAGGCATTTCCCACCGCTGGTCCTTTCTCAACGACGAGCGCGGGTATGTTCAGGGCCCTCAATCTGCCAGCAAGGGACAACCCACCTTGCCCTCCTCCAACAACGACCACAGAGTAGTCCAGTCCATTGGGGAGGAGGGGTCTCTCGGCAGGAGGCGCCATCTGCGGCTCGTCTGGATGATTGTGTCCTTCAAAGCTTTCAAGGATAGTCACCAGCATCCAGATCTTCCAACTTCCGGAATCTAGAATTAGAGCGATGTTTGCCGTGTGGAAGCCTCTCAGACCGTTTTCTTGCTGTGTCTTGTATGCCACGTTGAGCGACACCCAGGATGACCCAGGACATGGCCTGAGCACTCGTTTGCTTCTGACCTCGATGTCGGTCAGACGCTTCTGCGAGACCGCCTTGGACCAGGTTTCAAAAACGTCTTCACTGCCGTACAACGTGCGGTGCTGACCAGTCAGTGACATCCAATCACGCCACAGTACACCCTGGGCGAGTATCGCAGGCTTCAAATCCTTCAAATGGTCAACGGCAAGCTTCGCCAGCTTTTCGAGATCGACATCCTCCAGAATGCAGTCTGGAGGCAGCTGCCCGGGTATATCGTTTGTCGCGTAGCCTGCCGTGCGTTTGAACATTTTTGCATGATGTTTCGAGCTGCTGGATTCAGTGACTGAAAGCTCGACGGACAGTCTTTCAACACTCCTCGTGTGCTACCAGTTGATCTTGTGTGCTCTGTGCTGGCATTTCCAGATGAATGATCGTTCTCGCTCTACGATTGACGCCCCGTCATCTTCTCCGCACGAGCGCTACCTGGGGCCCTCGCCCTCCAACAAATGCTCCAACCGTCCACTTACCATCTGAAGGTATATAACCTCGTACTTACACAGAGAGGTGGTGGCCTTCAACTCTTCAGACATTCTACGCGAAGTGACGAAAATGTCATGAAAGGCGGCATGTGCTCAACTCCAAACACCTTTCTTGGATTGCCGTGAAGCCCTTGCTGGGATCCTTTGGTGCACCAATAGCACGACCATATAGATGATCTCCATATATACTCTCTGCGACACCTTCTTATCCGATGTCTGTCAGGAGTCACGAGCCTGTGTTTCGCTACAGAGCATATGATGTACCTTCAACTATGACCTTCGGTAGTCGAGACGCTGCAGTAGACTGTGTTGTCATCAGCAATGCATTCTTTGTGGCGGGAGCTATTCGACCACAGCCGTAACGTCAAACGTTGCTTGATATGGGTTTCGTGCAGCAAGGGCGTATTCAAGGTCGACCATTCGCCTTGGTACGTAGAAGCCCGCGGCATCAAACCAGTTTGGTCGTTCTGCAAGATTGCGTCCTCTCAGGTAGTACAACGTCTGGTGTTGACACGGCACAAAGAAGCGGTGGCTGCATGACCGCCCGCTCGACGAATTACTGAAAGGTCAAGCTACTCGTATTGATGGCGCGTTCGAAGCCGAATTTAGTAACTAAGAGTGGTGAGGCTGTCGACCACCTGCCCAAATCTCCAGGGTTCGGACGGCCGCTACACCCGATCCGGCCTTAGGCGTCTGTCACAAATAAGCCAAGCTGCCTCAGCGACCTTTTCGAGCTTCATCATGCCATTTCCTCTTCCTTTTTCTTATGCAGGTTGACAGGGAGTCCTTTCGGCTAGCGAATTATGCCGCTTTCCGCACATCGTCTCGTCGATCACATTGATTGGCAGAGGCCTCCCGTGAGTTTGTTGCTATTTTCGTGCTTACACGTTCGAGCCTTGCTGACCAAATCCACAATACGAGGCGTGGAGGAAGTTGAGCTTCGTTTCACGCCCAATGCACGATCTCACGGCAAGCTAGTCGCCTGTCTCAATTCTCTGCTAAGACTATTCGATATGAACATGTGGTATAATATCGCGCGATTGTCTTGTCTCCCACAGGAACATGTGAAGCCGTCTCACCACTTCCAACAACTTATCACGCTCGTCTGCTGAGTTTCCGTTGCCCATCTCTACCAGTCTCCTTCATTAACAGCCTTTCCTACTTGCATCTTGACCAGGGCAGCGTGCAAACATGGCAACCAGCCGTCCAGCCGTCAACACACAAACCCACAATGAATATGAATCTAGTAATCCGATGCAAATACACACGTGTCCTAAGAAGCGACTGATCATAGCCTGCGACGGCACTTGGATGGATAGCGATGGCGTGGAGGTAAGTCTTACTTCGCAAACCAGTCCCAGTCAGATCCCCGTTCAGACGACATGATGTCCTCTGTGCGCACTGAAGAAACAAGTAGCTGATTCGTCCGGCACATTCAACATCAGTCAGGTCGTAGTGTACCTTGGTCTAGATCACGCCTGCAGCCACGTCCGCATATTCTTGCTTTTTCCTACTCATGCTGGTACAGGCTTACTAACTCCGATACTAGCAAGTACCAAGTAATATCACCCGAATCGTCCGTGCCATCCCAGCAGTCGGTGTGGACCACACCGGGCCAGAACCAAAACCCATCAGCCAAGTGACATTCTATCAAAACGGCGTAGGTACGGGATCAGGTGGATGGTACGACCAGTACATCGGCAAGTACGTCTCTGGTGCTACGGGTGAAGGTCTTGCAGCCAATATTCGCGAGGCCTACAGCTTCATCTGCTGCAACTACCACAGAGGTGATGATATCATCTTGCTGGGATTTAGTCGAGGCGCTTTTACTGCTCGGAGTATCAGCACTCTGATCAAGCAAGTTGGTTTGCTCACGCCAAAGGGTCTGAGTCGTTTGGTTGAGATAACTGACGACTGGGAACACCAAAATAACAAGGACTACAAAACTCCATACCCAGATGAACCTTTCTCGAATCGGCCGAGCTTCTCCACGAAGGAGTACCACAAGACACTCTATGACCTGCATATGACGAGACAGAACATCCACGTGAAATGTGTCGCTGTATGGGACACTGTGGGCGCTTTGGGTTTGCCGACAATAGCTCTGTTTCCGCAACCCGCAGCAAAAGAGTTCGCTTTCGTGGACACGAGAGTTGAGGACAATATCGAATATGCCTTCCAAGCTCTAGGCTTGGATGAGAAACGACGGTCATACGCGCCAAGTATTTGGTTTAAGCCTCCCGAGCAAAAACTTCCTGCAGTGCTGAAGCAGACATGGTTCCGTAAGTTCTTCTGATAGCTGTCGCGTAAAGACATGACGCTAACTTGGACCAGCTGGTGTGCACTCCGACGTTGGTGGCAGCTATTCGAACGACGATATTGCCAATATCACCCTGGCCTGGATGGTAGGCCAACTGGAGGAGCAAAAACTCGTGACCTTCAACCGTGACTACATCGTCCGCCTGGTCCGTGGAACAATCAAACATCACGCTCAAGAGAGCAGGAAGCTAGAAGAGCACTATCCTCAGTCTCTAGTACGTGCCAATACCTTTGGTCCGATGCGCAAATGGGGACTGGGCAAAATTCACAACAGCTACACCTTGTTCTTCAGACTCGGCGGTGAGAGGACCAGAACCCCGATGGAACACTCCGAGGTCAGTAGGGAGACGATGAAGCCTACAGAGAAATTGCTCCAAGGCACACACGAGAAGATGCACGCCAGCGTTCGTGTCCGCATGGCTCTTGACGGCCGAGGCTACGATGACAAAGGCCGGTATATCTCCGAAGCGCTCAAGGGCTGGAAGTACATATACGGCCGTCGTGCGCAGCCAGACACCCCCTTTCAGGTTCAGCAGCCGGGAGAAGTCGGAAAGTTGAAGGACGTAGAGTGGGTGAAAGTGGTCACCAAGGACGGCAAGAAGGAAGAAGTCGCACGTATGGCAGAGGACAGGATGACCGAGTTCGAGCGACTGATCCTGAGGCATTGGACCGTCGCGGAGGATGGCTGGGAAGAAGAAGCTGACCAAAGAGAGTATGAGGTCGATACTGCTAGACCGACGGCGAGAGAGAGCTCGAGGTTTTGGGAGAGTCCGTCGGCTGCGAGGGAGAGCACGAAGGGCTCAAGGAACGGGGTGGCGAACGGCACGGCCAATGGGACAGTGAATGGGATGCAGGTTGTGAGGGAAGCGGAGGAGAATGAAGGTGGGAGGTCGAGGCATCTACGTCTTGCGACTGCCATTGATTGATTGGAAAGCTACTCTAGTCTAGGCTTATACCTGTGGAGAATACGCAATAATTCTTTCTGCTGCACTCAGACGTTCAACTTTACAGGACTTCTTGACCAACGAAGATCTGGAAGCTGACTACAGTGGGAACTGTCTGTTCTGTAGTTGCTATTTCGTCCGTTTCTACGCGATGAATAAGGACAGCCAATTGCTTGATTTTCCGTGTGCTTCACAAGGTGTTTCCTCTTACCAGTGTAGTCCGCATGCCGAGGTCACTACCAGCTCCACGAAAGCTGGCGTTCCTCAATTGTAACCACTTCCATCACAATCAATCCGCAATCCCGGTCCCAGTATGAAAGTCGACTTCCGCGTCTCCAGCCTCACGGAAAATCAGCTTCTTCCTCCTTTGGTCCACATCGATCTTGTGCAGATGAGCAATGTCCATACCAAGGAGCATATCGACATTGCTGTTCTCGACAAGTCTCACCATTGCAGCGACACGCAACTCAGCAGGGCCGTCTTTGGTCCATGCACCGAAAACCAGATCGACATACGCAAACTCCGTCACCTTCGTGAATGCACCTGAAACACCATGGAGCTTCATCGGCACTTCCAATGTCATCGGTTGGCAGACCGCGTAATGCTTCAGCAGCCAAGACTTTTCTGCTGTGGACACCGTCGCACCGGTGTCGAAGACAATTTCTGCGGGCAAGCCTAGCTCTGTCCAAAAGACATTTGTTAACTGCACGGTCACTAAGGCGTCAGCGGATTTCTGAGCGCTCTGGATATAGCCGGTATAGCGTGCTAAGGGGAAGTCCATTGATCGGATTGTTGGTCGGACGTACTGGGTTGACCGAGGTTGCACAGGTGGGGCTCCCTCCAGCACTGACAACAGAAATATGAGACATACCAATATGATGATCGCCAGCACGCTAAGAACATACTGGAGGCTTCTGGGAACCTCGGGTGGGGTGTCATCTGGTTCGGGAGTTAATTCTGGAGTCGATTCACGACTTTGCTCAGGATCCCACGGCCCCCATGGTTCTTCGGAGCCTTTGGGCCATGGTGGGAAAGTGAGCAGTAGTGGTGGAGGCGGACGTTGACGACCACACGGTTGCAACTTCGCAATTGTGTCACAAGCAGACAAGAGTCGCTCGAGTAGGTATTTGTTATTCGAGTAGGTTCGTGTGGCCATTGCAGCGGTTTCGAGAACTTCGAGGAGTATGGTGAGCAAAAGCCAATGGCGTGGACGGTTGACGAGAGGGTATCGTGTGATGGCCTTCCGTCCTGCAATAACCCGTGAGAGGTGCGTCGTGCGGTGCGAGCTGACAGCGGCTTGAGTCGCTTTGTTCTGTAGTCCTGTCAAGTCGAACAAAGCGACATGCTCTTGACAGCCTGGCGCAACATCACTCTTTGTCCTTCAACCGCTTGTCAAGGTCAACAAAGACACAGGAACAATGGGAGAGAGCCTTTGAACTCGGTGGGAGGAAGTCAAGCAGCTCAACGAGATAGCCGGTGTTGCCTCTGTGAGGTCCGTGGTCGGACATGGTGCTAGTATGAAAGACCTTTTTATGGTTTCTCAATCGTCTTTGCAATACCCTTCGCAATATGCAAGCTGAGTCCCATGTTGCTGACCATGGGATTGACACCACTGGCGCTTGGAAGAACGCTGGCATCGGCAACGTATACATTCTCTGTGCCCCAAACCTTCCCATCTGGGTCCACAACACCGTCCGCAGGAGATGCTGACATTCTGCAAGTACTCATCTGGTGAGCTGAACCCATGCGATTCGTTCGCGTATCGAGCAGTGAGATACCCTTGGCCTTGATATCCGCCAACCAGTTTTCGAAAGCCTCGTCGTCATTCGAGCCCTGGGCTTGGGACAATGCCATGTTTGATAGTTGAACAGACGGGCGCTCAAACACGCTAATACTTGGGCTGCAAATCTCAATCGTCCTAGCACCCATAACGTAATGCATCCGTGCAGCTACCATTGCTCCTTCAAGTAAGTGTTGCCGATCCTTCTGTGAAGGAGTGTAGCTAACCTTCACTTTTTGCATATCATCAGGGTCTCCGTAAACATATGACTTCTTCAGATTCCCATCCTCAGCATGATCTCTTCCCATAGCGATGTAACTGAAAGCGTGTCCATGGCGTGCCATCCGGACCTTGTAATCCAGCGCCGAAGTAAGCACCTCTCTGCCTTTCTCAAGAGATAGCTGAGATCGAAAAGGCAGCATAGTTCCAGCCATATCGGGTGTGCCAAGCAAAAGTTCGATTTTTGCGCCATGGCCGTGACCATCAAGGTTCTCGAGACTTGACATAACAGTCGTCAAGATGGCCCCATCCCACGGGTCAGTACGCTGCGAGTAGGTCCCGTGCACTGGTACTACTGGGTGAAGGTGAAGATTAGAGCCGACATTTTTGTTGACCTCGGGCGTCATGCCGGAGCGGTGCAGCAGCAGCGGGGAATGCAGTGTCCCAGACGAAACGATGATGTGTTTAGCATTGATGCGGAGCTGACGCGTCGCATCTCGAGATCGCGACGTCCAGACAGCCTTCACGCCAGTAGCCAACCGATTCGAGCTTCGCCTCTCGTCCCACATGATTTTTTCGACGAAGCACCCTTCAATGAACTCCACTCCTCTTCCCGCAGCAGCTGGTAGCCAGAAAGTTGCTGGCCCCTGCTTCGTCGAGCTTGCGCAACCCATGCTGCAGCGACCGCAATAATGGTGTTTGCCGGCACTGTTTTGTGGAACGACTTTGGCTGTCAGACCTAGTCGCCGAGCCCCTTCAAGCAGAGCACTATTGCCAAAGCTGTGTTCGATTTGTGCCAGCCCAGCAGGATCATTTGATTTACAAACGCCCATCTTGTCGCAGACCTCGTCTAGGCATGTTTGGAAGTCTTGAGAGAGCATGAACGGCAACTTGTTCTTCGTAGCCCACTCTTCCCGAACAAAATGCTGAGGCTGGAGGGATGCGGACCAGTTGATTGTACCGCCCCCTCCCCAGGTGTTTCCTGCTAGAACTGCTATGCTACCATCATCAGCAAGAACAGCACCACCGCCTTCTTGAAGATTGACGCCGGCCGCAGACTGGTCCATCGGGAAGTGTGTATTTGGAAAGTGGTAGCCTTTCTCAAGAACAAGGATTCTGGGCTTCGGATCAAGGCTCGACAGGCTAGAGGATAGATGCTCTGCGACAACACCGGCGCCGCATCCTGAGCCAACGATGACAACATCGGCCGTTATCTGAATTGGCACGTCTGCGCTCTCGTTGGAGAAATCCAAAAACTTGAAATCGTAGCCTGGATGCCGTTCAACATCCTTAGGGACCTTTGGATAGTCCAAGACCTGGTGAAGTATAGATGATTGCGCGAGCCATGTAGCCTTAGTAAGAAACTCGGTCGCCTGGTACAAAGCTCGACATGGCCCAATGTACGAGTCTGCCCATTTCATAACGATTTTTGTACGCGTGGCCAGATTCTGAGTGTGCAACGGCATCATGCTAGCAGTCATAGCTAGACATCCTATCCTTGAGTTTAGTGCTGAGAGGAGGAAGGCAAAGCCTTGGACCTGAGCTGGTGGTATGTAACCAGCAAAGCGTTGTCTGAGAGACTCCTTGAAGTTCTGACTGGCCACCACGGTCTCCGCCAGGTAGCTGTCCGCAAGACTAGCATCTGCGCTTTGAGGCAGGATAGCTGCCACTTTATCGCGAGCTTCAGCATAGGCGTTCCCTTGAAGCGTCGAGGATGTTATGCTCGGCATGAATACTTCGCAGATGGACAGCAAAGTCGTCCATTGGTCTGAAGTGAACACTTCATGGGCTGAGACAGGTGGCAAAGGCGTGGGTATAGCTGCCATAGCCGCTAGACTACTGTCTTCAAGCATCTGGACGATGAACGAGGTGACGAGGTAATGTGTCCAGACTCGGGAGTTCAGGGCTTCCTAAGCTGAGCAATGTAGACTTTGTGTCGCTGCGAATCCTGCTTCACCACTGATTTCGCCGAATAGCCATCGCTTCAGCTATTACAAGTTGCGGACCGACGAAATGGAAAGCTGACACCCAAGGACGATCTAGTGGCGAGGAGTCAGCGTCACATGGGAAGACTACTTGCCGTACCGAGGCCCCTCTGGTTTGCACCTAGGAACCTATCAAGAGCACAATGTCACACCCACAAGCTTTCGGATCTGACAGTATTTGGGTCACGATCGCGAAGAACATCGTATTGGTGTGTGCCTTTACCATTTGCAGCAAGAATAGCAGGGGCGCAGCGAATCGGCTCAAACCCAAGTAACAACGCGGCTGACCATGAGCAAGGAGGACCCCTCCAAGCACGTGCAGTCGCGATCCACGCGAACATCCACCCCACCTTGCCAGTGGTTTGGCTTGTTTGTCCTGACAGCGGCTTTTAGTGCCTGAGTGCTTCCCCCCGACGCATGCAATGTCGCACAGGACCCCTAATAGACGGCTGCTCAACCTATGTGTTATTTTCAACATGCATAGTGCCACGGTAGGGTCTTCACGACAGGTAGGTTCGAGGGGATGCTTTGTCGAGAACGGGCTAGTGGCAGGGGGCAGTTCAAACTGCAGTTAACTTTCTAATCTGATGACGTAGTTAACTGCAGTTTGACCTCCCCCCTGCCACCAGGCTTAGCTTGCGACCTTGGTCCTCCAGATTTCAAGCTCATGCAGTGGAGTTAGGTTGGCCCCTGCCTAGGAAGTCCTAGAGCACAGATTCGTTTGCACAACTTGAAGCACGTTCTTTGATTGTGAGACGACACTCTGGGTCGGGTCCTTGAATTAACATAGCCAGCTGCGCTAACGCTACTCTAGAGGGAGGGCTGTCTTTCGCCGCGGCGGCATAGGGTGCCCTTTAATGTGGTCACCTTCAGTCATCCTGGTCTACATACTCATAACCTATCCTCGTGACTACAACAGAGAAGCGCCGGTGGTCGCTCCAGTACTATCAGATGAAGCACACCATCTGCGATGGTAGCGTTGTTCCTACCTACTGTTGCCCGAACTAATGGGCCATTCGGAACGACCACCGTCCGGCGATCATACCTGACCACCTGGCCACAGCTTGGTAAAAGCCTCCAGGTATACCCACTTGGCATGAATACCCGGCAACGCATCATAATACGAGGTTTGATACCAACTTGAATAATCTTGGTTATATTCTCCAAGTCAGCTACCACCTGCCTACCCAGAACCGTTACCAGTCTTCCCAGTCTTAATCAAAACCTGTTCAACCAAAGCTCCTTTCCATACCCAACTTTACGAACTTTAGCCACCATAAAGACCGCTGCGCTAATGATGTAGCTAAGCCCCGTAAAAACAATCAATCCCCAATATCTAGTTCCAGCAGTCGCGCCCAAAATCGCACCAGCCAGAGGGATCCCCGTCAAAGTCGCAAAGCTAACAACAGTATAACAAGTCGCATAATACCGCCCATACTCCTCCGTCCGACACAGCTGACCAACACAAACAGGTATCAAACTAATACCACTCCCGCTGCCGAACCCAAACACAACCGAAAACACAACCAGCAATGCCACACGTGCACTCTGCGAACTCTCACCAAGCAACTCGCACGGCAACCAAAACGCAAAAGCGCCCACCCAGCAAATAACAGTCGTGAAAATCATAGCATTAAATCTCCCAATCCGGTCCGCAATCAACCCGGGCAACCAGCGCCCAAGGCAACTCCCCGCATTAAAAATCGCGATAAGCTGATAGCTGAATTTCTCCTCGATTCCAATGTCCAGCGCGAAGTTCGTGAGATAACCAACCGGGATGAACAAGCCCCACTCCACAAAAAACACCGCCAACGTGACCAGCGAGAATGTCGGGTCGCGAAAAATGCGCGGGTCAGGCAGAATTTGCGCCCTCTCTACCGGTCTGCGCGGCGGGAGGCGACTGCGCACGAAGACGTTCGCGCAGATGGCGAGGGGCAGGTTAATGAGCGCGATGATGCGCTGGGCCCACGGCCATCCTATGCTTTGGATCTCGAAGAGGGCTTGCAGGGTTAATGGATAGATTATCCCACCGAGTGCACCGCCGACGCAGGCGACACCGGTGAATGTGCCGCGGCGGAGGTAGAACCAGTGGCCGACGGCCGCGATGCTGGGCGTGAACACGAGGCTTGTGCCTGTGCCACCGAGAACGCCGAAGACGAGGACGAAGTGCCAGTACTGTGTACAATGTGCCATCAGGATGTAGGTGAGCAATATGCAGATTGATCCGGAGAGGACGAGCCATCGAGGCCCGTAGGCATCGAAGAGCGGGCCGATTTGGAGGCCGAGGAAGAAGGAAAGGAAGGCGTAGATGCCGAAGATCCAGCCGATTTTGGACTGGGACATGCCGGAGAGCTGGTGCGTGGTGACGTAAGCTTGGTAGGTTGCGAGCGTATTCATCATGCCGAGGGAGATCAGACAGCCGCAGAAAGAGCCGAAGACGACGGAGTAGGCTTTGCGGCCGCCTTCGGGGTAGGTGTTGCCGGCGAGGTCGGTGGAGACGCGAGAAATGGTGTTTCCGATGTCATTGTCTTGGGGGTGGGTGAAGGAGGAGGAAGTGGAGGATGAGCGGCGAGGTTGATGTATAGCCTTCTCATTTAGGCTCCGGTCGTCGTGGTGCCATTGAGAGTGCTTTTCGTGGTCGGCTAGTGTTCGACGGTAACCATGGCCAATGTAGTCTTGCTCTGGACCAGAGCTGATCGGCGCTAGAGGTGCAGCAGTAGCAACGGCAGGAGATGTATTGCTGGTCGTTTTTTCCACAGTACTTTCGTGTTCGGAGATGTGCCTCCGCGAATGAGATCGTGTCATTTGAAGCTTGTTTCTACTGGAGCTTGGCTGTTGTGACGGTTACTCTTTTCGAGTCAACGGGTCGGGCCTGGATGTGTCTAGTGCTGTGACTCGCTGGTATGAGGAGGTTTGAGCAATTGACAGAAACCAAAGAGCAGGAAACATCTGAATTATGCGTTGCGTAGCACACCGATGACAAGGTTCAAAATCTTCACCAATGTAAGAGTCAGAGTTCGCTCATGTCCGCCCCTAGAGGACGCCAAAGCTGCATGCAGTGCAGGCAGCAAGCGCGGTCCGTACGAACAATCGGGGACCTCCATGATTGCTGCCTTATTCTGCCCGGGGAATGCCAGGATGTCGGCGTTATGCCCAAGATGTGACTGTGATATCTCTGGAGGGCTCAAGTGATCGAGGCTGGTGCAAACGGAAGAGTGAGGGTAGCGACCAGACGCATTTTGAATACTGAGCACTAACTTGACTATGGGAAAGAGTATGTTCACGAACAAGCGAATTGTGCGATGTCAGCAAAGCCACCTGGGTCTGCACAAACCGATGCCTCGCGGGGTTATGATTTGATTGTCGGAGCTCAGCCATCTGACAAGAATACAGCCATGGACTCGCATGTGCATTAAGACCAATGAAGGAGTAATAATGCTGGGACGCAACACAAAAGTCCTATGGCGCTATGACTGATGTTGAACCTGATTCCAAGATGGATTGTCTCGCATCTGGCGGCCAACGCAAGCAATGTCGCACGTCTAGCACTGTCCCACACCTTGAGCTAGATGTCCGCGGAAAGATATTTCATCTGATCCGCTCCATTGTTCGACTGAAAATTGAAGGGGAAGTCCACAGTCCCATCTAGAAGCCAATTCATAGGATCGAAGACTTCGTACATCGACGGTGCATACGGGTCGGTGACGAAGTCGTCAGCGATACCTGTTGGCATACCTGCCATACCAGGAATAGCTGGTGTCGAGACCGCGGCCGCAGCCGCGGTTGCTGCGAGCGTCTCACTGTTGGTCGACGATGCCGGGGCCAATGTCGGGTCCGTCGGTCGACCTTCACCATTAGCTCTGAAAAATCGTGCTAGACCCGTCAGTATAAATGGCTCAGTCAAGATGTCCATAAGGATTGCTTACCGGGCGGAGGCCGTTGATCTCTGAAGTTCTTACGCCACCTCCAGACAGAGTCGAACACAAGAGACATGGACATTCGACACCTTACCTTCAGTTGCAGCTCATCTGAGGGCTCCTCGGAAGCATCTGCAGATGTTTGCTCGGGTAGTTTCGAGCCCGTTTTCCAGACTTGAGCTAGCACTTCTGACAGCCTTTCCGCAAGATCGTTTTCAAGCACACTCGCACCTCTTAAGGCCCATAAGGTTCTTGTGAGTAGGCCGCTTGCACCCTGAGTGTCGAGATTGTGCTGTGGTAAGAAGTGTTTCATGAGACTGAGCAACGAAAAGCCAGCTGCCAGCATCATATGAAAAATGTAGTTTGTGCCGTGTGATAAGGATAGTCCATGAGAGTAATTGGAAGGCAGATTTATGCTGTAGTCCGTCTCAAGGTTCAAGCATGCTTCGAGCAGGTTTACTGTAGCATGATAGAGCGCCAGCATGTCGGTCCGATATGATGGCAGGTCTCGATGGGAGAAGAAGGCACTCAGATGAAGGTGCAAGGCGGCCGAATTCAGATAAATTCTGGTGATAGCAGAATTCTCTGATTGATCACCTTCCAGTTTCTGCTCAAGCTCTTTCAGATCCTGGCTGAGTATCTGGACGAGTTGATACCGAGTATGGTCATCTGGCAGGCCGACTGGATCGTTTGGGTTCCTGTAGATAGTCCTCGAAACCTTGTCGACGAATCGTTCGATCTGTAGACGGGTATAGATTTCTGCTGGCAACTCATAGCTGGGGTTCGACTCTATGGGCTTGGGTCCTAAGGTCCAGTCATACACTGTCTGGGCAGGTTGTCCGTATGCAGTAGCGATTCTTTGGGCAACCATGTTGCATACACACCATGTCACGACGCGATCTTGCAGCTCAGCTTGTCTCAATTCGATACGGAACTTGGAGAAGTCTTGGGCATGATCGGGCCTGTGGAGGCCGATCTGTAATGCCACCTGCATCATCATGCCTGCCAGCATGAAAGTGGGATCTGTAGAGGTGCTGCTGCAGGGTAATGGCCAGGCGCAGAGCAGGACCAGAGCTTTCACGTGGTGGTAATTCTGCGGGACCTCTGCCAGTGTTGACCAAGTCAGAGCCTGAACCTGTCTTGCAACCGAGGCGAAAAGATGAGGCTCAGCCGAGTAGTGTCTTGACCCAATCAAAAGTATTGTCCAAAACAACAGAGGCGACCTCGCGTAATACTCGTCCGGCGTCCGTTCTGGGTTGAGGAAGGGCAGGAAAGGGTGACAAAACTTGAAGAATCGCTGGAACAGATCTTGAATTCGATCGACTTGCAGAGCAACATCACCAAGCCGCTTGTAGGAGCCTCCTCTTCCACCGTCTCGGAGGTCGAGCAGTCCTGCTGCAGCTTCGGTCGTGCCCACCGCAGCCTGATTCACGGAGGTAGGTGGAGGTGGAGGAAGCGGCAGCTGGCTGTGAGCATGGGCATTGGCATTGGCATTGGGGTTGACGTTCTGAGCAGCGACTTGCCTGCGCAGCTGGACTATTTCACGTTCCATCTCAGCATTGCGCGATCTTTTGCCGACTCTCCTGAAATTCTCTTCGATCTTGCACTCGAGGTTGAGGCGCTTGCATCGGCTGCAGGTCTGATATGTCGGCTCGCTGACGACATCACAGCGCAGCTTCTGCTGGCGACACTCATTGCAGGCTCGTTTCACCGGCCTCTTTCGCGAATGTAGGTCGTCTGCATCGTGCTGGTCCGGTGACTCGATACTTCCTGGCGAAGCGTCGAAGCCAGCTACCGAGGCATCTCTTTTATAGCCTTGCGAGGTGGCAGTGGCAGGACTCGTGAGTCCTCCATCGCTGCGCTGGATAGGAGACGTGTGGGAAGCCAGCTTGTGGTTACTAATTTCAAAATACTGCCACCTGGTAAGAGTGGGATGATGATGGCCGATATCGCTCTGCTCGCTGTCTACCTGCACCTGCCGTGTCAGCATTTCCGTTGTGGTGTGGGCTTGCATTGGCGCCGGCATCCGAAACTGGGCATTTGGCTTGGCGGGTCCAGTCTTGAGCTTGACAACCTGCCTGACCGGTGCTTTCCTCCTCGAAGTCGCACTTCTGGTAGAGGTCATCGTATTTTCGCACAGCTCGGTTGTGACAGAGGCTTGGGGAGGATGCCACCGGAAGTAGTTAGACCTCTGCTGAGATCCAAAGTGCAGAAACCAAATGGTACGATGGCTCAAAGTGGCAGCATCAAGTACGATAATGAAATTACATTCGAGTCGAATGCTAGTGATCAAAGGGGTGCGCGACTGATCCCTGACACTGGCACATGCAGGGTGCACGCGGCAGTGAGCTAACTCGTCCGCAGTAACAGTGTTTGATTCTAAATCTGTACCGGAGCCCTTCATGGACACCAAAGTGCTTGAAGAGCTGCGCAGAAGACAACGCAATGAATCACGCCCGAAGACATGATGAAATCTTATGGCTGTGGCTAGGCTTTTGGTCCTCAGCGTTTGGCGGGAGGTTGGATGCAGCAGTCAGCAGTCGACCACAAGGTGCAATCACAGCGGCGTCCCTCCAAGGCCAGGAAGAGCCAGACAAGGAACATCTGCTCGGGGCATGTGCGCGTCCACATTGACGACCATGTATCAGAGAGGCACGTTAGCCAGTCCAAACAAGGAGCATGGCTTGCCCGGAACACCTCGAACACCCATCTCAACAAGACGTATCTTGTCTGACCACACCACGCGACAACTCTAGCAAGTTTGTGTGAAGTCCCTCAGTTGATAGGACATCATCTTTCGGTACTGCTAGTTGTCGGGTGTTTGCCCAGCTGGCACTCCTCGGAGCCATTCTTCGTCCATGATTGTTGAGAGAACAATGACGCCAACAAGCACAATGGAAGTGCTGTCGAGGCACGGAGTTATTCACTACCGACCAAAGGATACATTCCTATTCCTGTCACAAAGAGCACGGTACTCATTGTCAGGTGCTCTCAAGGATTGTGCGTATAAGTACGGGCATCATCCGCCGCAATCACGTCCACAAGCACACAACAGTCATCCATCCTTTCAACAGTCATCCATCCGTTGATCAATTGATCAACAGAAACACTCACACTTCAGAAAACAAGTATTGACCAAGGAAACAGCTCATCTTCAGGTAAAATGAGCTCTACCGCAGCAAACACTGCCGGCGGCGCCGGCCAAGGAGCCCTTCTTCCCAGAGAGTTCCGATACAAGCAGCACATGGCAGAGGTCCTTCTGGCTGATCACAAGTGCAGAGACGACCAGTCCCGCGCCAAACTTGCCGTCGAGCAACGTATCGCCTATGAGGACTTCATCGGCATCCCCAGAGCAGCGAGATTGAACCAAATTGTGGCTATCTCCATGGCTCCCGATCATCCTCAGAGGCCAAAAGGCTATGTCGCTGCTCGTATGATGGCAGATAAGAGACTGTCGCTAGAGGAGGCACTTTATGACATGGATAGGTTGAGTAAGAATCTACCGAGTCGTTGGACCTCAGCCAAGGCCTACCTTGAGACCCACAATGCAGAGCTTCGACAGGGTCACGGACAGGGTCACGGACAGGGTCACGGACAGGGTCACGGTCCCTTCTAGAGGAGACGACTATAGGCAGGTACTATGGCCAGGTAAGTAAGCAACAATAAGTGGAAGTGTTCAGGAAGGAACGATATCAAGCAATAGTAATTGACATTTTAAAACCAACAAAGTGTTTTTGAGTGCTGTTCCCTCCTCTTCTATTCAATATATGCCAATTGTTTTCCGTACTTGCTGATGATGCCAGTCTGATTATTCTGCCAATTATTCCAATTTCGATTATACCATGTCGATTATTCCATGTCGATTTTCCCGTGCCGATTGTTCCCTTGCCACTTGTTCCATGCCGATTATCTATTCTCACTAGATGCCAATCGATCAAGCCCCCTTGACGAAAAGCTTTAACAAGGACATCTGAGCTTGCATGGCATGGTGAAAATCTCGGGGTTGTTTGTCGTGCGCCCACTGCACTAGCGAGTCGGTGTCTTGAAATGGTTTTGCTGGTGTGGACTCGGTGTTGTTTGACCTGAGCCGTAAAGGAACCAGGAGCGTCTTAGAGCAGTTCTGAATCTGTATGTATGGATGAAAGTCCCGGGTCTGTTTGTCGTGTGCCCATTGCACTAGCGATGAGGACCGCTGAGAGGGGGTTGCTGATGAGCTTGAGGAGTTTTGTGTGATTTCGGTGTTGTTCGATCTTAGTCGGGCAGGAACCCGGAGCTTCTTGAAGGACTCCCCCCGCATGGCGGAATGGAAATCTTGTGTCTGTTTGTCTTGTGCCCGTTGCACTAGCGATAAGGTCTTTCGGTCGTATCCTGCTGGTGAGCTTAAGGTGTTTTGGGTGGGCTCAGTATTGTGTGTTCTGAGCCGCCGAGGAAGCCGGAGCTCCATAGAGGACTCGTGAGGTAGGGAGCCGTGAACAGGGAGAATTGTGATGTCGTATTCTGACCGGAGGGTGTCGTAGAATGTCTGAGTCTGTTGGCTTTGTGCCCAGTCAACCTGGGAGGACCGAGCTGTCGAGTATGTGGATGAGGGACTATTTGTGGCTGCCATTGTGGGTAAGCCGGACCTATTGGAGGTAGCTCTTGAGCCTTTGAGGCTGAAAATATGACAAGTCGGCTTGATTGGATTGTAAGCGTCGTCGAGTCAAGTTGCTCCAAAGATGTGGCTTTGCGGTAGTCCAGAAGTATTTTTGGGTAGAAGAATTTCAAGACCACACGGCGAGGAACATTTGATTTATATAGTCGGGGACCACCGTAGAGAAGAGCAAATTTTCTTGCCGTGAGGACCTGAGGCGACCTGTGAGGACCTACTCCGGCAACCACATGTTGCAGCAGTCAGAATCGCTCATCTCTACCATGGTTGTGTCCGTCTCTGAGACTAGCGAAGACAGCTCAAGTAGAGGTCACGCGGTGTCACAGCGATTCTTTGCTGCGACATGCTTGTATTGCTGCAGGAAGATGTGCATTCCGTGGTACCCGTTCTTTGCTCTGTGTTAACGGCGTGTACAAGATAAAGCTGCGCACATGCTGAACGCAACTGATTTGGCATGCCGTAACCTGGACTCGTGTTCTCAACCCATGGATCGAACAGTAATCGGTTACCATAAAGGCACTGGTTTCTGGCGAGGTAGAGGTGTTGGATGCACCGGCAGCATGTCCAGAAGAAGCGCTCAGGCACTTAAACCACATGGCGATATGCATCGTGCCTCGTTCGTACCAACCTTGACTATGGCTCAAAGATGTCGAACTGGCCAATGCAGCCACGGGAGATAGCATGAAATTATATCTCGTGGTACTGGTCGTGGTAGCCATTCGAGTACCTACGTGATTCCGATCTTGGACGATAGCACTTCGCTGTATGCACGAGCGGCTGTGCCGAGGCCTGGCACAATGGGACTGCACGAAATCATGCTGAGACTGAGTCACTGATACGAGCATTTGCGGAGTCAACCTGTAGTGGATCCAAGTAGTATAAGAACAACCCGTCACCTGACTCACATTCCGCCAAGCTAAGTCACTAGAGTGCAGGCAGGGTTTGGGGCCAATCACGCTCGAGCCAAAGGCAAGTTAGGCGAGCAAGCGACGCGTTCCTTTTTGCCCTCTCACTGCAACCTTCAAGTTTCCCATGCACGTACCGTATATACCACATACTATGAACTAGGTGGCTGCCGAGCTTTCCACCCACTTCGTTTGTCGCCAATCCTGCCGGCAAGGGCCGATCACATCACAGGTTCACCGTCTACTACCTGGTAAGGTGCTGCAGATACATATCCATAGTGCACATTGGGCGCCTTGCTGCCGCTACTAATGATACTTCATGCCATCAGTATACGCTGTTGAGCCTCAGCCACAGGGGCTTTTGATATCATGTTTGCCATGGTAAACTCATATTCGTTGTGCGTACCATATATCTCGGGCTCAATGCTGCTGTTGCCCTTATGGCAATCCACCAGAGCTTAATGAAACATTCACTGCGGATAACAGTCATTTTTCACGAGACATCTACGCCCCCAAAACGCACCTATCTGGCAAGTGTCTTTGCGGCCCTTGAGCAAAGACTCCACGCAGTAATCAGCAGTCACATTCGACGCTGGTGGAGCTCCATAAGCAGCATTGTATTAACTGCACAGGAAGCTAACGAACAAAAGACAAAGAGAGCATCGATGATGGTAACAACAAAACAAATGCCGACTACGTCTTCAGCATTGTCAGTGAGTGGAAACAAGTGTTGGTACAATACGGTCGTCCTTTGACCGAGCACAATAACCAGACAATGAAGCTGGTTCGGAAGCACGACTAACGGCCTGCCTCGCGGTATATAGAGCCCATCTGGTAGCTGCACAGCTGATACTACGAATCGTCACGCTCACACTCACACTCACGAAGACAGAAGACAGACGACTTGTACAGCCATTCGCATCGAAAAGTCGACTAATTGACCCAAGGACCATACCTTCCCTGTTTCTGTCAGCCTCCTTCGTTATCTCTCCGCTGGCGGTGAGACTCAGCATTACGAGTACAGCTTGGTTCAACGCTGCTTGCGACATGGCAACCAGTGGAAATAGTGCCACTACCATTGACAATTCCAATCTTGGACCCACAACCATGGAAAATACAGCGAATGTTGAGCATTTGCCAGGAGCGATACTCGAACCCCAAGCTGGGCCAGAGCGTCGGATCCTCATTAACACGGAGCAAACGGTTGACCCAGAGACTAGCCCTGTACTGGGGCCAGAAGCACAAAACCGACCGAGTACACCGCCGCAATGCAACCTGGAGAACCGACAGCCGTGCTTCACGGATCTGTACATCACCTACGGCGCCTGTCCTTGTTACAACAACAACGGCGAGTGTTATATCTGCCTGGAGGCTATAACACCTACCGACGAGACCTTGACTCATAAAAAATGCAGACTTAGCTTTTGCCGAGCCTGTCTGGAAACGTGGTTGGGGGAGGGCAACAATACGTGTCCCAACGATCGAGAACCAATCTTGGCCCTAGAGACTCCACATCCGACCTACGCGAACCTGTACATCACCTACGGCGCTTCCTCTCGCAACAATGACATGGAATGTCCTATCTGCCAGGAAGACATAGCATCTACCGACGAGACATTGACTCACGAGACATGCAGACTCAGCTTCTGTCGAGCCTGCTTCGAAACGTGGTTAGAAGGTGGTAACGCTGCGTGCCCCAACTGCCGAGTACCACTACCAGCCAAAGACGGTGAGAGTCGAGGCCCCAGAAACTATCCTAACTACTACTCTGACGAGGAACTCGATTCCGAGAACGAAACCGATACCGAGTCTGAATCTGGGAGCTATTGGGAGAGTGATTGGGACAGCGATGCCAGCGGGTCTAGCAGTGGATGGGAAACTGATTCTGACAGTGGCGATGATGAAACAGGCTCCGGAGATCAGTCGGAGGCTCAGGGTGACGACAGCGATGATGATCACACGATTTACATGTCACTCGAAAGATATGCCCAAGTCACTACAGTGCGATCTCTTTGGTAAGGTAATAGCAGTTGCTTGATATGCATGTCTATCTAATCTATAATTTGATCATAATTCTGCGCAGCCTGACGGCAAACACGTTTTCTGGGCAATACTACATTTGAATGCGCGGGATTCGCTGTGCATCTCGTTCTTACAACGACAGCACCACACTGACAGCCGTAGACGGAAAGATCATAAGTAAAAGAACACAGGTAACCATACGTGACACGTGATCCGTCGTTTGTCGCATCCACAACACTCTACAGCACATGGAAACTTGCTTTTTTGCTTACGATATCCCATGGACACCCTGACACACACTTAGGGTATGAGGCCAGCGGCGGAATTGTTTGCCGCTGAGAATTATGAATGCTTACTAAATGCCCTTTAGAGCTGCGCAACCAGATATGGCACGACACCCTGTCCAACAAAGACGTGCCAGCCTTGTACAACTACAAAGTGGGGTGTTGGTGCCCACGACGCCTATCAAGATCGGAGCCGGTGGATGAAGCTGACGATAAGCTCCATTTGTACCTCGAATTCTGCCACGACTTACTGGTTCGTGAGCACGACTTTGTTCTAGCCGAGGTAATTTCTTTGTTGGATAGCGCAACTCCCGAAGGAGGCCTTTTCCACACGTCTCACAACGCGTTACCTGGTATGCTCATGACTACTGTCCAAACAGAGCCATCTGAGCCTGCGTGTTACTATGCAAGAAACTGGCAACATTCGCCTTCACGCTCTCCTCCAAACTTGTCCAGCCCTCCTGTCCATACACGTCCCTCAGCAGCTCAAGACTCTTCCCAGTCTCAACCGTGCTTATATCCCGGCCAAGCTGCATATCCTCTGGAAAGTCCCTGTCCGGAAACCACTTCCTAAACATTGCAAGCACATCATTCCAGTTCCACGGCTCTGCATGCCCAAGTAACCTCTCGTCCTTCGCATCTGGGTGAACCAAAGCAGCTACGTGGAGCCGTGCACAATCGGCCGTGTCAATGAAGTACTGCGGCTGGACCCACTGCAGGATATCTAGTCCCTGTCCGTCGAAGAGCATACGGATCAAGCCAGCTGTAGATGGGATACCTTGGTGTTCCGGGCTGAGGACAGCTCCAAAGACTGTGTCAGGCAATACGGCATTGAACACGAAAGCAGGGCGTCTCTCCCTCATGAATCTCCAGCATTCTTTCTCTGCCACCGTCTTGCCAGCCATGAATATGCTCATGCCGTTGCTAGCTGGTATGCCTGTTGCATATGCGTCCTGAATTGCCTGGTCGTTCCAATCTTTTGGGCTGACGGTGAACTTGGTGTCTGGTCGTGGAGCTGAGACAGCCCACGCTGACGACGTAAGAACGAAGCGTTGCACAGATGGCTCCTTTTCTGCACTCTCTAGACAGGTCATCACTGTCTTCACAGTGTCTGTGATCGTGGGTTCGGGGCTTGAGGCCTGCATCTCGTTGGAGGAGGTGGTGTGGATGACGCCCGCGCAACCGTTGACAGCGTCGTCAAAGCAGCCGTCAAGAGACATATCAGCTACTTTTACGACTTCGAATGTGACGTTGGCGGACCTGTGGCGGTTGGCGAAGAAGGATGGCATCCAGGCACATTTTTCGAGGTTGCGGACTGTGCCGCGGACGTTGTAGCCGGCGGCGAGGAGTTGGTCGGCGATGTGGCTAGCAATTAGACCATTGATGCCTGTGACGAGGATTGTCGAGCCAGGATTTATTGCTGCCGTTTCGTGCATGGTAAATGAAGCCATCTTTGCTGGTTGGAAGTAATTGGGCCTGCGCTCGACGCGCTATCACATCACTCACTTTATAGATTTCGCAAACGCATAAGTCTACCATTTAGGCGTCTGCAGCAGTCCGGCTAGGCCATCGTAGGCCTTAAGAACTGCAACATGTTCCATGTTGATTGGCGAGTATGAGTCCTGTGCTACAGCCGTATGTTGTGCACAATTGCTGCAAAGCTACTATGCGAGGAACGTGAAACATCGAGATCAGGGCTAAGTATCAGAGCCCGGTAGCCATCACAATGTTGCTTTTGTTGGCATGGTGTCAGACATATCAATGTCGCAGCGGCCGGGGATCATTTGGGTTGTGGGAGAAGTGTTTGGAACATCATCTATTTTAGTATCTTCGGAACCCGAACTGCTTACATGCGAGCACGACCTCCTCAAGGAGATCTAAATCGACTCCGACAATTGCGACGCTACGACTTGGGCAGCCTACTATTTCAGTAACGAGTCTTTTGTGCTTTTACTCATGCCAAGCGTCTTTCTACTTGTTCATCCTGCCATCGCGGAGGCTGTCGATGTAGTACATCGTGAATGCAGTAGCCGGAGGTGTGATTCTGCCAGTAGTAATCTGGAAGGTAGCAATGGATAGGGTGGAGTCGAATCCTGCCTCCGCCCGGACATCCAAAATGTCCGGCCGTTTGGTGGTAGCAAGCGTGCAGCAGCGGCCACTTCGAATGTCCAGGCGGAGCCTGCCTGTGTGCAGATCTTGGCGGCCCGCCGTTAGAGCTTGAGTTCGAGGAGGAGACAGGCTGAAGCCAGAGTCCCCATCCTTTCCACGTCGCCATTGACACTCTGCATTTGCAAATACAGTATGTGCCTGGTTCCTAGGCTAATCGCTGTTCTATCTACGGTCACAATATAGTGGTATTTATGTACATATATACCGTAGCACGGGAGGAGGTGTCTTCAGCACCCTCAGCCTTATGTGGACTCGAACCACCTTATTCGACCGCTCCTCCTTGCGCCGAGTTTCTTGCTGTTACTTGCTAAATGAAGCACATTATGAAGTTCAGGGTTCGCCAGTGCCACTACGTTTTGCGTTGCCCAGGAAGTACCGAGCGGGCCCCCCTAAGCTGACGCTACTGATTCTGCACCCAACAGTCAGTGGAAGGGTCGACATGCTAGCTGAAAACCATGCTGAGCTCTGACACACTCAGTACAGTACCGGCCAACCCCGTCACGAGGCACGGAGAGAGAGCCTGAAACAGGGTGATCTCAAAATGAAGGACTGGCTGAGGTATCTCAGCACTCTGCGAAGAGCACCATTTGTCGCGAACATCGGAACGTTAATTACCCTCCATGGTGGTCGAAGAACGCTGAGTATAACTGCTTATGACGCGGAAGTGACGTCAAACGGGACTGACATTATTAAGCGTTGCTATCATTGAAGATGGGAAGCAACAATATGGTATGCAAATAATACAAAAGGACAGCCTTTGAGCAATCATCTATCAGCCATCTACGCAAGTCACCAGGACTAACACAAGGATGGTGCATGCAGAATTCTTCAGCTCAGCTGGCGCTCACCGCATAGCAATCATTTCCGAAGAACCCGAATTGGTTCGAATCAAGTACATCGACACTCCTCCAACCTCTGGTACTTCCAAAGGCACCATACTACTCATACATGGCTGGCCGCAGACATCGTATCAGTTCCGAAAAGTGATTCGGCCCCTAGCTGATAACGGTTACCGGATAATCACCCCGGACTATCGGGGCTCAGGAGACTCATCGAAGCCGATGGACCTCGATGGCTATCGCAAAGTAACGATGGCAGCCGACCTGCACGACTTGATAGCTAACCACCTTGGTGTCCACGACAAGATTCACGTCGTTGGCCATGACATTGGAGGCATGATAGCTCATGCCTATGCAGCCAGTTTCCCAGATGATACAGCAACTATCACTTGGGGTGAATGCCCATTGCCTGGCACGACATTCTACCATGATACAAAAGGTAGCGTCCAGCTGTTTCATTTCAACTTTCACAGAGTGCTTGACCTCCCGGAGACACTAGTCAAGGGGAATGAAAGAGCTTACCTGAAGCACTTCTACGATAAGCTCGCGTACAATGCCGCAGCCATCACGCCCGACGACATTGATTATTATGCAGAACAATATGCACAACCGGGTGGTATACGCGCAAGCATCAATGTCTATCGGATGTTTGAGAAGGATGCTGAGGACAACGTGGCGATGAGGGAAAAGAGTGGAAAGTGCAAAGTGCGGTGCCTCACTCTAAACGGGGACAAAAGCTTCCTTGCCAAAGCAGCTGCAGATGAGGCTGCAGAGTTCTACGAGCAGTTTGAGACGGCTGAAGTCAAAGATGCCATGCATTACATCGCCGAGGAGAACCCTGAAGGGTTCGTGCAGGAATTACTGAAATTCATTGAGCGTTAAAGGTTTGCTGCTCTCTTAGCCGGCCTAGCTACCCATGCAAAAACATGAGCCTTGGCTTTCCAACATTGCGATCACGTTCCACATCGTGTCTGCTAGCCTTGACCAAAGTGAAGGTCCTTGCCTACAGAGACCAGCTTCACGCTGAATTCTCCAATTCGTTAACATCTGCACTAAGGGTACCTTGTTACCAAGGAGCACAGAGCCGAAGACCCACTGGCCAACGCGACTTCATAGTGCCGTTGTCATGAGGGGTGCAGGAGCGTCCAGGAGCCAAGCAGAACGCTCCTCCAAAACGTTTGCCATCGGCCGTACATCTCTTTCTCACCTTCTATCATTGGTATGGCCCTCCGAGTCACGGTGCGTTCTCACTGAACTGTCACGAAATTGTCTTACCAGCGGTACGTTCAACCGGATGTCGCAGAAAAGACGTTCATGCATTTAAGGCCACTGACGCTTCGGTTGTCCCGCCAGCTGTGGAAGTGTAGGCCTTTCGAGTCTGGGACTAGCCGCTAGTCCCCTCAACAACATGATCGATGGGGGCAGCATTGCGGGGTCTTGGCTAGTTATTCGCTGGCGGAGCTCAACGTGATGTTGCTTCACCATGCCAAGGAGACCGATGTGTCGCGCACTCCAAGACCCGTCGTAACCACGTGAGTCCATTGCCCACACTTTCACGTTGCGCCTATACAGGTCTCGGGAATGAAAGGTAGTCATGGACTGATTATTCGGTATTCTCGGCGAAACTGTGTCGCACCAAGTCACGCTGTGGTGGTTGAGTGATGGGAGTCTGGCAACCCCACAGCTTGCGGGATGTAGACACTGTTCCATGATGATGCCAGAACGCTGACTTGGAAGGCAGTCAAGCATCCTGTCCATATCTGAATACCGGAGTCCTCGACGACAATGAGCTTACTGAGGGGTTTCACGGAGGTGACACTGGAGATGCACTTTTGGTAGCCGCGGATGACCGTTCTGATACGCTAACGCCGAACACGCGTACCTTATGCCTCGGTCTTCGTCCGTTCCAGCTTCTCCTCCCGCAGAGTAGTATTGGTCGAATACACTATTTTAGTTCTGCATTTCCATATCATTCACTCAACCCTGAAGGCGGCTGACTCGCGCGCAACCTCAACAGGGCCACGTTAACTTCATCTCCTCGTCCAATGGCCCACATCCCGGCTTCGGGAGCACGCAAATGGACAATAATGTAGGGGACAGTCAGCATGTCTCGAGTATTCGTCGAGCACACAGAAAGTCACGTGGTGGGTGCAATCAGTGCAAAAGCCGTCGCATCAAGTGCGATGAGCATGGCCCTCCGTGCTATAGTTGCATAGCCAGAGATCTGGTTTGCCAGTATTCCGCAACAGCCGAGCTGGCACGAAGGCCCCAATGCACAGCGGATCCAGATCGGCATGTCTCCACTCAGTCTCCGGCATCGACTGACATAAGCGAAGTCCATCGAGAGGAACGCCATCTATTCGAGCTCGAACTCGCGAATCTATGGGCAACCAAGACCTTCTCAACATTTTGCCACCAACAGGGTCAGGAACATGAGGAGGAGGAACGCTTACTTTGGCAACAAGTGATGCCGAAGGAAGCACTGAGGCACGACTATCTGCTCAATTCGTCATTCGCTGTAACGAGTTTGCACATGGCGAGTCTCACGGACGACCACGTTATCAGAGAAAAGTATGTCAGGGCCGCAGTCGAATATCATAACGCCTCTCTGCCGTTGTTCATGCAAGCCTGGCCTTATGTCACAGAGAGCAGCTGTCGGGCAATCTATGTTACATCCATGGGCTACTTTGTACTGACCATGGCTATGCCGCATATCGATCCCTTGCGAGGAGAACGCCAGACAGTAGAGCAAAGCATATTCTCTCTGCTCGTGCTTTACAAAGGACCTCGAAGGCTCCTACGTCTATTCGGACAGCAGCTGAGCGCACGGCCGTTCGGCGCCACCCTAGCTAAGAAGGACATGCGGCAGTACTCGAAACACGACGAAGTGTTCCTGCAAGCACTCGATCGTCTGAGGAGTATCAATGACTCGCAGTACGCGAAGCACTTCCTCAACTTCCACAAAGCTAACCAGCTTGCTATAATCGAACTTCAAGAGTGTTCTACCCGGTTTGTCAACGGAGTAGAAATGGCTCTTGTGGGCTGGCTCATGTCGCTCGAGGACGATTTCATTGAGCTTCTGCAACAAAGGCAGAATGTTGCTATCCTGATCATGATGCACTGGGCAGTACTGCTGAATAGACCAACAGATACGTGGTGGTTGCTCCGGTCTGGGCGGGCCTTGGTCTATGAATTGTCAAAATCGCTTTCTGACATCACCAAGGAGGAACACCATGCGCGAGACTGGTGTCATCTACAAGTCGCCAGTCAAGATAGCCCAGCCAATAATGGGTACGCATGGCATGTGTGGAAGGCGTCATGTGGTGGTCTGCCCGTAAATGCCGCTTGAACTTATGCAACCCAGGAAGGATTCATCGATAGTCCGTGGCACAAGCACAGGGCTTAGGCCCCTCAGCACTGCGTGCGCCCGCTTTGCAACGGTCTGGTCGATCGTTAAATCGGGCCATCCGAGAAATTTCGCCATGCAAACCCAGTTATGACACTGGGGCCCCTCTAAGGTGAGCAGCAGTGCAAAACCCAGTGGCCTATTCCACGTCAAGAGACTCACGCATGAGTAAACACCGCTCCGGACTTACTTTCTCGGATCGTCCCAACCTTGAGCCATGGGTCGCTGTTAGACTCTTGCAGCCACAAAGCAATACCACCTTCGGCTAGGGCTGTGCGACCTGAACAGGTTGAGGATCCATATGGTAAAGCACCCAGAAGACGTCCTTGCGATCCCATTGGTGCTTCCTACTCCTTTTCTCATCGACAAGCCACTCTTCGCACAGGCCACTCTGCAGAGCACGCCTGTTGTGGCCCTTCATGGCGAGCGTAGGCTTAACCCCCGAGTCCTCGTCACTGTCTGCGACCAGGTCTGCAGCCGATGCGCAGGTAATGAGACGGCCGAGAGCGTTACCGCTGGCAATTGGAGACATCTATCGCGTCGTGGACTTACTTTGGAGTGAGTGCATCGCTGGTGCGTTTCTGTAGCAGTGGCAGATTGGAAAGGTAGCGTTTGCTCGGAGAACTGGCCTCTGTTGGAGGGCAGCCTCTGCTATATGCTACGAAATGCGAGGTGGTCGGCTTGTACTTCTGTCACTCTGGACTACAGAAGGAAGGCGGGAGAGAGCGTAAGATCACATTGGTTCACGTACTCTTTCAAAAGCGCACAGAGCGACCGGTACCTACTGAGCATGGTTCTACAACCTGGGATCTCAGTGAGGTTCACAAGTCCTCCGACGCCCTGAGATCCTTCCAGAAGAAAACCTCATCCAGCAGCCGCCCATCCTGCGCACTAATACCGTAGTCGAGAACGACACCCAGTCGTTCCCAGCCCAGCCTAGGATACATCTCTTCAGCAGCGGTCCCCACAGTGGTGTCGAGCATTAAATTCCACCTCCCCCTTATTCGTGCTTGCTCTTCTAGCTCCGATAGAAGGCCAGTCGCGATCCCCTTACGCCGGTGGAAGGGCGATACGAAGAGGTTTTGTACGAGCGCTCGGAAAGGTCCTGTTTCGGAGCTCGGCATGGACAGAGAGATGACGCCTGAGACTTCGAGTGAGGACGTCTTGTCGAGTACGGGCCAGGCGGGGAGGTCGAAAGGCGGGTTGAGGGGCGCGTTCGGCATTTGTCGGCTAGATACTGGGGAAAGTGAGATTATGATTACTCGGCTGTTGGCGACAGTCTCTGCGAGGAAGTTTGCCCAGCGTTGGTACATTCTCTCGTAGGAGAGGGGTGGGATGAAGGTGGCCATCGTGTGATCGTGCAGAATGCATGAGGCGTGGATGCATACGATGCTTTTTAGAATCTCGGCTTGTTTTGGTGTAGATGTTGTAAGGATATGTATGCCTGGGACGAGTGACATCTTGGGTAGTAACACTCGCTAGCTGGACTTGAAGAGGAAGATGTGGTTGCGGTGGAGGAACGGTGATTTGTTTTCTTGAGTCTGCGGGTCGTGGCAGAGCCACCGAGAGAGTTCAGCGTTGAGACAGCAATTTATACTGCCTGTGCTTGGTGAGTTTGGTGCCAAGGTGTAACGGCTTGCTGCAGACGCAACCTGCAAGAAAGTGGGGTGCTGTGTCCGCTAGCTTGTAACTTTTGTTGACGCCGACTAATGCGAAGTGCTTTACCCACTTCGAGACTTACTCAGGCTATTGAACGCTCGGGGAAATCTGTGCCTCAGAGCGAGAACGTCTTGGTGGTGACCATTTGTTGATAGAAGGTCTATCAGATCAGCCAGAATGCGCAGAGTGTTCCCGGTACATTCGCCGTAGATATCGACGCTGGATTCGAAAGCAAGCTTCTCGTACTGTTCTGCCATGACATGTTCTTCTCGTGAAGTGCCAATTCGTGACAAGTCTTCCCATACAAGCCATTCCTTCCGGTCTGCACTGTCAGCATACGAGTCCGCGTTAACGATGCGATCTTGAAGTAGTGCGCGGAAAGCGTCCTCGGCCGCTGATATCAGGCCTTGTCTCGCGAGGATCCTTCCCTGCCAGCGGCGCACGCGGTATGTTTTATCACAATGGCAGCCGGCATATCGAAGTGATAGGTCGAGTAGGCTCTGACAATGTTTCATTGCCTCGTCCAGTTGGCCGAGCCGAATCAAAAGCTTCATCAGTAGCTCTCTTCCTTCATAGACCGCATTGAAATCCTTGCATCCAAGAGGCTCGGATCTCTCGACGAGTTGTCGAGCAATCGCTGCTTTCGCGTCCGCAGATGTGAGATCGACAAGGGTGAGTGCCCCTAGAATCCGGCCCAAAGGGTGTTCAGGTCCAATATTGGGAGTTTCCTTGGCTTTACGGACAAAGAACTTCACAGCGTGTTCTAGATAGTTCCTTGTTGCTTGAGAGCAGTCGATGAAGCAGATCCAAAGAAGATTGCTCAACAGACGGAGATTGGGCGTGAGGAGGGCTCGCTGAATGTGCTCCCCAGCCGTTGTCATCAGCTGAACTGCTAGTGTTGAGTTGCCGAAATCAAGCATCTCGAAGGCCTGATAATACTTGGCATAAGCCAGCCACGGCAGTGCCTTGCCTATTTGCGCAGGTACAAGACTGTGGAGATTGGGCGATGGCCAACTGCTAGTTGCCATCGGGACGCTGTTTTCGCCTGCACAGAGAAGGCAATACTCCCGTGTATAATGCACAACTTGAGCCAAGCATTGCCAAGTATCTGGCAACATGACAACCCTTTCGACACAGTTCCTTGCGTTGTACGGCTGAACCTGCCACTCCTCCTTGCTAGGCTCAGCTGCATTAGCACTGGTTGCAGCATTGTCCGGCTTGTGTACCGGAGCAGTGGCCGCCTTGGTAGATACCCTCGAGAAGCCCTTGCGTAGCTGCTTACGTTCCTTGTCTCTCTGGTATCGTGCTAGGCGATCCCGAGGACAAGGCCGAATCTGGCTCCGTGTTGAGTGCTGCTCTTTGGAGAGCCCAGAACATGCAGCCAGCTCAGCCTCCTTATCGGCGGCACTGAAGTTCTTACTTGGCAGGTTCCATCTGCGAGGTAATTTCTTGTACGTGGAGACTCTTCAACAATGAGTAAAGGGCCCAGCATCACTGAAAATGTACTTACGAAGCTACAAAGCCGTGCTTTTCACTTATGAGTGTAGCGATATCCTCATAGGTGCAACCTTCGGAGTAGTATTTCATGAAGTGGGGCTTGATCGTCTCCAGGTCATGAAGAAGCTTTCGCGGCCCGGGACGTGTGTGGCAAAATTCGACTGATCTGCTTGACATCGTTCTTCGACGAACGTTGGCAGTATTGCTCGCCTTTGCTAGACGGTTGCAAGTATCACAAGAGAAAGTGTTGCATGACCTCAAATGTTATGGAGCATACTGCAGAGTCAGTAGCAATTGCACCGAGTGGTTGGGAGAGAGCCACTCATACTAAATACTTTCTCTCCAGCCTGGCCGATCAGTATTACGAACAACGCCCGAGCTTACTTACCATGTATTAGACCCCGCACATCTGTTTCTGCCTTGTAAGAAGGGCCAACGCAGCCCACGATACACCGGACAGCGAACGATAGGCTGTTGTTTCTGTGGCCCTTCGGCTCGCCGCTGGCGATAGAATTGCGTTAACACCCTTCTGGCATAGCGTGTATCGTTCACGAAGACGCTAACCTGGCAAAAGTTCTTGCCGAAGTTCGCCAAAAGGCTAACCAGGGGATCCTTGGAAGTGATGCTGCACTTCGATGACGAACGATAGCTATCTTAGACGGAGGAAGCGACTTTCACCACTTCTGCCAGTAGAAGACGAAAGCACAGTCGCTTATAGCATTTCTATTCTTGTGGCCAGATCGTGATGGTTGGCGAAAAGAGGCTCAGAAGGCAGGACGAAGAAGTGGCAAGGCGCGGTAAAGGGGAGCAGCGAGCATTAGCTGCATCATCAAAAACGATGCACACGATGCAGGACGTTCCGCTAGCGGCCGAACAGGCTACAACGTCAGCTGTCTGCTTTCATGTATGACTCTCGAAAAATGCTACAGATGAGAGAACATGGTGAAGATGGTAGAGTTGCGAGACTCCTGCTCATCCGCTCCGCCCGGACATGCCATTCGGCCGGCATTTTGGCGGTGTGCATGCAAAAAACCGGCCACTTTGGTTGTCCGGGCGGAGATCCGCAAGTGAGGCGTCGCTCATGCCCCGAAGATTAGCCGTGGCGCGGGACGATTGTCTGCAGCCTCGTCGGCCTCTCACTGCAAGGCTCCCAAATATTTCGCGACACGACATGGACTGACTTGACTTGCGATCGATCGTGAACAACCACCACCATCAAATCGTCAGCTACAAGTGAATAGCCTTCACTACGCTCAAACTTCCCCACCAAATACTCTGTCAAGGCTCCAGTCTCTCCAAAACCATCCTCAGCCAGTTTCCCAAGAATGATCATCCCAATCCGCTGCTTCTCCTGCGGCAAGGTTAGCCATCCTCTCCTCTCCCCTTCTCCAACTCTCAGCTCAACTGCTGACGACTAACCATTCTCTCAGGTCGTAGCCGACCTCTGGGAACCTTACATCGACCTCCTCACGCAAAAGGTGCCCGACGGCGAAGCCCTTGATAAAGTCGGCTGCAAGCGCTACTGCTGTCGAAGAATGATTATGACCCACGTGGATTTGATCGAGAAGCTGTTGAAATATGATCCTTCTGAGCGCAAGGTCAGGGTGACGCAGTAGCCGGGACGACAGAGTGCGGGCTCTGAGGATAGAGTCCAAAACAAACCTTTCTCGTATTACGAAGAGAATGAATGGTATAAACGACTACAATGTGATTTGGCGATGGTGTTTGGGAGGATCCGAGTGGACTGCAATGGACTAGGATAGTATTGGACGCTGGAGGACGTTGGGAGACCGACGATCGCATTCAACACCACTGAGGAGACTTCGGGGACTTCGCAATCAGTGCTTGCGAGGACGACATATGCGTTCTAAGCACCGTCGAAAAGAATAGCTTACGCATATACAGGCTTGAAATCGCGGGATACAAGATCCTATGCTGACACGTCCTGAGCGAACACCACGAGCAAGAACAACGCGTGCGAGAAGAGCCGCTGAGGTGCCATTGACCCTCTAGGTTGGATCCTCAACTTAAAACAGGCAAGGAAATGCGTAATTCAAGCACCAGCAGCAGCAGGAACGCCACGTTCCGCGCAACCTGAATACACAAAGGGTCGGCACAGTTCGGAAGAGTCAATGAAGCGCATCAAACATGTTCTCGTGCGCTGAGGAAGGGATTGGGACAACAGTAAAAATCGCAGAAGCAGGGACCATAGACTGTTTCACCGCTTGTCACTCAATGGAAACAAGGCTTCCAGTCCTCAATCGCGTTTCTGCCATGTCCCGCTTGGCGTCCATGCTTGAGTTCTGTTCGCGATTATCATCCGTCATGCGTAACCGCGCCAACGATTAAACTCCGGAACTCTCAGAATACGTCGAACCCTCCAAGAAACACGCCTCCTCAGATTTCGGTCTCGAGCCACAGGTGTATTGTATGTAGATCGTCCGGCGTCGAGAGGACAAGGCAAACAGTAAGAGGTGACGGTTCGTTCCTATGAGGCGCAGGACCAAGCACGCGAAATGAGATAATAGGTACGTACCTACAGCCCACACGTTGGAGACGTGGAGATGCGCAGCGCGGTGTGAACAACGACGAAGTGATGTTCACAGTACGAAAGTCAAGAGGAAATTGAGCAACTCATTCTCGTTGTTCGGCGAGAAGAGCTCTCGATCTAGAGCGGATGAAGAACGTTGATATGATGATATACATTGACGCTGTACATGACATGCCTCCTTGTATTATCCTATCCAGGCCCGCGACCGACACGACATTGGTTTGGTTGGTTAGCCCCCAGCAGGCTATATTATCCCATATCCTACTCCTCACGTTCGGTCGAACCTCCGTCTATGCTATGCGAAGCATTGGGATCATCCTTTAATGGGCGGGAGTGGTAGTGTTGGCAGAGCTGGTGGGCACCTTGCACTGCAGACCGAAGCTGTAGAGCCAAGCGGCGTTGTTGAACTCAGCGTAGTTGGTCTTGATCTGGCTGAGGTCGTCATTGAGGATCATGTGGTTGATACCCATGACGGAGGCCTTGGTCTGTGTGGTTGCCTGCCATTTCCATGTGATCTCGTTGCAGCTGTGGGACACCATCAGGGTCTTGACGGCCATCTCAGGCTGCATCACGCCCTGGCCGTAGTCGAAGGCGGCTCGCGAAGCGAAGGTAACACTGCCAAGCTAGAGGATGTTAGTGACTGTTAGGTGCATGATGAATGGAAACTTACAGGGATACCGGCCATCCAGTTGATCGAGTCAGAGTAGTCCTGGAAGTCCTCGGCGAGGTACTTGGCAGAAACGTCCTTGTGGTAGCCACTACCTGGTGCTCCCTGCGTACCGGTGTACGAGGTGTGTTCGAGGAGGTCTGTGAACGCGTCGGTGAACTCCTTGGCCTTGGCATCGGTCAAGCACTTCTTGCCGTTATCCTTGCCATCGTCACCCTTGCCGTTGTTGCCGTTGTTGCCGTTGTTGCCGTTGCCAGCAGTGGCAGTGACAGTGACAGTCGCCTGTGCTGCGGTCTTTGTCACGGTGCTGGTGACGGTTGACACACCACCGTTGCCACCCTTGCCGTTGTCGTGGTCGCCCTTGCCGTTGTTACCACCGTTGCCGGCAGTCTGGGTAGCGAAGACGGTGGAGGTAGAGGTGCAGACACCGTTGTTGCCACCGTTGCCGCCCTTTCCAACGTAGACAGTCTTGGTGCTTGTGGTTGCCGGGATTGTGAAAGTGGTGTCAGCACCGTGTACACCGAACGCTGAGCAAGCGCTCTTGTAGCCAGCCTCGTTGCAAGCCGAGGCGTAGTTGGGGACCTCGTTGGGGCAGACTGTGACGTCTCGCTTGTAGTTGCTCCACTCGGTAACGGATGCACTGGGAGCACCAGTGATCGTGGTGGTCACAGTGACGGCGGAAGGAGTGACGATTGTCTTGGCAAAGCTGGAGCAGTGCTCCTTTCGCAAGTTGTCGTCCCCAAGAGCGGCCTTGCCGGTGACAGCTGCCAAACAGGAGTCATCCCCTTGCTTAATCGGGTTGGCGAAAGCAGCGCCAGCGAACGCCAGAGCGGCGGCGGATCTGTAGATAGAAGGCATTGTTGTTGGAATTAGTCTTGAATTAACGAGTGACTGAGGTCGATGACCTTGGATTGTTTGTTTAAAGAAAGGACGATTGAAAGGTCAATCTGGTTGTCTGTGCTGGATGCTGAACGTAGAGGTTGGGACAAGAGAAGGTATCGAAGGCGTGAGGGTGTCGAGTCTTTTGTATCACAGTTACCTTGGGAGATTGACATCCTTCCTCAGGCCAGATCAGGTTAGGTAAGGTGTAATGGTGCGATGGATCAGGAGGAGCTACAGGAGTCACTAAGCTAGTGCCGTATATCCAGGTTCGACCAAAGGGATGTTGGGAGCGGATCCTGCCATAAGCAGCTCTGATCACATGGGGCTGAAATAGTACTTTCGTGGAAACCTCACTTTCGAAGTCCATGCTGAAGGGAGAAGTGGTGTTCTACCTTGATTCCGAGCTGTTAGCGCCAAGATGGGTTGGCTTTGAGCGGGTCTTCGGAGCAGCCACAAGCCATGGTGTGATTTCGTGGTCATCGCTGTCTTTGGCTTCGCTGGCGCCTAATAAAGCGTCTCCATTCAAGAGTCAAATTGGCTTCCAGAATCCTTCATGGGCATAAGGCTTCGGAGCATTGTGACGCTCTGTCAGCCTTAGACAGGCTGAATGGCATGTAGATGAATATGGGCACAAAGAAGTGGTCGCCCCAGTCCTCAAGCGCGTCACCTCATTGGATCACAGATGTCTGGTCTATGGGACAGGTCACAGAACGAGCTGTTGTACAGACCTAAGGCTGCTTGACTGCCTTGTGAAGCAGGGACGAGTCGAGGAAGTGATGCAAGGGAAGAAGGAACACCGGTTCAGTGGGGTTGGGACGTGGACTATTCCAAGATAGGTATAGCCTTTCGTGTCAGGGGTACCACTTACCCCGAAACGCCACAAGTAAGGATAGACTCTCCTTTTCTTGCACCATCGTGCGTCTTCTTTGCAGGATTCTAAGTTTTATAATTCTGTGTGGTGGTGGCGCCGTTAATTTCTCCCAAACTGAGGTTAGATTGCCAGGATTCAAGCGCGAACCATTTGGCAGTTTAGTATGCCAAGGGCAGAACTACGAAGCGTAGAGCCTCAGGCTGGCGGCTGCTCAGGCCTAGAAGGAAGCGCTCCGGTCCTGTGCGATATCGTCAAGTAGGACGAGATCTGTCGTACCTTGTGTTCGTTCGCATTGTGGCTGCTTACCCCATACTCGGCCGGTAGCATGTATTTGTGGCAGACGAAATTGTGCACACCTCGCCTAGCTGGCGGGTAGCCGGAAAGCAGCGATCGGCTCAACACCGTCTGTCTCGTAACCCAGCAGAGGCAAGTCCAGTGTTCGGTTTCGGCGACAACCGAGATTGCAGGCAGCTAATGTGGCCAATGAAAGGCACGCAGCAGGAAAAGCAATGAAAGGCAGATTCTAGCCAGAGATCCACCCTGCATGACGTCGTCGCTAACCTGGCGCTTTCGGCAACCGACATCCAACGTCTGCGTCTGTGCGGTCGATAGGCAAGACACCGGCAGCGACTTTGGTTATTACATCGCTGATCTGCTGCAGTGAGCATCGGGTTCGGGTTTTGGCCATGGATTATAGATGCTCAATAGGTAATTATCCAGATGGTTTTGTACCAGACTGCAAGAAAGCGTGCTCCTGCCATTCTCCAACTTTTTCCTGACTCGTGCCTTGTAGTATGTTGTGGAGCCTTGGCCGAACACCAATGTTCGTCTTTGTTTACAGGCTCCTTGGACGTCAGCCTCGTTACCAACCAGAACCGAAGTGATTTTGCAACGGAACAGCTTCTGGATAGCGCTTACTGCGGGACCTTAGCCGTGATAACGCACGGATAGACCTGACGTCGAATGAACGATCTACTAGAGCCATGAATTTCGACAGCGAGGATGAAGAGGAAGATGAGATCCCGTTCATTCCTCTACATGGTAAGTCTGGACCAGGATTGAATATCAGCCTTAAGATACGATCAACATCCTCAGTCCGTCTGTTCCAGGTTGTAGAAGACTTTCTAACCTGAAGTGTCCCCGCGAAACAGTCCACGACTTGCCTCAGATATACACGAGGCCTCCCACCCAAGATTTGCTCAGTGCTCTAGGTCTTCTGCAAAAGCCAACAAGCACTTTCGGTATTGATCCTTTGGAGAGCAAAGATCAGGCGAAGAGGACCCACGTTGATCCCTCAGGCGTGCCACGCTACTTGACGAGCATAATCGGCTCCTCCCTAGAGTGGCTCGCTGAAGATGACCAGGAGCGGATATGGGAACTCGCCAGCCTACGGTTGAGCGAAAGATCAGGCCGAAGCGCTGCACCTGCCATGACCAGATCGTTCAAGATCAGCGACAATTTGACGCTCAATCTACACGAGCCATCTCTCACGGAGGACAATTTGGGACTGAAAACATGGACTTCCTCATTGCTACTTTCTCGGAGATTGGCAGCTCTCTCAAAGCATGTACCTGCTGGTCGTCCTCGCATCCTCGAGCTCGGGTCAGGCACGGGACTAGTCGGTTTGGCAGCTGCGTCTACTTGGCAGGACAGTGTATCAGAAGTGATGTTGACTGACCTGCCCGAGATCGTGCCCAATTTGCAGAAGAACATCGAGCTCAACCAGCACTTGTTGCGGGGAGGCACGCCACGAGTACACAGCAGAGTTCTGGACTGGTCTGACGTGTCCGACGTGCCGAAGAGCGCTGATGAAGCATATGCAGTGATTCTTGCAGCTGATCCTATCTACAGTGCCGAACATCCTACTATGCTTACGGACACTGTCCGAAGGTGGCTTAAACCTGCTGTCTCATCTCGATTCGTTGTTGAGTTACCCCTTCGCGAAGCTTATGTGAAGGAAAGACAGGATCTGAGACAGAGACTCGGAATCTTCATGGACATCGTTGAAGAAGACGAAGAGGTAGGACACGACGACTGGGAGACTGCAGATGGTCGTCAAGCCGAAGTTACGTGCTGGTGGAGTGTCTGGCAGTGGAAGAGCCCGCGTTAAGACGTCCGCTCGCCTGAACCTTTTTGTGGTGCTCAGGTTCGGATCGAAGTTGTCGGTCATGGATTCTTAACAAGACATCGTGCTGACGAGCATTTGCTTGCCGTTCAGGTGACGCTGACACGTTTGATCGAAGGAACAAGAATCTGTATATTCAGTCCAAACTCATTGTGGAGCATGGAAATAATGCTCCGAATAATAATGCAATGCTACTGATGCTCTCGTAGCCAAATAGAGCTCTCACGCCGATCCCATGACTCCAGAAATGGCCTATGCTTTATACAACCTGCTCCAGGGAAGCCTTGGCTTCTTCCATTGTTTCTATCTCTTGTCGATCCCTTTGTATTTGGGTTTGATCTTCTGGCGCGGGATTAGCGGCATTGAGTGTCTCGGGGTACAGCCCTCCTGAACCATCGCTCATCTTCTGAAGAGGCGGGTTGGTGTGCTCCCATTCGACACGTTCACGAACAAGGTCCTTCTTGCACCACCGAACGGTTATCAGGCCCCAGATGAAGGCCCAGAAGAAGGGAACGGCCCAGCCTGCAGATATGTTAATGAATATAGACATGGAGAAGGGAGGTTTAGAACTTACAGAATGCATATGCGACTGTTGCCGGCACGGGTGGTATGACAGCGATGATTGTCAACGGAATAGCGAGGATGAAGGCTGGTATGGACCAGAAAAGGCTCTGGTGGTAGAGCATCATCCTAAAGCGTGGGCTTGCATCATATCTCGCAGCAAGTGCTTCTCGATAGGGTCGCCCGGCATTCGCGTTGACGGCGACTGTGTCTTCGATGTAATAGTAAATAGCAGGCTTAACAGGCTCCCCCTTGGCAGTCGAAGAGAGTCGAAACGGTGCTACCCAGCCCTGTCGGTAGTACAACGCTGGGACACCGGTCAATATAGCCAGACAGTACAGCAAGGCAGGCATGGGCATGCACAGTACTCTCAGCCAAACTTCGTGCGGCGCGGATCCTATGATGAAGAGGGCAGTGACCACAAATATTGTAATTGTCGAAACCCAGTTCAAATAGTCGAAACACCACCTGCTGTTCGTCCCAAGCGGCCGATAGAAACGTTCTTTCTTCATGAGTTTAATCGTCCGTACACCAAATTCCACATACGTAGGACCTCCCCAGACGGTTGTGATGACGGCAAAGGTGATCCAACCCTCAATCTCTCCAGCGTAAGTGAAGCCATAATAGAGCGCGATAGGCATAGCGCAAGCGTCAACCCACATAAGGAATATCAGGAAAAAAAGCTTCCATCTCTTCATACCACTGCGCCAGGTGAAGGGCAGCTGCGGTAACAGTTCTGGGTTTTGCTCATAGTAGTTTTGGAGTGTCGTTGCACGTCGACGCCATTCTCGCTTTGTTGCAGCACGACTATCGTAGTAGGCGTCCGCCTCGGGGCGGTTGTCGCTGTTGTGACGGAAGAGGGATAAGCTCGATCTTCGACGGTCGCGGGGTATAGGGTGCGGGTGCGGTGATGTCGTTGGCTCATTCGAGTCTGCACGGAAAGCGACGTGCCGGAATGGGGGTTGAGAAGGAGAAGATGGAGAAGCGACAGCCTCTTCATCTGCGTTTTGCCTTGTGCCCGAATGAGACCGCCATGAACGTAACGCTGCTAGACGATCATCCTCGTGTGGCTGACTGGTTTCCAGGGGCGATCTTGACTCTGTCTGGGCGGAAGGGCTCGTGGGTGCTGAAGCGGTAGGACTCCTAGCACCTTCGAGTGCCGCTCCTCGGATCACCACAGGCATTTTGTCGCATGCGATAGGTCAGAGCGTTGGCAGAAGATGGACATTAAAAGCTATTGCGCATCACGAATGGAAAGGCTGTCAAATCCTGTTGTTGTATGTCGATACGGGTTCTGTGGAAAGTATGTTGAGATTATGGGATGAACAAAGACATGTACAGTAAGCATCGAATACCAGACCCGTTACCAAAGGAGTGGAAGGCAATCACGCGGCACTAGTCTTCCGGAGACAAATGACTTCACCTGCCGCAAGCCAGTGATATCAGCCCAGAGCCAAGACCCAAGAAGCCAAGGAGAGATTGGCCTATTAACCCACTAGTACATCATCGATATTGCCCGAAACTGTTCACTTCCGTGAATCGTGTACTTGGTCGAGTGCTGGTTTTTAGGTGAGTACGAACCTTGATTTTTGCCTGTATTTCCACTATGGCACAACGAAAATCAAGGTTCGTACTCACCTAAAAACCAGCACTCGATCAAATATGATTCCAGCTTGCTTGGTAAACGCAATCCTGTCTCAACGTCACGGTGATCGAGGTCTCGCGTACTTGATGCTGGCTAATGGTGGGTATTGCCTAGCATCCGACACGCACAGCATTCTGTGCTCCTGCAGCCAGCCTCCGCCCGGACCTCAAAGTGGCCGCTGCTGCACGCTTACTACTCACTCAACAGCGAATTATCTTGTCTACGGCGATACCTCAACAACCACGCATTGTTATATAACGAACATTATGATCTTCGTTCTATTAACGCTACGAGCAGGTGAGTACTAATCGCGGTCGGAACAGATAATATTCTTACCGCAGTCTCATTAAAACAAGATTAGCAGCCGAGGCAGCCAAGCCTGCAAAACCGGCCGTTTGGCATGTCCGGGCGGAGCCAGCGACTGCCATTGGCTGGGATGCTTCCTCTGCAGAACTAAGATGCAATGAGTGATTCTCTTACGCCGACGCGTTGACGCGCTCTCTCGAACCACTGCAATTCCCAGATGCAGCGGAAAACTCTCTACCTTGGCTGTCATCTCCGCAACCAAGTCTGACGACAAGCACATAACGTTGCAACTCTCAACAGCATGATTGAACAGGAATGGTAGTCGACAATACGTGCAACTTTCGGTTGACTGCAAACGCACTACTTCATCTAACAGCGTTCATGCCTGGAACATCGTTACCACCGTCTTCAGTCGGGCCAGCCAAACTGCTAAAAAGCACATGTTGATCAGTAGCCCACGCACTGCTCAAACATTATGTCGGCCAAAATCGTTGTTGGTTGTATGCTAACTCATGCCTCAGGCTTTTGACCGCACGAATCCTCGGACAATGTACCATCGTCACTGAAAACGAAGCCTTTGAAATCTTGTATTTCCAACCAGCCTCCCGGCTTGACATGCTTGGAAGCCTCTGCTTGGGATTCCTTCCATTCTCCGATCACTCCTCCCAAGGCTCTACCATGAATGTAACCGAAAGGTTGGTTGAAACCACATACACTTTCGACATCATACATATAGAACTGGCAATTCAGCGGCGCCCACTCCGGTTGTATGGGTGAGATGTCAGTCCCATGTATGATCGTGGCGGGAAATTCGTCAGCTATCTCTACGGCCCAATTACCCGTGCCTGTACCGATATCAAGTATGCGCTGCAGCTCTTTTAGCGGCGCAATGTACAATCTCCAACCGAGGAGCTGGAGCCATATATGATGCTGTAGGTCGAGCCGATCTGTGCTTCGGCTCAAAACATGCTAGGCGCCATAGATACTGCGATCCTCACCTTGTTCATCTTCATCGTCAGGGATCACATAAGTCCCTTCCCGAAACGAATGATATCGTCAACCATTCTCGTAGACGTGGCGATGTATCGTTGATGCTACGCTAGTACTATAAGCGCTTTCATCGTCGCTGTCGCCAAAGGCAGAGTCAACGTCGTCGATGGCCTGAACGGTAGGTCATCAGTACGCTAACGCAACAATCTCGGCGCCTCGGGCCTCTGTGTCAACCTTACTGTCCACCCATGACTTTCCACACCCAAGCCACACAACTTGAAGTTGTCACTGCGCGAAGTACAGGCACATGGCAAACAAGCGACCGCTCGGCTAACTATACTGTAGACTCGACCCACCGGCATTTGAAGACCATGGACAACAACGCATACACGCTATCGCTGAGTACGCTGTTGTGGGAGCGTCTTGCGTCGCTTCAGATGCTTCAATTCACATGTCTTCTCGCGCCGTGCTCTTGACAGCTGTCAATCTGATATACCGTCATGTACTCGTTCCTGGATGATCCATTGTCGGCCACGCTGGTCGCTGGGTTGGCAGCTTTGGTCTATCTCAGTTCACTAGCAGTGTACCGACTATACTTCCACGAGCTTGCACGCTTTCCTGGGCCGAAGTTGGCCGCTCTGTCGAAGTGGTACGATTTCTACTACGACGTGTATCTTAAAGGTCAATTTGTGTTCAAAGCTTCATGAGCACCACGATCAATATGGTAAGTCCGTCAAGTCCTCTTCGCCAATGTCCTCCGCTGTTGTGTAACCATGAGTGCCAAGATCTATTCTGAGGTGCGATGTTGCGCAAACTATCGTTGGGAGACTGTTAACATCGGCAGGGCCGATCATCAGAATCGCACCCGACGAGCTACACATATCTGATCCGGATTTCTATGTCGAATTCTTCACCAAGCAGGGTCCACAATCGAAATATGCCTGGGCAGCGAATAGGTTTAATAATGGGACCAGTGTCTTCGCAACAGTACCACCAGATCATCACAAGCTCCGACGCCGGCCTTTGGAGCCTATGTTTGCCAGAGCACAGATACGCCAACTTCTTCCCACACTGCAGGAGAAAGTAGCAAAGATGCTTACGAAGTTCCGGACGTATCAAGCAGATGGCAAAGTACTCCGGCTCGACCGGGCTTGCATGGCGCTATCGGAAGCATGATCTTCGAATATGGTTTCGGAATCTGCAGGGAAGCCTTGGAGAAGCCTGGCTTCAAAGACCCTCTGCATGAAGTCTTCGTGCAAGCTGGGTCTGCTGGTGTCCTGTCCCTTCATTTCCCAATCCTCCCAAATATCATCAGTGCGCTGCCCGATTCGGTCATTCTGAAGCTTCAGCCTGATTCCATGCCACTAATCAAAGTGAGAAAGGTAGGTCCTGCTACACCATACACAAGATCATGTGGCAATGACCCACCTCTGAAGAGCACGTACCACTAACGCTTATAAAACAGGATTTCGAACTCGAGCTCGCAGCACTGCAAGACGACGAGAACATCAAATCGCGTAACCCAAAGGCCCACCGAACGGTGATGCTTGACCTCTTGAACGACCCAGAGCTCCCACCCTCAGAAAAGACGGCCCGGCGCCACCTGGATGAAGCCCAAGCAGTCATCGGCGCGGGTCTGTCAACCATTGGCTGGGCAGCAACGGTAGGTATCTACCACATACTCGCCAACCCAGCCATAGTCGCGCGTCTGCGAGATGAGCTGTACACTATGATGGCTCGAGGCGCAAAGCGAGAAGGTTGCACAGACCTCGACTGGGTAGCCCTGGAAGCGCTTCCGTGTCCTCCAAGCATGCATACGAGAGTGCCTCCGCCTGAGCTACGGCATGTCAGCACGAAACAGCAGAGTAACGCACAAAGAAGTGATGTACACCGAGTCGGTATAGTATGCCGCGCTTCGCCCAAACGGCAGTGACAGTGACAGCGACAGAGATAACAAGAGACCCTCCCAGGGCCGAACATGGCACATCCCAGCCTACACCACAGTCAGCATGTCCATCTTCCTCGTCAACCACAACGAGCACGTCTTCCCAAACTCCCACACCTTCAACCCAGACCGCTGGCTAGGCCCAAATAAAGTGCCAGAACGCTACTTCGTCAGCTTCAGCAAGGGCACACGAATGTGTCTAGGCATGCAGCTCGCGTGGGCTGAGCTCTCCCTCATACTTGCCGGATTGGTCAGATGGTTTGATTTCGAGCTCTACGAGACGGCCGCGAGGTCCGTGAAGATGGGACATGATGTGACCATCCCTGTGCCTGCGTCAAATGACGGCGTCAGGGCCAAGGTGTAGGCTGAGTTGGATTGAGGCCGGACCGGAGCTGAGCTGGAGAAGACCAACTGCACCAACAACACTCCCGTAACGAATGTCCATGGCCAATAGTGGCATGCTGGACGTACCGATGAACATACTGGAACAACTCAGAAGCGCTATCGATATGATGTACGAGCTCAACATCCAGTCATAACATACATCCTAACCACCACCGCCACGCCACGCCGAACAACACAATCACACCACCTCCACAGGACGAGCAGCTCAACACGTAGTACGTAGCACGTAGCACGTAGTACGCATCCCCGCTCCTCCGCTCGCGGCCGTCCCTTCCCCCTCTTACACTCTCATACAAGAACCCCAGCTCAACAACAACCATACCCATACCCACGATCCACGAGCTCAAATTCCAGATCTCCAATCTTCCGCCCAGTGCCCCCGCAACACGACTATCCCCCCAGCCCAGAAAGCCTATTTGTTTTACTAGAAGGCGCCCGACCGACCGCCGAATTTCCTTGCGACGTCACTTCACATCGAGTCGCCGTCCCAGCTCGCCTACCTCACATAGATGCGCCTAGCGGAGATCATCAACCTCATAAAGGAGATGATCCTGACGACTCGAGTCGGTTCAAAGCGTCCCACAACGGGGCAGGGCAATCTTGACGGTCTTCGAAGGTCAGCTTTTTGGCTTTTCTGCGTAGAGAAAGCGAAGGATCTTCTCGGACTCGGTGAGACGCCGCGAAAACCGGCCTGAAAAAGGTGTAAACGTTATAAATACGTAGGCCACTGCATGCTATCCTGTCAAGAACCCGTAACCCGAGCACCAAATGCCTCCCTGCGACCGCAATTTTGCTTGTTCATAACCATTCATCGTACGCCATGTCGTTCTCATACTGGGCCTATTCAGATGTACTGATGTATACGAAGTACCACGACAGCACTCGTAAGCCCTATCAAATGCCCAGCCATAACAAACACCGCAATGCACCAGAAACAGACCAAGAACGCCGATTTCACCTCTTTCCCTGTCGGCATCTGCTCGCCCGACTGCCGCTATTTGTTAGGCTGCACATTGTAATATTCTGTTGGTCCTTGCCTCGACGACTGCTGCCCTAAAGTCTGCAACGGCACACTCTGACCGTACGCAGGCGGTGGTGCGGCGAATTCAGCAGGTCCATGCTGCTGAGTGCTACCTCCTCTTACATGTGAATATGCAGGCATGCCCTCCCGGAAGTTGTGCGCCGCATTGCTGTTCATGGCTTCTCTTCTCATCTTCCTCTTCTTTTTCAGCATCACCAGGCTGCCCACCACAATCACCACAAGAAGATTGAAGATGGTGTAGCCAATGATTGCTCGTGGTATTCCTACCCACGCAAGACCGGTGCAGGCGTTAATGAAGCCAAGGAGGATGCTGGAGGGTCCTACAATGCGGTGAACTTTCATCAATGGAGAAGGGATGCCTTTGCGCTTGAACATCATGTGGCCGATTAAACCAAGTGTCCATGCTGCCAGTACGACGATGAAGGTGAGTAGGCCGATGATTTGGTGCGGATGAGTGAGCTTTGGAGACTGCAATGCCAAGTTAGCTGAGGAAGAGTGTAAACATGCGGTACTTACCAGTTGTTCTCGGATAGAGACGGCAATGCCTGCTGCAACGCCGAGAAAGACAAGGAGCAGACCAAACGATTGAATGCCCCAGTGCAGCCACACTCGCTCAAATATGCGCAGGAAGAGGTAGCCTCCTGGGAAGACGAGTGCGAAAGCAAAGCACATGACAAAACCGTGAATAGCAACACCTCGAGAAATGCCGATGTAAGAGGCTGGACCACCATCGTCGTCAGCCGCGCCAGTCGAATTACCGTCGGCTACGGATCCAGTGCCAGGCACCCCATTTGCGCCCGTAGCCGCCTTCATATCTAATGGGAAGACAGCCGAATGCGCTTCATGCCTGTTGATTTGAACCTCTTTATCATCTGACTGCAGACTACCCTCCGGACCGAGAGCATAGAAGAATGGCGCATCCGTGCTTGCAACGTCCACCTCACCCCCATCCCAGGATCTGCAGCCCACGCAGTGGAAGTTGACCACGAACTTGTCGTCTGTGACCGTCGAGCCTTGAAGGATAGAGGTGTTGACCTGGGTTGTGAAGAGAGGCATGCTGTGTTGCTCGCCTAGTCGAGGCGAAAGCGTTGGTTCTCCTTGGTTGTCCGCTGAGCGGTACACCACGAAGATCAGGGAGTCGTGCATCCGAGTTCCCATGCCAAAGCCAGCCCACGTGTGGTCTTTCGCAGGTGCCTCGAAGGTGAAATAGAGGTCTGTTTTCGCGCTGCCTTCCGGCACATTGACCGCGAGTTTGACATCGTCTTCAAAGGTCATCGAGGAGGATGGTATTGTGGTGTTCTCAGCGAATGCCGCAGGGAGGAGAGCTGGTAATGATAAGTTAGCTAGAGCCCCGATGACTTTCCTGCCCGTCAAACTCAAGGTTGGCATCTTGACTCACTGCTCAACAGTAGAGATCCGAGCATGACGGCACTGCTGCCGACCCAGTTGTAACCTATCATCGTTATGTGCGCCTGGGTATATCTTCACTGGTGAGCTCTGGTCAAAACACTGCACGATAGCTTCACGGTCGTGACTGATAGACGGCACCGCAGACAAAGGAAGAACGAGTGTGAGACGGACAATCAACTGGCAGCCCACCAGGGAAGGAGCGCCAACGACATTCTCATAAGCTGCGATTCAGGCTCAAACGCTTGGACCTTCGGCAGGCGCGTGTCAGATCAGGACGGCGCGTGCAGCAGAAATGGCAAATAATGCTTCTGAAACACTTTAGGGGAGCATGCTTATTAGAAATAAGCTTCACATGGAGCCCAGAAGGGCAAGGCCTTGTACCCTGTGACAATTCGCCCACTATGATTGGCCAACCTGGATAAGGTCCGGTCGCGCTTGCGGCAACCCTGTTAAGAATAGGAGCTGCTGAACTTCCATGGGGCTTATCATGCATTCCTTCATGCTGTTTGGAGCGGAACTTTCGTAACGTCTAACACCAACCTATTGTACATACTAGGTACACTCGTAGACGGGAGGACAACGAGATGAAAGTTGGCTCAATGCCACTCTTGCTGCATCTGCGGCTGCCAGATCGGCTGTTGATTTTGCGCCTCGAAACCATCGAGGTAATCGCCGGACGGCAAGAAATCGAACGACAGACTGTCTGTGAGCTCTGGCACCGTTCCATCCGGTCGACTTGCGCTGCTAGACATGTCGTTGGAGGTAGGCATAGGCTGTATATTCACTTCGTTGAACATGGGACCACTGAAGTCCCAACCAAAGTCAGCGCCAAAAGCTGTGACTGCATTGGTGTACGGATTCGCTCCAAGCCAGTTGTCGTTGTTCATCACGTTTCCAGGTGTCGGAAATCCGTGACTATCGCTGCTTGAGGTATGCTGGCTGTCTGCGTCACCTTGTGGACTGGTGGTAGCCTGGCCGCCAGTCTGGTTATGCCTCAGCTTCGCCCGGTCATATAGCTGCTTCAACGGACGCCACAGGACTCCTCGTTGGCCTTTATGTGCCGCGACCATGCGTTTGTCATAGATCGAATCGACCGCATTCCAGGCACGATCAAAGTCTGGCCCTGGCGGCATATGTAGCAGCTCCGACAGAACGTACGCAACGGCGTGCCATTGCATGTATGTCTTGAAGAGCCACGCCCATCTGGCTGTCTCTTTGCCGCGCGTCAGCTGTAGGCCAAATTCAACCACTTCTATAGAAGTGATAAAGACCTGATGTTTTAAATTGCGCGCCGCTTGGGTGTCTTCCTGGTAAAGGCGAGGATGGTGAACAAAAAGCCACATCTTCGCAAGAATGAGCTTGCCCACCGTCGAAGCAACCCATAGAATCCTGCAGAGGTTAGCTGGAAGTCATCACGGTAAACTCGTACACTTACGGATTGTTGGGGTCACAATGGGAGAAGTATTTCTCTTGCATACGTTGATGGGTGAGATCGATCAGGGCCTCCTTCTCCTGTAGCGTACGCTTCTTATCTACGTCATTCTCAACAGAGGCCATGACCCTCAGCCTGCGTGACATGTCGCCCAATTCGAATCGGACTAAGACGAAGGTCATGTCGGTGGCTCCTCGATGTTCGTGTGGCGCTTCTGTCATTTCCGGCCAAATGTCCTCATCGTTAAGGTTCAGCGGCATCTTGGTATCGTAAAGATGTGCATGGAAGTTAGGATCGGCGCCATAGTCCTCAGCAGCTCGCGCGTCCTGTAGTGAAATATGCCACCAGAGTCTCCTTCGCATCTCTGATTCAAATGGATGTAGGTTGAAATTTGTCGGATCTCGGTGTAATCCTTGGGCTTGTGCCTGTTGCATCGCAAGTCCGGCCAAGGACCAAATGCTTTGACTTGTGTCAATGTATTTGACCACTGATAGAAACATCACAAAGGCTTGCAGAACCATCAGATTGCTGCTGTTCAGGAACGAAGCCCGTGCAAGTCCCTGCTCAACGGCAAACCTATACTGCTGCATCAACTTGTCTTTATCATCCCCGAGCAACTGCTTGCACTGATCGTCTGTCATGCTTGTGACAGCAGCATAGCATATAGAATAAAACAGCGCCTCGCTTGCTTTGCTTAGGGTCTTATTACACACAACAGCCTTCATGATGACACTTTTGACTGTTGGCACATGCAGAATCTTGAGCACCGGATCAACGTTCTCTTTGTATGTTTCCCATAAAATCCAGATCTGATTAGGGCTCGGGTGCAGCTTTGACATGTCGTACATCAGGCTTGAATAGCCGAACACGAATCCTTGATGATGTGCATATTTGCTTGCTGGACCGTTTCCGTGCTCTGGTGTGAACGGATCTTCCTCTTCCTCTGAGGATGGAGAATCTAAAGCATTCCTAATCTCTGCTATTTCTTCGCCGAGCGATGACCAGAATTCATTAGAGACATAGCGGCTTCTACCTCCTTTGATAAGCAGGCGTCCTAGACCATACTCAAGACTTGTCTTACGAGGCGGACAAGTAGAAGAGAGCTCTTCGGAATTGATACCTTCGTTTGTGCTTCGTCCTTCAGGGTCAGCTGGATTTGCATTACCATCGTCATCGACTTGTGCACCGAGGCTGTCGACTACACTCTCGAGCCTTCGAAGTCGTTTCAACAATTCCGCATCTTGAGGTCTCCTCGGCTTCCGCGGCGCACGACCAGGTGGAGGAAAGACACAGGCAATGTTCGCTTTCACACAATTTGAACAAGGTTCGTGCTTGTCGCATCGTACCTTCCTCTTACGGCAAGTGACACAACTTCGTGGATTGAGCTTTGTTCCAGAGTTCGAGGCGGCAGCAGGCTGGTCTTGTGCAGTGTCGGCAGTCTCTTCAGGACTCGAAACTAATGTATCAGGTTGTGTATCGTGTGGGACATTGTTCCAGAAGCCTAGAACTTGGTTGTCGTCCGTGTAGTTGCCGTTGTTGAAGGCTCGGACGAACATGTCGCCCGTCAGATCATGACCATTGCGGTTTCCCGCCGTCGAGTTCATTACTGTCGCAATGGTTGCCGCGCACCAGCACTGATGAGGACCAGAATGTCAGCACGGTCCGCCGTAAGCATCGACAACAACAAAGGTATGATCGAGAGAGGCTCGAAGTGCGGCTGTGCACGACGAGATGACATATAAAGCGAGGCACAAGACAACGGACGAGGATGTGTCATCCACTACTTCAGATTGGCAACTAAGCTTGACATGAGTACTATATTAGACTAACGCATTCTTATATTTGCACGGGATTGGCCGTTGGGTTTTAGTGGCTAAAACAAGCAATGGATTAAAGGCCTGAACACTCAACCCTTCCAATTGAGGGTTTGGTCCTTTCTAAGACCGTTGTCTGCTCGCTTCTAAGCACAAGAGCTTTGATGGTTTACGTGGTCGCCAGAACCACCCAGTCTGGTGTTTGACGTAGTGCCATTAGTCTTCAATGAGCGATGAGACGTAGCGTAGAGCACGATGGCCGTGAAGATACAGCAACTGGCATTGCAGAAAAATCGCGCTCGCTAAAGCCGCTCAGCCAGGCATAATCGTCACGCCTTCCTAGCACTCAGTACCTTGTGACAGCCTCAAAAGAGGAGAACTGGGCAAGTCAGATAAATCTAGCCTTCACCAACTTGGACAGGTCGGAAGGTTTTCTTTTATCATTCGTTGCTGAAGGATCACGGACTTTCCCAGGCTCCGTACGTTCCTCCTCCTTGATCCAGTCTTCGCTGTCCCCATCGAAGACCTGGCGGCGGGTGACCTAAAAAGGCGGTTACAGGCAGCTCGAGACTGAGGACACAATAATAATCCTTCAAAGGTGAACCCGGCCCCTATATCATTACCAATATGCCTGGAATTACAGAACTTGCTGTGTCAGCAAACGCAAGGGAGACAAAATGAGTTTAGCGGAAGAAGCAGCGGCCCGCGTTCAGCTAATATTGAACAAACATGGCAAACACAGTGCATGGCGTCAGAACAAGCATGTTTGGCTATCCGGACACCGGAGCAATTTTGCAGCGAGCGTGCTTCCTCCGCTGTCGACCGGTGCTTAAACTTTCAAAGCTCCAACCTACAGCCTAGTTCGCGGGACCCAGGGTGCTCTGATACAGCACTGATTGGTTGAGGTAGGCTTTTAAGGTGGTTCCTAGCCCTTTTCAGAGATGTAGACTGCTTCAATGTGACAGTCAAACGTAGTCACTGACCGAACAGGAGCACTCCTAGACATTCAAGCAGATGAAGGAACTCGACAAAAGTGAGTTTTTTGCGAGTATAAAGACGGGCCGGAGTACCATGGAGCGATGAAGGAAAGAGGTGTGAACCTTCATCACCAGCGCCAGTTTCCGAGTGAAAAGTATTTACACAGACCTGCCAGTCCTGACGATCAGGAACGAATTGCTCTGTCTGCTTGACCAAGAACACTAGCCCTTCATTCGTAGGAGTAACC
>Ga0210040_10000272_pt1 | contig 90221 bp, 80 predicted proteins | sample CryGeyCG12114_NA_FD_185462 | JGI IMG/M metagenome (GOLD analysis project Ga0210040, IMG submission 185462) | Groundwater microbial communities from aquifer - Crystal Geyser CG19_WC_8/21/14_NA (SPAdes) (version 2) | ecosystem: Environmental > Aquatic > Deep subsurface > Groundwater | place: USA... | reverse complement strand
CTAAGTAGCGTATTACGAGGCTTAGAGTATACCCGTAAGGCCGGAGGAGGCTAGGTAAGAGGAAGGGAGTAGTAAGGGCGACGAGGTACCTTTAGTACAAGACTTAACACTATAAATTATCTATATAAGTCTATTTATAGTAGTATTAGCTGCCTTATCGATCGAGGGTTACCCTCTAAATAGTAGTGTCTTATAATATTATATCGTAGAAGCGATTTAGGTGAGTGTACAGTAGTAATAGCTTATCTTGGCGGACTCGGCTAAATAGATCATTTTGTACGTACAGGGGATAATAATTTAGTGCACGGCATTATGGCGCGCGGTGGTCCTAACCCACCGCTGTACCTTACTTACCCCCTGACGCTTGCACGCAGAAGGTACACTAGCCACACCACTTGCAACGTCAGGTAAGAGAACTACGAGTGCTCTTTCTATGTCTTCAGTCGTGCGGCCTAAATTACTGCCTTTGCAAATTGGACTTTTCCCTTAAAGGCCCTGGGCGAGCGATCATCTGCGCTCCCGCTCGCAGTCCATGTCTGTCGGGACTTGCTGACGACTAGCCGGATGTAGTAAATATGCATAGTACGTATTCGAAGACATTACAAGCATTCTTAGCTGACTAGGGGGAACACCAGCGGTCCTGCACGAGCAGAGACCTGCGTTTGCTCAAGGATTAAGCACCTATGGGTGCCTCAGTATGTTTAGCATCACAATCCAGATCTTACTGCCACAGAACATGATCATTGCATTCTGCGAGGCAGTGCTGTTGGAGGCGAAGTATCATCGGATGGAGCCGCACAAACCAGTTCCTGCTGCCTAGGAGGGCTAGCGTACCTGGAGCGAGAGCTTTCGGCGACGAGCGAGCCCATGTGAATGTGTTCTGTGTGAGTCATTGCCGGCCCAACCATGTGTTCAGACTTACGTAGTGAGTCAGCGACCACTGTGCATGTCGTTGTTACTCATACAGCAAATGCATAAGTCTGGTTATGACGAGGCTGACGCACCGTTGAATCACAGTTACCCGGCTGTCGCTGCTTTGACACACTTTTGGCTCCTAATCGGGGTTATATAACGCTCTACGCTCTTCTCCCTGGCATTCGTATACTCCCGCTGCACGCAGTGCATCGTTCAACACAAGACTTTGGCGCAAACACCGTACGATTGACCGAGGCTGCTATCATGGCTCGCAAATCCGCCCATAGGAAGTTATCCCGAAAAGCCAGGAACGATCAATCTCAAAGATGGGATGTTATGGGTGGCTACAGACCATTCGTAAAGACGCCAGATGAGTTGATAGTCATCATTCTTGAGCAACTTGGCAAAATGAGCAGATATTTCCTGAAGAATGCTCTCTATGTCTGTCGCAAGTGGCATGACATAGGTATGCCAATCTTGTGGACTGCCATGCGATTCGATAAGCTCTGTGAAATTGGCACTCTGGGTGTGTGCCTGGGACGACATCGAGGACCTCGACTGACCTCACGTATCCGGTCTCTCACTTTCAACATGTCTGAAGATTCTTTGACGCTCTTCGGGCGCCAATCCCAACAAGGTCCAACCAAGCAAGCAGTATCTGCCATAGGGCGCCTCGAACATCTGGAGTCATTCTCAGTTCGAGCTCCATATTCGCATATACACATTGTGTCAAGCTTGGTACAGAGTCTGCGACTTTCTGTAATGTCGCTAGAAGTACATCTCGACAATGATAAGAAGATGCATGCTTCGTGCGAGCATGCAGGCGGATCAGTCTGCAGCGCTGTGCGGAGCAAGCTCAAACACCTTACACACGTCAACTTGAGAGGAACCTCGTTCTGCAGGCAGTTGGTGCCGCACGACAAGGATGCCATGGGCTCTGGAGAGATGACCATCTGCCTTATAGATTCCAGATACCGACAATTTACCGATCACCTAGCATTCAACCTGGCAAGCCTCTTCGCTGCTCATTACAGAACACCTCAAGCGGTGGACACCGTCAAACGTGTTACAACCATCAACTTCCAAGCAAACCGTCCTATCCCCGGTAGCACCCATCAAACGTACTTTGACATTGTCCACATTCGAAACGTAGCTGAGGGCCAACAGACAATTATACCAGCGCGCGTTTTGAATACGTATGAGCGATCAGCGGCAAAGCATTTGTTCCTCCGCTTGACCTCAAAGACGAAGGGGATTTTGCACAATTACTATGCTACAAGCTGGAATCAAGTCGTCTTCTTGGCAGATCCGACGGCTTGGCTCGAGGAGCAAGACCTTGGTATCAGGTTGCCAAAGACGCTCCGTACTTCGCCAATCTACAGATACAGGGGCTACCGATGGAGAGCTCTCGCCGCAACGCCAAGCGAGGTCATGAGGAAGGAGCTGATATTTCCCAAGGGGCATACTTGGAGAGAAGTTACAAATACAGTACTAGCTTACGAGGACGCGGCCGATGTCCCAACCAGCTCCATGCATATATCCAACATGCAGCAAATGCACGACGAATTGTTTCAGTACGAAAGAGCTGCTGGGCGACCGTTACTTCTACCAATGACTAAGGAGGGCATTAGAGTTTTGAATGGATGTTGCCGTGAAAGGGCGCCGCAGGAGCTGAATGGGACGTTCACATCGGAGCATGATAATAATGCAAACATCGAATCGTTCTGAATAGAAGGAGCTCAATATGGACTTCGTATATAGATCATCCAATACTGTGGCCATATCGTGCTTTCTTCAGATGTCATGCAAATGGTGCTGCGCCGGGGATCACCATAAGCTACAGTTACCTTAGCGGTGTTGGGTTTCAAGCCTGGCCAGGAAAATAGCCCTTATAACTATCGCGCACCCCGCCACCTAGAGGCGCATGCAAGTCCCTGTCTCCCTTGTACTAGGTGTTGTGGTGCAATGCGATGCAGTGAGGGATGCCAAGGAGGTCGATAGTTCTGTTATTGAAGCATCGCGAGCACTCCGGCACCTTGAACGTAGCGCTAGCTATATACACGATACAAATTGCATACTAGTAATGTAGGCTTTCCAGAGCACACCACTGGCAGCTCATGGTTCTAAAATGCAATCTGGTCGTGAGTGGTCTTCCGCGCCTGCATGGAGAAGCCAAGCCGGGGACGTGCGAGAGAGGCAGGTTCCGTCGACGCGATTGGTGCGGGTGGGCAACCACAACTGAGTACTTCGCAGCACCGCACCCCCGTTGCTGCCAATTCGTTCGCTCATTTTCCACCTCAGCTGTGCTTCATGTCCATCAAAAGGGTAGCAACGGGCACGTGGTTGAACCGTGATCTCACGTCAGCGCTCCAGGCACAGCATGACATGATGGACTATTCACCTTAACCCTTGTCGCTAGGTCTGCCAAATGGCTGTCAATAGCCTGATCGTTCCTGGATGTTCGAACCCTCTCAGTCAATCGAGATACTGCAGCTTTGCTGTCGAGGACAATGCTCAATCTCAACGACGAAGCGATGTAGCTTTGTAAGCGCGCGTCTGCGACATTGACGGGCATCACAGCCTGGATTCGACGACCACACCCTCGATGCTCACTAGCTTGCGTTTAAGCAAGACACTCAGTACAGCGATGTGGTCAATGGACTTGGCGAGTCTCCTCACGCTACGAGGAGGACGTGCAAGCTCATCATACCAGCAAGAGCATGAACCAGCGCACCCACCGTTACGATGGCGATCCAGCTACGTGCAGCTTTGCCATCGAAGTCAACAAGCGGCTGGCGGTCACAGTTCTCTGCTGGGAGCTCATTGCGCCGGACATGAGCTCGTTCGGCTCGTAGGATCGGTGAAATTCTTCCTGCTGCGATCACAGGCACTACCTTTGCCGACCGTGCGAGCGGGAAGCCAACACGTCTGCGGTTCAACGGCAAGAACACGAGCGCCCCTGCACCAGGACTCAGTAGTGCTATGGCGGCACAAAGGGTTGTGGTGGACGCGTCTCAGCTATTCAGAGACCTAATAGTGTAACCACGAACCCAGAGTGCAGGTTTTGGACATCGCCGTCCGGGCTCATTCCACCACGGACTTCCCAGGACACTGATGAGCCAGTGGAACAGTGTTTGAGTTCTGCAGTCCGTGCACTGCATGTGAAGAACATCGGAGGTCTGGAGCTCATCTCTCCGAAGAGGATACACATGATCAAACTGTTGCTCTTTCATTCTATGGCCAAAGGAACTTGGTAATTTCGGTACGCACAGTGCTGCGGTGGTCGAGTCATCTCGATTACTCTTGCTTGATGGTGGTCAAATCGAGTCTCCGGATTCACACCTCTTCGGTATACCCTTTACCACGATCCGGTAGATCACCAAAGCCGTGCCATCAACCGAGTACGAAGATGCCCACCAAGCAGAGTCTAAATTTGAGGAGCATCTTCTGGTTGAATAGCTAACTAGGTATCGCAGTGAGAGAAGAAGTTGAAGGTCCGGCTGTCTGTGGAGACCGTCAGAAACGTCGCAACAAATGCAGGCCTCTTGACACACCAGAACTCCAGGCCTTGATCTACGGCCCTTTGAGCAGGCCAGTTAGGATTCAGGGCAGCACCTGATACCACAAGACTGTGATGCTTTGAGGCCAACGGCTTCACTAGGAGTTGACACACAGCACAAGTATCTGGAGATGCGCATCCTCGTCGACGAAGTATATTACACGCAGTCCAGTGCGAGGTATCTGTCCCACGCAGCGGGTCGAAGCTTGACCAGTCGTGCCACCAGCATTGATGCCAGATCGGCCAATGTTGAGACCTTGACCGAAGACCCGGAGCAATGGAACCCCAAGTACTCAAGGATGAGATGGTAACACTTTCGCCCAAATCTCGTTATCAGTCTTGCTGTGTCGGCCGCCTTAAGTGTCGCGGAAGAGGCACTATTGCCTGCGCACGCTGCTTGACTGCTTCCGAGCTAGGTCATTATGAGCATGCTGTATGAAGGACAGTCAGCGCAAAGCAAGTATTGAGGCAAGGAGCGTCCTTGAAGTACTTGTCAACCCCTCTTCGTACCACATTTTTGACCTTCACCTGCATGTTCTGCGCTCACGTTGCTACCGGGCTCTCCAAAGACGCCCAGACTGCCCACGCACGGATCATGAGGCACTGGTTACGGTGGGAGAGACTTGGCTCGTTCGACGTCTGTATGGTGAAGGCTGTAACCTTTCTAGGACTTTGTCCAAGGTAGTTGAGGTACGTCTACCGAAATCAAGTCATCGTTCGGTCGTATGGAGGTGCTTCCAAGTGCGCGGCAGCAGCACAAGAGGACTGAGGAGTAGGCAGGTCTGATCCTAAGAGACGGTACGATGATGACAAGGTGGCTGCTGATGTTCCTGGGTTGGATATGCCAACTAAATCGTTCGTGCTCATGGATTGAAGGCTTACCGATTCTGTTCTGGATGCATTAGCCTACTGCGGCGGGGCCTACATGCTCTGAGCGATGGGGAAACTTCTATACGGCTTTTCATTGGACGAATGAGGTCGACAATGAGGGTCGTAAGGCATCCGGACCCTGGACATTTCACCCGCTCACGTATGCTGCAGACAATGTGACAGATGGTCTTGGCGTCTTTGACCCACCGGTGTTGGACTTATACTTCTTGGACAACGACCTACTTGAAAGCCTAACCTACGGCTACAGAAGGTCTCTATTCTACAAGGAAAACGTCGTTCGCAAACAGAACTCTTTGTCAACGCTGCAGTAACGATGTCTCACAATATCTCAGGTCCGTGTAAGCAACGCTGCTCTCATCTTGAAGTCCCGTCACTAACAACAACAGCCTGCCTAGTATGCGGCCAGCCAGCCAGGCACCAAGACGCGTTGCAGCAAGTCCATTCCTGCGGTCATTGTGTCTGCCATGGAAGCTGTATCATTACTCTCTTCAACACGGCGTGTAACGATCGGAGCCTGTTTCCTCCTCGTTGCAGCTGCAACTGGGGTGTTTCGCTCTCTACTGTCCTCCAATTTTATGGTCCAAATTTCGTTCCAGTCGAAACCCGACGTCGTCACGGCTTGTTTCTCAGCAATCGGCGAGACCCAGCACTCATTCGATGCGCTTCCAATACCTGCAGCCACCCAGTTACTGATCGAGAGATCGTCGAAACTGTTGAGAATGGTGGCAGACTTGTTGCCTGTTTTGAATGCCCAGAACTTACTTGTTTTCGGTGCGAGAAACTGAACTCCTATCATATTGAAGGTCATCGACCTGTGCAGTGTGTTCTGCGGTGTGTCTGTGGCTACAGATTTTGGCGAAAGGATCCAGATGGAAGATGGTATCACTGCGATTGTGGTCGAGAGATCTGCTCTGTCTGCGAGAAGGGGCCACGATACTGCGATTGCCCGTCTGAAGACGAGACAACCGACGAGGAAGAAGGCTGAGGATGGGGTGGGAATGCCGGCGAGCAATTCAGAGCGTTGTCGAGGCTAAGCCAGTCCGCACAGTACAAACTACCTGGTCGCTGGTGTTAAAGAATTGCGAAGACACGGTAAACATGGTATGAAGGCAGTCGAAAAGAGAGGACAAAGCCTCATGAATACACTTAGCTTAGTACACAGCTCACAACATGAACACAGCCAGAATCCTTGATGAACAAGTGGTACGAATCAAACCACCTGCTAAGAATTCAAAGCAAGTATACTCTGAAGCGTATCCATTGTCATCATTACACGCTATTGCTCCCGTGTGCCCTGGCTATGTGCCATCGTAACCGCGACGATGTGCACGCCTGAGAACGGTGGCAGGCGCACCTTGTGCTCGTGGTATCCAGCGCTGGCCAGCAGTACTGCAGTACGTACTGCAACGCTAGACCTCGTCGTCGTTGACCTCGCTGTCGCTGCTTTAAACCTCTTCTAGTACACTATTTACTGTCTATTGCAATATTATGTCACCTCGTCACCAATTACGCAGCAACTCGTACTTCTCGAGTGATTCAGTGAGGGCATTGCGCGCAAGCGCTTCGAGATGTTAGTTATTTTGTCGTCAAGGGCAGTAGGATAACAAGAAGAGCACTTGCCGTATATTCAAGAGCAAGATATGAGTATTCTACGCCTAAATTAGCTCAGTCCTACTCATAGTGGAGCGACAGCGATTCTACAGTTGCAGCGTACTGCAGTATACTGCAGTATACTGCAGTGCAGTACTGGTGGCCAGCTGGTGGTATCTTTCGCGCATTTTCTCTCGACAGATAGACCGTGCCAACCAATGCCGCTGCGCAAGTTAGTCAAGTAGCACAGCGTGATTAGGATTAGAACCGGTTCCCTGAGATCTAGAACTCAGGATGTGACCGGTACTGTTGGTTGTCTGTAGGACTAGTGTTGCCAAATCCTCTCGCAGTCTGCTCAGTGTGGCCTCCCGCGTCCATTGTAGGTGTCGGGCTCCGGTGCGGTCGACGCTGAGATCTGGGGTCGTGCTTGGGGGCGTGACCTTCGGTGTAAAGTTGTCCTGGAAGGACATAGGTAGCAGTAGTAGTTTGGAAAGGTACGGATTGCTTAGAGGGCTAATCCTCCGGTAGAGGGCGGCTTTCTGCTATATATTATAGATATCAGGTGGTTAGCTTGATCTTATACTTCTATCACTTGGTCCATATCGTCTTTTGCAGTACTAAGATACGATGAAGTGCTACGGCCGCGGTAACTATGGCGTAATCGACGTTTGAGCTTTTTGAAGCACTTGACTGTTGTTGTTATTGACTATGTAAGCTAATTAATGTATATCGATATGCCTATGCGGTTAAGCTCTATACTCTATTGTCTATGACCACTGTCGCGTGAATGTCAAAGTAACGCCAGCCCTGAAGATGCTGCTTTGTGCAACTGCAATAAGCAGTGGTAGGTCTCTGTAGCTTCCGTGCTTTCGAGTATTTGTAGGTTGTGTTGAAAGGCCCCTGAACGGTGAAGTGAGCTTTAAGAGTCGTGGCCGGGAGGAGCCTCTCGTTTCTTCTGTCTTCTGTCGCGCTGTGCCTGAGCTCTTCGATTGGGCGCGTCTTGCCGTCTAGCGTCACGATCTCGCTCTGCCTAAGCTCTTCGGTTGGCCTCTTGTTGCACTCTAGCATCGCGCTCTCGCTTAGCCAGTGCCCGAGCCTGTGCCCGAGCCTGAGCCCGAGCCTGAGCCTGAGCCCAAGCCTGAGCCTGAGCCCAAGCCTGAGCCTGAGCCTGGGCCTGAGGCATAGTATTGAAACGCGGGTCTGAAGGTGTCACGTAGGATGATCCAAGGGAAGTGCTATCGAATGCGGGCAGGCTCGTCAGAAGAGCACCTGACATCTGCAGTGGATCTTGATTAATGGCCAGGAGTGCTGTTTGAGCATCTTCTTGATTCCATGTGCAATCCGGAGCCAGTAATAGGCAGTTGTTGCAGAACGGCTTCTTGCCATCGCATGGTCGTTTTTGTTTGTCCCTGGGCCTTCTACCCTTGCATCGATCACAATTGTACACTCCGAGGCGCTGGCGCTGCGCTAGAGTATACTCGCACTTCCTCTCTCTCTGGCGTGTGGTACACCGACCACACACGGGTCGTTGACCACCGCAGGATCTTCCGGCGTTCCGGCATGGATCGCAGACCTGGTCTGAGGCCAATCGAGATCGAGCTCCAGCTTGTTCTAGTCCAGAATAAGCTTTGTCCGGTTTGAACACGAATCCCGGACCAGTGTTGGGTTTGGTGGTTAGCTCACACGAGTCTTTCAAACCCTCATGAGCGCATCGGCTACAGCACTGGTTACTGAGCTCCCAGATACAAACCGTAGGATCTCTCCCTTGACAATTCGTGCAGGTATCTGGCAGACACCGGTTGCAGAAGGTCCATCGATGTTCCCATGTGTTATCTTCAGGGGACGAAGAGCAGAATGGGTAGTTTTTGCAGTCCTCAGGGCCCTTCCAAGGCAGAAAGGGGTCTGGAATCCAATCACCGTCAGGATCCTCGGGATTGGGTATCTTAAGATAGTCTGGGGCTGGAAGCGGTCGAACGCACCGACGACACCGCCATCTTACGTTAACATAACACATAGCGTTAAAACTGTCGCCCTGAAGTCCACTCCACTGGCTGTTATTCGGACAATGTATGATACGACTCTATGAGTATCAGTGGTGTACTGTAACTTGTAAGTGAGAGAGGATTCAATGCTGGGAGGAGTGGCTGCATTATATGGACTGCACAACTCCTCGACGTTTGTTGCCCATTTCGATCGCAGATATGTCGACTCATGTAAATTCATACCTGACAGTCAATTCGAAACACCGACTAGCCTTAGCCGCAGCGTTGTTCGCTCAGGTGTCTGAATGTTCAGGATCATATTCATCATGCTCTCGACTCACGACCAGCGGCGCATCACACGACGCAGTACTTGTATCTCTCAGTCATCTCTTTTCTCGAGTCGATGCACATAGGGGTCGCCCAAGTGCCAACGCATGTGACAAACAGATTTCCCTCACTCGCCCTGAGACGACTCCTGATTCACAGAAAAGCAATTCATGCAGACCCAGTACCAGCTCTTACCATTGGACCCCAGTTCGCACGCGGATTAATTTGATACCTCACAAGCTTCCCTCCGTTGGACTCTCTGAAAGCACGACCTAGTTGAGCATCGAAAACGATGGCGAGTTCTGCAGGGTCGCCGCCCGCATCAATGATACATTTGCCGGTCGTTCGCGGCACATGCGCATCTGACATAGCGTGGTCAGCTCCGTTCTTCGTGGGGTTGACGATGTTCATGTCGTTTGTTGATGAAGTATTAGCTGCATGATCATCTGTGTTCTCTTTATCGTGTGTGGTCGACGGCTCAATGGCTGCATGACTAGCCTTTGTGGACGGGTGCTCCAACTCATACAAGGCACTCTTCAGGATATTTTGCAGATCAGTCACGGTCTCCACGCCATCCGAGTTCTGGCCGTTTCCAAGCTTCTGCAGCAAGCCTTCGCGAAGCTTAGCCACGGATAGATTGTCTCCTTTCCTATTCCTCATACGCTTCAGAATATTCCAACCAGGCGACGACTTCTTGACGCTGGCTTTGCCTTCGAACTCTGCCTCCCCAAACAGACGAGGAATCCTCGAGGCTTCCTTCTGTCTAGCCCATTCACGCATTACCTCCCAAATCACCTTCCACGAAGCATTCGTCTTGAAGCTACCAGGCTTACAGTGTGATCTGGTGCAAGTATAGCCAAGGCCCAGGAAAGCTCCTCGAAGAGGGTCTTCAGCCGGTGTCGGTATCGAAAGTACCTTTGCTAGATATGTAGGCAGGAAGAACAGAGGTGATGGAGAGATAAGTTGTGGCTCAAGGCGCGGTATGACTGCGATGGCGTTCTCGTTGGACTGCCCAGGTACTGATTTCTGGTTACCAGATTTTGCGATGATCGGTGAGTCGAAGCTTTCCTCTTCTAGTGCTACAGTCAGCATACCTCTCATTCTTTCGGTAGTGCCATAGACCGCCTTGTCGAGATCAGGTAGTCGGTCGAGGATCTTCTGAACAAAGACTGGATTGTGAAGTGGACCGGCCCACATAGGCCCGCCAAGATGTGTTTTGGTGCCGCAATGATCACAGAATCTATCTGTGGAAGGCGCCTGAGCAAAGCCATGCTTGAAGAACTTCTCGCCGTTTTTCGCCTCTTTTGCTTGGTTCCTCGCGATGAGCTGGGTATCCCATGCTTGACAGCCCTGATCGCAGTTGTACACAAGCATGGTTGTTCCTGCCATCAATTTGACATCTTGCTGGGATTTATGGACGCGGATGAAAAGTCGGCAATAGAAATCAATCGACAGGGAAAGGAGCGGTTCGATGGCAATGCTGTACTTGCTAGCAGTTGTTGCAATGGAATGGAGGATCAAGCGCAGGCCGGCTTCATGAGAGTGTGGACCTTTAAGAGGGATGCCGCTGTACAGCGCATATGCCTTTTCTGGGTAGCCATTCGAAGCCCAGACTCCAGCGTCAGTACAAGTCACGCAGAGCATACCACCATCAGCTACCGCTTGAAGGGCTGCATCGATGAATGGTGCTGCAGATCCGTAGGGATCAAGATCGACGACATCGAATTTGTGTACGTATGCAGGGCCTCCATCTAGCGCTTCGTTGCCACTCTTGCTATACATGAACTGCCGAGCGTCTCCTAGGTTGGCGAACACGGTGTCCTTGAGGTTATTGTGGTTTATGTTGAGCTTGATCGCCTGCACTGCTTCAGGTAGCATATCGTTGGCGACCACTTTCGTGGTAAATGGAATTTCTTTGGCATATCGTACAGCTCGTAGTCCACTAGCAGACAAAGCGTCAAGGATTGTGAAAGGTGTTGGTCGGGCGCGCTTTTCGGAAGTACCGACTTCATGTTGAGCCACATCAGCATCATCTGTACTTGGGTCTTGTGCTGCTGCTGCGCTGGTATGTGGGCCTGCTGCACCAGGATTCAACTGTTGAATCTCGTTGTCGGCCCCTGCGTCAATCTTGCCGTCCCTGGAGCGTTTTCTTCCCCCATCAATGGTCTCAGGTCCTTCATTCAGTTCAGCCTCATCCGCTGTGCGCTTTCTTGAAGACATTTCCGTACCGTTGACTTCTGTCTGAGGATTTCCTGAGCCGTCGGTTTGTCCATAGTCGCCTGCTCCAGAATTTGCCACACAGTCCGTGGGCTTAGTCGTAGACGCCTGGATCGATCCTGCCTCGGTGGCATTTTTCGTCTTTGCATTTGCTCCTTGTTTTCCTTTAGCAGCTTTTTTCTGTCGGCTTCGGTTGACATTCTTTTCGTGCTTCTGCTTCTTCAGCGCGACTGAACTTTCACCATGAATGAGTATTGCAAGCACACTCAGATCACGATTATACTGCTGGATGGGATTGTAGAACACTGCTTGATTACCCTCGTCGTTGTTTCTTGGCTGGCCAGCCTGGGCAGAATCCTTCTTTGGTTTTCCGAGATCCTTTTGGTAGGGAGCAAGAATTATGGCCTGGCCTTCCTTGATCTGGCGATACTGACGGTCATTGATCGTGATTGGTGCAATGTCTGAAGATGCCATTTTGATACCGCAAGAAATTTGTTTGTTCAAGAGCCTTCCAGGGCTGAACAGCCACTTGACACGCACAGATCGAAGACTAGACTGACCAGCAGTTTTGCAAAAGGCGGACTGGAAGAGAGGACGCGTGCAAACTTCAAGCATAACCTACCAGCGCCTTGCTTTCGATGGAAGTGATGTAGAATACGACAGCGAGGTGAAGTTTTGATTGGACAGCTCAAGGCTTCACTGATTTTGCCAAGCCGCTACTACGGATTAATGTTTTTACCAGGCCGTCCTAGCCCACCTTGCTTTTCTCAGCAGCTCATAGGTAGGTACCTAGGTAATGTACTGGAGTTTTCACCTTCGCGGCGCTCGATGACAGGCACTTGTATCCATACATGGTCGATACTTGGTGGACGAAAGACGCAAGGGGGCTTTCGAGCTCTATTCGATGATTAAAAGAGTAAAGATCCATCATTATGCTATCAGTTGAAACTTTGACTACCCTACACCAACCCTGGGCTTTTGCGGAGCTCGCATAGCAATCAGCAAGTACTGCTCTCAATGTCGACCCTCTGACCCTACAACAAATTCACATAAAACCTTCCTCTGCTCCGCTACCAGCTACCTCAACTTGCAGACGTCTGTCGCGAGCCTTCTTAAGATGCTTATCTTTCTTCTTCTTCGACTTGGTGATCTCCTGAGGACGGGTCATGGTCGGGCTAGAGGGCTCTTCATCATCATTGCTGTCGGCGCCTCCAGTCAACTCGCTTGCGCTCAAGTCTCTGTGCTGGACAGTGACGGCCCAATCCTTGCGCTTCGTGCTCTGGGCTAGTTCTTCCGCATAACTGACACCACGATGTTTGCCCTCTTCGCCTTGAATACTGACGATGAGTGCGGTTGCTGTTGGCTCATCTACTTCATCCTGATGCTCCTCATCATATTTCATGGCAGCCTCCATCGCCACCATTATCTTCTCCATCTCGCTGACTATGGTGTCATACTTGAGCCGTGCTGCCTTATCCGAGAATATTTCCTTGCGAAGCCGAGGTGACAGGCCAGTGAAGTTCTTCCGGAGCTTTGCTGGTGGATTGGCAACATCTCGCACCGAGAACCTTAACATCTCCTCACCATCGTCAGGATCATCGATAGGACCGTTGACCCGGCCGTGGGAGATGATTTTGAGGTTGAATTTTGCAGCTTCGTGGTCAACACCGCTGAAATTGCCATTTGCCTTGGGACTAGGAGTCCGTTTGTCCTGTGGGCTTGGACTTCTCTTGTCCTTGGAAGTCTCCTTTGACTTCTTCGGCGGCTCCATATTGCCAGCGGTGTCGCTGGACTTTGTTCGGACTCGCTTCATGATGACGTATATTCGTAATATCCAGGGTAAAGTGCGTCGGCTTTTGGTGATGAGCTGATTACTCGCATACGTAAGCAATCAGCTCACTTATGCCCCAATCTTGCTAGTGAGCAGAGCGTAGCACTGTTGTGTTGTCATCATCTGCGCGATGATGCAACGACGGAAAGAGCTATCTACCACCACGCTTATCGTGATGGGTGGATATCTTGAAAAAGGATCGAGTCGCTGCAATGGAAGTGGGAAGGGAAGGAGGGACGTTTTAGGGTAGAACAGATATGAGGGAGGGAAGTCATGAACTGATGGGAAATTGACTCAGCACCATGGCGTGAGATGGCTGGATCACGAGACCAATTTCGAGCCATTCAACCGTGTTGGACGAGTCGGATGCTTCGCCATCTTCCGAGTTCGGCTTGGTGTCACCTTCCCCCAGATTGTCTCAAATGAGTGTTCCACTTTACCCCAGGTCTCCGAAGGACCCCTGCTTCTCAGCCTTGCTCAATCGACGCCCCAGCCTTCTGAGGACACTCGGTCGCGGAGGCAACTATTGCCTCCTTCGCCCATTTGCCTTCTGCTGCGCAACGAGAACCATTGACCTTCATTGAATCAAGAGCTTGTCGATTGCATTTAGACGAGCACAGACACAAGCCCTTATTTAACGTCCCGCACGACAGGCAAGATGACAATCAAGATCAAGAAATTTGGACCCGAGTATGATAATGTGTTCTTGTTGACTGGACAGATATTGACGTACTAAGACAGTTACTTGGCGCTCCCAGAAGAACGCCTGGGTACCCAAGCCCCGATGGCAAGAAATTTGTCTTTACACAAGCTATCTACTCGTTTGATTCACACAGTAGAAAGTCTGAGGTAGTGGTGTTCGATCTCACGTCTGGCGAGCAAGCTGTAATTAGCAATGATGGAAAGGCTAGTGAGCCCAGGTGGCTGGGTGATGACAACCAGCTTGTCTGGTTGAAAGAAGGTGACAACGGCAATGCAAGCTTTGTCGTAGCTGACGCAGACTCGCCGGGTAAGACTTATACCGCCGGCACTGTTGCAGGCCCTGTGTCGAGTTTGAAACTCACCAATATTGAGGATGGCATGGTCGCTGTAGCTGTTGCAGGGAAAACAAACCCCGATGGCAGTCTGCACAACCCAAAGGACGATGCGAAAGAACGAAGCACTGCGAAATTGTACGATGCGACTTTTGTGCGGCATTGGGATAGCTATGTCACGAAGGAACGGAATTCGATCTTTACTGCTATGCTAAAGAAAGCTCCAGCACGTGTGCAAGGTAGAGAAGGCCGCTACAATCTTGTCGGCTTCAAGAATGCACTGAAGGGCACACGACTGGAATGCCCTATACCGCCCTTTGGCGGCACCGATCATTTCGACATTGGCCGTCGCGGCCTCGCCATCGTGGCCAAAGACCCGGATCTCAACCCAGCCACTCACACAAAATGCAATGCATACTTCATTCCCAAAGAAGATCTGATGGATCTTGCAGAGTCAAGACCAAAGAAGTTCCAGATACCTCACGTCAATGGCGCAGCCTCGAGCCCGGTGTGGGCACCGAATGGCATCCTAGCTTTTCTGCAAATGGACAACGACGGCTACGAAAGCGATCAAAACCGCGGCTATGATGTGATTTTCGGGCACACGGACGGCGACGTCAATATCCGTCAACTCTCACCACCATGCACATCCACGCCCTCTGACCGGCAAGCCGCAACATCCAACATATACTGGTCTCTGTCCCCAAGTAGTCTCACATGGTCACCCGACTCCAAATTCCTTTACGCCCAGGCCGAATACCATGGTGCAGGCTGTCTCTGGGCTATCCCTGTCCTCCCCGAAACACCCATCGAAGTCCGTCAGCTCACGCACAAGAACTACATTACCGAGGTCGTTCCTGTTCCAAAGTCACCATATCTCCTGATCACAAGCAACAGCCTAGTCGACAACAGCCTGTACTCCCTCCTCAACCCTTACAAGGTCGATCCACCTCCCCCAGGTTCCCCGCCAAATAGCGATTCAGCGCTCACAATCCTTCCACGACCGAGCTTCATGCACAACAATTTCGGCCTCTCCCCTTCACAAGTCAGCTCGCTCTGGTGGAAAGGCGACAACGACCACCCAATCCACGCCCTCATGATGCGCCCCTCCAACTTCGACTCAAACAAAAAATATCCCCTCGCCTTCCTCGTCCACGGCGGCCCCCAAGGCGCCTGGAACGACCAATGGTCCACCCGCTGGAACCCCGCCCTCTTCGCCGAACAAGGCTACATCGTCATCGCGCCCAACCCAACCGGCAGCACAGGCTACGGCCAACCCTTCACCGACGCCATCAAAAACAACTGGGGCGGCTCCCCCTACATCGACCTCGAGCGCGGCATCACCCACATCTCCGACAACCTGCCCTACATCGACATGACCCGCGCCGTCGCCCTCGGCGCCAGCTATGGCGGCTACATGATGAACTGGATGCAAGGCCACGCGCTCGGCCGCAGATTCAAAGCCCTCGTCTGCCACGACGGCGTCTTCAGCATGACAGGCCAACTCGCCTCAGAAGAACAGTACTTCCCCACGCACGACTTCGGCGGCCCCATCTGGGACCGCCAGGACATCTACGACAAATGGGACCCCGCGCGCTTCACGGCGAACTGGGAGACGCCGATGCTGGTCATCCACAACGAGCTTGACTACCGGCTGACGATAGCGGAGGGGTTGTCGGCGTTCAATGTGTTGCAGGGCCGTGGGATTGAGAGTCGGTTTTTGACGTTTTCGGACGAGGGACATTGGGTGCTCAAGCAGGAGAACGCGTTGGTGTGGTGTTTGGTTGTGTTGAATTGGTGTAATCGGTTTGTGGGGTTGGGGGAGGTTAGGGATCGATATGGGAGGAATGGAGATGAGTTTTGTAGGCAGGGGAGGAGGAGGGTGCCTAGTGATAAGTGATGAGTTGTGATTTGAAGGGTCGGGACTCGAATTTGAGAGAAGTAGCGAGTAGTTATTTAGTGCTCTATATATGCATAATTTTGAAAAAGTAGGCCGCGACCATGTACACTGGTTCAGCAGCAGTGTCACGTCTATGAAACGCCCCAGTCATGCAACTACTGTACAAGATGGTCAAAGTGCTCCCTTCGTCTTTCCGTCTTTCAATCTTTCAATCTCAAACGCCGTCTGTCCTGGTGTCAGGTAATCCATCGTTCGCTGAGTTCGATAAGACATTTTTCGTAGAATAAATCATCGTACCGTTCGCGAGGACTCTTTACAACCCCCTTTCCTTTCCCCTGCCTCTTCCTCTGTGCGCCGACGTCGAATATCGAATTGAAGCCCTTAGACTTCAGTATTGCACGTAATGCATCGTTGCGTCGATCCAGGCGACTCTTTTCCTTCCTTCTTGGAGCAGTTCTACTGCTGGGAGCAACATTGCATTTAATCCACCATTTTGCATCGACACCGAACTTCAAGACCACAGACACCAATTTTACAATCCAAAACCCCGTTGAGAAGCCCAGGTCAAAAGCCTATTTCTGACCGAGGACCTCGCTTACTACCCTGGCAGCCTGTGACTTATCCACGGGCTTTCCATCGAGTGCGCCGCCCGTTTTGAACAGATCTTTGAGCACAAGACCAGGCTTGAGATCGACCGCGGCGGCAGCACTTTTCATGGCATCGACTGCCTGCTGGACTGCCTGCCTTATCTGGTCTTCAGGAAGAAGCTTGACGTCTGCTGCATACTCGTCCATGACTTTGATCTCCTGCATTTGCTTTTCTTCCAGATCCTGTCTGTTTGCTTGCTTCGCTTCGGCAGCTGCGGCTTCACTGGCTGCTTTCCTTTTCTTGAGTATGGATAACAATTGCAGATCTGTCTTTATCGGAGTGGAACTTTTCGCGGCGTTGTTGTACTCTGTGATCATCGCTCGCAGCACATTGAGTCTAGGGGTGTCTTTCGCCTTCATGGCTGCTTTCAGATCGTTCTTGATCTTAGCCAGCAGAGGAGGCGTTGCGGCATCTGAAGATGAATATCGTACTTGTCTTCGTGGGAGATAGTTGAAGGGCGAGAAACCTCTCTGCCTCAGCTCACATCGTGGGCATACGTATGGTGCTCTTCGCGTTTCTCGGAGAGCTGTTTGCGCCGCTGAGGTCTTGAGGGAAGCCATGGTGGCTGAAAGTGGCGGGCTGAAGCTTGTGCAATAGTAGTCAAGAATGAACGATCAGAAGCAAAACATATGCGCAAGAACTTTGTGAAGAAAAGCAATGCAAATCAATAATGGAAGCTGAAAATATGAGAGTGGTGATGGATCAATAATAGAGGACTGAGAAGGAGCTCGAGTTGATCCTTCTGTAAATGGAAGCTCCCAATATTTAGAGTTTATCCGAATTCCTCCCGACGCGACTGCACGCGTTGCGACAGAAAGTGCAGGTACGGCAGGTGCGACTGCCAAAAGTTTCCATTTTCATGGCATCAATGTTCAAGGAGCCCACCTTATACCTACTCACTGCATATTGACGATTGAAGTATAAAGCCACAGCTCTCCCTTGGCTGGGTGAATCCGTTCCTGAGCATTCGATCTTGATGTCTCACCAATGACACGATAGCTTTCTGATCGCATTCGAGCGTCGCCAGGCTCACACTCACAAGATGGCAGCCGCTTACGCAACTCCTCCTCGACCTGGCCCAGGTGGCTACATGCAGACCCCAGCGCAGTCGCGTCTTACATACCAGACAGCACCATCGTTTGGCCAGACCCCCGGCCCGGCGCAACGATCGCAAGACCTCGTCCCAACCAGCCAAACCCAGGTGTCTGCCGCGACACAGCCTGCTCTGCGGCAACCTGAGAACTTGACAGCTGCTGAACGAGCTGCAAAAGCCATCAATGACGCTCTGGAGCAAGTCAAGCGAGCAAATCCCCTCGACAATGAATATAGCACGAGATATGCGTACAACTATGATATGCACACCAACTCAGTGTGGGCCCCCTTCCAGAAGTCACGCTCGCACAACATTCCAGATCAGATTTTCGAACAGCTCAATCGCTCAGAAGCATCTACCAACATGGGCCTCTTCGCTGAGATACACTACGCTTGGGTCACTGTGGACAATGCTTTGTATATGTGGGATTATACCTTGAACAATCCAGAGCTGCTCGGCTTTGAAGATCAGCCCTATAGCATAGAGATGGTCAAACTAGCTAAGCCCAAGAGGGGTGTATTTCTTGACTCGATCAAGCATATGGTAGTCCTTGCCACTGTCGATCAGGTCATGTTACTGGGTTTGGGGGAAGACGCAAGCTCTCCAGCCTCCGGTCTGACCCTCTTTCAGACTGGCATGTCCGCTTCAGTCCGAGGGTTGGGAATTCAGAACATTACCTCTTCCGAACGAACGGGCCGTGTTTTCTTCGGTTGTAGATCAGACAATGACGTTCGAGAACTCAAATATCAGGCACAAGATTCCTGGTTCTCTGCTCGCTGTTCAGTCATCAACCACACCAAGAGAGTGTACGACTCATTCACCACCACCCTCAACGTCTTTCGGTCTGGTTCCGACGAGCACATTGTAGACATGGATGTTGACGACTCGCGGAACATACTTTACGCTCTATCCACCAAATCGACTATCAGAGCTTTCTTAATGAGTGGAGACAGCCTGGAACACAAAGCAGAGGTCACCATGCAGACTATACAGCGCAGCGTCGATTTTGCTGTGCAAGGCCCGATCTCCCATAAGTCATATCTTGTCTCAATAAGCACCATATCGGCCGAAGAGACAAGAGGTTGGGTGCTGCTGGCAACGACAAACAAAGGCTATCGAATATATTTTACTGGCTCATTTGAGTATGCTCCCCGGCCTGACCAGCTAGGCCCTCTTCGAGGTATTGCTGCCAACCACGTCCGAACCCCACCTCTATTGGCGCCGAGCCCGGGGGAGGAAGCACCTCCTACAGTTGGACATCTGAATAACTACCTGACTACAGTGACAACCGCCAAACGTTTTCCACCAGGGTACTTCCTCGTATCGGTTGCAAGAACACTGAACGCTGACCAAGAGCGGCTGTTCATATCCGTTCCCGATGCACAGGCCGACAGTTCCTACGTCCGACCCCAACACGGCAGCGCTGAGTCAGCAGCCTGGGTAGATCTGCACAGCCAAGTTATGGACATTGGTTTTACGGTACCTTACAAAGGCGCAACATCACAGCCCCAAGGGTTTGGTTACGAGTTGGCTGTGCAATTCGATGAGCCGGTGCCCGAAGTTGCTATCCTGACGAATACCGGTGTTCATGTTCTGCAAAGACGGAGGTTTGTCGATAGCCTAGCTGGTCTCATACGGCAAGGTGGCGGTCATGAAGGTTTCCAGAACGAGATTCAGAGATTAATCATCAAGTACGGCCGGCAGGAAGTCTTGACAAACGCACTAGCCGTAGCGTGCGGCCAAAGTATTGAAACCAGCGCCAGCCGACTACTACGGATTAATGATCCCGAAGTACTTGAGGTAGCTCGCAAAGTCTATATCGAACACGGTGGTCGACCGAGCATAGACCAGAATGCGGCAGCGAGCACGCAGGCGCCAGTTGATGCAGTCCGCCCTTCGTCACGTTTTGAGGCCACAATTCGATATGTCTCGAGACTGATACGCTCGACATGGAAGCAGGTCATCCAAAAAGAGGCCCGTTCCGCTGCCGGCTACCAGATAATATCAGCTGTCGAGGCTGAGAAGCTGCGAGCTGTCCAAGAGAACCTCACATCGCTGCAAAAGTTTTTCAACGTCAACAAGAGCTTCATTCGAGGCCTGAGCGGACCAGATGATCTCAGCAGACAAGCAAACAGAGACGACGAGATTGCGTTACAAGGAGAGCATCGAGCATTTCACTCGCTTGTCAAGTTTGTGTCGGAGATGATCGAAGCATTGTCATTTGTGCTGGTCCTTTTCGAAGAGAGGGTGGTTGAGATAGTGCCTCTGCTACCTGAGAGGTCGAGAAACATATTCATGTCCATGACATTCGAGACTCTGGTAGCAACCAAAGACGGCATGGAAGTGGCGAAAGATTTGGTCAAAGCCATTGTCAATCGCAACATTGCTAAGGGATCGAACGTCGAAACAATAGCAGAAGCGCTGAGGAGAAAGTGTGGGAACTTCTGTAGCTCAGATGATGTGGTTATCTTCAAAGCCCAAGAACAGTTGAAGCGTGCTTCTGAAGCACAAGCGAACGCAGAGTATTCGAGGAATTTGCTCAATGAGTCTCTGAAGCTCTTTGAGCAGGTGTCCCACAGCCTACCTCAGGACTACCTTCAGTCGGCCGTTCAGGAATACATCGACCTTCAATTTTTCGCTGGCGCAATTCAACTCGCCCTCAAAGTCGCCTACGAGCATGACAAAACCAACGATGCTCTCGCATGGATGAACGACAGTCGAGTGGAAAGCGATCCCCGCAAAGAGAAGTTCCAGAAACGAAATACATGCTACGACCTGATACATAACGTTCTCGAGGCCATGGATACCGCTCTCGCCTCGAATCCTCCCTTTGTCGATGGCCGGCCCTCTCTGTCTGCCGTACGCCGCGATGAAGCATACGATGTTATCTCAAGATCCAAAGATGAAGTCTTCCTCACAAACCTGTACAATTGGTACCTCTCGAAAGGCTGGCACGACCGCCTCCTAGCTACCGACAGCACTTTTATCGTGACATTTCTCCAACGCAAGGCAACGGAGGACATAACTCACGCCGACCTCCTCTGGCGGTTCTATGGGCAGAACTCCGAATTTCACGAAGCGGCGAAAGTTCAACTCAACCTCGCCCAGTCTGCATTTCCACTCTCGCTAGATCGACGTCTTGAATATCTAAGTCGTGCCCGTGCAAACGCAAGTGCATTCACGACGACTAACAACACAACCTCACGCAAAACGAAACAGAAACTACTCACAGAGATCAATGGCTTGATCGACGTCGCAAACATCCAATCAGAGATCCTTCAACGTCTTCGCGACGATCCGCGCCTCCAGGATGAAGCGCGCAACCGCGTCCTCGCCGAGTTGGATGGGCCGATAAAATCAATCTCCGACCTCTATAACAGCTATGCCGACAATGCAGGGTACTACGATGTCTGTCTATACATCTACGCGATCGCCGACCACCGCGACGCGAGCCAGATCAAGAATACCTGGTCGCAATTTCTCGACGCAACACACAACCAAGCAGTCCAACAACTGTCCGCGACGGGGAACGAAGCAGACGTCGCATCAGCATACGAACTCGTAGCCGAACAATTCCGTGAAGTCGGCGGTCGACTGAAGGGTTCTGAGGCTGTGTTCCCAATTCCCGTCCTCATCGAAATGCTCGAGAGATACAACATCCAGCAAACACAGGGCCAACAGGACGAGGAATCATCTCACTGGATCCCAGATATCTTCATCGAACTCGAGAGTCCGTACGAACTCCTCTACGACACGCTCGAGACGATCTACCTCTCCTCCGCCACACCTAACGCGCGTCCTGCTGAACGCCGCATCATCCTCAGTGATCTGCTGTACATCGTGGAGCGGTGGTTGCAAGTTAGCTACACGCGTGCTGGACAGAGTCTGTTTGGTGGCGAGCAGGGACAGATGAGGATAGAGGAGTTGTTGGTATACCTTACTGAGCAGCAGAATGCAAGGCAGATTGGGGAGGATTGTTGGCAGAGGGCGAGAGCGTTGAGAGGGCGAGTGGAGGAGATGGTGGCTTAGGAGGTCGCTGTGAGGGCTGTGGAGGGGAAAGAAGGGGGAATGAGGGTGAATGGATTGAGAGAAGGGAATGTGAATCCTGTTGCTGGGACGGGTGCGCCGAGAGATGGTGGTGGTGACGGCGATGTAACTGGGAAGAAGCGGAATGGCGAGACCAGTCAGCGAGATGTTTTGATTAGTCTCTTTGATTGATGCAAGCACCAGTAGATCCATATAACTGAACCAAGCATTGGAGGTCACGATACCACAAAACTCATTTGAGCATGAGCATAATCACCACACCTCTAGACAGTGAACGCAGGGTGCAAGAGTTCCACAATCAGCAGAGACTTATAGGCAAGCATGCAGGTAATGTATCAATCTCGTGTACTCAAGCCTTCCAGCCTCGACTTCGCTGCCGCGCCGATCACGCGCTCCCAGCTGAGCTCCAGCAGGGCTTCTGTTGAGGACTGTACATCCCAATCATATCATCCTGTAGGTAAAGAAGAAGAGGTCGCTTCCAACGATTATGAGATGAGACGGACAGCGAGTCGAACGGGGTTGAAAGAGCGCCCGTTGTGGTCTAAGCGCAGTCAGTCCTAGTGTACGTCCGAAGTACCGTGCTCGCACTATGGCGTACAGTGCACCCCGGTACACCGCGTTCGCACATGAGCATACCTTATATTCCTCTCGCAGATCGGGACTCAGTTCGTCGATCGCCTCCTCAGGCTTGAAGCCGGGCCGGGTGGTTTCAGTTACTGTCGACTTCGGGTCTCGCGTCTCGTCTACCGTGGGACGATTTAGCTTTGGTGTCTTCCGCCGGTATGTAGTCATTAGACTTCAATCTGCGGAATGGGGATCAACTGCTTGGTGATCCCTGTTCTTTGGATCGGCAGTCTAGGAAAGCGAGTTTCGCGCGCCTCGAGCGGGTTCGAAGAAAGTGTGCGAAGCCGGAAGGTCTGTCACTCCTAGCTTTGATGTGGCGCGGGAGCGTACGTGTAACTACAGCGGTAGGCTTAGGCTTAACGTTAAGATAATTAGTATACTTTAGAATACTACTTAACTTTAATCGTTAATATTATAGTATATATACGGATAATTTACCTTAAACTTCGTATATATAGGCTTATAACTAGCTACTATTACTATATTAAATTTAAGGTAGTATCGTCTCCTTAAATTTTATACTTAACGACTATAAAGTAATATAGTATTTAAAGTATACTAATTATTATAACGCTAAGCCTAAAGCTATAAGTTAAGAGTATATTATAGAGTCGTATACTAGCGATACAATAAATATATAAAGAGATAGTAATTCTAGGTATCTAATTAGTATTATATAATCCCTATTAAAGAAGAACTCGTACTTTATTAATATCGAAAAGTACTAGAGTACCTTAATAAGTACTTAGTCTTAACTCTTACGATAAGGCTTAGGCTTAGCGTTATAATAATTAGTATACTTTAGGATACTACTATTACGATTTAAGAGATATAACCGGGCGGCTAGCGGGTTACCCGTGTATTATAGTGCAGCTAATATATATATAGGTAGGTTAAACGAGGAAGCCTAGTATGTAATAATAAGATAAGGGATTACGTAATAAGGGGTGATTAGTAGGATCACTAGGGATTAGTATAATTAGTGCTAAGGGGGACTAATTATACTAATTATAACTAAGTATACTAAGCGAGTGCTCTAGTCGAGACTATAAATATAAGTATATAAATACGACTCTCCTTTATATAATTCTATAGTTCCGTAGTTAACTTAAGTTATACTAGAACCCTACCTATATATAATAAACCTTACCTCGACTTATCTATATACTATCTCGCCTAGCTTACTTAAGTAGAACAAGAGGTTCTACTCGTACCCTTACTAGTTACGTAGAGGACGACGCCTTATAATAACTACCTAACTTTATAGTTATTAAGTATAAAACTTAAGAAGACGATACTACCTTAAATTTAGTACGATAATAGTAGCTAGTTATAAGCTTATATATACGAAGTTTAAGGTAAATTATACGTATATATATTATAATATTAACGATTAAAATCGAGTAGTATTTTAAAGTATACTAATTATCTTAGTGTTAAGCCTAAGGCCGGTTGAGCAGCGAGCTCAGGCGACTACTAGGTTACGATCTTAAGGTTAACTTTGATCCGCTCATATGGTTCTAGGTGGGTGCGGAATGTAGCAACAACAGCGATGCCATAACGCACAGATCCCGGTGGACCGAATAGGACCAGTGATCCATGCAGTAAAGCATTGCGAAATGAGTCGTCGTCGTCTTATCCTTTCCTTTCGACCCAGTTGCCTGTTCAATGGGTGGGAAGATCATCTTTGGACTTGGGTACACAGACCTAGTTGTCATCAGGCTTAAACAAATTGCTGACAGCTTGCCCGATCGATCTGTGCGGTCTGCTGATGGCGGTCGTTTCATCATGAGACGCATGTGCTTCGCAATCATTAGCCATCGTCAACAACTTTTTGACCATGTACTCATTCTGGTCAGAAAGTGCTTTGCGCATGCCATCTTCGACCATTGTGTTCCAAGTCTCGGTTGAAGCACCATTGCGTAGTGCCTTGACCACGTCAGCGTAGCAACGGACGAGAGCTGCACAAAATTTTCGGCAACGATGGGTTCGGTTAGACTATAAGCTCCAGTCCATACAGTCGTTCTTGTGAGCGGACCCTGGTCAATTCCCGCCTCGAGCAGCATCAAAAGTATTCTGCCATGGTCATTGGAAGCTGCTGCTTGAAGTGCGTTTGTTGGGCTCATATGAGCGCCCGCTTCTATTAGCTGTTGGACGACTTCTGTTCGCCCATAACGAGCTGCGTACTCGAGAGCACGAGAGGCCAAAGTGCCTTGGGGTGTGAAATCGTAATCTACTCTGTTCAACAGCAGCTTCACAACACCAGCATTCCCGCGTGACGAGGCTTGACACAGAGCATGTCCACCAAGTACCAAGCCTGTGCAGTCAACGGCACCGGCATCGAGTAGCATCTGGACCACTTGCTCATGACCGAAGTTGGAAGCAGCGGCCAGCGGAGTCTCGGAAGTATTGCTTGTGGAATTGACGTCTGCCTCTGATTTCAACAGGTGGGAAATAATTGAAGGGACACCTAGCAGTGCTGCATAATACAGAGGAGGCGAGAGGCTTTTGTGACCGAAGCAGGACCTCTGAATAGGATGGCAGAAGAGGCCCCAATTGTCTACGTTTCGCGTCAATAGCTTTACAGCCAAATGACCCAATTTCTGACTGCTGAGGCTTTCGCTTGTACGCAAGTGTTCGTGCCAATAGTGCCCCGCATAATTTAGTAGTGGGTATCGCCAAAGTGCTTTCTTCTTCATGTCTCCAATGGCCGATCGATCGGGAGACGACATCGATAAGCCTGGGAATGTTAAGGGCAGGACTTCCGCGGTGTCAAGCAAGTAGTCCATACAACCCTTAGCAATAGCTACACTTGAGGCTCGTGCTTCAAAATCTGCCTCACCAGTGTCCGAAGCAGATCGACGCCGGTGGCTCGTGAGTAGCACTGCAGTGTTGTCAATCAAGTAGTCTCGGACAGTCTCGTGAATGAATTGTACAATAGACGGCTGGCTTTTCGTCAACTCCACTAACCCACGTGAGCATTTCAGCAGGTATCTATTGATAAATTCATTTTCGTTGCCTGAATTGGTGCCCGCGATCGTGATACTATATCTGTCAACAGCACCACTTGTGTGGTGTAGTACAGCGTACAGTTCGTCCGGCTGTAGAGGTCGGTTAGAATAGAGCACCCACCGGAAGAGCATGATACATTCATAGAGACCCTCATCACTGCGTTTGAGGATGTCGCTGAATAGCTGGTGGAGGTCTTTTGGTATGGTCTTCAACTTGCCCAACATTTGTTTGAGACCTTGTCCTCGATCGTATACGCGGTTGAGCAATGGTACGACAAGCACGACCCAGAGAAATACGCCTGCGGCCTTTTGCAGAACTTCCTGGCGCAGCTCATTCATTTCTACGTTCTTTTGGCCACGTAATCTTCTTAGAACGTAGAGCTCAATGTCTTCGGTGTGGGCTTGTTGGTCTTCGACAATAATCGAGACACCTTTCTCGATACTTATGTGAGGATAGTGGCGGCTTGACAGACATATTCGCAGTGGGACACGCGATGAGGCTGCAAGACGTGCAACGTCTTCAAAGTATCCAATCATTTGCCGAACATCGTCCTCATCACCCTCATCTAAAGCGTCGATGAAGATGTTGACAGGCGCGTCTAGCCAGCGAGCCTGCACTGCTTGGACGAGAAAGTTCTGCAATTCGTGTTCCGACCATGGTTCGACTTCTCCATTCATTTCTTTGGGGGAAAAGCTGACTAGGAACTGTGGGCGTAGCTTGCGCTGAGCACAGAGCAGCTGAAATACCAATGAACGGTACAGGCCCAGACTAGACTTTTCGAGCTGCCCAGTTGAGCGCGCATTGAAAAAGTAGTTGATATGGGACTCAAATAGTAATTTTCGCTCTGCCCATGATAAGGCAGCCTTCATGATAGTGGACTTGCCAGAACCTGGCTTGCCTTTGACCCACAGAAAGCCGTTGTGGTGACGAACTCTATCTCTGTCAAGCCATTCTGTAAATTTGTCATGAGAAAAGAGCCAGGTACAAGTATCTGGCAAAGCGGCAGTGACATTTCGCACCCGCGCGCCCATTCGCGCAAACACTAGAGATTCGAGTAGTACCTTGTAGCGATCCTGATGTGGGCCACTTGCGAAAAAGTTGTTAACGGTCACAACATCTCCTTGTTGTACTTGGGCTAAACCACCGATTGTTACAGGACCATATTGGCCGCCGTGAGTGTTTGCACTCTGAACATTGGGCTGCACACCATCGACTTGTTTAGGGGCAAGTTTCGAGCTTGAACTTTTGGATTGATGGGCTAGGTCCGTGGGTCTGCGAGGTTATCAGGCTGATATCGTCGTCACTTGAATGTGCTGCTCCGAAGTCCGTGGGCTGGCGCGGTCGAGCTGCCACCGCCTTGCTCTTGTCACCACGGCTCTGCAGCCACTTCCGTGCCCTTGCTGTTATGTTTTGCATGTGAGTATTAGGAATGTGGGCGTTAGGCGATCATCGGATGTGCCCAATCTCTGCACAACGCAGCAGTTGTGGCAGAGATGTGCGACGCAATTCCAGTGGTGGAAAAGGAGCTCGAGACAGGCACCATCATCAACCGAGCAAGGTAAGAATCATAGTCTGGGCGGTAATGGTGGTTCTGGTACTTAGCAGGTATCGTGTTAGGTAGGGGAATTGGTTCTCGGGGAGCTCCTCAGGGCTATTGTTGCAACTGGTAACACAGTGCTATGGCCGCTAAACGGACATTCAGGCTCGTAATATGGTGAATTGAGCTTTCATTGTGAGCTGCAAGACCGAGTCAAGCATCGCGATGGAGGCTGCCCCCATGGAAGCTGCGCCAGCACATGCGCTTTCCTGTTCACAAGTCGCACGAAGTCGTCTGGCGCTTGAAGCGCGACTCAGTCGCACGAGACTGTACTAAGCTGTGATGGGATTAAGGGCTCAACCGGTGTCACTGGCGCGCTTGGCAATAATGTGTCAGCCACCTTGCAGGCGCACGAGTCCTTGAGAACATACAAGTGGCTATACATACTTTTTCCATCGTCAATGTGTACAAGTGTGAGCGAAGCACACATGTTGTTCGCCTCTGTTTCCCCTAGTGCTCGTATAATACCAACACCGTGAAGAGCAGTGAGATCGTGCGGTCTCTCCAAGAGTTGATATACGAAACTTATATAGAGTCCGACAAGCACATGCAGAGGCCATGATTGAAGTTAGGTGCAAGCATTTGCCATTTCAATAAGATTGATAGTAGACACCAAAGGTGCCCATCGTTATCGTCCCGACCCCTGGAACATCTACAACGAGCCCGATCTCAAGTCACCGAAGTGAGGTTTTGGATCCACTTCTGTCCTACTCACTTCACCCATGAGCGGATGTTGACTTGCTCTTCGGGTCCCTCAACAGACCACCCTTGACGCTGCGTCCTCGAATCCTCCCTATAACGTGTCTCGATTATCCAAGTAAGCACGCAATAAGCAACAAACAAGATCACGCTTAACGACCTCGCCGCCTGATCCATCGCACATAGACTGCTCAATTTTGCGTGGCTTCCAACTCCACTATCGCTATCGACTGCTGAACTTCGAACTTGACAAACCCAAGCACCAGCGCTAAAGCTCTTGCCATCTAATGACACGTAGCGCCTGGAACTATTGCCCTGCGTCGGTGCTGAAGGCGCAGGCGTAAACGTCCCAGAAGTGTAATAACTTGCAAACGAACCAACGAAGCCTACAATGCTGCGAGCGATGCTGAAGAATCCGACGAAGAGAAGGGCATACCAGAGCCACTTCGTCACAGGCTTTCCGCGTGCGCGGCAACGGTATTTGATGTAGATGAAGCCGAGAGTGAGGAGGACGGAGTCGACGACGCCGCCCACACCGTCAACTATCAGACATATGAGTTCAGCGGGAGCGTAGGACGATGGGAATAATGGGATTGTATAGGTGTTGGAGGTTGAGTGTGGTGCTGCGGAGACGCCAATCGTCGTGGAAAGTGATTTGACAGTATCGCTGCCGGTCCAGATCATGAGTTCTATCGTCAAAACCAGAATTATGAGCGAGATTGCGAAGATGCTTGCGAGGAGGGCATACAGGAATGTGCTCTTTAGATGGGAAGGCATGGTCCGAGACTGGTGAGTATGGTCGATCTAGCTTGTCGTCGGATTATGGCTGTTTCCGATCGCATTGAGATTGGCATAACTCTTGTAAGTATATCTGGACAACTCCAAGCGCAAAAAAAGTACTCATACACGGCCATAGTTACGGCTGTCGTTTCGACAAGATGAGTACGAAGTTGCTAGTTTGCTTGGCATGCCGTCACCATTTATGCTTGCATTTGTGCCTAAATGCCGATATCTATAAGCTAGCCTAGTAAAGATACTATAATACTGCCGCCTCAAACAGTAGTTTTAGAAACTGTTGAACATCCCGCGAGTGTACCTGTTTACTCCCTTAGGCGGGCTGTTGACAGTAGGTACTAGACTTCGAATTCCGCGGAAAGACGGAGTAGAGCTCGTGTTGAGCTCGCCCTTTCTCACAACGCACGAGTTCCGTTTCTCACCCGATACAGCGGTAGATGATCTAGAACGCTATATCTAGCCTATCTGTACGAGTCAGCACTAATCTACTATGTCCCTTCAGCCAACAACCCTAGGTTTGAACGAGACGCAGTATGGATTTTCGACGTGTTTAGCGCAGAGGCTGCTAATGGTTCCACTGTGGTATCGGCAATGGCTTATCCAGCGGGGCTTTCTGCTCTACAAGACTGTTGAGGGCTGTTACAATAACACCCCATCTTTTCTTTCCAGCACTTTCTCGAAGGAGCAACTCATGGAAAAAAGTGCCTAAATACCTTTCATTCTTGCTCACTACAAGGAGAGCAAGCGAACAGATACACGACATTGTGGCTGTAATTTCCCCAACTCTAGCAAAGTCCACACTCTGCTTCAAGAATTCCTTTTGAACCGCAGCAACGGTGTCTTCGGCCAGTAGCTCTCGATTATTGTCTAAAAACCAAACACGCTGCGCAAAGTCCGGTAAAGGTATTTTAGTGAAAAGCTGGCAGACTTCGCTCTGCAAGTTGGTGAAGGGAAATTCATCGAGATCATCATCAGATTCATCGTCGTCATCGTCGTCGTCGTTGTCATCTTCTTCGCTGTCGTTGTCGTTGTCGTCTTTAGCCTTGGCGTGGGAATCATTGTGGTCTATAACCTGCTCTTCAGCCTTCATGCGTCTGTGGTGGCTTCTAATGTTGGCTTGTGAGGGCGGTAGAGCTCTAGTTTGTCCAGGCAATCGTGTGATTGCCGGAGGCGGAGCATATAACGGATTTGCTTTTGCAACATACGCCCTGCTCACAGCGATCGTCGGTGCGCGTAGATCTAGTTCATGGCTGGGTCGTGGTAACCGCAGCTCATGGGTTATGGGTTGATAATGGCTAGATGATCGGTCAGACGGTCGAGCAACGCTGGGTATAACCCGTTGACTTTCTGGTATTTGTGGCGGCCTTGATTGCCCGTGGCTATGAATGGCGGAGTGCAGGTCTGTGGTCAGTTGTGAGGTGCTTTCGGGGGAAAACGCACTGATCGCACCTCGTCTATCGTCCCTGTGTATTGATCTCTCTGGCGTAGTAGAAGACCATGATATCCCACTTCTAAGATCAGTGTACAATGAAGGAGGCTTCGCAATTCCAGACAGCTGTACATTAGTCAACTTGGTCTCACATGACTCCCAGAGCTCGCAGTAACGACTTTCCGACACAGAGCTTGACAAATCACCAGAAATCTGTTGCAATAACTGACCAACTTCAGTATGCAATTTCCATGCATTAATACGGGCGGGGAGCTTCCGTTTTTCTTGCACCAGAGTCACAATGCTGTCCATGAACATAGATTTCGTGACAAGGGCGCAAATGAGTGTCTCTTGTTTCTCGTCCGACTCACTAGGCACTGTGGAGCTTTCAACCGAACCATCACTATTCAGACGCGGGATGAGTGCTTCATAAAGCTCGATGAGTGTCTTAACGGAGGTCTCAGGGCACCCTTTTCCCGATCGTGAACATAGAATCGTGAAGATACGGGTGGCCTCCCACCACTGTCGATGTTGAATCAATTTGCGAAAGTGGCGCTCGGCGAATTGTAAATATACTTGGGCAGCGCTGCTTGGACCCTTAGACGCAACCAGTACCTGAATCTCGATGTTCTGAACCTTTTCACCAATGTCAGTGTCTCCCGGTGCTTTTCAAGGGTTACTCACCTTTACAGGGTTGTTATAGTTAATGCTGCTTGGATCTGGAAAAGGGTTTATAGGTCTGAGGCCGAACTCGCGCAACGAGAGCTTTTGGCCGACCTCCTTAGTTGCTAGGAAACGAAGTCTCCGAACAGTTTCCTTTTCATCGTCATCATCGAACAAGATATTGCGGCGATCTAGTTCTCTCACTAGTTCGTCCAGAGATTTCCATAGTCCACAGCCTAGTAAAAATTCAGCAACTTCAGCCACGACCGGGAAAAATTGTAGATGGCGCCAGAGAACATCGGAAACAAGTCGTTGAGCATCCGCGATGATACCGAGTCTAGCAACGAGCACAAAGTCCTCTAGCTCGGCTGCAATGTCTTCTTCGAGCTCGAGACTCGTTTCGTGGACGAGATCGCTGACGTTTGTAGTAGCCAAGAGATCCATAGCTAGACGCTGTCCAGTATCGACGCTTGTGCTGACACGTAAAGGATGCTAAATCGGGGAAGGAGCCTGTCAATCAGGGGATTAGGTGTCGAGCGTGACAAGGGCATGGAATTGAGCTGCTAGGAGTAGTATTTCGTCCTTAGGGCGAAAGTGACCGATGTATCTCCAGTAGACTGTGACATGGTCATCGTCCCTTTCGAAAGCAATGGTGCAGCTGGAAGACGGTCCGACGCCAGCAAAGATACGCATATGCCAGGCGATGCGAGCTTGGATGACTCTTTGCGTAAGGCTGATGAGGGATGTTCGTGAGCTGGCAGGCGTGCGGGGTTATGGTGTGCATGGAACAATCATGTTGCAGCGGCGAAGAAACACCGATGTGCATCTATATACTTCTTCCATAGCGGCCGAAAGTACTGCTAGTCACGGCTGCGTTCCAAAAGGAATAAATGCCGCTAGGAAGGTATCGCTCAAGATATGGCGAGTTGCGGACGATCGACACCAATGACATGGACTTGGCGACAGCTTGTTTTGGAAATGCCAGGGTGAGCTGCTGGACATGCGAGGAGGATCGACAATGGGGAATCTTTGGCCGCTACCACCAGCGTGCAGCAGTGATGCACTTCCAGATGCAAGCACTGCCCGGGTCCAATGATTGTAAGATCAGCGATTTCGAGCTCGACCTTAGTTTCTCTCCCGTCACTGAAGGCAGAGGCATACCAGCGCCAACGCAGCATCAGACCAGCTCCTCTGGACAGCACGGGGACCACGCTGAAATCTGTTTGATCGGAGCTCCGGCCCCGAGAAGCCTGTCACACAATGCCAGCCTGGGCACACAACAGACCTGCTGCTGGAAATTCTGGAGCAGTCGCGTATCAGATAATGTGACAGGGCGGGCGTTTGCTGCGCGATGGATGTGGGAAGCAAAAGATGGTCGGGAGCTAGAAGGCCGCATCCTCCACGGCGGTGTCGCTGTTCGGCATCCAGGGAGTCCATTCCTAGTAACATGTCACGTCAGAGGTCGAGTGGCAAAGTCGAATGGCATAAAAATAAAGTTCAGAGATGACCACCACGAGCCACATTCATGGGAGTTACGACCAGATGTTTGCGATCAAGATCTTCATGACCACATCGACAACCTTGACGCCAACATTCAGCGACTCAACAAACCTAGGACGACATGTAAGTGCTGCAAATTTGCCGTGTGCGGTCCCTTCGCACTGACGTTGGGTCTAGCTTCGGGTACTCAAGCTGATCAGGACCAGCATCAGGGTCAGCATCAGGACCAGCACCAATGTCCAACACCCTCTAATATTTATGGCTTTACTTTTATTGGAGGCGGCGCTAGGGTGCACATGGGCAACACCGGCGTTGATGTGGCTCGAGGTCTACTCCAGCCCGAACCTGTATAATTTCGAGCCCACATCATCCTCGTCGATTCATGTTCTTCATATTAGTTCTGTCCAGTGAATAAACTTTAGTCTTAATGCCGTTGCATATATGGAGGAATAGTCATACAAGTTCCAAATACCTGTTTCTACTGCTGCAAGGGTGGATCGACCAATCTGACGTTGAGGGTCGTGCTGAAAAAGCAGTCAATTTGCATTGCAATGTACATGCTCTCAGCTGTAGGTATTCGTCTCGTTTATTAGTGTCGATGCACGAATGTTGAAGGCTGAAGATACATGAATGAGGTCGAGGCCAAAAAAGCTGCGCTGAGCGGTTTTACTACTACTCAAAGCCGAAGCACCGGACGGAAGTCTTGGCACTGGAAGGACGCGGCCTGTACCTGCTCCAACCACCACCTGGGCATCGCAATCTATTTTCCTTGGACAATCCGGGGGGCTCAGTGCCGCCTTAATTCGTCACTGCCACGAAGAACTGTATGTAGCAGCGAAGTCCTCCGTGTCTTAGGCTGCCAGGAGTCAAATAGACTCACGAACATCGATCGTTCCCTGAGCCGATGCTCAAACGCTTCGGTCCCAGACTTCCACCGCGCACACGATCGAATAGCCACACCCACTTAGTGCTTGACAATGGCCGCTCTAAGATCGTCTTTCATGGATCTGCTGGTCCGCAAGCCCCCTCTAAGATCACTCCACCATCGCCCTACCTCGTAGAAAACCATCTCCCACCAGCTCCGGCTCCCCCTTCCGACGCAAACAGCCCCAACAGCTCCCTCTGCCCACCCTTCCACATCCACCTCAAAGAAGACGAAACCTTCCACGTAATATCAGGCACAGCCAAATTCCTGCTCCTCGACCAACGCCGCTCACCACCCACCAATGCCACAACAACAACCCAAGCCGGGCTAACCACCCGCCTCGCTCACCCCGGCACAACCCTTACCATCCCACGGGGTCAAATCCACACCTTCCGCAACGCAAGCACAACTCAACCCCTACACATCGAATTCGGCTTCTCATCACCATCCTCCACGTCCAGCATCCCCAAGTCCTCAACACCACCATCACCACCAACTTCCACCGCACAGCCAACAGCCCTAACAACCAAAATGCACCGCTTCTTCCTCAACACCCAACTCTACCGCTCAGACTGCACAACCCACTCCACCCCCCGCTCCCTCCCCCAAGTCCTACTCTTCAACCACGCCGCCGACGTCGCGCTCGTGCCAGCCTGGCTGTTAGCCCTCCACCGACGCGCACGACCACCAATTCTACGCGCGCTGATCGAGCGGGTAATTGCGCCCGTGCTAGGCCGTCTAATGAACGTTCTCGGCGGTGTCGTGCTGGGCCAGTACATTTTTGGCCTTAGCGCGAGTTATCCAGAGTATTATCCCTATTCCAGCTCCCATACCCCCACCCATAATCAACTCAGCGTCAGCGCTACGGACCGGCTTCCAAACGACAAACACAAGGACAAGAACAAGCCCAGCACAGTCAAAACTCCCACCCCAAGACCTAAAACGTAAGCAAGCCAGCAAGACGACCACGACAGCCCCAGACATCTCTTCCCAACCATAGCGGCCGCGACACCCAATCCCATCTCCGCTCACCAGGCAAGACACAACAACAACCCCGGAAACGAAGACGAACCGACCCGAACCCACGACCATTCTTGTACAGGTTAGCTACTTTAATACCACAATTCCAGTTCCCATGTACACGATACCACGATGGGTTCAATCAACTAGCATGTGGGCCGCACTAATGCTGAACTCGAGGAATTCATGTGAGCATGGTTCCGTTCGAGTGAGTGGGTGTGATGGCTTGAACAGAGTTGCAACGCCCTCGTGGTAAATCAGGCTGCAAGACGAGAGGTACGTTGGTTGGCTCAAGCCATCGAAGGCTGTCGCTGGCTACTCCCAGCGATCTTAGGCGCGCTGCAGCGCCCATCAGCGCTCGATGCGTATGGGAAGTATGTGCCAGCACCAAAACGAGGTCAGCTGCTTACATCGATCAATATCAGTGCGCTGATCAATTCGCAAGTTGCGTCGCCAGGATATTCGTGCTCAGCAGTAATGGTGCTTAAGGACAGTGTCACTGAAGAGGAATATATAAGAGGATGTTCAGACATTGGAATTTGCTATCAACCCTCTGCTTTTGACATCGCTAGCCAAAAGGGCCTTGTCTAGACTGCCCGCATGCATCGCTCACCAATGAAACGAATCCCAGCTCCCTCGCAAATTGTGGTCTTAGCCACTCCACGCCGACGCGCAGCTCGGAGCTTACAGCAGTAATACATGTTTCTCATCGAATATTCCATCCCTATACCCTCAACATCTTTGCGGCGTGGTTGACGATAGTATCAGCCTGTGGGAACGAGAGGTTCTCCAGCTTCTCTGCATAAGGCGTCGGCACTTCAGCGCCAGTGACTCTGGTAGGCGGCGCCTCCAGGTAATCAAAGCCATATTCGCATGTAAGTGCCATGACTTCAGCGCCGACACCGAAGGCCGGGAAGTCGGAGCTGACACACATCATTCTTCCAGTCTTCTTCACAGACTTGATAATAGCCTCGACATCCATGGGCTTGACGGATCGAAGGTTGAGAACTTCGGCTTCAACACCATACTTCGATTTGAGTTGTTCTGCGGCATCGAGGGAAAGGCCGACGTTTCGGGAGAGGGTGACGATGGTGAGGTCGGATCCTGGCCTCTCGATCTTGGCTTTGCCGAAGGGGATGACGAAATCGGATTTTTGGGCTGCTTCGGACATGGGGAATACTTGACCGTACAGCAATCTATATTCCGTTAGCATGCGTCTAGGCAGCTGCTGGGATGTGCTCACTCGTTCTCCAGCACGATGACTGGGTTGGGATCTCTGATAGCAGCCTTCAAAAGGCCTTTTGCGTCCTCGGCGCTCCAGGGAGCGACAACTTTCAGACCTGGGATGCTGCCGTACCAGGCAGAGTAATCTTGAGAGTGCTGAGCAGCGACACCGGCGGCGAAACCGTTGGGACCTCGGAAGACGATTGGGCAGGGCTGAATGCCGCCGGACATGTAGTGCGTCTTTCCTGCCGAGTTGATGATCTGATCAATGGCCTGCATGGCAAAGTTGAATGTCATGAACCTGCATAGCATTTAGTCCTCTGCTTTACCCAAGTTCTTCTGTCTTACTCGCAAACGGGGTTCAGACCAGCCAGGGCAGCACCGATTGCTAGACCAGCGAAACCCTGCTCTGTGATGGGTGTGTCAATGACTCGTTTTGGGCCAAATCTGTCCAATAGGCCTTTTGTGACTTTGTATGCACCTGTTTCCTGTCAGTCTCTTCCGCCTTGGACCATAACTGCTGGGCCGTACCGTTGTATTGGGCAACTTCCTCGCCAAGAAGGAAGACCTTGGGGTTGCTTTCAATCTCTTCAGCCAGGGCCTCGTTCAGCGCATCTCTGACTGTGTATGTGTTTCCTGCATCTGCGTATCCTCTTATCGACGTCAAGGCGGGCCGTGCTATTCTCTGTACTTGGGGCTTATATGCGATTGGTCGCTGCGACGCAAGCCGGCAGGCTGGTCTGAACAACCTTGAGGCAACCATGTTGAGGATGTGGTCGAGAACGAACAACAAGCGGGACCAATGTACAGGAGTTGCTGGGTTGAGGAGTGAAGACTTGCTAAAAAGGACGAAGAATGAATAAGTCAGCAGCGACAGCCTGGACACTGCCGAACAAGAACAAGAAGCAACAACAGCGTGCAACACCCTGCGTATTTTGAGCTTCGTGAGATTCAGTTGAGCATCGGGACGGATGGGCTCGATGGGGTAGCACCTACACTTTCCTGAGCTTTGGGACGACCGTTGAGCTTTTCTGATTGGTCAACGTACTCCGACCGGTTTCCATTTTTGACAGGAAGCTGCGGTCGCCGAACCTGCCCAATCCGGCGGCAGATCAACGCGACTGCCTCACGTGCTGTGAACCACATGGTCCTCACTTCGACCGCAGGCACGACCGCTATGGCGGCAGCTGCGACCTTCAGAAAGTGTATGAAGGTACGAAGGAGGTATCGGAGGTAGCAATGAAGTTGACTGTTGCGGCTGCTGTCACGACATGCATCGCGCTGTCTCAAGCTATTCAACCTGGTGCTGCACCAGCAGAGCCAGCTACATTACGAGACCTCGAGTTGGGTGACCTCAACTTCCTGCACACAACAGATACCCATGGCTGGCACGCAGGGCATTTGCTTGAGCCATCCTTCAGCGCAGATTGGGGTGACTATATCTCCTTCAGCGAGCATCTGCGCGGGAAACTGGAAGCAGCGGGCAAGGATCTATTAGTGATTGATACTGGTGACAGAGTAGAAGGGAATGGTCTATATGATGCTTCAGACCCGAGAGGCAAATACACTTTTGGCATCTTCACTCAACAGCACATAGACATCCTCTGCTCTGGCAATCATGAACTGTACAAGAATTCATCTGCTGAAGATGACTATACCAAGCTCGTCCCTGCCTACAAGGACAACTACCTTGCTTCCAATCTTGAAATCATCGACCCTAAGACCGGGAAATTTGAGCCACTTGCGCCCAGGTACCGTACCTTCACCACCAGAAATGGGGTCAAGATCATGGCATTTGGCTTCATCTTCGACTTCACTCGCAACGGCAAGAACACAGTCGTCATTCCGATCGAGCAAGCAGTCAAATTCCCATGGTTTCAGACAGCCATTACGACAGCGGACATCGATCTCTTCGTGGTCGCAGGTCATGTTGCTCTCCGTTCTCAAGAGTTCGAGGTCATCCACCGAGCCATTCGCGCCATCAAGCCAGACACACCCATCCAATTCTTTGGTGGCCACTACCACGTCCGTGAGTACCGTATCTTCGACGACAAAGCTCATGCCCTAGCCTCTGGTCGCTTCATGGAAACCATCGGCTTCCAAAGCATCAGCAACCTCAAATCTGACAACATCACGTTTCACCGACGATACATAGACAACAATCTGCACAGTCTCATGCACCACAGCAACACCACACCGTCTACCTTCCCTACCCCCCGTGGCCTCAACACATCAGCCATGATCACCCAGGGCCGCACAGCTCTAAACCTCGACCAAACCTTCGGCTGCACACCCCAACCATACTGGATGTCGCGCACACCCTTCCCATCCAACGACTCCATCTTCTCCCTCCTCACAGACCACATCTTCCCATCCATCGTGAACCCTAACCGCCTCAATAAAACCCGCCTAATGATAACAAACACCGGTGCCATCCGCTTCGATATCTTTGCCGGCCCATTCACACGAGACAGCACATACATCGTGAGCCCCTTCACCAGCAACCTCTCCTACATCCCAGACGTGCCATCCAAGCTCGCCAAGCAAATCCTCCCAATCCTCAACGGCCAAGATCCCCAGACAACAGACGCACTAGCCCTAGCAGCCCTCAAGCAGCAATGGAAATTCCACCTCACGGACCTCGCACCACCAGAACAACAAGCACGGAACGCCGCGCGGTCATCCATCGACTCAATAAACCCCGCAGAACAGCGCTACCGCAAAGCCCACCCCTCAACCAACCTCCCCCAGCAGAACGTCCTCGAACCAAGACCAAGCAGTGACAGCGCCAAGATCGAAGAACAACACCACCCATCCGACCACCCCCCGTCAACACCATCTGCACACCACCCCCTAACGCCCGGCTACACAACGCACGACGACCTCGGCCCCCACGGCGACGACACCCTCCACGCCCCAATCCAGTTCTACGACGTGCCGAACTGCGTCCAGACACTGATCTCTAGTCCAAAATCCCCATCCACATCCTCAATCTCAACATCACCGAACGACACAAACAACGAAAACGTCGACCTAGTCTTCAACCACTTCCTCGCCCCCTACATCCTCACCATCCTCAACACCCTCCCCTCCGCCAGCCCTTCATCCCATGGCAATGACGTTGAGAACCTGGCTTGCGAACGCAACGGCCCCCTTGCACTCGAGGTCAGGGGCAAGGCGAAGAAGTACATGGAGGAGGACGTGAGCAACTATGTGCCCGGCGAGACGTTTACGAGCTTACTCGCGAGGTGGGTGGGTGAGGATTGGGCGGAGAACTGTAAAGACGAAAAGGACACGAAGCTTGAACTGTAGTATACTATTCAATGCCATACTCCTGGGTTTGCTTTATTCTATACTCCTTCCAACCGTAGCTCCGAAGAGTTCTCGGGTGTATGGGTCTACGTCCATGGGGTGCTTCGCAATATTTCTTGTGCACTTCTATTACGCTCTAGAATGTCCCTGCAGCATATTTTTTCTCTTCTCACTTCGAGTATCGTCCATACTCAAACTCCTTTTCGATATCAGGCGTAGTCAATGGACTCTTTTCAAACTTCTGCTTGAGAGCCTCCAAGAACGATTTCCTGCCCGGTCTGTTCTCTTGATCGAGGTTGATTCGTCCTGGCCTCGTCCTACCCTTACACGACGTTTCGTCACCTTCATCAGCGTCCTCCTCCTTCTCTTTGCCCTTCATGCTCGATGGGTCCGTTACCTCGGTACTGCCACGGCCATGACTCTTGCTCCTGGTCATGGTCGGTGAACGCAGATTAGTCATCGACAGCTTGCTCATGACATGTCTGAGCTTACTGCCCATAGTGAAACTTCGTCGGTTACGAGCTGTTGCAGGCTCGTTGGTCGTGACAGGCGAGATATCAGCTGGTGTGTTGTATGGGACCAGTAGGTCTTTAGGCGTTTCAGCTGTTGGGCTTCCAGGGGCTTCAGGAATCATCGGCTCAGCTGTTGGTTGTGGCAGCCTCAGATCGTGGCTTGAGTCGGCCGCGGTATCGACTTCTGAGATCCTGCTGAGCTCGGGCAGTGCTGTGAGACCTCTTCTGTCGCCTGGCTGACCATGTCCCAGCTGCTGTCGAAGGTGTGCATGCTGAATCCACTTCCTCTTGAGATCGGTTGGTGCTTCATGGGCACTGAGATCGAGGATGGACATGTGTACGCCCAGCCTGACGCCACGTTTGGAGAAGGTTCGTGCGAGGCTCGACGGAGGTGTGCTTTTACTGGCTGCTTCTCGTTTCTCTGCTGCTGTTGGTGGAAGGACATCGGGGATGGGTGGTATCTCCACGCCCGTTGATTCTGATAGCTGTCTATGGTGATCTCCTGCTCTTGATGGCCTTCGTTCCAACGCTTGGCCCTGCACAGTTGCCGCTGACTGGCCAGTATTTGTTAGGTTGTGCAGGTCGAGGATGGCGTCTCGATTTCGAGCAAGGACGGACTCAAGGATCATACGGTCTTCGTGCATGGTATGAGGGCTCGATTCGGCGAGGCGATCAGACCTGGGACGTATCAGTACGACGTGGCTCACAGCCCTGTCATTCAACTCACTTGTGGGTGCCGTAGTCTTTGCCGTGCCACAGTACAGTTCTCATCACCACCAGCGTACCTTTTAGAGCCTCAAGATGCTTGAGTAACCGTCCCACTCGACCTTTCTTGAAGAACCATGCTACAGCTGAGACGTTTGAGTCGGCTGTCTGCAGACCTGCACAGCATTCCGAGATCTCCTCAAAGCTTGACGCGAGCTCGGTGGTAATCTCCTTCAAGTCCTCGTTGAACGCCTCAGTGTACTGCGATGGGTCAGCACTGATAGCTTCGTCGAGATGCCACAGCGTTGTTGACAGCCTGGCCAGCTCGTCTGCGATTTCTGAGATCTCCTTTGCCGTGGCCTCATGCAGACATTTTTCTTGCACAGTATAAAGCTCGCTGGATAATGATGCTGCCAGGCCAGCGAGACGCACAGTATCGGTGGCATGATCTAAGGGCATCTCGGATAACGAGCTGGCTTTAATGGGTCGTTATTGGAATAACTGTAAGGACACTGTCGGAAGTGCGATGTGACAGGATGGAGGTGGCAGAGCTTCACACTCAACCAGGCAAATCGTACCTTCCGTTTCATTCTTCGTGACATGTCATAGTTCCCTGCTGCTTGCCGTCTCCCACTTTGCCCCAGCAGTAGCGCTGTCTCTCTCACGATACCTTAATCGTGCCTTCCTCACTCACTCGAAGAACATCTTAAAAGCATTAATGGTATCCACGAACTCTAGATTTCGAATATCCTATCGTTGACTCTTCTTCAACGGCCACTGTTCTGTTCTAAACGGCCTGGAGACCCGAACACTTGTATAGAACATTTCTGAGATAGCCGACAATACCGCAACCAGCTTTTGACCTGACCATATTCACTCCTCGTACGTTGAAGCTCCTGGCGGAGCTCGTCTCTCTCGCCTTCAGCATGATTTCTCTCTCCTCTGAGTCTGTCCACGTCGTCCTCAGCCTCGTCTCGCTGTCGCCTGAGTCTGCCTGCTTCCCTTAGGGCCTGCTTTTCAGCATTGTTAGGCTTGCCTGCTTCGGTTTGGGCTTTCCTTCTTTCCGCTTCCAGTTTAGAGACCTTGGTCGTGAGCTCACCCTTTTGTTGCTTTGCAGTCTTGAAATCCTGCTGCACTTCCCCAAGCCGTGTGTCTAGAGCTTTGACTCGCACCTCTAGCTGGTCTGAAAATCCTTTCTCAGCCTGCAACTGGTTTTGGAGATCTTCGAACTGGACAGTGAGGTCGATGATGACACCTTGGTCTTTGCTCCACCTCGTCATTTTGGATGTTTGAAGCTCCTTCTAGAGAGCGCGGTTACAATCCTGGAATCATTGGGCAGCATTAGCCAGACTAACCTTAAGGCTCTCTATCCGTGCTTTGAGGCTCTCGGTGTTTTCCTCCGTAGCAGCCCGCTTTTGTGTGTCTGCAAGCTTTGACTTGGTGTCGGCGAGCTCAGCCTTGAGTTTCAAATTCTCCTCTTGCAATAAATTTGTGGCAGCCGCAGCAATGTCACGGTTCTGGTCAAGTTCTGCGATGCACTTCCTGGCCTCCTCCAGCTGTTTCCGGAGGTCTCCAGCGAGTTTAGTCGCCTCTTCCAACTTATGACGGGCTTCGATATCCGATTCTCGTGCTTTGCAGAGTTCCAGCCCGGGCTCAGCAGCTACTTCATGAGGTTGGGTATCGTCATTCTGCGCCGGGATCCTGCCATTGTTAGCAATTGAATACTCGCCTCGGACCTTGAGATTGCAACGTACCCATTTGCTTCCAAAGCTAGCCTCCACATCCAGCCGTACTTTTGCTCTAGTACTGTGACCAGTTGTAGGTTTTGCTTGACCATCTGATGATTGGCTGCAGCACATGCAATAACTCTCCCGTTAATCTCATCGTGGTTTGTCGTAAGCTCGGTTACCAACTCAACAATCCTCGCCACGACGCGGTGTTTGTCGTTGGCCTGAATGATCTGCGACAGTCGTTGCTGGAATCTCGTCAGAGCGAGACTTCTAAGCGAAGGAAGTGCAACCTGGGCTGCCGCCAGGTAGATTTCTAGGTGTGTCTTGCATAGGAGTATGACCTCTGCTACAGGTCAGCCAAACAATATCCTGTTATCCTAGGCAGCCACGCACGGGCGATCGAGACGCCTTTGTCAGTCTCAGCTTGATCAGGGTAGGTCTTTGTTAGGATGAAAGCTCTGATTAATGCAAGCAGGGTTGGGCTACCCCTGGCAATAGTTACTGAAAGCCCGCCTGCCTGTCCTGAGGTTAATATGAGAAGTCAAGCAGGCCGCGACTATCATACCTGCTTGTTTGGCTGCACTTGCTCCTCCAACGTCGGGCAGATCTCTGCAAAAGGGAACTTGGAGACGCTGCATCTGCATTCTTCGCCTTGGAGTATGATTTCCGTGGCGTTGTCGTAATTAGCGCTCTGCAGCATATCCTTGGAGACCATTTTCTCTTGGACACCTGGTCGCTAGCAAGGTGATCAAGATTGATCTTTTGGAGCAGAATGATTCATTCGTAGAGCGTAGTAGATTGATATGATGGTGATGAGAGCGTACTAAGAAGAGCAATTTTCTATGCCTTTTGTGCGAGATTTGAGACGCGACGCGTGCGGCAAACTGGTGGTGGAAGGTGCGGAAACTGCAACTGTATGGCAGGCGTCTGGTACCGCCTATACCATATTGGCACATGATCCCCAACTTGACCAACGGCCTCGGGCTGGGCTGTCTTCGCCAGCTTCCACCAACGACTTCAATCAAGAGTTCAAGCTCGCGCTGCTGCTGTTCCATCATGCACCGTTGTCAGCACAGACAATGATGATGGATGCATAGCAAAGATGGTCATGTGCCACTATCTCGGCCTAATTCTGCCAGAATGTTATCACCACATTGAAGCTCATTGATGTTTTAGACCACCCTCTTGATCTTCACCGAGCAATGGGTTTTCTAGTCGGCATGCGACAGTGCCTTCAGTCATCGCTCACCAGATCCTCGAAGTGCTGCAATATGCGCTTTTGCAGCTTTGCCAACTCTGTTTTGTCAAGTGTTCTCATGCTTGCTTCCTTTCCAGTCTTTCCACCCTCACGAACGACTAACTCATGCTTGATAGCATAGAACGGCACACCCATTTTCCTCAGCTGCCCGTCGAAATCTGCCGCCATTTGCATGATAGACCTGTAAACCTTCTTGTCGAATGCCTCGAGCTCATTTCTGTCCGCTGCTTCATCCACCTCCACCACCGGCGTCGCAAGTCCGCCGAGCTCCTTCAGGATATCCGCGACTTTGCTTTGATTCCCGGCTCTTCCAGCGTGCTTAGTGACTATGGCTTGCCTTTGAGTCCACCACTGCTCTTCGTGCTTGTGTTGCTCATTAATCAGGTGTTTAATGCGAGACATGACTTTCTCATTCGTGCTGAGATATTTGGTCACGTGCTTGATTGCTGCTGGCCAAGTCGTGATACTCGATGCGTCTGGAATAGGTGCTGCTGGTGTGTTCGACCTTGGTCTGTCAGCATCAACGCGAGACGACTGCAGCATTTGCCGCTGAGGAGGTGTTGGTGTGACTGTGCCACTGCCGCCTCTTAGTTGGGCCGCTTTGCTGCCTATAGCTTCATGCGGCAGAGCTTCCAGCCCAGGTACGTGCGCGGTGTGCATCTCGGTGGCAGGCACGTAAGTCTGTACATTCTGCAGTATTGGAGCTCCATTGCTTGACCCATTCAGGCTTGCGAGTAAGCGCTGAAGCTCAGCATTGCCAGCACTCATGTTGGATCTGGCTTAGTTCTTGTGAAGAAGAACGCGCACAACCTGTACATCCCTTCTCTTGGATGTTCACAAGGCTTTGAGATGTGTTCATTCTACTGGTCTGTCATGGTAGCGTAAAGTCTCCATGTTAATGCTCGAGAACAAATAAAATGCCACCACCACGAATCCGGAGATAAGCTCAGAATGTTGTCACATGAAGCACGCGCGTTGGCAGTATCAAGAGACGACCGTACAGTATCTACTTCGTGCCATTAAGACATTGAGCACACCTAAAACTGCGCTTACTGTACTTCGCTACGTGCCGTAGTAGCATGATAAAGCAGCCAGCTGGTCTCACGTATTTGGAATAGCTGGCCGCGTCTCACTCGACTCATCTCGGAAGCGTTCTGGACCGCGATCAATAAAACGCGAATCTCACTGATACGAATGTTCAGCCAAGAAGGCTGCACGAGTGAGGTTGGTGTTCCATTGACTATGCCTCAGGTGCTCAATCAACGCCAGTGTATAGCACCACTGATCCAAGGTTTTGCTCGAAGGGTGCCGTAGCAAACCCGCTCCGCTGAATGTTGTTCGACTCTGTCCGCACTTCGAGAGGGCCAACGTGCAAAGCGTGTGTCAACCTGACAAGACGCGCCTTCACCTTTCATTTCGAAGTTTGATCACCTACCTACCATTGGACTGTTCCTGCAGCTATGCGCATGAGATTTACTAAGGCTAGGATCATCTCAGGAGATTGCTGACTGAGCCCTAACATATTTTAGGAATATCTATCTACAAGAACCGACCTTATGCTAGCATGTTCTCAGTGCTAACAAAGCTCGGTCGGTGGGCATCAGAAGGGCGTCCCTGACGAGTTAGCGTTATGCCTAGCTGGATCAGAATGTGCCAATACGAAACAGCTTCGAAGAACAAATTTGGACACTCAGGACTCGACCAGTGGCAAATGCTACGAGCGTCCAATGAAGAAGAGGGGGTCAGCCTGTTCCAGCGCTTGATCTTGTACGGCAACCTCACACCACATCGTACCTATGACTCTCCCGCAATCACTGCTGATGGACTGCGCAGCTTAACATCAAACGGCTGACCAGCTGCCGGACACAAACAGGGCACCGAGTTGTCCCTGTATGGCTCTCGACTGTTCAAAGTCTACAGGGTTTATCCGACACCCATCACAGGTTGATTATGCACCTCGCTTATATCTATGAGCGTAATAATCCGCGTGGAAATCAACAATCATTGGAGGGGGGAGTTCGGATCATTCTCCACGCAGTGGTTCTTCTGTATATGGTTTGCGGTAGCCACAGCTTGCGATCTGTTCTGTGTGCCATGGGTGGCCGGATTTCCGGAACACTTGAGACCGAATCCTAGCACAGCTCTCTGACTTAGATGCGGGCTCGACACACACGTTGCATTCATATCGGACACCGCAGTCTTATAGCATATATACTGCAGGCGCTTCCTGCTTCTGTTCATGACCTCTTCAGCAAGCATCCGTCCACTCACCTGCTCACTCCAAGATCATGGATCTCCTCAGAAGCGACCCGGACCTCTCAGACAATCCACATCCGCTGTGGCAAGTGACTACTAAGCCAGCTTTCAGAGCTCAATCTAGTCCTGAGAAGATATTCCCAAAGTAGCATCTCATTCCACTCAAGACGAAGAGTGTCTGGAGTTCATTTTTGCTCAACATCGATTCCTTGCAATCAGCACGCTACGCCGTCGATCATGCATAATGTGCGATCAGACCATCATACAATTTTCTCTTTCCTTGGGAGGTGAGAAAGATGACGCAGACGACCCTTGCTCACTCTGCGTAAGATCTTCCAGCAAGCAAGGGAACGAATTCAGACGCAACTGCTGCTATCCAACTCGACATGGCAGGGGCCCCAACATGGAAGGCACTCGAAGACGTCTACATTGTGTATTAAGCGGACAATTGACCCACCGAAATCTCTAAGACCGGACGCTTCTCAAAACTGCCTGGTCACATTGAGTCTGTTTCCTGATATTCTCGGTGTACATTGGCTCAGCAACTGGAACCTTACAGTTTGAGCATACTCAAGAATATCAGAAAATAACTCGGCTTTTCGAGCGACCAGCTCCAACCTCTGCTGGTTCTTCGGCTGAGTTGAGAGTCATTTTGATATTCAAGCGGCTTTACAGAAGAGGCGTAAGCTCTACACTACGTCTCACACCCAAGCATAGCGCAGCTCGTGTAACACGACCCAGGCTCCTCGTGGGAAATGCCTCGGCATGTCGTGTTCTCAGCATAGCCAAGAGAAGTGGCTGGCAGGCTGCATATTAACATCATTATCGATAAACTTGGCAAAGCTCCAGAAAGCATATCACTGCCCATGGCATCGTGGTACGGGTTCACCAAGGATGAACGCAGGTATGTTGCCCAAAGTAACGCCCTGCAGCAGATCCCCACCTCAGATCAGCACGCTTTGTACTTGTTCCAAAGCTCACGTTCGAGCTAGCTCATAGCACAGATTGCGTAAAAGCCAGGCGGTATTCAGGCTTCCGACAAATTAAAATCCAGCATGTGACCAAGTACCTCGCCGGTGATCTTTGGGGATAACTAGATCTGACTGCACTACCATCACTCTCCTCCTCAAGCGGTAAGTGTTTCTGAACATGTCGATGATCACTGTTCATCGGTCTTGTCGGCCAAGTTCTGATTGATCTAGACGCCGCACCCCGACACATGCGTCGTAGCACTTGGCTACCCCGTATTTCAAGCTCGATCTTAGTGCGCTAAATTTAGTCTCACATCTAGCGTCGAGCCGGTCAATACTTGCCCACCAACAAGTATTTCGACCAAGCTCGGATCAACTGTAGATCTAGTTGAGCTGGGTTGAAGGTTTCTGGGCTGGACATGGTGGTCGTTACCTTTTTCGATACTTGGTTACAGCTCAATTGTAGAAATCCGGTATGGCACTGTCACTAGAGTGGTTCGGTGACGTATCGACAGTAAACTTTTACCAAACCAAACCGAGGACCGCTTGTGTCCGACCTCGTCCAAACTCAATCTAGGCGTATTCAAGCCCTGCAGTTCTCGTACAGGGTAATCCTCCGCAAGGATCCAGACACGGAGAGATACGACAAAACTCTAGTAGGAGTTGCCCGTTCTGTCCATTACTGGAAGGCTAGAAGTACTGCTGCAGATGCCACCAGGTTCATGATAATCGCCACGAAGCAATGCATCGTCGGAACTCCGGCGTGCTGATGCTCCTCCCGAAGCTCTTCACATGACCTTCGACTTTCTGTTGCACATGAGAAACGTCAAAATGCACGTCGTCAACGGCTTGGGTTGGTTTGACAGGCCGCACAGAGCTAAGCCGAGGCCGTGGCACTTGTGAGCTAATGCATAAAATCTGAGCTGTGATGGGACTAGCACTGAACGCGTAACTTACCACGCTAGGAGCTCACTTGTGGAGGCCCGATACATGCACACTGGAAGACACTGGAATAATCAACAGAAAGAAAGCTGAATCGGGGACAAAATCGCAGTGGCAACAAAAAAGAGCTCGTGATTCTGCAGTAGTTCGCGCTGTAACCCGCTATCGATTGGCTGAATACTCTACGGGTCAAAGCACATGCTCTTCACTAGACCGGTGGTCTGCAGTGCACCAACATGGAGTTTAAGCTCCACTTTCAATCCTCCCACTGCCTGATGATGCATGAAGACTTCGCGCTATCATTTTCGACCCGGAAGCTAAGGCAAAAGACTTTGACAGCGAGAGGACATCAAGCGCCGTTTGAATCACGGTGTCATGATATCCAGTGGCCATGAAACCTGTACGGGTACGTGCTGTAGCTCCTCTGCTAGACATACCTCTGTTGATTTTCATTGCATAAATGTATATCGTGTGGGGTCAGACCATCCCGAAGTACCCTGGTCACTTGTGTCCACTGCTGAAAGCTGTCAAGTGTTGGGATTCAAGCGCGGAGAGTGCTATGCACCAAGACGCATGTCTCAGTTGATCCTCCCCGCCAACGACAATGCGATATGCCTCCATGGAGACAACGTCTATCTTCGCCGGCGTCATGATTTCCTACTTTCTGCTAGAGCGTGCAGTAAGCTCGTCAGCATAGCCGAGTGTTAGGACAGGACTCGCTTGTGATAGTGGCGACGCAAAGCATGCAGAGCACTTAAATACCTGTTGGACCGCCATGTCACTCTCTTCCCCAGACTGTCACAGTATCAACCATCGTTATTAAGTAACAGCGTAATCAACCAAGTACAGATCTTTCGCTTACCTCTTTGCTGTAACCTGCTCAACAACACCCTCGTTCTACACATATAACAGAACCATCGTATATCAAGATGAAGGGAACAATCGCTCTCCTATTCGGCGCTGCCGTGGCCAGCCCATTGGCCCAGAGACAGAGCTCTGACTGCCAGTCTGATGTCCCCGAAGCCTTCCAGATCGCAGTCGTCAACCAGACCTCAACCGCCAAGCGTGATCTCCAGAGGGTAAGCATTCCAGCAAGTCGTTGCAGAATCAGAACTAACAATCCCTTCAGAGACAACTCAGTGGTGACCTGATGCTTACCATCAACGGTGGTATCCTGAAGGACCAGGCTGGCCGTACCGGCTACATCGCTTCGGCCAACGACCAATTCCAGTTCGACAGCCCACCACAGGAGGGTGCCGTTGGTGCCTCAGGCTGGTCTCTCTGCGGTCAGAACCTTGCCCTCAATGGTGACACAACCTTCTACCAGTGCCTCAGTGGAGATTTCTACAACCTCTACAAGGACAGCCAGGGTGGCCAGTGTGTCAAGATCTACATGCAGTCCCTCGCTGGTGGCTCTGCCCCAGTATCGTCTCCGGCTGCAGGTGGTCAGCCACCAGCTTCCACCGCTGCTCCCGCCACTCAGATCAATGATGGTCAGCCACAAGCTTCGACTGCTGGTGCAGTTTCGCAAATTGTTGATGGCCAGCCACAAGCATCCACTGCTGCCCCAGCTGTAACTCAGATCTCAGATGGGCAGGTGCAAGCATCTACCGCTGCTGCAGTTACTCAGATTAGCGACGGTCAGGTGCAGGCATCTACCGCAGCTGCACCAGTAACTCAGATCAGTGATGGGCAAGTCCAGGCATCTACTGCTCCCGCTGTCACTCAGATCAGTGATGGGCAGGTCCAGGCCTCGACCGCGGCTGCACCAGTAACTCAGATCTCGGATGGTCAGGTTCAGGCTAGCACTGCCCCAGCTGTAACTCAGATCACCGACGGCCAGGTTCAAGCACCAACCGCTGTCACCCAAATCTCTGATGGCCAGGTGCAGGCACCAACAAGCGCTGCCACCGTTGCCGTCTACACTGGTGCTGCTGACCGAAACCTTGTCGGCAGCTTCGCCTTTGCTGCCGGTATCGTTGGTGCTGTTGCCATGCTGTAAGCGGCTTTTGGTACAGACATTGCATAAGTGGCAGGTTCATTGGCTCATGTTTGGCATTTCATGACGGATGACATAATGAACGAATCTAACGACAGATTATGCGTTGGTGGACATGGTCATGCCGCAGTCATCAGGTGTAACTGATCAAGCATAGTTAGCTAATAATAATAATCTGATTTTACGCTATCTACAAAGAAAATATTTTTCGTATTTGCCATTTGGATCATTTCTTTCATTCATGATCATTTTTACTTATTTCACAATAGGTGGAATATTCACTTTAAAATCTCCAAAATTTAGGTGTCTGGAATTTGGTCGAGTCAAAGCGAGGTACGATCTTGCATTGACAGAAAGTTTGGTTGTTCATGGAATGCTGAACCTACCAGAGTTCACAGCTAGGGCAGAACTCTCGCCGCAAGGACACGTCCAGGGAAGAATTGAAAAAAATCTTATCAGGTATGGTACTTCCGTGAGGTTCGACGAGACATGCATAAGCGCCGCAGCGTCGGCAGTAGCGATCAAGCTAACACGATTGTCACCACATCCCAGCTTGGCCGGATGCTCTTCAGCCTCGCTTACACGCTTTTGCCCAGCACGCTCTACCATCGACTGGGAGAGCTGACATGCCTTCATCTCGCACTGAGACTATTTTGCAGTGATATTCGTTTGCTTGACGAGAACAAAAGGTTCAACAATGCTCGGGGCGAATTCGGCAGAATTCCGTTGACACAAAAAAAGGCCAGAGCTGTAAGTCAACTGAATTAGGTTTAGGAGCAATGTTTAGCTTGTTCGCTTCTAACCATATGCCAAGACAAGAGCTCGATGACTCGAGTCCTACGATCGAACTCTATGACGAGTGGAACGATCGGCCTTACTAAGTCGACCACTACGTACATGAAAAGCTGCGACGGCTTACCAGCCTCCCCAGCCTCTCTTTGGAGCACGGACTTTTTCTCCGCATGCTTTTATGGTGCAAAGTCAGGTCTCGACTTGTTTCTCATTTATCCTTGTCCTTAAATGTCCGGACAAAGTTCTACAAGTAGACCCCGCCCTCTCTGGGCTCGTCGCAGGTCCTGCCGAGGTCATGATATATTCATTGGGAACCTCGAGACTGTACGAGCAAAGGCGACTGAGTCGTAAACTGCGCCTTCACACTGCATACCTATGGTTGCAAGTTGCTGAGTCCTGCAAAGCCTTGGATGTGTTTCTCCGCATGCCGTCACATCAGCCACAACCAGTGTGAAGGTCCGGGAAAGAAATCCACGTTGGGTACCGGCCTCGCGAACCTTCGCGACATTGACTTTGCGCGCAATCCACACCACTGTCCTGAAAGGGAGGCATTAACTAAGATCCGCCAGGGTTGTTTCCTCATAGTACGTTTTCGTGCCATCTAGGATTTCGCAGAGACACGAGTACCTGGTAGCAGCAGTTACTTTTCCACTTGTCTCACAAACGGACCTTCTGGTCTTCGTCCTTTGAGGTCAGTAGGGTGCGCTCCAGCAGAGAACACTTCAATATACCCGAACTGGGCGACCCGCTCCGACGGTGAGTGTCGCGCGACTTTCAGAATGCACGAGACGCCCGTATGTCCGTCCTTAGCATTTAAGAAAGACGACGACGGTTGGGAAACTTGGGAAATATCTAGGAAAGCTTGTTGCAAGATGAGACAACATTTGGCCAGACCGACATGCCGTCAGGCGACGTCACCTCAATCAGGTACGGTATCGTAGTCTTGCAGGCACTCTTCATTGTGGGCTGGTGTTTCTTGTTTGCTTCCCTCTTCTCGCTGCCCACGTTGGAAAAGGTCACTGACAAGGGAGCATCATTGCAATGAGGAACCGAACGGGCTACGCTTCTTCGAGAAAGAACCATACTCTCAGCAGATCATTGCGTCGAATGTTCACTCAAGAACAGACTCGGCCTAACTCTGCAGGTAAAAGTCACCGGCGACTACGAGGTTTCCATCAATGTTTCGAAACGCGCTAACCGGGCGGCATGTCAGTCATGAGACACAGATTTGGCTTGGAAAGGTGTCCTATGAACTTGTGGTCGAAGATCATGTTGAGCACGCACACGCTGACCTGTCAACATGCAGCGGGCGGTACGAGGTACTACTCGCTTCCGGTCCATGGTGACAATGACGATTTCGAGGTCTTAGTCCTACATACGACGCACCAATAAAACAGGAGGCTTTCCCACTCCTCCCAGCACACCAGTAATTGAAGCAGCGTTCACGGGAATGAACGACATAAATGGTATGCTCGAACGTCGCTCCAATTTTCCCTGCGCTAAGCCACCGACTAGAACGGTCTGCCGTGCCCCGATCTCCGCCGCCGGGAAGCTCACAGCTCAGGTGCAAAGGCCACGGACACCCGCGTTCAAAACGCCAAGCACCAGAGCCCTTCCAGGCCGAGCCACCGTATTCCGAGAGATGGATCGTCTCTGGTATCATCGTTCGGCATGGAACAGCTCGCTTTCCAGAGGAGGTACAACAGCACAAACCAATCCTGTAGGAACAGGTCAAGCTTTTCTGTAGTCTACAAGGTCATAGTCAGAACAAAAGAGCCCAGCGCAAGACTTCAAATCTACGTTGAGGAATTGCATCACATCGATGGATTGACAGTGCTATGCCATGATCTGGATTTCATGGTGCATGTATACTTATCGTCGACCTCCTGCGGAATCGTCGCGACTGCACAGCAGGAGGACGAAATGCAAGGAGCTGGTCGGTCAGGGTTGCAGCTGCGCTTTTGAGTAGATGGACAGCGTAGACTTGTGGTCAAAGGAACAGGGTATGTTCGGCGAATGTAACGTGTAGATGATGCATCCATTTGCAGACTCGAACGTCTCGGATAGCGTGCTATAGTAACAATGAGTATGGCGTTCGACGCTCAGCGCTGCGTGTCTCCAATAGATCACCGGTGCTGTTATGGGAGCTGTGAACCCATCGGATGTCTAAGTTCAATCTACAGCAAGGGCGGGAACGTGGTAATAGGCAACATCGACAGCCTGCCTCGGCGCGTCTGCAAGAGGCATCCAAGTAGATAGCAGATTCATAGAACCTTTGTAAGCATATCACTCTCTTACGGCATGCGCTTAAGGTCCGCACGTGGGTGTTGATGCTATATTAATTGCGGTACGCAGATCTCGTGAATAAAATCACCTATTGTGATCGACCTCCCGCCTTACCCAATGATTACAACGATAATCATCAGCACCAACGCCTTTCGACATCCCTATAAGCACTCTAGCAAGGCCTGTACTAGAGTAAAGCTAGTGATCAAGACCCCGGAGCGTATGTGCTGAAGTTCGACAATATCGAAAAAGTTATCTTTCCGTTACAGGGTCAATGGAGAGGCACGGAACTGTCTCTATGATGCGTGCAGAAGGGATCATTTCAATACGCGCCTTCAGCTTGAGGAGGCGGCACTTCTAGATGTCAATGCAGTGGTCTAGAGGCTGGCTCATCAGCACCGTAGCCCCTCGAGACTGCTTCAAAAGCTAGCCTCGCCCACATGAAAATACCACCTGCACGACTCATGGTCTCACCCACGATTTCCATGGAGCAAGGCTGGCGCAGACGGGCGCCGCATTGATGGGTGACTGTAGTAGGTAGGTTTTGATGCTCATAAGGTTGTGTTCCTGCATTACTAGGCAAGACGATTCTTCAAGCGGTCTGTTACTGCCGGGGGACCGGCTTGCTAAGCATAGCAGTATGGCTGTCCGCTCTTGGATGTCGAACAGAGATGAGGGGGCACTTCCACGTCGCTTCGGTGTTCACCCAAACCATCAATGAAGGGGCATTATGGTCGTTGTCTGGGAGGCCTGCCGTCCTGTCCATAAGGCCTGACACCCTTGTCGTTCCCAATTACGCCATGTCAAGGTTAGCGTGTACTCGTTTGACGAGGTCTTCGCGCTCTTAAGACAAGAGCGACAGGATCGATTTAAGCATTGCTTCGGACGACCTCGCGATGCTAATTCCGAAGCTAGAGTCGAACGAGAACTGCAGGAGTGCAGGACATCGGATGCCTGCCAGAGCGCGACAGTATGTCATGCACCCTTTTGGTATCAGTTAGATTTCTGTAAAGATAAATTTGTCCGAGCCAGGCCTGCCAGTCATCCAGAAGGGGACGTGGTTGTTGTGTCAATCTAACCAGTTTCTGGGAAACATGTTCGAGACCCGACACGGTGAGCTAGTTGCGGAACTGTCAGTTAGTTAACGCCTGACGCCATTATAGTCAAGACTCATGGCGATGTCTGCAAGTATGATCAGTCACGTCTCTGCTAAGAGAGATGGACAGCCGCACCTGCTCTGACTCCAGATAGGTATCTCAAGGCCGAGAAACTAGCTGCCGTTTGGGTTGAAGGTAGGGTCTATGTATGGAGGGTCTGCAGCCGTACAGTTGCCTCCCAAGAGGTTCAACGATGGGATGATGGGTCGCGCGGTGGTTATCTGCGCAGTTGGCCGAGATCTTAGGCCAACGTACTACGGCACGCTTGACATGCTATAGCTGCTGCGCTGCTGGCTCATATAGTATGCTTGACCTCTCAGGCATCGGTGATACTTCGGCCTGAGTCTTCAGCGTCATGAGATTCGTCGAAAGATTTCGGGATGCAGCTCCTGCACGAGCATGCCATCTCTCAAGGACCTCACCCGCAATACGAACATGCCACAATCCCATAGCATCTACTCCCACCCATAAGAACAAGCCTAGCCCCAGCTACCCCAACCAGAGCCATCCACGATGTCACGCAAACCAGCCTCAGACACCTTCACCCGCTTCACCTCAACCACCCCATCCCTCCAATCCTCCTCTCCCTCATTCACATCCCAACCACCATCCCAGCCAACGAACTCCTCAGACCCACAAACCTCCAATGAAACTCCACGCGAACGCGTCGCCCGCCTCCGCGCCGAACGCAACGCCCGCATAGCCAGCACCTACAGCACAACCGACCGGCTCCTCGCTCGCGGCCGCCGCGTAGCAGACATCGCCCACCGCGGCACGACATACACGCTGCTGGGTTTTAGCGCGCTCGCAACCGTCGTCGCCGCCTACGGTCTCGTGAGTCTCGTGTCTCACAACCGTACGCAGAAGCGCGCATGGATCGAGCGCGAGATGGACCGGCTTGAGGGGGCACGGGCTGCGTTCCTGAGGGGCGAGGCGGACGCGGAGCAGTTGCATCTGCTTGAGCAGGAGAGGGCGGGCGAGGAGTTGTCGAAGAGGTGGCAGGAGGATAAGAAGAAGAAGAAGGAGGAGGGCTGGTTTGGGAATGTGAGGAAGATGTTTGGGGGGAGTGGGGATCGAGGTGTTGATGAGGGGGAGAAGACGCTTACGGAGCGGGCGAGGGAGTTGCAGCGGAGTGAAGGGGCGTTTCAGAGGGATGCTGAAGCTGGGTCTGAGAGGAGGACGTTTACGAAGGGTGGGAGGGAGCATGAGCTGAGGCCTGCTGCTGTGGAGAGGAGTGCGGTATCGGGTGTCGGTCTGGATGAGAAGGGAAGGCCCGTGCCGATGGGGAAGATGGAGGCCGTGCCTGTTGCTGGTAGTCGTCACGGTGCGAATGAGGTGCCTGTGGTGGCGCAGGTGCACACGCAGACGAGGAGAGGAGGAGAGCTGGACATGTTGGCTGAGAATATATCGAGCAGTGCACAGCACACCAGCTCGAGTTGGTGGAACTCAGTCTTTGGTGGCTCGCGGCCGTGAGACCCGTCAAGAAAAGCATTGTTTGTATATTACGGTATCATAATCTTAGCTGGTTCTTAAGTGGAGATAGCGTCAGCATTCGTGTACAGGAGATTAGGGAAGGGGGTACGCATGATGATAGACAATTTGCGCCATTTGAATCTCGAACTATGCTTTTGTGCTCTATGCTCTAAGGCAGTCCCGCTGTCACTTGAAGCACACGATTGCCTCTGAGCATGTTTCTATCGCCTTCCGCTCAAAGCAAGACAAGACGCTCGGCCCATGCTCGTGCTACCTCGATGAATATCAGACCTTTTGAACGCCGAAGCCAGTCCTTTTGGACGCCGAATGTAATTCATTGGATGCTGTTGTTCTCCTGCTCCGGAGACATCTACCACAGTCGGTGGTCTCCTGAACTGCAGCTCCGTCCATAGCTTCCCTTCTCCGTGTGCCACTTAACATCCTTGGCTTCGTCAAGACCAGAAAATGTGGCTGTAATGCCCTGGCACCCTAGCGACACATTTTTCGCAGTCAGCTCTGAACCCCATATGCAACCTCGCTGTTCGCGCGTTGTAGTGGTTTCTGTTGTCTTGTGCCCCATCTCTCTGGCTGTCACTGATAGTGCTCATCCTCATATCATCGGGCCTAACACTGCTTGTGCCATCTAATCCCAAGCCTCTAGCTCTCGGACTGGGCGATGTCTGTGATGACCAGCCCTTCGTTGGCGAGGAGTTCACATTTGCGAGTTGAGCTTCTTCGGCTCGGGAGTGTACAGACAGACTGCTGAAAGAACTACTCATCATGTGGCTGTCTTCCACACCCATCATCATTGAATCTTCATCAAAGGGGGCATCAAGCTCTGGCTCCGGGCTAGGCGGGCGTTGTATTTGTGGTGTCCATGACTCGGCATCGACCATGGGGCTCAGCGATGTAGGGAGGAGGTGTGAACGCTTTTGACGTGCTGTTGATGAGGCAAATGTCGACTCGAAAGGGCTTCGTGCCGGAAAGGACGATGCAACGGGTGTAGGTATTCTGTCTCGTGCGAATGTGTGTGAGGTAGGACTGCCAGTGAGAGAATTCAGAGCGTTGGGCGCGGTGGGTGAGCGCACTGGTGACATCAAGTCGTTGGAACGGGCTCTACCCATCCGTATGGGTGTGGGGGGCGGTTGTTGTTTGGGTGAGCCCATGTCCATTTCCATATCGGTCGTGCTTTCTCTGTTAGAGTCAACGTTGACACGCAGGGAGCCATCGCTTGAAGTGTTGGAGTTGCTGTGTGGTCGGGAGCCTTGGTGTTGACGCTGTTGAGCGTCATGTGAGTGGAACTCATCCTCCGGTATGCTGTCCGGTGTTAAAGTGCCTGGATGTATGGCGAAATGACCATATGCTGGAGTTACTGCTATGGACGGTCGAGGCGGTGAGCGAATTGGTAGCTGAGTCAAGTTGCGTCGCTTCGCAACGAATAGGTCTTGTACATTCGTAGCATCGTCATCATCGTAACGTCGTTTCCGCTTGAAGCCCAGCCCCATGTCGAAGTGGTTGTCGATGCTGCCGGTAGCCATGATTGCGTGGTTCTCTATACACAATGCAGACCAGCGGAGGGTGCGTGCGCGGCCTTCAGAATGGACATGCAGATAACTGACACAATAGGAAGTCTGATGTACAAGGGTATGTTAGACGCCTGCTGAATTGAGGTTACTGAAACATGATGCTAAGAAGCTGTAACGACTTTCTAGAAACGCCGGGGTGATGAGACGTAGATGTCACATTGGGGCTTCCCGGGGGTGTCAGCGCAAGATCTTGTCAGCGATCAAGTGAAAGTGTTCAAATCCTCAAGCATGAAGCGAGGACAGCGAACACAATGAGAGATGGGGTCTGATGATCGATCTCATCATTACCACGATTTTCCCGCCGTGGCGTAGGAGCAGTCTGACGGGTGGGCGCGCCGAGACGCACGTGTTTTCGTGTCGCAGCCTCGCGCTCTGTGTCACAGCCTCAGCACAACTGATGGACTTCCCTCGAGCATCGGTTGGCCAAGCATGATCCGAGCAAGGTTAAGCGACAATGATGCGGAATCCGAGATATCTGTATTCAGCCCCAGCTGCCACATCATGATTCCAAAAACCTCGCAATCGCGTTCTGTAGGTGCATATGCATTGCTTGAGTAATGTCCTCTTTTCCTCAGGACGACCAACAGCAATGATTGCATTTGTTACCTGACCGCGTCGTGATTGCCGAAAACCCCACACATGAAGCTAGACCCCGCAAACATCGCTTCGAGGTAGAGGCGACATTGGTCGAGACCATTCGACCCAGCCCCGGGAGTATGGAAAGTCTGCAGGTGAACAGGCACAAGTCGATAACCATGAACGATGATGCAGTATCTTTGTATTGGCGCAAACCTTGCGCAAAGTCCCGCCGGTGCGCCCCTCGGGGAAGACAATAAAGGTTTCGTCAGCTACAATTGACATGCCTGACGCTCTATCGTAGACTGCGTACTCGCTGTCATGCTGACCACCTTATAGACGACTACTGCAAACATGTCAGATCTACACAACCCTCAGACTGGTGAGCCAGCCAGCGGAACTGCCAAAGCCAATGGCGAGGGCAAGTCGGCTCCAGGGCAATACATCCGATGGTGAGTGTGACCTATGGCGAACACTCGACGACGGGGTTGACGCAAAGCTTAGGGATGCCCAAGGTGTCGAGTTCGAGCAGCCAGGTGAGAAGGACAAGATACAGGCCGTGTCCGACCAATTCAACCGCTTTCAGATGATGAACTTCAATGAGCACATGCACTGCTTGAGAGGTACCCATCTGAAGACTCAAGGAGTAAACATTTGCCCCAATACTTGCTGTCCCGAAAGCTGACTGTTCTAGTGTGTGATGGGCAAATTCATCGTCCATGACAACCTCCCCGAACACCTTGCACAGGGCATGTTCAAGAGGCCAGGCACATACGATGTGATCATGAGATACTCCTCCCTGACACCCAAGATTCTCCCCGACAATCTTCCAGCTCCACGAGGTATCGGCATGAAGATATTCGGTGTCGAAGGAGAGAAGATTTGGGGAGAGGACAAGAGGACGCAAGACTTCACCTTGAACAACTACTCTGTGCTCGAGTTGCGGACACCGCAGGTCACATACGAGATCGCAGACTCGCTGGAGCGGAACTGGAATGATCTCCCAACATTCGCCAAGGAACAGGGAGAAAGAGTGGACGCAGATGTCGCTACCATGGGCTCACAGCTGCCTAAACAATTCAGTATGTCGAGACTCCCACCCGTTACCCAGTGCAAAGCTAACAACCCGCGCAGTGGTCGCCATGCCAGAATACTCCCAATCCGCCTACCGCCACGGGGACTACGTCGCCAAGTACGGTGTCTTCCCGCTTGGCGAAGCTCAAAAGAACGTTGCAAAGGACTACGTCAAAGAGGACGACCCCATCAACGTCATCTCCCAGCACACCCGCAAATTCCACATGGCAAACAAGGTCACTTACTCCTTCTGCGCACAAATGCTGCAGAACCTCGACGAGCAGCCAGTTGAGGACATTGGCGTCGAATGGGACGAGAAGAAGTACCCCTGGGAGCAGATCGCCACCATCGAGTTCGAGCCCCAGGACAGCTGGCTGCCCGAGTTTCGAGCCTGGTGGGACGACAGAATTACTGTCAATGGATGGCACGGACTGAAAGAGCACAAACCGCTCGGCAGCACCAACCGCATGAGACGTGTCGTGTATGCTGAGAGCAGGAAACTGAGGCTAAGAGTCAACGGGTATAGAGATCACGTTGAGCCTGGAAGCGTGAACGAGGTGCCTGCTCCTCTTCCGGCACCACAGTTGCCGCTACCTCATCAGCCAGCGCTGCAGACCGTAGAGGTCAGGAACTAAGCATCGTACGTCTAGCTATTATATCTATGGAGAATGTATACCGGCAATTCAACGATGATGCTACGACTGATGACTACAGCTTTGGCACACCACTTTCTCGCTGTGCTTGCTTCTTCGCCTGTTCCCGCAACACCCTCTTCAATATCTTTCCAGACGGCAACTTTGGTATATCCTCTACGAACTCAACACCTCCCTCAAGTTGCTTGTACCGCGCCAGGCGCTCCTTCATGTGCGCCATGACATCCTCCCCCGTGATCTGCGACCCCTCCCTCTTGACGATATATGCCTTGGGAAGTTCACTGCCATCCTGCCCTCTGGCCGGCAACCCAATCACAGCAGCGTCAACAATATCCGGATGCTCCGTCAACGCACCCTCCAGCTCCGCAGGCGCGACCTGGAATCCACGCACTTTGATCAACTCCTTCAACCTCTCGACCACGAAACACAGCGCGTGTTCCTCGCCTGTTTCCGGGTCTGTATGTGGCCGCACCTCGATAACATCGCCCGTGTGGAAGTACCCCTCTGCATCCCAGCTCTCGGTCGTCGCCTTCTCATTCTCGAAATAGCCCTTCACAACACTCGGTCCCTTCACACATAACTCTCCCTTGCCGCTGCTCGTGACGTCCTCGCCAGCCTCGTTCACGAGTTTCATCGCGTTCCCCGGCAGCGGCACACCCACCGATCCCCATGCAGTCTCTAAGCCTGGTTTGCGCGCCGAGCAGCCCCGCGCCACAGACCACGGCACCATCATGGCCATGCTCGTCGTCTCGGTCATGCCCCATACTTGGCTGAACGTTGCGCCCGCGCCCAGCAACCTCTGGAACCTCGCCTGCAGGTCCGCTGAGCACGGCGCCGCGCCGACCGTCCCGTTCCGTACGGTCCGGAGCGAACAGTCGGCGCAGTAATTAGGGGATGATTCGTCCGCGAGCCCGGACATGACGATGCTGTTGACCATGGGCGGAACCATGAATGTCTCGGTTAGTGCGTATTTCGCGTGGTATTGCAGGTAGGGTTGGAGCTCGAAGCGGCGCATGATGTAGGCGGCGCGGCCTTCGCGGAGGACGCTGACGAAGACTTGGGGCGCGATGCCGACGTGGAAGAAGGGCATGGCGAGGATCAGGCGGATGGCGTAGCTGCGCGGGTTCGATTCGAAGAACAGTTGGTGTTCGGAGGTTAGGTTGCGGTGGGTGGTTTGGGCGCATTTGGGCAGGCCGGTTGTGCCGGAGGTGTAGTAGAGTTGGGCGACTGTTGTGGCGGAGGTTGTGGGGTCGTTGAAGCGGAGCCAGGGGGTTGAGCCGTGGGTTAGGAGCGTGCGCCAGGAGCTGTGGTTGGGCGGGACGGTTTGGGTGGGGTTGGTGTCGAGGATGAAGAGGCGCGAGGTGAGGTCGATGTTGTTTTCGCGGAGGGCGTCTTGCATGTTGGAGAGGATTTCGGGTTCGGCGAGGACGAATTTGATTTTGGCGATGCGCACGCCGTGGCTTAGTTCGGCTTTTGTGTAGGAGGGGTTGGTGCCTACGCTGCGGCCGCCGGCGCCGAGGATTGCGAGGATGAGGAGGGGGTAGAGGAGGGAGTTGAAGCTGTGGATGCAGACTGTGTCGTGGGTTTGGAGGCCGGCATGTTTCAGGCCGGCTATTAGCTGGCAGACGGTAAGGCGGGCGGTGTTGTAGGTGTAGTACTCCGATGGGTTGGCGGGGTTGATGAAGAGCTGTGGTGGGTGTTAGATTGTGGTCAGGCTTGTCATCGTAGGTAGATATAGAGCGTTCCCTCCCGCCCTGGAAGTATCCGGCTTCTGCCGGTGTAGTCGCAATGACGGGCAGGATAGGACGTTGGGACCCAGACTTACCGGCTTGTCGAGGTCATAGGCTGGATCGTCAAATGCGAATGAGACCACGTCTTTGTCGGAGAGTGGGTATGTCCCCGATTCCTTGAAAGGCATTTTGTGGGAAGGGAACTCGATAGAACAGGACGTCTGAAATTGCTCTCAGGTCATTCCTTCGACGACTCTTTATCAGATATTGCACAGTGTAAGCTGATTATGTGGATACCTGACCGGCGTTAGGTTACGTGCGCTGTGCTTACACACCCTCGTGAAAGCAGGACAGAAATGTCTCTCAAACCGGAAAGTTGGAGATCCAGGGGACGGTACATTCGCTTGTGTCCACAGCAGCGTTTGTGCTTCATTAAGCCATACTGCTCGCATATTGGTGCTGAGCTGGACTACCGAGGGTACAAGAAAGGGCAATGATTGGCTCCGCTGGTTGCCTAAAATCGATGTCCGGATACAGCCCGAAAAGGTGCCTTATTCTGATGCCTAAGGCCTCATCCAGGCACCAGGTCCGCTCCAGCCTTGTTAGACCGCGGAACGAGGCTGTGGGTATGGGTCGCGACTGCCGTCATTGTTTACGCGAAAGTGCAGCAGTTCCTTCCGTTTGCATGCGTCGTCTACCTGATACAAGGACGACCGCACCAATGTTTCGACTTTGTCGGTAAGAAGCCTCGATTGTGTAGGTGGAGAATGCTTGTTGTACCTTGATCGTGCTCGAGATCGCCAACTACCATGCCACCCTACGTTCGAAAACAGCCGGTCATCGAGCGCATCAAGGCCTGGCTCGACGTGTATGATGTCCTTCTCTGGTTGTCAGAAGAGATTGAGTCGCATGGTTGGGACCAGGTTGAGAAAGCATATGCTGTACCCATAGGTATTGGCATAAATCTTGCTTTCCTGATTGCAAGAGCGAACGTCGGCAGAAGCTCCAAAAGCCGTGACGACGTATTTGCAGAGACATCTCCCGGCTGGGGAGCTGCTATAGTGAGTCTATCCATTGTGTGCAAAATGGCTGTATACTAACGTCGGCCCAGGCATCGTTCGTTGTTCACCTATTGACGCTGGTATGCGCCCTCAATACCTTCTATACGTTCTTTAGAAAGCGCCACTATCGACTGTTTGAAGCACCTGTCGATGTGGTACCGCAGACGCCATCAGCCCACAGAGTCAAGTTGAATTCCTCGCCGGTCTCCTCCTCCCCACTGAGATTTCTCTCGACAGTACTGGGTACTGAGTCCGCCGAATCAAGAGCGCATCCTGACCCACGTCAGGATGTGTGGGAAATAGCAGTCTGGGACCCGTTGCCTGTGTCACTGAGGCTGTTCTGCTTCTTTAGCCCGGTGCATGTGGCTCTTTACTGGCTGTTCCTGCCGACTGTGCCGTCAGATCCAAGACCGAGCACAACTGTTGCTACCGCGATCACCCTGGCGTTCCTCACGTCTGTACAGCTGTCTTACCTCATCAAATGCTTCTCCCAGCAGAGCAAAGATTCAGCTCTGATATCGAGAGAGGTCATGCACGAGTACGATACGAAGTTCGTTAAGCCCAGGACCACACCATTGTATCGCGACGTTGCGACGCAATACTCTGAGGCAGCCAACACAACACAGCCAAGAGATGAGAGATATAATAATGTGGTTGTCTTTCCGCCAGCCTTCGTCATCAATCGAGGCTTCAAGACCAATCCCAATCCCAATTACGTACAACAAGCGGAGGCTAGTACTTCTGCTCAGACATCAGTCGCCAAACCCGCAAATTCGACACCAGACTTCCGAAGTCCTTTGCCACGACAGGATCTGTCTTCTCCTCTCCGACCTCAGACCGCAGTTCGACAACCGACGTTCCGCCCGAGTGCTGGCTATAGTGGTGGTGGCAACTTGGGCGTCTACTCACATGCACAATCTCCGTTGCGTAAGAGTGCGTCCACAAACTTTACACCAGCGAAAGGGTCGAGAGGACAGTATATGAGGGAAATGGCTGAAAACCGAGGCAGTCTCAGTCCTGAGAAGCGAAGAAGCACTCCTGCTTCCGGCCTTGTCAATACAAGTGCTGCATCTCAGCGATGGGGACATTTGAAGCCTGACAAAGCCAGGAGGGAGACTGGCAACTTCTAGTTCAGAGTCTGATGCATTTTCGTTCACAGATACCCATGTACAAATAACAAGCATAATTCTACACAAGAAGCAGGAGCGATGGTCTCACTCGGGTCACGCGAAGCCAAGAGGGCAGGTGTTGGGTGTGCCTTCCTCGGCTGTGTACTCCGGTACTTTTCTTCGAAGCTCGAGCTTCAACTGTCTCTGCGCACTGACCATATCTCAGAACCCACATTCTTCGTTTGTATAACATAGCAACACATACTTGAAGTCATGAACTCGGCTCGGCGAAGATGTCACTCAGAGCAGCTTGCCACCACGAAACGCAATCCAGTCCGACTCATCCCGCCACACAGGGCAGCAAAGCTTCGAGAAGCACAACTTCGTCTCGGCAGCAGCAATGTGCACTTTATAAGCTCAGTTGGGTTAACGGGTCGTCATGAGAGCTTGAACACAATAGCACCGCCGTCGCTGGCAGACGAACAAATTTCCGCTCCTACGTCTACATCATACCCTCCCACGACTTCAAGCAAGGCTCCGGAATCGAAGTCTTCTCAATCAAACTTGCCTGGAACGAAGCAGCAGCTTGACGGTGCAGCCCACTTCCCAAATATTGATGCCGTGATCGAAGGCTCGAGCAACCGAGACAAAAGGCGGACCATGGCAGAGACAGAATACTACGAGCAAATGGATAAGGAGGGCGTGGTCAGGCGAACGAGTATCTTGAGACCTGTCAACAAGGAAGACTGTCTGGTGGCTCGTGGAGCGAATCCTCGAACTGGCTTGATCACGCCAGAAGCCAACAGTGTGGCCGACTCACTGGACTTCGGGAAACGGTTCACCAACAATCGACAAGATTCGTCAGCTCAGTGGAGGCTTGACGGTGATCAGTGGGTCAGCAGCGTGGTGGCACGAGACCAGCCAGCCACAGGTGCTATTCCGAATAGAGCTCAATCAAGACCACTGGGGCGTGTTGCTGAGGAGTATCTTAGTCCGGATCGTGCACGAGGACAGTCTAGGCGAGATGTCAGCCCGCTTACGGAATCGAATCTTCACCAACTCGCAGGCGAGCAAAAACCCTTGCCTCCAGCACCTCAAGCCCAAGCGGCCGCGATGACACCACCTGGCATCCGCAAAATCCGCCGAAAGCCTGTAAGCAGTCCTTCAGAGCAAAGCCCAGAAATCCACACAGGCCGGCTAGCAGACAGACAGCCGAGCAACGAAACCGTCGTACGCACGCCACTTCACGACTCGCAGGCTACTGGCAAAGGCGGTATTCCTACCTATTTCCGTCCTGAAGATATCGGTAGTAATCTCGCCACCCATGTTCGGCCGCGCCTGGCTGGTGATGGCCGTGAGGAGAGCCCTTTTTTAGGCATGCGGGTGAGGCACCGCAACATGACAACTCGTCTGTCAAGAGGCTTCACCGCAGGAAACATGAACTTAGACCAGCTGCAGCAGTCTCTGCGGACGAACAGTGGCCCATACCCGTTGCCACCCTCGAAACAGCGGCCGACACTAACCGAGAAGTACCGGGAACCGCCCAGCACAAGCCTACCGCGTCGCAAACTATACGGACCGATGGGAACCTTTCGAGACGAAGAAAGAATATATCGTCAGCCAGCACCACGAGCCTATTCTCGCAACACTGCCACTTTCTTCGACCACACACGCCAAATGAGACGCCATCAGGGTTACGAAGAACATCAGCGTCCGCAGAAGAGCACAGGTGGTCAGGGGACGCGAAATGTTGCGCAATACATACCAGAAGACCCCGAGGATCGGAGTTACCAGGAAGGCAGGAACCCTCATCAAAAGTCCAATACCATGTGCATGAACATCGACACATCCACTCCCACGTATAGCAAACAGGCCGACAAAAGCTCAATAGCAACACCCTCCGACGTGCTGTCCGGACGGACTGTGCTGCAGGACCACAGGGTCACCAACAAATGCCCTACCCGAACAGACATCGCCAATACCGTGAGCAGCCCCGCACTGGGGCAATCGATGAAAAGGACCTCCATGGACGAAAGCTTGCCACCAGAACGCCGCCCGCCAATGGGCCCAAGGTCACAAGAAGTGCGACATTTGCCAAAGACGACAGACGGAGAGACAACTACGGCGTTGGAGCACCCATCGAACATGACTGGTACGAAGGTGGATCAATCAGACGAAGACGAGGAACCCGAAGATAGTCAAGCGTGCAGTGGAAACGAATCACGTATTCTAGCGGAAAATGGGGCTGCCTGTGACGACGACGATAAGCCTGTGCTCATCGATGCTCGCGGTTTGTCTGGCGTAAGGCTTGGGCAATGCGAAGAGACCGATCTGCGAGACCACTCCATTTGCTGCCCAGAATGCTGTGTACAGTTCGACTGCCATGAAGGATGTCTTGGGCACCCAAGTCCCGCCGTTAGCCTTGCTGAAAGTGAGACATCCAGCCTGGTTTCGATGGGGGTCTTCGACGCGAGCTTCGAGACCTCGGTCCATGCAGTGAACAAAGTTTTGCTTGAACCGTCGAGGCCTCCTATTAGTAAGCTGGCTAAAGTCAAAACAGCCTTCGTGCGCGGGCCAAGGCCTAGGCCAGGCTCGCCAACCAAGTCATTCGTTGGGCAGGACCTGAGGAGGCGAACTATGCGCAAGTCGCCAACTCCACAAGAAACTATCCGGCAATATGTTGGAGATCACAGGAAGCCTGTAGCAAAATCGGCCGTTACAGCTGCTGTGAGGGCCATGGATGCGGACGACAGCTCGACCGAAGACCTCAACAACCTGAAGAGACCTACAGCCAAAGTGCATGATATAATGGCGCATATGGCTGTTCAAAAACCCCGAAATAAGCGGCAGGCCGGGCATGAAGCTAATGAAGGCCGCCGCGTATCAGGCAAGGCTGAAGCTTGCTCCGACCGGATGACCAGTATCTCTCGAGGCATGCCTGATGAAGCACTGTCCAAGGAGCCACCTGCGCAAGATGATGGCAAGTCTAGCATGCTCGCTAGAATGAGCTCGCTCGTTCGAAGACCAAATCTCAGGTGGAGCTGCATAGAGAAGCATCCCAGGATACTGAGCCATACTCAAGGCCTATTGGTCCGACTAAAAGACATGGTGTTCGTGGTCCTCGACACCACTTCCTTGATATCAGTTATGGCTTTCAAGTACAAGTGCGAAGGAAGGATTGTCGTTCCCAAAGGCATTAGTACTTCAGAGCTATTTGGTAATTTCCTGCGAAGCATGCTGTACCTGATGATAGCAGCGTGTATTTATGCTTGGGTAGTGAAGGTGTTGAGGGTTGTACTTGTGGTTGTGCGGGTGATCCTGCTACTGGTCAGGATTTGTGCTTGGATCGTTGGGTAATCCAGGAGCAAACGATGGTAGTCCTAGGTCGAAGAAACTCGACACCTTTGTCTGGACATATGGGGGTCATGCTCAAAGGAATCACCCTCTGATACATCATCACGTTCGCTTAACAGATGACATTTACTAGACCTAGGTTTGTGTTCGATTCACTAATGCAACTTCTGCAAACCACTCCATGAGTTTTCGATACATGTGTTTGTGGTAGTGTGGCAGGTAGCTTCGGCCGTCGACGTCTCACTGGGGCTCATGCAAACCATCCCGATCATAATCCAGCGTTTACAAACAGCTCTCCAATTCAGCACCTTCGACGCATGTCTCGAACCCGAATCATCGCAAACGCTCCATGACTGGCACTCTTGCGGACTAGGCTGCCAGTCATGCGCAAACTGGTAGGCAGGATGGGTCCTTATAAGTATTGCGGGGTGGCGCGGCTTCCCATCGATTATGCCATACCAATACACAAAGCACTGTTCCGTCCCAAACATTGGGAACGACCTGATTGTTGAAACTCTACATACTAGTTTCGACAACGCTGGTCATTTGGCAGCTGCCGACGCGGTCTCTGGGCCTCGAATACACCAGGGGAGCCGATCCCGATCTTGTCCCCCGCGGCCAAACCCTGCTATCGGGTGGGCGTCTCTGCTTGCACGGGGGCCGTACCTAGGGAAACATCATGTGCTTCAGGCGCATATTTGTGGATTGTGAGAACTGTCGCCTCTCATCGTTGTTCACGGATGAAACGGTCTACGATGCGCACTGTGGCGTTCCGGACTGTACCGTTGGGAATGCAGCGAACCGGCATGAGCAGATCGAGCACCTCGAGGGTGTGCGCGAGGAGCGTGACCGATGCCCATTGTGTATACAGTATGACGCCACGGAACCCTTCACCGGAGGCTTTGCTCCGCCTGGATCCAGTCACATGTATATGGCACAGGGAGGAGACAACATGACAGCTGCATGGGACGCCACGGAGCTCTTCGCCGGAGGCCCTGCTCCGCTTGGATCAAGTCACATGTATATGGGACAGGGAGGGGATAACATGACAGCTGCACGGGAACCAGGATATCAAGTCGCCCAGGGCACGGGGCCCGCCGGCCAGGAATGGGGCAATCTTGCAGCACCTCACCAACAGGCCCCTCAACAGTCACAGGAGCCGGAGCAGGAAATAACAAGGAAGTATCGACAGTCCAAGGATGATAAATGTGATAACTGTCGCACGAGAAGACGCCATTGTGATGTGCTTAGCCATTCCGGTCAGGGCATTGAGTGTTCTTCATGTGCCAACTATAGGGGCCTGTGCACGTTTCAAGGTCGGACACTAGCCCCAAACGTATCTATTCGGGGAGTAATGCCCAAAGGACGACAGAACACTAGTGTACTCCAGGAAAACAACCCGCAGCCATTACGGCCGCTGCTACCAAAGCCGGGTCATCCTACTATATCGGCGCCTTTGGGCCAATAGGACGCACGAGCTTTCGCTGCCCGAGCGTCCGGGATGGCGCCGACCACTACAGTCGAAAGCCTATCTGACAGCTTTCTTGCCACGTCCCTCGTGTCTCGTGCGCCGACGTTCGCATCTGAAGACGAGTACGATCCTGGACATTGGCCACAGCTACCTCCGCCACCGCAAGAAGTAGTATACTCAGATATGCCTGAGGAGTCCAGACGATCAGTGAGGCCCGATACGCCAACAGCCAACCCCTTGACCAGGCGACGTCAGACGGAATCACCTGACCAATCCATAGGTGTTCCACCCCGAGGAGGATCATCACGCGGCAGCGGAAGAGGCGGTGGACGAGGCGAAGGCGCAAAGCGTGCCCGAAGGGGGCGCTGAGTTTTGATCGACGATCAAGCATGGTGAATGGTAGTTGACTATGGTTCTGAATGAGCTTGGCACTTGATATAACGGCGACGCGAAGTAATGTTTGATGCGTGCCGAGCATAGTATAGTTACATCAATATCTTTGGCGCATAGCTAGACATATCAATAGAGAGGAGCTTCAAAAATATTGGTTCCGCTGCAGTCATGATACCACGATGCGTTTTGAGCACGTGTAACTCACTGACTGGAGTACTCTTGTTGCCTTCGTACTCATGACCAGAGGAGTTTTATGCGCCATCTGAGCTGTAAGATGTTTCTTTTCCTGCAGGACGGGCTCGGACGACGAGGTTCGTGTGACGAAGACCTGACATGTCAAAGCCGACCTGTCGCTTCAGAGCAGCCGATTATGTCGTGTATAGTATCTTCAAGCGTCGATGCGGAACCATAGAACTCTTTGTATCTGCAAGTGACCTTTTTCGGATTGTGGAGATGTACGTAAGCATCTAGAGTGAATAAGCCAAGGGCAAGCATACTACTTGAATGGATTAGCAAACGCATGTTCCACGTCTAGATGGCACTTCAAGCTAAAACATCACGTGATGCTGCCCCTTTTTCCCTTTTCGCCGGTCTGAGCTAATGCCAGGTTTAAGATTTCTGCCACTCTCTGAGACTAGATTCGCCTTTTATCTCTGCCGCCAGCAGCTCATGATATACTGCACTAATTACATTGCAGGGGTCAAGGGCTGCTCCATTTAAGGCAACCGCTAGTACACTCAATCAACCACTGTTGAAGACAGCGAAGGTGCAACCAGGCACGCTTCGTGACTCTCAACCTCCAGACTACGCATGTCGTGTGAGCACAAATGTGCACAGTACCTCCTTCGAGCTATGCTCTTCACCAGCCTGGAATCTGCTGCGCTCCATTAGGGGCGCGTCAATACAATCCGTTGCACGGTATCGACGCCGTGAACTACCCATGCGCGCACTTCCATAAGAGATGAAGGCTGATGAAGGCTGTGACACCCTCGAAGCCCATCGCAGGTGCGTCCGTTTCGAGCTTTCGGTGCTGAATCATCTACAGAGATCAACTTACGATGTCACTTCTGCTGAGTCGATCAGAATGGTCGTTCTCAGCAGACTAGGTCAGAGAACGTATACAGGAAGGCGTAATCTCAAAGTCGTTGACGGTGGGTCCATATGGGAACGTCACTCACTGGTTGACTGTGAAAGCTGTGACTAGCTGACTGTGAGTAACAGCATGAGGCAGGGGCTCTGTGTCAACGATTTTGTTTGCAGACGCTTCGAACGGAACCAGGTGAGTGGTGAGCCATACCATTCAGGTCCTTGGATATAAAATGAGGGTGTTCCTCCGTGAGCTGAATAACCATCCTTGCGACTACTTACAGTCTATCTGTCACTTCGCTCCACTAGTTGCAATTATCCGACTCTCACTACATTCCAAAACATCTCTTTGGCGGATAGAATCACGCCGCGATGTGTTGGTGGTGGGCGACAACCCATTGCAAAAATCCAAATTGCGATAATCTGGTGGACGGTACTGAACCCGGTCCGTGCTCGTCCGTCACACATCCTGATCACGGGACACGCTGTCCAGCTCATTGCGGGCTCAATGACGCCAACTACAATCGTCCCGCTCGCCGAACACCGAACGCGATAAGGCCGGAAGACGGACGCTCCTGCTTCAAGATCAAGAGCACAAAGGGTTGTTCGCCCGAATGCAGTAGGCTACGGGTAAAAAAGCAAACAGGTCAATCTGATCGCCGCAATCCTACACCGCAGTCTCTGTCAACTGCTTCTAGCTCCGGTGCCGTGATCCAAGGTGGCCCGTACTCAGGGGGATATAGCGCAGCCCAAACGCAAAGCCAGCGACTACCTCCACCTCCATCACAGACAGGCCCGTCGCCAGAGCTATCTAGCTCCGGTGCCATGACCCACGGTGGCCAATACTCAGGGGGATATGGCGCAGCCCCAACGTACAGCCATCGACTACCGCCTACATCACAGCCCCCGTCAACTGCTTCTAGCTCTGATGCTATGATCCAAGGTGGTCAATACTCAGCGGGATATGGCGCAGCCCAAACGTACAGCGAGCGACTACCTTCAATTGGAACACTCGTGCCGAACCTTTTGGCTGGTCTATCCAGCTCCGACCGAGTCGCAGGTAACATTTTCGAACGAATAATCCCACCAACCGGGAGTCAGCCTTCCCAGATGTCGAGACTAGGAGCACCGGGCCCAGACCCTTCCTACTCTTCTGTCACAGTCCCGGCCGAACGTCACGCGACTAAGTCGCCCCAAGGTCCTGGCCGCAACACACCAGTCACGTCTCGACCGAACACTCCCGATCCTGTTCCAGGTGACCCAACACGCGAGGAGATACCTGGGAGCGGAGCATCACAAGGTCATCCTAAAGATTCGCGAGGCACGAAGCTTCCAAGACGAAAGTACTAGTTGGCCAGGCATAGCACACCATATAGTGGTCTAGTGCGTTGAGATTTGGCGGCAATGCTATAATATGTTATTAGACATCAGTAGAGAGTGCTATCTGCGCTTTGGGGGACCTTTTTAGAGTTGTAATTGAGCTTCAGCACATTAGCACAACCATAGTTGAATCAATGAGCTGCCAAAACCCCTCGATTTTCTATCTCTACTTGTACTATTCTGATGCATGTCTTGGCTCGCATTTGGCCTAGGCACATCTTTGGCACGGACGTTGTACAGCTACATACTTCACGTGTCTTTCGAACAGACGATCGCACTACAGATGCTAAAGCCCATACTTTGTCAAGGTACATAAGTACTTCGCAGCCAAATTTGTATTTCATGGCGTGTACCAAAAGACTGTCCTCCACCAGAGGGTTACGCTTCAAGCAAGTCACACCTTTTTTGTCCTTCCGCTGGTAGATGACACTGTTGCAGGTGTTTCAAAGCATAATTGGAACCATTATGCTTTCCTGAAGCGTAAGCCTAGGCTTGGTAGTACCTACCAAGACCGTGCCCAAGCGACGACATTGCGCGTTGGTAGAGGTCTCCGACTCTGTCACCTCGATTAGACGCTCCCCATACTGTCATCGTATCTGATTAGAGTGTCACGTTCAATAATCAACAGCATTATCCGAGCATGAGTCTGCTGCTGCTGCTGTTGTGGGTCGTTGGGCTCGACTCAGACACAGCCTCGAATCTTGCTACGTTGCTTTGCAAACGCAGACACGGTCCTGTTTGTGCATTAGAAGCTCGTGGATGTCTTGCCTGCTACAGCTATTAACCCGCTTTGGTGAGTCTTGGTCTGAGATGACTGCTTAGCAGGATGATTTGCGTCGGCAGTCGAAGCCTGCTCAAACGGTCACCATGAATATGAGTAATACTACCCAATGTGCTGGGTATAAGAGAATGGCACATTGCCTGATCATGGACTTGAACTTCTGCATCCACTCTCAGGAACTGCTTGTTCGACACTTGCACACTACCACAGCCTCACGAAATCTGGTTGACAGTATCCTGTTCATCGAAGCAATCAGGTCACAATGTGTTTCTACTGGGTCGCTGAGTATTGCAGGACTTGTGGCAATACCATGAAAAGGGCTGAAGCACGCTTCTACGTTCGACGCCCCGATGGTACTTCAACCCCTTGTCCGGGGGGTTGCCAAGTGCCGCGTTACATACCCTACAATGCTAGTGAGGATCAGCTTTGGATCAACAGGAGCAACGCGGATCGTACCTTCTGGCGCCCCACTGAGAATAGCTGCTCACCACAATGTGCTGCAGCAGGGAAGCGGAGAAGTGGACCGAGAGTGCGTGGCCTTGAGACTAGGATCCAAACTCAGCGTCGACGGAATAACGTGGGAGGGCCTGAAGTACCAGCTGACCCGGCTGCTCTGATCGAGCTTCCATCGTCGGTTCAGCCCCAACAAGACCCCAACCCTGCTAATCCACCCTCGGGAGGATATGGTGCGGCTCCAACATATGGGCAGCCGCGACCCTACTTTCCATCAAGCCACTTGCCAGAATGGGTCCCCCAACCTACACCTCATGGTCAAACTCAATTGTTTCCACACAGACAGACAGCAACATACACGACAGAGGAGAGTTTTCAGGACATGGACCGCGGTTATCCAATGCCGGATAATTATGAGCAAAGAATGGCCTCGAGGCCAACAAATATCCCCTATCAACCAACACGCTCTGAAGCTACGGGCGTACCAACCCTTCCAGCTCCAGCTCGACCAACATACTCTGAAGCTACGTGCGCACCAACCCTGCCAGCTCCAGCTCGACCAACATACTCTGAAGCTACGGGCGCACCAACCCTGCCAGCCCCAGCTCGACCAACACACTCTGAAGCTACGGACGTACCAACCCTTTCAGCTCGAGCACCACCTGAAGATTTCGAGGCTGCAAACCTGTTGCTTGACCTTCGGCAGGGATCTGCTCGGACCGACCAGCAAGCTAGGACGGATAGGAGAAGAAACGCAACTGGTTCTCCAGCTGCCTCAAACAGCAGTTCACCTGCTCCCGGTTCGTCCGCGCAACCAAGTTCGTCCAAGAAGCCTGCCAAGAAGCCTGCCAAGAAGCCTGCTAAGAAGCCTAAAAACAAGTAGGGTTAACGGCAAGGAGATGAGCTCGTTCCCCCAGAACTAAACTACGAGGGACTCTCATATGTCAAGTTGTCAACAATAGATAGTGCTAGAGGTGCTCCTCGAAGGGCTCTGCGAGAGCCAACCAGAGCTGAGCAGACATCTCGAACAATAGATAGAAATGAGCTGTTAAATTGATCTGTCCTTCTTGTCTCCGTTTGTGAAGGTGCCATGTCTTTAGTAGATGAGGAAGATGAGTTGTTTATACCAATTTATGGTATCCTGACCTTTTGCCAAGTTACCCCCGGCCATCCTCTATTCTGTTCATCTTGCTAGCGTTAGGTGTGTGTCCGCGTACCTTGGGTATTGACCTAGAGCATGATATCCTCTGGAGAGTACTTGAGCCCGCACTATTTTGGCGGCATCTGCATATCCATCGACTGTGATAATTGAAATTGTGCCGTTTCAGCAAGCTCGGGTTTTACCCCGCTGGCTCGCAGGGCCACATATGAGCCGTCTTCAAGCGGCAGAAATGCTTGTTGGTGCCATCGTCTGGCTCACATCTCTTCGTTCGCTGGACGATCGTAATGGCGGTCATGATGGCAGATGATCCCATGATTCTGTCCGGGGTAATCCCAGTCAGCAAGGCGGTTTGAAGATGACTCTGTCCTGGTTTGTACATCTGCTGATTCAGTCGACGCACAGCCTCGAAAACCATCCCGTCGTCTTGGCAATTGAAGGTTGATCACTGCTAGGGCTGGCTATAGCAGCTGCTATAGTTGGCATATTCGTCAGTTTGAACAGTGTCACTGGTGTTTTGTTGCTGTTGTCGCTATGATTGGGACCTGCAATCGTAGCCGTCGTAAACGAGACAACATACTCATGGCCCATACTGGCGGTGGTCGCGCACTTAAAAGGCCATGTCCTCGAGTTCATGTCTGACTTCTTGTACAAGCTTGCGTCCTGCCACAGCCCACAATCCGGAAACCCTTGTCACGATACCACAAGTTCCAAGCTCGTCTTGTCGTACCCAGGAAACTCACCATGTGTTGGCACAAGACTGAGGTATACTGCAGGAATTGCCGATCTCACTTGGACACGAAATACAAGTGGCTCTATGGTCGGAAATGTGAGAATCGATGCGTCTCGGTTGCAGCGACAGAAAGCCTAAACGAAGACACTGCTATTTCAACCCCAAGAGATGATCGACCCTTGTGCGATCGTTGCCGAGCTGCTCAGACGTTGAGGGAAACAAACGCTGTCATGTCAGGACAAACGCATGTACCACAGAATTCAGTGATACCAGGCGCTGGTGTCTTGTTTTTGAGAGGAGCCGCTGGCGAGTCTCGAAACCGTCACATCGTGAAGAGCTCGTGGGGCAGGCGGATCCCCGACCCGCCTGCCAGTAACAAGGCACAACCCCCGGAACTGGCCCGACAGCTTCCGCCTCAGGCCGCGCCAATGTTCAATTCATTCCAGGCCGACCTACAGCCGCAAGGTCAACCTCCAGCACCATCGGCACCACCGCCTGCAACATCAACTGCGCCGCAGCCTCCGCTTACCAGGCATTCGAACCCGGCTTGGTCTGAGACAATGCTTAACACTCCAGTACCTGCGCCGGTGCCTCCGCCTACCATGCAGCCGAACCCGGCTCGGTCTCAGACAATGCTTAGCACTACATTACCTGCGCCGGAGCCTCTCGAACCTCAAGGGTCAAGCTTCACAGCTGCAGCAGATGCAGCAGGCACGCGCAACTTGATGCAACTAGGTCGAGGTTCTGATGCCCGGTATGCACCTGAAAATACTGGTAGCAGGAGACCTAGACATGCGAGCGATTCTCCTTCAAGCTCAACCGGCGCTGGCCAGTCATCTTCAAGCAAACCTACCACGAAGTACCGGAAACACAGATAGAGCGGTGGCTGTGAGGAGTATACGTCCAGTCACAGTTTGAGAGCGAGCAGGCGTTTCCTATGTCAGATCAACAATAGAGAGTGCTAAGGGGCTTATTCATTCCCGCAGTTGTGGCTCGGAGTCGAGCAGATGAAGAAGGCAGCATTAGAGATACCTTTTTAGCTTAGCAGCAATAGAATTCCTTTGGAGCTGATGAGAAGTTCTTGCGCTTTGGCGCTTGTCGCTGTTGGTACTAGCGCGCCCCTTTCCAACTGCATCTGCCGCTAAGCCTGAAACGCGCTGGACGTGTTGTTGCCTCCAAAACCTGGCTCGAATTCACGTCTGCCTCTGACTCAAGTCTATCGTGGTCACGGCCATTTGTAGTCGAACCCTACCTGCGGAGCATCAGAAGCAGTACAACTAGCAGTCACTCTTGAGTATCGTAAGCCACGTTATGAAGCCTCTTACATTCTGCATGCTAGCCTTCTTGAACCATCAAAACCCTTTCGCGGTACGGATGATGGGCGACGCTGCATGGCTTCAATTATCTAGTGTCTCACATATTCGCGGATCTAGGCCAATGTTCTCCCTCCTTCGACCCCCCCTCTAATGGGCTATGCTCCGCACAACAGATGTCCATCCCATGCGCCACCTCATAGACATACTCTTGAAGTTTTCGACCACGTCATCTGGCGTACAGAAGATCTCTATGGGCCTGGGGGGAGTCTCGATATGCGCAGAATCATATGGGCCGGTAGTGCGGTACGCGTGGTAGCGGTTGATGTGCACTCCAGCTTCGTCCGCCGTCGCCTCGTCCGGCATGTGGGTAAGTGAAACCGCGTGTCAGTGACTCTCAGAGATACTGGGTACGCCGGAAGGGTGTGAGCGCAGATCTTGCCCGAATCCAACACTACATAGCACATAGCGACCAAGCGTAAGTATCTGACATGATCGAGCAGCTTTTCGGGAGAAGACCAAAGTTCAAACAGATGCCAGCGCATGTTGCCATTGCCTGATGAGGAGTTTGCGCAAAACAACGTTGAGCAAATGTCGAAGTTGAAAATGTATTTGGTGTGAAGTAGTGTTTCAGGTGATTACTTTATCACCTATTTTGTCTGGTGGCCAAACAACTGAACATTGATGGTGATTTAAGGAGATGCCGTGAGACCGAGTGACATGGGGTCAAAAACTTCGTCGGTACCACTGCTGTATATGAATCAGTGTTGCACCTTCAATTTTCACTTTTCACTTTTCTGATCACGTGGTAACCTGAAGCAATCCCTTCGTCCGCTTTATATAGATACACCGCCCAAAGTTCTACACTCCGTCATCGAGATCAATCCTTCGGCACATTCATGTCGACACGTCTATCTTTGCAAGAGAGGGTATCGTGGGTCTGAGCAACGAGCAGGTTTGTTTGTCTCTTGCGACTGGTAGAAAATCGTTATTGACACAGACAGCCTTCGAGCGACCTTTGCAACCACAAGATTCTACGTGAGACGAGGACTACGACCACCATGTCACTGTCATGTACTACCACCAATGGTTCTGCCGACACGCCCGAGAGAATCATCTCCAGGTCCATACCACAGCTACCCGGCGAAATCCTCAGTACGATCGGCGAAGCTTGCGTCGAGCCTTTCAGCATCGCGGTCCAAGACCACGACGAGGGTGACTACTTCGATGTGACGGGCTATCCCAAAATCAAAAATATTGCTTTGGCCTCGAGTCACTTCAATGTTGGAGTCCAAAAAGGTCTACAATCGAAATTCAGTAGGCATCTTGAGTGGGCAAGTCATTCTGATCTAGACAGTCAATCTTTGAATGCAGCAATACCCTTGCCATGGTTGATCGCCCAAATTTCGACTGTGAACATGGACCAGGGCAATGACAGATGGTACATGCCACATGCACACTACCACTTGTTCCCGAATCTACGCATTGTCACGCTGTATACATGTTGCTTACTGCCAGGCATACTTAATCCCGTTGGCTTGATAACTGGTCACTATGACCAGCTCGTTTTCTCGGAATGTGCCCGGCTGTGGGACAATTTTGACAGAGACCAACAGCAGGCAGGAGGCTTTTGGCCACCAGATCGAGATGGCAGAAAACTACAGGTCGTCGGGGTGTTCAAGTACGCTGAGATGGGGGTGGTGAAGATTGTCGTCGATATCAGCAAACCTTTGTCGCCGGTCGTCGTTGATCGAAGGATCATCAACCACTCTTGAATGAACTTGGGTAGGTTCTATGCACCGGGAATGGTCTGGCTACCGCGCAGCGCCTTCGTGCAAAGCTAACCCCGGAAGGTGTGGCAGTTGATGGGAGATGGTACTGTACTCAGCATACCGAGACGATGCCGCCCTTCTTATCGCACAGCGAGTGTGCAACCTTAACAGGGATTCTATGTCGACACGGATGGAAAAGGACAGTATAGTATGTTCAGCTGCCTGGATCTGGCTATGGATGAGATGATTTTGATTACAAAGGCCAATGCTGAGCAGCACTACCTAGTCGCGAGTAGCCAGAGCATATATTCACCACTACAAAAGTTTTGTCCGCACACTTGGCGAGTCCATCGATGCCTTGCTACACCCGGCGAGTCCTACAATAGCATGTCAATATAACGTCAAAACCCCATCTCTCCACTCTGAAAACTCGCTTCTGTTGCGAAGTCTACATCCAATCTGATGCCAGCTCACAACATTAGACCACGGGGCTAGTTAGTGTGTTGTGACTTGTGAGCACGCACCTAGCAGCCAGCGCCAGAATCTACGTAGCACAACCCCCACTTCTTCGTCCCTTCGCAGCCCACTATTTGATAGTCATCGTCTTCGTACAAGCTAAGTCAGCTTCTCTGAGCATTAACTATATTACGAGCTGTGGAGCTAAAAAGCGACTCGCCTTCAACGATCAGGTCATGTCATCCAAAGTATTAAACATTATTTTTCCACGTACAGTTAAGTAGCACAGTCTCGGCTATGTAATGTCCGAGACTGTTGACAGCGAGCAATTTGACCGCTTATCATGGGGCGCGGAGCCACCCCCCAGCAGCCCAGCAAAGCCATTGTTGGCCACATACCTATATCGAGGCCAAGCTCAGATACAACAGCTATATGATGTCCGCGAAAACCCCCCTGAGTGGTCTGAAGCCATGTCACGCCAGTCAGCTCAAATAGGCCATACCTCAACAAGCATTCATGTCGACTTTCTATCTCGAATTCGCGAAACGTGGCCGTCCTTGCTTTGAAATTCCTGATGCTCAGCTGTACGTCGCTGTCCAGGGATCCGCTCTCTGGCTTCTTGACTATTGCCGGAGCACACGGAGGAAATTATCGTTGACCGTGACGTCTAGACTTCGCCCGTGCGTCGTAGGTTCGGGAGTCTTGACGTTCATAGACTGGGTAATGCTCTCTCGAGTCCTCGGAGATTTCCATTGGCCGGCTGCCATAGTCATCATCCTCTCGAGCTGCTTCGTGCAGTATGCGGCCTTGACCTGCGTAGGTTGGGTCGTCGCCGGGTCTCTGAAGATCCATTGATGCACTCCTATCATCGCCATCCTCTGATGCTGCATGTTGAGCAGAGTTTCTGTGATCGTCAGGGTGCATGAGGAAGTCTAGACGCATATGTCTAATTCGCTCTCTTCGTCTGGCTTCGTCGTCTGCCTGATTAGGGAGAGTATTGACAGGTGCTGCAATAGTGCCGTGGCTTGCAGAGCTTGTGACTGATGCTTCTGAGAACGATGGTAAACGAGATCCTTCAGGGTTCACATATCCCTGGTTCGAGCCATAGCCCTGGTTCGTCCCGTATCCCTGGTTCGTCCCGTATCCCTGATTAGTGTGATATCCCTGATTAGTGTGATATCCCTGGTTCGTCTCATATCCCTGATTCGCACCATATCCCTGATTTGCGCCAGTGCCAGTATAGGTAAGACTCATGGCTGGATCAGGTGCTACATTGAAAGTGCCAACATATGTAATCTTGCGTTCCTTGACCTCCCCGCTTTGGAGTGCCTCCCTCCTTTTCCGGGCTTGGATTCTATGCATCTTATTATCGTACTCTCTCGTACAATTTGGGCACCGCAGCGGTGGCCTCTGTCCGGCGTACTCCCCCTTACCGGGGCGGAGGGGTTCTATATCGTCTGGGTCTTGTACCAGTTCACATGGTAGCCTCTCGCGGTATGCGTCGCATGGGGTAACGCTGTGATCTGACCTAAGCTGCGTGCTGCAATCTGTGCAAGTATAAATTCTCCAATTCCATCGGCACATCTTGTTGGGTTCTCGTGAGCTTGTAGAATATGTGACCAGAAGGATGAACTGCAAGATGAATTTATGGAGCACAGCAGTGGCAGACCGCTTATCTTATAGCATGCCATAATGGCAGACGCGCCAGGTCAAGCAGTCATCTGAGTATGAGTGTGTTAGCCTCGAACACACGCGTTGTTGCGAAAAGTACACGAAGCATTCACGTTTGCGCTTAGCTTGAGAAAACGAAACCAAATACTTGACTCTGTACGCAGAAGTCATGGACAGACCAACGCCTGGACAATCGGACCGCTATTGAGTTGATACTGCCGACTCATTTTGCTGTAGATTGGTGGGCGTGCGCTACATCATGACCAAGCAGAGTGCGCCATCTCGGGCGACCATGCGAGCAATCAGGATCGCAGCACGTTCGAGTCAAGGGGCCACTTCGTTTGAGCTGTGATTCAACAGGCTGCTGTGAGCATAGTCAGCCGCGCATTCTTGATTGTACAAATTGCTCGCCGTTTGCTGCGACTAGATCGATTCAAGACCAGGAAGGCCACTCCATCCGCTTTCGAAAACTCAGCTCCGTAGCCAGAAGCACACTCGTACTTGGATCTCATCATCCGCAACAGCTTGTCCCTTGCCCAGTCAGGCCAATCCCAAGCATTTTCAACCAAGACCTTTGTATCGATGTCCATCACCGCTGTGTTCCGCACTGAGTTGAGTAATCGCAGGGAGAGGAACCAGGATGCTCAGCGTGGATATTGAACCGTGATTGAGTTATGAGTAGCGATGGCTGCATAGCTCTTTTTCAGACTTCGACTACAACGACAGGTGTGTTGAGTCCTCCGTCTGGACGCTGTGCTCAGGACCGTTGGCGCTGCGACGTGCTCAAGTACGACTTGTATGAGCCCAGGTGAAATGTCAGACATGTTCGTAACAGCGGCTCTGCGATCCATGTCAGCGACAGTCAATAGACATGCGATGTGTCGGTTGGGCTTGCCTTTGAGCAGTATTCGGTCGCAGCAAGCAACGTATTTGCAAGATCTATGTCCATATCCTCTTGGCCATATACCGGATAGCCTCCATGATTGTCCTTGTGACTAGATATCCAGGCCCTGCCGTGGTGAATTCATGGTCTTAGACTTCATTCGCCAACGGTAGACGATGCCGATGGAAATGAGGACAAGTGCCACAGTAGAGAACAGAATTAACCAGATGTTGGCTTTCTCAAAGTCCCTGCGCACAAGTTCATCCTGGCTTCTGTCGTTCTGTTGCATTGAGGGGGTCGGCTGATACATCCTTAGAACCTATGAACTAAACGTGATCGGAAATCGTTGGGGACCAATCCTGAAAATGTAGTGTGACTATCGCTTGTGATACAATACGCGAAGGTTCTGTAGTTGCTTGCATTAATAGCTGCTGCTAAAGCGATAAGACAAGAAGTTGCAAAACAACATGATGTTTCAATTGGTGGGTGACCATCGAGCGGTGGCACGTGAAAACAAACCAAGCGCTAGCAAACGGGTTTGCATTGAAAACCTTATATCTCCATCGGAGGCAGGGGCCAACGAAGGTTGATGTCGTCGATTTCGGTTGGCAATGCTTTATCGTTCTTGCTCGACATGGCCGCGTGCTTCAGAACCAGTAGGCAAGTGCCTCGGACAACAGAGATCAGATTCGATGAACCTTAATACCGTTCTATCTAACTGCTTAGTATCCAGAGTGATCTAGCATATGTAGTGAGCTATCTCATTTGTCACAGAGGGTAATCCAGTAGGCATAGGGCGCTCGCACCGAGATAGCCTAAGACATTTAGCATAACCCCCCTCAGACAGTCGGAGCTGACCTGACCGCTTATGTCTTGATATCGCCTACAGCATTTCTGGTCAGCATGTCCTCGACGTCGAGCTCACGTCGTTGCTACACTACAGTAGCGGTTTTCGAAGGGCGTCTACGGAGGAGCATAAGGTGGCTTGGCGCTCGTCATGCACAAAATATCTTGGCGCATGCATAGAGGAAGTCCCTACGAGGTTGACCACCATGATGTGCTCTCTGCGCTCCTGCATTAGTGTGAGTTCCTGTATATGGTAGTCTGCAATCAGTGTGATAATCGGTTCGAGTGTTATGTCATCGATATCACTCCAAAGCAAACGCGTCCATGCCACAAGCGCGGAAATGCCTTTCATCCACAATATTTCGTGGCCACCATTCGCCATGAATTCGCAGATGGTAATTTGAGGGGGGAGATAAATCACCAGTTGGCAGACAGGATCGAGAATTGAAAGAATCTGACAGGTATAACAGTTCGTGTTGATTCACCACGTCAAGCTATGTGCATGTGTTTCAAACGTCATCACAAATGGGTATCTGGCCGAAATAAGAGCTCTTCAATTTCAGTGCCTGCCTAGAGGTGCAGTCATCAACATCATTTCATGTATACCGCGAGCTCAGATGCTTCGACCTGCATTGTCGATCAATCTTCTCCCACAACCATGCATCTTCTGATTGGAAGAACAAAGGCATGAGCGGTTAATAAGACGCTTGCTCGTGATGACCACTCTTGTGCTCGACCACCGTACTACCAGGTGCAACATCAGCAACTGTTTCATCGGAGAACTTCAGATCATCTTCAACTGAGACGGTATCCTTGACATATTTGATAACGATGGGAGCTGCAATCAGAAGCGATCCGGCGAGCATGCCCCAGTTGATGGCGAATTGCGTCATGAACGGCACTGAACGAGCGTCGACATTTGCGGCAATGGCGTTACCAGCGGATTGGATGCCCTTGTAGAAGCCCGCAAAGTTGGCGAGCTTGCGGCCATTGTTGGTAAGAGCTCCCATGAGCCTGGAAGAGATTAGCGTCATCGTGAAGAACGCGAGGGACAAGCTTACCAATAAGCAGTGACCTGCCAAGCAGCGTCGTAGAAGCCATAGAACATGTACATGAACATGGGTCCAATGTACTTGCTTTGGTTGAAGTCCACCCCGACGTGGTCTTTGCCGAGACCAAGAGTGCCTGCTCTAGTGTACGTCTTTTGGAAGGCATAGCCACCACCCCATGTGACCATAGTCAAGAGAAACAATCCCACAAGAGCGCACTTGGCACGTGTTGTCCGTCTCATTGGGCCGACATCAAGCAGATAGCCAACGACATAGGCTCCAACAATCTGCATACCCCAGTACAGGACGTTGTTAAGGCACCGGGTTCGAAGATTGAAATAAGGCAGGTTGACGGCGTTGAAATGGTAGGTGTAGAACCAGTTGCTAGCAAAGAACAAAGGGAAGAGGCCAACGATGTAGGCATCGGTCTTGAGGGTTTCGAACAGACCGAGGATCTCTGACTTCCATGACGGATTCTTCATAAGGATAATGCCGGAGCCGTCATCGCGTCGGACGAGTTGGGGGTTGCAAAGAAAGCAGGCTAGGATAAAGCCAGCTGCCATCAGAATCATAAATGCGATGTAAGTTCCTATAGCAATAGTCAGGTGCCGTCAATGTTGCGAAATCCGTGGCACATACCATCAGTCACCTTGCCAGCCTCGGAGTGCAAATTCATACCCAGGGGTATAAGAGCCCCGATCACGCCACCGAGATTGAATATAGCCCAGAATCTGGAGATATACCGACCCTTCTCCTTCTCGGGGGGGTAGGACATCATGATCGCACCCTGTGCAGTCCACAGCATGCCAGCGCAAGCACCAAGAAGTGCACCGGCGAAGATAAAGAAGCCTGCATTCTGGTTGTGGTTGTAAGACAAGATAGAGGCGACGTACAGGAAGTAGCCGAAGCCACCAATACCGAGGGTCAATCTGAGGCCGATTCTGTTTGCGATGCTGCCACAGAAGAAGCCCACAACGGAGAAAGTGGAGTAGACGGCAGTGTTGGCGTTATTGCTGTCATGAGCATTGACTTGACCAGCAGCACCTAGACCGTTAACAGCATTGAACATGCCCGGGCACAAGAAACAGACAAATGCGACAAAGATGATCTGGAACTGCGGTGTGGCGTATGCAGGAACGGTGATAGGACCAAGCTTGAGGGTCTTGTACATCCATGGCTTCCCTCTCTTCTCGGTGCCCTCTATTGCTGGTGTAGGACTGGGGTTGTCACGAGACACCTCTGAAATGTTCTTCTCATCCATGTCTGATTCGGTGCAGAACGTGCTTGTGGGTGAATGGTTCAAAAGTCAGATAAGGGCCGTCGCGCCCGAGATGGATGTGGGGTATACTCGAGGTAAGTTGAGTGGGTTTATGTTGCTGAGGTGGGAAGGCAGGAACGGGAGTGTGGAGGGAGATCGCGGATATTTGTGTGACACGCGACACAAGTGATAGTGGGAAGTACTAATCGAGAATTGTCAAGTCACATCCACAAAAGACGACAGTGACATGTAGCAGAGGAGCAGCTGCCACGAGCTGCTCGAGTCTATCTGAGGGTGGCGCGTGCTCGGGTGCATGCTGGAGTTGCGCACAGCGCATGAAGCATGGATGGATTTGCGCAAGACCCTGGCAAGAAGTAGAGTCTCGTCCTCGGTCTCTGATAGGTCAGCTCGGCACTAGCACAAACCACTTATCAAAATAGAATCCTTCGCAGGGATTCTCGTGCTGGGGGTAGTGGGCCTAAGTCTACATCTGGTCTAGCTCACTAGCACGTGATACTGTCTCCGGGGTAAGCGTGACCCGCCGTGCTTTCCGGGCGCGCGCGGAGTTGAAGTTCAGATAGGAGCGTTGCAGCTTCATTCCCCGCAGGGTTACATCTGCTTACTGCTACTGTTGCATCCAGTTCCTTCACTTCCGGCTCTGCTCCTTCCTTCGACAAACAACGCTCGACCGTTGTAACATCTTCGTCGAACTTGCGACTGAGGCTTCAAGAGCTGTTCGGATGATGTTCGGAGCCAAATCCCAGACTGTGTCTGCGATGCCATCGTTGCCTGCCATGCCAATGTGAGCGGATCGAAGAAGCCGTTGGGTGACATGTGTATGGTTCCATTGGATATCGTTATTCAGAGCGCCCAAGCTCCCAGGTGAGCAACGTGTCGCCTTCGTCATGCTACCATAATATCACGAACTTGCAACAGCCTTCGTCATGGCCGCCTTTTATTCTTGTAGACACCTCTGCGCCGGATTCTCCCCTCGTTGTCGCGGCTTGAGTTGGCTTTCTTCTTTGCAAGCAGTCGTCTTTCATCAGAATGTCTGTTAAGATCACCAAGCTGACCAATGGGCACCTGCTCAGAGATGGCCAGCTTACTCCTGGCGACCTTTGGATCTCATCCGAGACAGGCCGGATCATTTCGCCCCAATCTGCTTTCTACGGCTCCGGCAGAACACCAGACGCTGTCATTGACCTTAAAGGGAAGATTGTGTCCCCAGGCTTCATCGAATTACAACTCAATGGCTACAATGGTCTCGACTTCGCAAAGCTGGATGCTACCTTTGAGAGAAAATTCAAGGACATACGCAAGGAGTTGGTCAAGAGTGGAGTCACATCTTTTACACCCACCATGACTTCTTCCGTACCAGAAGTCTACCATGCCAACCTTCCATGTCTGGGCAAGAGCACGTCAAGAACAGCCTCTGATGGTACCGAGTGTCTGGGTACGCACGTCGAAGGCCCTTTTCTCAATCCAGAGAGGAATGGCATCCACACCAAGGAGGTCCTGCAGGAAGCGGAAACCTGGTCGGATATCGAGGCTTGCTACGGTGAAGACAACTTCAAACACATCCGATACATCACTGCGGCACCAGAACAAGGCAACATGATTAACCTCATTCCTGACTTTGTCTCAAGAGACATTATCTGCTCGACCGGCCACTCCAACGCAACATTTGAACAAGCTCAAGAAGCTCTCAAAGCGGGTGCAACGATGGTTACCCATATGTTTAACGCTATGCGACCGTTTGGACACAGGGATCCTGGCATCTTCGGTCTGCTCGGACAAAATCCATCCCGTCCCTCCACGCCGATACAGTCTCCGAAGCAGAAGTCGCCGACATCCCCACCTACCATTACTCCAACGCCCAAGCGGTCATCGTCACCACCAAATCCTTTTACTCTTCCGCGACGTACGCTTTCCAACGGATCGACCCGTACATCAACACCACGAAGTTCGTTTGAATCATCACGACGTTCACCCCGATCCTCGCTGTCCATCAGTACTTCGATCTCTTCGATACCTGACCCAGTGCCGGATCCGCCGTTCTTCGGACTGATCAGCGACGGCATTCATCTGTCCCCGCCCACCCTCAAGATCGCATATTCTGCTCATCCATCAGGCGCGATCCTTGTTACCGACGCTATGCCACTTACTGGTCTACCAGATGGGGTATATCCCTGGAACAATGGCGAGAACATCGTCAAGAAGGGACCACTGCTGACCCTCGAGAAGAATGGTCGCATCGCAGGCTCAGCTATCAGTCTGCTGGAGTGCGTCAACAACTTCATTCAATGGACCGGGTGCGGTACTGCCGATGGCCTTCGAGCCGTGACCGAAACACCTGCTCGCATGCTTGGTGAGACACGAAAGGGGCAACTGGAGGTCGGCTATGACGCTGACCTCTGCATACTCCAGCAAGATGAAGAGGGTAATTTGAGTTTGCGGCAAGTGTGGAAGTTTGGTGAATGCGTTCATGCGGCATGATAGGCAGGGGTCTATTAGCGGGGTACATCATCACATAAGCTTGGGACGGCCGAGAATCGTGTGCAAGATGCCTCGGAGAATGATTTTCTCGAGGGATACCGCGCAGTTTTCTTTCAGGAGTGGTATTTGAAGGAAAGGTGGTGCAGTCTCTGAAAAGCTGGCGTCTGGTAACGGCTTGCGTCGTTTTGACGAACTTGAATATATGCGTGACGACCAACTGATACCCCATAGATTGTACAACATGATACGTGTGCGTTAGCATAATTCAATAACATGGTGTCGCTATTGCGTTTTCGTTGCTTCCCCATTCTGTCAGAGTTCAACTATCGTTAATGCCCTTTCTCGCCCCTCGACAAGCTGACCGAAGGCGGCGAACAGTGAGTTTTGGGGGAGTCGACGTGTCAGGAGAATATACTGCCACCCATGATTTCGAGGATCATGCTTACAAACCAGATATTGAGGCCTACCGCCTTGAGGGAGCCTGACCCTCACGCTGGTAGTGACGGCTCCTCGCTTTCTCATTTAGCACGTGGCGAACTGGGAGAGTGGTATGACGAGAAGATCGGCTGTTCAGGCTGCATACAGAATTTGCGTGGACCTGACAAGCGCTTTGGCCAGCAGATCCCAGGTCACGCTGTCTTTTGAAGCTTCTCGTGCAACACAAAGTACTCCAGTTGGAATCGACGAAGGTTGAGACTCACACACAGGGCCACCTAGAGTGTCTACAAACACCTCATCGCTCACACCTGGGCTGTCACCATCACTGCGCAGGTTCTTGCAACAATGCAGATTGCAGTCAGTAATTCAATCTGGAGTGAACCCTCATCGTTGCTAAATGCCTACCTCGAAGTCACCTTTCAAAGTTATGGTACCCTGTCAACGGCCGAGCCCCAGTCAACGCATGAAGCTGATTCAGGCTATGCATCGGTGAAAGAAGCCAACACTTCCACTGCCTATCACCTCACAAATCCTGCAACTTGACACATTCCAAAGGTAGGGGACACCCATTAGCGGCGCCCGACCTTCGCCGCACCTCATACCCCTTTCCAGCACCACCACGCACAGTATCGTAGTGGTACGCAGCAGATAAAGCATGCAGCGATGTTGTCTCCTCTTTTAGCAGGTAAATCTGTAGCAGACTGGGCTGCATGTAGCCCAGCTTAGGTGACGTTCAGTGCGCTGTTCCTGGAATAGGTGGATTTTAACACGTGACTTGATTTCCCCGGCGGCACGTGACCGAGTGAGCTTCGTACTCCACTCCTTCTCCTGCATGCAGTTCTGCTCAGGTCGACAGGAAAAGCCCGTGCTTGAGTGGATCATGATTAGTCGCCCTGCCCGTGGACCAACACACTGCCCGACAGTGATTCGTTGTCTTCATCAGGGGAAGAAGTTCTTAACAAAGCACAAATGCAACGGATCAATACACGTGCTGACTCGAGCCATTGTGTCCACGTGTGTACGGAGAACGGTCTTGCAACGCAGTGCTGGGACACTTATCCGCACGCAATAACTTGTGTCACGGCATGTCTCCCTTACAACTTCAAACCAGTCAAGATCGCTGGCTTTCGACATGTGGACTAACTGCCTGGTTCCAAAAGTCAGAACTCAATTTCTACAGCGAGCGCATGAGAAGCAAGATGTGCAGCGCTTTCCACGCGTCTCGACCACGTCCACGTGATGACGCGGATAGGTCAAAAGCTTAGCACTAGGCTGTGCAAGAGCTCCACAGCGAGTATGCGACCACATTCTCGACGCGAAAATCTATCCAGACGATCATGGCCATGGTCCACATTGAAGCAGCTATCTCAGTAGTTTCGCTATATAAGGTGCCTCAACAACAGTGTCCCGAGACATAGCTAGGGCGAGTGGGCAGGATGAAAATCCCGATGCTCAAACCGTACGACGGGTGTGACTTCTGACCCACGAGTGTAGAGAGTTTTATGTTTCATGTTAACGTTCTATCACTTCCTGCACTCAGCAAAGCTGCAGATGACATCACTTACGTTGGACCTCAACGACAAGCATGCAAAGGTCGACGTAACCGGAAGCGGACGATGTTGGCTTGCGCAGTACCTATCGCGTCTCTGTACTCGTTGCTGGGGGTGAAGTGGATGCTTCAACGACGCAGTCGTCGTAAGAGTTGGTCCGATGGATGGAGGCTTCACCTCTGATCGACTTTGAATGCTTTCGCGGCTCATATGTGAAGGATACTGGGATCCTACAAGGATAGGAGTATGACTCGTGTACAAAAGCACCGTGAGTCCCTGCTGGAGTTGCTCGTCCTACATCACATTCTACTAGTATTTAATCACAGCAGACCAAACAAAGCCCTCATCCTCGCTCCAAAGACAATTTTCATTAACTACCACTATCAACATGAAGTTCACCGCACCTCTCGCCATCCTCACCCTTGCTGGCGCCGCCATCGCCGCCCCGGGCAACGGTGACAACTCCAAGCAGTACACCTGCACCATCGAGTTCGCCAACGGACAGAAGACTACCGCCAGCGGCACCGCCCCCGACGGTGCCTGTGTCCCGCTCTCAACACCTGAGGCATGCACTGGTGTCACACTTTCCAAGGGTGACACTAAGGCTGCCACCGTTCAGCTGTTCTCCGACAAGGCTTGCAAGGACCTGGTACTCAGCCAGCCAGCAGGTATCAACGGTAGCCCAAACAGCCAGAAGGTCGGCAGCTACTGCGTCAAGCCATAAAATACTCGACAGCACGCTAGAATGGAGGATAAACTTGGAGGTCAGAGGAGGGAGTCGCGGTTCTGAAGGGCTATCAAGGAGAGGGGGAATAGAGTAGGACGGCGGCGCCCTGGAATATCAGACAGAGTCTTGCAAGAGCACCGGCAGTGTGCAACTGCACCATGAGCGCTACTGGTGTGAACGCAGTTGTGCTCCTGTCATATACTTGTAGCTATTCACAGTCATTCCTTTAGAACAAGCACAGCAATAGAAATCATTACTGTCAAAATCCGGACACAAAATCCAATTCCTTAGCTTGCACCATCCGGTACCTTGGCACGCGCAGAATAGAGAGATTAGATGAAAAATGCTGTCGGAAGAACAATGTACAGTTTCTCTTGAACAAGACAACCACACCACAAAATATACACGATCATGAGAACATCGGCTATCACCATATTCCCATCCGCCCAGCTAGACTGCTTGGAAAAGACACAGTGCGTCTCAATGACTTCCCGCCGATGTTGCTGAGCTGGGTCGCCGATCTGCTGCAGATGTGTTTTACGTGATCCTTTTCATACTCGTAACCTGCGCTGTCAAAGACGACAGGTTGAAACCATAGATAAATGCAAGCGTGTATCTACTACATCAAATGGGTCTCACAGCCAATGGCTTCAGACAGGTGGCACCGCCTTCAACGGAGTGGACGGCGCATTTCAGGACAAATTCACAGGTACAGGTGCTGGAAGGGCCTCAACCCAGCATGGAAGAGATGGAGGCAGCAGGGGCCTTGAAGGCTGGGTTTGACGGGTGGCTGGCTTTTGCTGGAGATGAAGAGCGAGATGAAAGAGCGTACGTCGTACCTGCGATGAGTGCGACAATAGTAAGCGAGAACTGCATGATGGGAGATCGTGAAAATTCCGCTGGGAAAATCAATAACTGAGGAACGTTACAACACTTTGTTTCTGTGAGCGTAGGAAGGTTAAACCGGTCGATTGGTTCAAAGAGTGACTGTTAATGGTAATGCAACAGTTGGCAAAACTGCAGATACCGTCCCATCTACTAATAGTGATACCCGCTTCTTTGCATCAGGCGAGTCTCTGTTCGTGAGTGGTCCTCGTGCGCAGAGAGATTTCTGACAGCTGCAGTACCGGGCTGGTGGGTAGCCTAAGAGATTGAACAGGAGCAGAAGTAGCATTTCTTCGTCATACTGTTGAGCGCGTCGTCGTGATTGCCTTACACACCTATCGAAGTCGTACGACAGGTTACAAGACTACAGTGCAAGTGAGATTGGCGTCGAGTCGAAGCAGCGAAGCAAAGGACTGACGCCACATATCCGGATAGGGCCCAACTGTCGTCGACAGGAACACCGCACCGCACACTCTACTTTACAGTAGCAGCTCGAAGACAACTTCTAAAGGCAGCCACAGCCGGAAGATCAAGACCAGCGACAGTCTAATCTGGCCATTTCACGACTCTAGCCCGTGTCCAGTTTAGCTCGCGGTCCCTTGTTCAAGAATGGGGGACATCAGTTAACCTTGATGCCCACCAACAGTATAGAGCAAGTCGTCACTACTCAACGAGTTGCCACGTGTCCCAGAATGGTTCAAAAGATGAGGATAGACAGTGGGTAGGTGGAAGAGGGGAGCGTGTGCGTCCACCTTTTCAAAACCCATTCGCTGACCTGTTCCGGACACTGCAGAGATTTTCCGTCATGCGGATCGTTGCCCGAAGAACCTACCAATGCTACGGTCTTCCTGGAGGTGTGTTCTGCCGTGACAGATGGGCGCCTAATAAGGCTGTAGTCGAATATATTTAGTTTCTATGGACAGACTGATCTCGTCGCCCTGCGCTTTGACCCGACTCATTATTGCACAGACTCTATTGAGGCTCTCGTGTCAGAAAGAGTCTACCCTTAGCATGCTGACGTACCTTCTGGCTCTGTGGCGCATTGTCTATCGAGTCAATAGTGCCGCATGGACACACAGGGTGACCTGGGGTCTAAGGCTTGAACACATCCGCATGGCGTCCCAGGGATGCTTGGGCGCTCTCGTGACCAGTTTCGAATCGGCGGAATCGGTGGTCGAGTCACGGAGTATCTGAATGAGCAATGTCCAGTCCTCCACAGAGACCAGAAAAAGTGAAATCGTCAAAAGGGTGCACCAGTGGCCAAAGGTGACCACATCTGGTTCTTTGCACTTTATATGGATCCCAACTTGACAAGACCACAGGCCAAGAGAAAAACCCTCTGTATATTGCGTAGCCTTGACTT
>Ga0210040_10000271_pt1 | contig 90732 bp, 78 predicted proteins | sample CryGeyCG12114_NA_FD_185462 | JGI IMG/M metagenome (GOLD analysis project Ga0210040, IMG submission 185462) | Groundwater microbial communities from aquifer - Crystal Geyser CG19_WC_8/21/14_NA (SPAdes) (version 2) | ecosystem: Environmental > Aquatic > Deep subsurface > Groundwater | place: USA... | reverse complement strand
CTGCAGGGCGTGAAGATCAACGACAAGCACATCGAGGTGATCGTTCGCCAGATGCTGCAGAAGGTCGAGATCACCGATGGCGGCGACACCACGCTGCTGCCGGGCGAGCAGGTCGATCTGGAGGAGATGAACGAGGAGAATGCCAAGCTCGGCAAGGGCAAGCAGCATGCCGCCGGCACCCCGGTTCTGCTGGGCATCACCAAGGCCAGCCTGCAGACGCGTTCGTTCATCTCTGCGGCCTCGTTCCAGGAGACCACCCGCGTGCTGACGCAGGCGGCGGTCGAGGGGAAGAAGGACACGCTGACCGGCCTCAAGGAGAACGTGATCGTCGGCCGGCTCATCCCAGCCGGCACCGGCGCGGGCATGAACCGACTGCGGGTCACCGCCACCAGCCGCGACGCGGCGATCCGCTCGCAGTGGAAGAAGGCGCAGGAGGCGCTGATCGCCGCCCGCACCGCCGAGGAGGAGCATGCGGCCGAGCTGATGCAGGACGAATCGGCGGCCATCGGCGACGATCCGTTGGCGCGGATGGAGGGCGAGACCCACGGCACCGATGCCGATGCGGGCGACTACCTGATCCAGAGCGACGAGGGTGCGCCCGTCGAGCCGGCCGAGGAGGCGACCGAGGAGTAAGCCTCAGACCCTCCGCTGAACACGAACGGCCCCGCCGGAGCGATCCGGCGGGGTTCTTCGTGCCAAGGCCTCGCGGGATCGCGGGCGTTCGTCATTCCCCTGGCCGCGCGGGCGTCGCGCCGCTGCGCCGGATCGGAGGCCGCTCGGCGGGGGGTGGCGAGGTAACGGCTCGCTTCGGGGTGCTCCTCTCCCCCACCGGCTTTCGGCACCGGGCAGACCGGCTCCGAGCCTGAGCTTTCCCGAGGCTCGGCCCGTCAGGGGTTTCGGCCACGCCGGCCTTCCTCCTTGCGCCACTTTTCTCTAGCCGGTGCGCATGGTCACCACGCGCTTCGCTCCCTCGCCCACCGGCCGGCTCCACGTCGGCAATCTCCGCACCGCGCTCCACAACTGGCTGCTGGCGCGCAAGGCCGGCGGGCGCTTCCTGCTGCGGATCGACGACACCGACGCCGCGCGCAGCGAGGAACGGTTCGTGGAAGCGATTCGAACGGACCTCGCCTGGCTCGGCCTCGAGCCCGATGGGGAGGAGCGGCAGTCGGCCCGGCTCCCGCTGTATGACGAGGCGTTCGAGCGGCTGAAGGCCAGCGGCCGCCTTTACCCCGCCTATGAAAGCGCGCAGGAGCTGGAGCTGAAGCGCAAGGTGCTGCTCGGCCGCGGCCTGCCGCCGCTCTACGACCGCGCGGCGCTCACGCTCACCGATGCCGAGCGCGCCGAGAAGGAGCGACAGGGCATCGCCCCGCACTGGCGCTTCCGGCTCGACCAGGGCGAGCCGATCGCGTGGGAGGACGGCATTCGCGGCCCCCAGCATTTCGACGCGGCGCAGCTGTCGGACCCGGTGGTGCGCCGCGCCGACGGATCGTGGCTCTACGCCCTGCCGAGCGTGGTGGACGACATCGCGATGGGCGTCACCGACGTGCTGCGCGGCGAGGACCACGTCTCCAACACCGCGGTGCAGTTGCAGATGTTCACCGCGCTGGGCGCCGCGCCGCCGCGCCTGGCGCACGAGGCGCTGCTCGTCGGCGCGGAAGGCAAGTTGTCGAAGCGGCTCGGCTCGCTCGGCTGCGATGCCTTGCGCGAGGCGGGAATCGAGCCGGAGGCGGTGATGGCGCTGCTCGCCCGGCTCGGCACCTCGCAGCCGGTGGAGCCGGTCGCGGACCGCGCGGCGCTGGTGGAGGGCTTCGACCTCGCCCATTTCGGCCGCGCCCCGGCCAAGTTCGACGAGGCGGAACTCGCCCGCCTGAATGCGGCGATCCTCCACCAGCTCTCCTATGAGCGGGTCGCCGATCGCCTGCCGGAAGCGATGGGCGACGCCGCCTGGCAGGCGATCCGCCCCAACCTCACCACTCTTTCCGAGGTGGCCGATTGGTGGCGCGTCGTCACCGGCCCGCTCGATCAGCCGGCCTTCGACGCCGAGACCCGCGCCTTCCTCGCCACGGCCGAAGAGCACCTTCGCTGGGGCGAGGATCCGTGGAGCCTGCTGACCGCCGCGCTGAAGGAGGCGACCGGGCGCAAGGGCAAGGCGCTGTTCCTGCCGCTACGCCAGGCCCTGACCGGCCGTGATGCGGGCCCCGACATGCACGCGCTGCTGCCGCTCATCGGAGAGGGCGAGGCGCGCTCGCGCCTGCTGCACGCCGCAGAGGGTTGACGCGGCTTTTCTGCCGCAAGTGCGAAGAGCCTCTTGGCAAGCGGCCGCATTGCGGTTAACCGCCATGTTATACCGTAACATGTCGATCAGCGGATGTCCTCGCCCATGCCAGTCAATCGCCTGCCCCTGCTTCTTGCCACCTGCCTCGCGCTCCCGCTGGCAACGCCCGCCCTCGCGCAGCAAAATGCGCCCGGTGCGCAGCCGCCTGCGCAGCCTTCGCCCGAGCCGGCCAGCACGCCCGGCGGCGACGATTTCCACGGCCAGATCGTCGTCAGCGCCGCCGGGCTCGACCGGCTCGACATGCTGGCCGGCACCTCGGTGCTCGAAGGGATCGAGTTGCAGCGCAATCTCGACGGGCAGATCGGCGAGGTGCTGGCGAAGCTCCCCGGTGTGTCCGCCTCCAGCTTCTCGCCCGGCGCCTCGCGCCCGATCCTGCGCGGCTTCGGCGGGGAACGGGTGCGCGTGCTGGTCGACGGGGTCGGCACGCTCGACGCGGCCGGCACGTCGGACGACCACGCGGTCAGCATCGACCCGCTGATCGCCGACCGGATTGAGGTGCTGCGCGGCCCCGCGGTGCTGCTTTACGGCAGCCAGGCCATTGGCGGCGCGGTGAACGTCATCACCCGCCGCATCCCGCCGCGCTTGCCCGAGGAGCCGGTCCACATCGACGGGATCGCCGCCATCGACAGCGCCTATGATCGCAGGGAAGCGGGGCTGTCGCTCGACATGCCGCTCGCCGGCGCGCTCGCCTTCCACATCGACGGTTCCTATCGCAGAACCGACGATGTGGAGATCCCGGGCTACATGCTCACCGAGGACCTGCGCGCCGACCTCCTCGCCGATGCCGCCGAGCACGAGGCGGAAGGGGAGGGCGAAGAGGCCGGGGAACTGCGCGAGGCGGCCGATGTGCGCGGCACGCTGCCCAACAGCGCCACGGAAACGAAGAGCTTCGGCACCGGGCTCAGTTTCTTTTCCGGCAATAGCAGCATCGGCGCCGCCTTCAGCTATTACGACACGGCCTATGGCGTGCCGGCCCGGCCCGGTGCCGGCCACCACGAAGAGGGCGAAGAGACCGGGCTCGAGGAGGAAGAGGAAGAGGGCCACGAGCACGGCGACGTGACGATCGGCCTCAAGCAATACCGCGCGGACCTGCGCGGGGTGCTGGATCTGGGTGAGGGCGGCGCCTTCGACGAGCTTCGCACCCGCATCGGCTATAGCGATTATTCGCACACCGAGTTCGAGGGCGACGAGATCGGCACGGTCTTCAACGTCGAGGGCGTGGAAAGCCGCGTCGAGCTGGTCCAGACCGAGCGCGGCGGCTGGGGCGGGTCGATCGGCGCGCAATATGCCCACCAGGACTTCGCCGCGATCGGCGCCGAGGCCTTCGTGCCGCCCAACAAGACCGATTCGGCCGCGCTGTTCACGGTGCAGGAGTTCGACCTCGCCCCGCTCGAAATCGAGGTCGGCGGGCGCTACGAGCACACCGGCATCGACGCGGAAACGCTTGGGCAAAGCCGCGACTTCGACACCTTCTCCGGCGCGTTCGGCCTCTCCACCGGCGTGGGCGAGGGGCTGCGCCTCGGCCTCAACGCCTCGCGGGCCGAGCGGGCGCCCAGCGCCCAGGAGCTGTTCGCACAAGGGCCGCACATCGCCACCCAGCAGTTCGAGCTCGGCAACCCGGATCTCGAGACCGAAGGCTCATGGGGCATGGAGGCCTATCTGCGCGGCGGCGTCGGGCCGGCGACCGTCAGCGTCGCGGTCTATCGCAACTGGTTCAACAACTTCATCTACCTGCAGGAAACGAGCGCGGAGGAGGACGAGCTGCCCGTGTTCCAGTTCCTCCAGCAGGGTGCCGACCAGTTCGGCGTGGAGGGCGAGATCGCCGCGACCGTCTATGAGACCGACACGCTCGAACTGATCGGCGAGCTGCGCGGCGATTACGTGCGCGCCACGCTCGACGACGGCACGCCCGTGCCGCGCATCCCCCCGCTCAGCCTGCTCGCCGCGCTCGAGGCGCAAACCGGCCATTTCGACGCCCGCGCGGAGGTGCAATGGTTCGACGAGCAGGACCGCCTCGCCCCGTTCGAAACGCCGACCGACAGCTTCGCCTTCGTCAACCTGTCGCTCGCCTGGCATCCGGTGGAGGGCGCGGACAACGTCACCGTGCTGCTGGAGGCCGACAACGTCTTCGACACCGAGGGCCGCCGCCATGCCAGCTTCACCAAGGACTTCGTGCCGCTGGCCGGCCGCAATGTGAAGCTCAGCGCCCGGTTCAGCCTATAACTGCACGGCGGCGGGGCGCAGCGAACGAAGGCGAGGAGCCGGTCGGCCTTCCGGCTCCCTTGCCTTTGCGCGCGCACCTCGCCGCGGAGCACCGGGAGTGCCCTACGCCGCACCACGCCCTTCCGCCCGCGCGCGCTGGGGTGCCGGTGGCGCGGCGTTCCGCTCAGTAGCGCCACCACGAATGGCGCCGCCGCACTTCCGGCACCCCATCTTGGTTCACATCGGTGACGACCGTGCGCTCCGTATGCGCGCGAGCGTCGGCGGCGCCCTCGGCGCGGGCGGCGCGCAGTTCCGCCGTGCTGATGCGGGCCTCGGCCTTCATGTGGTCGTAGCTCCAGCGCATCTGGCCATAGGCGAACACCATCAGCAGCCCGCCGATCACCGCCAGGTTTTTGAGAGCCTGCATGCCCTCCTGCGGGTCCGCGAAGTCGTTGTGGAAGAAGAAGATCGTCGCCGCGGTGAACAATGCCAGCACGATCGAGACCAGCCGGCTCATCAGCCCGAGCGCCAGCAGGGCGCCGGCCACCACCTCGAAGATCCCCGTGGGCATCGCCAGGCTGCCGGGCAGGGTGGTCGCGCTCTCAATATATTGCGCGGTCGTGCCCGGCTGCACGATCTTGATCAGCCCGGAGATGATGAACAGCGCGCCCAGCAGGATGCGCCCGATGATCGCGAAGACCGTGGCCATGTCGGCTCCCCCATTGCGGCGGATAAAGGCACCCACCGTTGAGGAAATGCGCCGCGAAGCGAACGGTGCCGCGCCTACAGCTTGGGCAGTGTCACGCCCTGCTGGCCCATATACTTGCCCGCCCGGTCGGCATAGCTGATCTCGCACGGCTCGTTGCCTTGCAGGAACAGGAATTGGCACGCGCCTTCATTGGCGTAGATCTTGGCCGGGAGCGGCGTGGTATTGGAGAATTCGAGCGTCACGTGCCCCTCCCATTCGGGCTCCAGCGGGGTGACGTTCACGATGATGCCGCACCGCGCATAGGTCGACTTGCCGAGGCAGATCACCAGCACGTCGCGCGGGATGCGGAAATACTCGACGGTGCGGGCCAGGGCGAAGCTGTTGGGCGGGATCACGCAGACATCGGTCTTGCGGTCGACGAAGCTGTTGGCGGAGAAGTCCTTCGGATCGACCACCGCGCTGTCCACATTGGTGAAGATCTTGAACTCGTCGGCCACCCGCGCATCGTAGCCGTAGGAGCTCAGGCCATAGGAAATGCAGCCGCCGCGCTGCTGCCGCTCCACGAATGGCTCGATCATGCCGCTGCGCTGCGCTTCCTCGCGAATCCAGCGGTCGGAAAGAATGCTCATGGCCGGGCCATCCCCGATGTCGCCGGGCGAGGCAAGGGCGGCTGGCGCGCAGGAGCGTTCAACCGACGGGGTCACCCTCGTCGGCGCAAGGCGGATGCCCGGTTCAGGCTGGCCGGCTCCGCAGCAGCATGATCCCGAAGGCGATGAAGATCGTTCCGGTGACCCGGTTGAACGCGCGCTTGAGCGAAGGGCGGCGCAACTGGCGCGACAGCGACCCTCCCGCGATCCCGTAGACCAGGTACCAGAACATCTCGACCGCCGCGAAGGTGAGCACCAGAATGGTGAACTGCGGAGCCTGCGGCGCCCCCGCGTCGACGAACTGCGGCAGGAACGCGGCCGCGAACAGGATGAGCTTGGGATTGCTCACCCCGATGATGAACCCGCCGCGAAACAGCTTGGCGGCGCTCTGCGTGGCCCACAGCCTGTCCTCGCCGACATCGAGCGGGGCGAGGTCGGCCCGCCATGCCTGCACGCCGAGGTAGAGCAGGTACGCGGCACCGCAATAGCGCAGCACCTCCAGCGCCACGGGCAGGGCCGTGAGCAGAGCGGTCAGCCCGCCCGCCGAAGCGCTGAGAACGAGGACGAGGGCCCCAAGGCAACCGGCCATGGCCGCGATACTCCGGCGCAGCCCGAACTCGACGCTCCGGCTCAGCACGTGCAGCATGTTCGGCCCCGGCGTCCCCGAAAGCACGAACACCGCGGCGAAGAACAGCCACCAGGTCTCGATGTTCATAGCCGATCCTTCGCGACAACGCCGCGCCGCTTGCCCGCCCGGTGCGCCCCATGCAACGACCCTTCTGTGCGCCCGGCGCGCCGCTAGCCGTCCGCCGAGCTCCTACCCCCCTGCCAGCAGCGTCGCATTGCCCCCGGCGGCGGTCGTGTCGATCGTCGTCACCCGCTCGGTGGCGAAGCGGGCCACGTAATGCGGGCCGCCGGCCTTGGGTCCGGTGCCCGACAGGCCCTCGCCGCCGAAGGGCTGGCTGCCGACCACCGCGCCGATCTGGTTGCGGTTGACGTAGAGATTGCCCACCCGCGCGCGGCTCTCCACCAGCTGCCGGACCGCGTCGATCCGGCTGTGCAGCCCCAACGTCAGGCCGTATCCGCAGGCGTTGATCTCCTCGACCACCCGCTCCAGCCCGCCCGCCGGGAAGCGCGCGACATGCAGCACGGGCCCGAAATTCTCCGCTTGCAGGTCGGCAATCGAGCCGATCTCCAGGATGGCCGGCGCCACGAAGCTGCCGCCTTTGCAGCCGGGCGGCAGGTCGCGTTGCCACACAAGCCGCCCCGCTGCGCGCATCTGCGCCAGATGCGCGTCGAGCGCCGCCTTCGCCTCCCGGTCGATCACCGGCCCGACATCGGTGGCAAGATCGGCCGGGTCGCCGATCACCAGCGCCTCGAACGCGCCGCGGATCATCGCCAGCGTCGGCTCGGCAATGTCCTCCTGCAGGTAGAGGACGCGCAGCGCGCTGCACCGCTGGCCGGCGCTCTGGAAGGCGCTGGCGATCACGTCGCGCGTCACCTGCTCGGGCAAAGCGGAGCTGTCGACGATCAGCGCGTTCTGCCCCCCGGTCTCGGCGATCAGCACGCCGATCGGGCCGTCGCGCGCGGCGAGGGCGCGGTTGATCGCGTGGGCTGTGCTCGTGGAGCCGGTGAAGGCCACGCCCGCTATGCGCTCGTCGCTCGTCAGCGCCGCGCCGACCCGCCCATCGCCCGGCGCCAGCTGGAGCACGTGCGCCGGAATGCCCGCCTCATGGCACAGCCGCACGGCCAGAGCGGCGATCAGCGGGGTCTGCTCGGCCGGCTTGGCGATCACGCTATTGCCCGCCGCCAAGGCCGCCGCCGCCGGGCCGATCATGATCGCCAGCGGGAAATTCCACGGGGAGATCGTGGCGAACACGCCGCGCCCGTGCAACCGCAGCAGGTTCCGCTCGCCGGTGGGGCCGGGCAGGACCTGCGGAGCAGCGAACAGCAGCCGCGCCTCGCCCGCGTAATAGCGCAGGAAATCGACCGCCTCGCGTAGTTCGAGCACCGAATCGGCCAGCGTCTTGCCCGCCTCGCGCTGGCAGAGCGAGAGGAACTCGGCCGCATGCTCCTCGAACAGGTCGGCCGCGCGCTCCAGCAGCGCCGCCCGTGCCGGTCCGCCCCGCGCATCCCACGCTGGCTGCGAGGCGTTTGCCCGGGCGAGCATCAGGTCGATGTCCTCGCGCGAGGCGTGCAGCACCTGTCCTACCGGCCCGCCATGATGCGGCGAGCGGATCGTCTCCGGCGCTCCCCCTTCGCCCGCCACCAGGCTCGGCACCGCCGCCCAGTCGCGGCCGGCCAGCGCGTCCAGCCGCGCCAGCAGAGGCTCGCGCACCAGCGGATCGGCGAGGTCGATCCCCGCGCTGTTCCGACGACCGGGGTAGATGTCCGCCGGCAGCGGAATCGCCGGATTGCGCCTCGGCTCGATCGCTGCGAGCTCCGCCACGGGGTCGCCCGCCAGCGCCCGCGCGGGCACGTCGGCATCCGCCATGCGGTTGACGAACGAGCTGTTGGCCCCGTTCTCCAGCAGCCGCCGCACCAGATAGGCGAGCAGTTCCTTGTGGCCGCCTACCGGCGCATAGACCCGCACCCGCCGCCCGTGCCCTTCCGCCGCCAGCGCGGCATAGACGTCCTCGCCCATCCCGTGCAGCCGCTGGAATTCAAACGCGTTCCTGTCCGCGCTACCGCCCCCGGCTGCCTGAGCGCGGGTGCCTCTGTCTGCGCTACCGCCTGCGGCTGCCTGAGCGCGGGTGCCTCTGTCCGCGCCACCGCCTTCGGCTGCTTGAGCGCGGGTGCCTCTGTCCGCGCCACCGCCTTCGGCTGCTTGAGCGCGGGCGAGCGCCTCGATCGCCCCGATCGTATAGGCATTGTGCGTGGCGAAGGCGGGATAGATCGCGTCCCCTGCCGCCAGCAGGTGCGCCGCGCAGGCGAGGTAGGACACGTCGGTCGCCAGCTTGCGCGTGAACACCGGGTAGTCGAGATAGCCGCCGATCTGGCTCAGCTTGATCTCGCTGTCCCAATAGGCGCCCTTGACCAGCCGCACCATCAGCCGCCGTCCATGCCTTTGCGCCAGCGTTGCGACCCAGTCGCATAGCGGCAGAGCGCGCTTGGAATAGGCTTGCACCGCCAGGCCAAAGCCCTCCCACCGCGCGCCGCCGGGGCGGGCGAACAGCGCATCGTCCGCCACCAGCCCCTCGATGATATCGAGGCTCAGCTCCAGCCGCTCGGCTTCCTCGGCATCGATGGTGAAGTGGATGTCCGCTGCGCTCGCCGCCGCCGCCAGTTCGCGCACGATCGGCACCAAAGCCGCCGTCGCCGCCTCCGCATGAAGAAAATCGTAGCGCGGGTAGAGCGCCGACAGCTTGACCGAGATCCCCGGCGCCTCGCGAACGCCGCCCCCGTTCGCACCGGCCGCCTCCCTCGCCAGGCCCGCGATGGCGGCGGCATAGCTGGCGCGATAGCGCTCCGCATCGGCGAAGGTCATCGCCGCCTCGCCCAGCATGTCGAAGGAGTGGGTCAGGCCGCGGCGGCGCTCGGGCTCAGCGCGCTTCAGGGCCTCCTCGATCGTGCGGCCGAACACGAACTGCCCGCCCAGGATGCGCATCGCCTGCAAGGTGGCCTGGCGGATCACCGGCTCGCCCAGCCGCCCGACCGCGCGGCGCAGCGCGTGGGCCAGCCCCGCCTCGGCGCGCGTGCCGCCACGCAGCACCTCGCCCGTCAGCATCAGCGAGAAGGTCGCCGCGTTGACGAAGGTGGAGTCCGAAGCACCCAGATGCTCGCTCCAGTCGATCCCCGCCAGCTTGTCGTGGATCAGCGCGTCGGCCGTCTCGGCATCGGGCACGCGGAGCAGCGCCTCGGCGAGGCACATCAGCGCGACGCCCTCCTCGGTGCCGAGCCCGTAGGAGTGCAGAAAAGCATCGAGCCCGCTCGCCTTGCGCGCCCGTGCCCCCTCGATCAGCCGCACCGCGAGCGCGGCCGCCTCGTCGTGAACGCCAGAGGCGGGCTGTGCCTGGTGCAGCCGCTCTTCGATGCAGGCGGCTTCCTCCTGCCGGTATGCGGCCCGCAATGCGGAACGGTCGATCATCGCCGGCGCATGGCCCGCTCGGGGCAGGTGATCAAGAGGCGTGGGCGACTGCCGCCGCGAGGAGGTGGCCCCGTGGCGCGGGATGGTCCGATCCGGCCAGCCCGAGCCGTGCGGCTCGCCGCCCCGCCTGCGAGCCTACACCGTCTGCGCGGGCCGGGTCACCGGGCGGTGCTGCACCGTGTCGCTGATGTCGCTCACCAGATGGTCGAACAGCGCCTCGTAGTGCTTCATCGCCTGTCGCAGGTCCTCGGTGCTCGCCTCGCCGCGCATGGAGCGCTCGGCCAGGTCGTGCCCGGCGCGATAGTGGCGCGCTTCCTCGCCATGATCGACCGTCAGGTCCTCGTAGCGGCGGTCGAAATCGGCCATCGGATAGCCTCTGGTCGCCATCATCTTGGCTAGCATCCGGTCGGCATGGAGCACCGCCTCGGGCGGGCTGTCGACGAACACGGATTTCACCTCGGTCCATTCGCGGCCGAACTCGCTGCGCTCCTGCGGGCTGAGCGGGCGAATGTCGAGCGAGGCCACGCGCTTCTGGCGCGCCTCCAGGTCGGCCTCGGCCTTGCCGCGATTGCCGTGCGTGCCCACCGTCCGGTCATATTCGTCGCCGAACCGGTCGCGCAGGCTGTGCGTCCGGCGACGGCGCATCGCCAGCCAGATGAGGATCGCGGCGGCAATGACCACGGCGATCAGGATCAGAATGAAGACGGTGCTCTGTTCCATCGAGAATTCCTTCGTTTCGCCAGACCCGGACACCGCCCGCAAGTCTTAGACGAATGTGAGTCACCACCGTTCCGCCGCGCGTCGCGCTTCATTGCGGTGCCGTCCCGGTCCGGCACGCATGCGCGCCGGCGAGCGCGCACGGGCCGAACCGAGGCCCACGGCGGGGCTACGGCCGGCGCTCATGCGGTCCTTCCCGGCCCGCCGCCAAGGTACCGGATGCCGGGCCGCCCTGTCGGCAGGCGCCCGGCCGCCAGATCAGCCGCGCTCGTCGGCGACAATGTCGGTGGTCGCTCCGGGCCCGATTTCCTGCACGGGCCCGTCCTCGCGCCGGTACATGCCTTCCACGGTGACCTGGTCGTAGGGCGTTGCCTCGTCATGCAGCCGATAGAGCGCGCCGTCCGCGACCGAGAAATAGGCCGTCCGCCCGTCGAAATCGTCGATCGCGATGCGATTGGAATCGACCCGCCGGAACGTCCCGCTGCGCTGGCCCCCGGTGCTGTCGCGATAGGTGTAGCTGTTATCCTCGCGGTGTAGCTGCACCGTCGAGCGCGCCCCGCCGGGCCCCTCCAGCGCGTAGGTGCCGGTATAGTCGACCGTATCGAGCGCATTGCCGGCGACCGGCGGCATGTCGGCCCCCGCCATCCCCGATGCGGCCGTGGCCGCGCCCGCCGTACCTGCTGCCGCGGTGCCCGCTTCCCCGGCCGAGCCGGTTTCGCCGCCATCGGCGGGCACGGCCTCCTCGTCCTGTCCGCCTCCACACGCGGCCAGCAACGCCAGCGGCGCGGCGGCAAGCGCGATCCTGTTGAGCATGATGGTCCTCCTCTATGCTTGTTCGCAAATGCGCTGCACAGCGGCGGGTTTCCGCGAGGGCCCCGCCGCGCCCGCGCTACATCCGGAACACGCCGAACCTCGGCGTCGGCGCAATCGGCGCCTCCAGGCACGCGCTGAGCGCCAGGCCGAGCACGTCGCGCGTCTGCACAGGGTCGACGATGCCATCGTCCCACAATCGGGCGGTGGCATAATAGGGATTGCCCTCGTCCTCGTATTTCCGGCGGATCGGCGCCTTGAACGCCTCCTCCTCCGCCGCGGTCCAGTCGTCGGCATCGCGGTGCACGGTGGCAAGCACGCTCGCGGCCTGCTCGCCCCCCATCACCGAGATGCGCGCATTGGGCCAGGTGAACAGGAAGCGCGGGGAATAGGCGCGCCCGCACATGCCGTAATTGCCCGCGCCGAAGCTCCCGCCGATCACGATTGTGATCTTGGGCACCTGCGCGGTCGCCACCGCGGTCACCAGCTTGGCCCCGTGCTTGGCAATCCCCTCCGCCTCGTACCGCCCGCCGACCATGAAGCCGGACACGTTCTGCAGGAACAGCAGCGGAATGCCCCGCTGGCAGGCGAGCTCGATGAAATGCGCGCCCTTCTGCGCCGACTCGGAGAACAGCACGCCATTGTTGGCGAGCACCGCCACCGGCATTCCCCAGATATGGGCGAAGCCGCACACCAGCGTGGAGCCATAGAGCGCCTTGAACTCGTGGAACTCGCTGCCATCCGCCAGCCGCGCGATCACCTCGTGCACGTCATAGGGCGCGCGCACATCCTCGGGAATGAGCGCGTACAGCTCCTCCGCATCGAACTTCGGCGGGCGGGGTTCGCGGAGCGCCAGCGTTGCACCCTCGTTGCGACCCAGATGCGAGACGATGTCGCGCAGGATTGTCAGCGCATGCTCGTCATTCTCGGCGAGGTGATCGGCCACGCCGGATTTCCTCGCATGCAGGTCGCCCCCGCCGAGCGCCTCGGCGCTGATCTCCTCGCCCGTCGCGGCCTTCACCAGCGGCGGCCCGGCGAGGAAGATCGTGCCCTGTTCGCGCACGATCACGCTCTCGTCGCTCATCGCCGGCACATAGGCGCCGCCGGCCGTGCAGCTGCCCATCACGCAGGCGACCTGCGGAATGCCCAGCGCGCTCATGTTGGCCTGGTTGTAGAAGATCCGCCCGAAATGGTCGCGATCAGGGAACACCTCGGCCTGATGCGGCAGATTCGCCCCGCCGCTATCCACGAGGTAGAGGCACGGCAGCCGGTTCTCCTGCGCGATCTCCTGCGCCCGCAAATGCTTCTTCACCGTCAGCGGGTAATAGGTGCCGCCCTTCACCGTGGCGTCGTTGGCGGCGATCATGCACTGCCGCCCGCTCACCCGACCGATCCCGGCGATCAGCCCGGCGCCCGGCACCTCGTCATCATAGAGCCCGTTCGCAGCCAGCTGCCCGATCTCCAGGAACGACGCGCCCGGGTCGAGCAGGCGCTCCACCCGCTCCCTCGGCAGCAGCTTGTCCCGCGCAATGTGGCGCTCGCGGCTGCGCTCCGGCCCGCCCAGCGCGGCCTCGGCCACCTTCGCCCGCAGCGCCTCGGCAAGAGCGCGGTTGTGGGCGGCGCGGGCGGTGGCCTCAGCGCCGTTCAGGTCGACGCGGCTGGTGAGGATGGGGGCACTCATGATCCAGCCCGCAGCAACGGGCCCGCGCGCCTCGCCCCCTCGCCGGGCCGCACCCACGCACTCCCGTCCGCGCGCTCGTTCAGCTTGGCAGCGCGGCTCGCTCGCGCCTTCGCACCGGCCCGCACTCGCACGCGCGGCGACATTTGCGCCACCGAAGCCGGCCCGCTTCTCGCGCGCGTCATGGGCCCCGACTTCACCCGCGCCGTCGCTCTGGGCCGCACAGGCTCGCCTGCCCGCAGCCGCGCTCTGGCGCCCACGCCGCCCGCCCTCATGCCCCGATCAGTTCGCGGCCGATCAGCATCCGGCGGATCTCGTTGGTGCCTGCGCCGATATCGAGCAGCTTGGCATCGCGCAGATAGCGCTCCACCGGGAAGTCGGTGGTGTAGCCCGCGCCGCCCAGCGCCTGCACCGCCTCGCCCGCCACGCGGAAGGCGTTCTCGCTCGCCAGCAGGATCGCGCCCGCCGCGTCGAAGCGCGTGGTGCGCCCCGCATCGCAGGCCCGCGCCACCGCATAGGTGTAGGCCCGCGCCGATTGCAGCGCGACATACATGTCCGCCACCTTCGCCTGCATCAGCTGGAAGCCGCCGATCGGCCGCCCGAATTGCTGCCGCTCGCGAACATAGGGGATCACCACGTCGAGGCAGGCCTGCATGATGCCAAGCTGCACGCCCGCCAACACCGCACGCTCGTAATCGAGCCCGCTCATCAGCACCTTCACGCCCTGGCCGACTTCGCCCAGCACGTTGGCGTCGGGCACCATGCAGCCTTCGAACACCAGTTCCGAAGTGGGCGAGCCGCGCATCCCCATCTTGCCGATCTTCTGCCCGGGGCGGAAGCCGGCGAAATCCTGCTCAACCAGGAAGGCGGTGATGCCCTTGCTGCCCGCCGCAGGGTCGGTCTTGGCATAGACCACCAGCACCGCGGCATCGTGCCCATTCGTGATCCAGAACTTGGTCCCGTCGAGCCGCCAGCCGTTCTCGACCTTCTCGGCGCGCAGCTTCATCGAAACGACGTCCGATCCCGCGCCGGGCTCGCTCATCGCCAGCGCGCCGACATGCTCGCCGCTGATAAGGGCGGGGAGGTGCTTCGCCTTCTGCTCGGCCGTGCCCCAGCGGGCGATCTGGTTGATGCACAGGTTCGAATGCGCGCCATAGGAGAGCCCGACCGAGGCGCTCGCCCGGCTGATCTCCTCGATTGCGATCACATGTTCGAGATAGCCGAGCCCGAGCCCGCCATCCTCCTCCGGCACGGTGATGCCGTGCAGGCCCAGCTCGCCCATGGCCGGCCACAATTCGCGCGGGAAGCGGTCCTCGCGGTCGGTCCGTTCGGCGAGCGGGGCGACGGCCTCGTCGGCGAAGCGGGCGACCGAATCGCGGATCATCGCCGCTTCCTCGCCCAGCGAGAAATCGAACTCGGGTGTGGCGCGCATCTTGGCTTCCTCTCTCCCTCCGGACATAGCAAGCGGGCCGGCTCGCGCAACGGCTGGGTCCGCGCCGTGCCATCCGTATTCATCCGCTCAAGTGGCGGCTTTCGCCTGGGGCGCTTATGCGCTACCGCTTGCCGACAGGAACCAGCGTGAAAATGCAGCATCTCGATCCGGGGCCCCCGGGGCCGCATCCGGCAGCGCATAGCGAGGACGAGCGCGCGCGGGCGCTCGCCGCCTATGGGCTCGACTCGCTGGACGACGATCCGGAACTTGGCGCCCTGGTCCGCTTCGCCGCGCGCCTGTGCGAGGCACCGATCGCGCTTGTCAGCCTGGTCGAACTGGAACGGCAGCGCTTCCTCGCCAGCGAGGGGCTCGACCCGCGCGAAACGCCGCGCGGCACCTCGTTCTGCGTCCACACGATGGTCCGCGACCAGGTGATGGAAGTGCTCGACGCGAGCGCCGATCCGCGCTTCGCCGACAATCCGCTGGTGACGGGCGAGCCGAACATCCGCTTCTATGCCGGCCACCCGCTGGTATCCGACACCGGCGTGCCCCTGGGTGCGCTCTGCGTGGTCGACAGCACGGCCCGGGCCCAAGGGCTGACCGACTTGCAGCGCGAGGGGCTGGCGGTGCTCGCCGCCTCGGTCATGCGCCGGCTCCAGTCCCGGCGCGAGGAGCTGCTCGCCGAACGCCAGCACGAAGAGCGCGAGTCGCTGCTGCGCGCGCTGGCCGATTCGGTGCCGGCGATGGTCTGGTCCGCCGACAGCGATGGGCGCTTCGACTATTACAATCGCCAGATGGTCGAGTTCACCGGCAGGGACGCGCCGCTCGACGAGGAAAGCATCCACCCCGAGGATTACCCCATGGTCGTTGCGGCGTGGAGGGAATCGCTCGCCACCGGCCGCAAATACGAGATGGAGCATCGGCTCCGAGGTCAGGACGGCAGCTATCGCTGGGTGATGGCGCGCATGGAGCCGATCCGCGACGAAGGCGGCCGCGTGGTCCGCTGGTTCGGCACCGCGGTGGACATCGACTCGGTGCACAAGATGTCGGAAAGCCGCGACCTGCTCGCGCGCGAATTGTCGCACCGGATCAAGAACATCTTTGCTGTCGTCTCCGGCCTGGTCTCGCTTTCCGCGCGCAAGCGGCCCGAGCACAAGGACTTCGCCGAAGGTCTGATCGGCACGATCCGTGCGCTCGGCCGGGCGCACGATTATGTCCGCGATTCGGGCGGCGACCATCGCCACTCCCTGCTCGGCATGCTGGCCGACCTGTTCAGCCCCTATGGCGCGGACCGGGTGCGCGTGGTGGGCGACGATGCGCCGCTCTCCGCCCGCGCCGCCACCCCGCTGGCGCTGGTGTTCCACGAGCTCGCCACCAATTCCGCCAAGTACGGCGCGCTGTCGGGCGAGGAGGGCTCGGTCGAGCTGACCATCGACGATCGCGGCGACACGCTGCTGCTGCTGTGGACCGAACGGGACGGCCCGCCGCCGTCAGGGGAGGCGAGCGTGGACGGGTTCGGCTCGCGCCTCGTCGAGATGAGCGTCACCGGCCAGCTTGGCGGATCGTGGCAGCGCCGGTTCGAGCCGGGCGGTCTGGTCTGCGAGCTGATCGTCTCCAAGGGCTCCATCGCGCCCGCACCCTGATTGGCGCACCCTGAATCGCCGCACCCTGATCGCCCGCGCCCCGATTGCACAGCTTGGAGCGTGCCGACGCGCGCCCCGGCAATCACGGGCCGTCACACTCCGGAACACGGGCCGCGAGAGCCGCCATCCGCCCCTTATCCCCGCCGAATCGCTCCGCCGCGCCTTCGCTTCGGGGCCGCAAATCACTATATTCCAACATCCTCGCCAACGCCTGCCGATCTGACCGGAGCCACAACATGTCGCTGCTCGAAGCCCGCACAGCCTACAAGCCCTTCGAATATCCGTGGGCCTACGAGTTCTGGAAACGGCAGCAGCAGATCCACTGGATGCCGGAGGAAGTGCCGCTCGGCGAGGATTGCCGCGACTGGGCGCAGAAGCTGTCGGACCACGAGCGCAACCTGCTCACGCAGATCTTCCGCTTCTTCACCCAGGCCGATGTCGAGGTGCAGGATTGCTACCACGAGAAATACGGCCGCGTGTTCAAGCCGACCGAGATCAAGATGATGCTGGCCGCCTTCTCCAACATGGAGACGGTGCACATCGCCGCCTACAGCCATCTGCTCGACACGATCGGTATGCCGGAAAGCGAATATGGCATGTTCCTCGAATATGAGGAGATGAAGGCCAAGCACGATTACCTTCAGCAATTCGGCGTCGACAGCGACGAGGACATTGCCCGCACGCTGGCGATGTTCGGCGGCTTCACCGAAGGGCTGCAGCTGTTCGCCAGCTTCGCCATGCTGATGAACTTCCCGCGCTTCAACAAGATGAAGGGCATGGGCCAGATCGTCAGCTGGTCGGTGCGCGACGAATCGCTCCATTGCGAAGGCATCACCCGCCTGTTCCACGCCTTCACCGCCGAACGGCAGTGCCTGACCAAGTCGGTGAAGGAAGACATCATCGACATGTGCCAGAAGACGGTGCGGCTGGAGGATGCCTTCATCGACCTCGCCTTCGAGCAGGGGCCGGTGCAGGGGATGAGCGCCAAGGAGATCAAGAAGTACATCCGCTACATCGCGGACTGGCGCCTGGGCCAATTGGGCCTGCAGCCGGTCTATATGGTCGAAGACCACCCGCTTCCGTGGCTCGCCCCCCTGCTGAACGGGGTGGAACACGCCAACTTCTTCGAAACCCGCGCCACCGAATATTCAAAAGCCGCCACCCGCGGCAACTGGAACGAGGTATGGTCCAGCTTCGACGCCCGCCAGAAGGCCAAGGCCGCCAACGAGCAGGACGGTGAGGGCGACGTGGGGCCGGGCCTGTTCGACGCCGGCGCGATGGGAGTGCAGGCGGCGGAGTAATGGTGCAGGTCGCGTCGGAAGCGATCCTCCAGATCGAATATGACGCGGCAGCGCAGATCCTGTTCGTGCGCTTCACCGATGGGGGACTGGTACGGCTATTTCGACGTGCCGCCCGCCGTGCATCGGGCATTCGTTGACGCCGAGTCGCACGGCCGCTTCTTCCACGAGCGCGTCCGCGACCGTTTTTCTTACCGCAAGGTCTGTTGAGGCGGCCCGGCCGGCTGGCGCCGTCGCGACGCCGGGCGGCCGGGCCCCGATGTTTACAATGGTGTGTTTACAGCGGTGTAATCATACCGGTGCGATCAAAGCGGCGGCTGGGCGGGGTCGGGCTCGAGCCGATCGCTTCCCGTCCGATCGCTCATGGAGGCATCGGGCGCCGGCTCGGTCATCCCCTCGGTGACCTCATCTTCCGCAAAGGCGTCGTCCGCCCGGTCCTCCGTCTCCGCCGGGGCGGGATCCATCGACTGGGTGGTCGGGCCGAGCGGCTCGGGATCGGCCGGCGGCGAGGTGTCAGGACCGTTCGGGTCCAGCTGAGGGTCCATCGGCGGCAGCTCGCCCGGCGTCGGCTGTTCGGGCAGGCTGGGCGGCGCCGTCTGCGCATCCTGCGCCAGCGCTGAAGTTCCGCAGAGCAACGCCGCAGCAGCAATGCTTGAAAGAATTGGCCTCATTTGCATGCATCCTTTGAGTGAAAAGGTGCTCCCGCGAACCCCATGAGGCGCCGCGAGGCTATCTCCCTTGCGACCGGATGACGCCACGGCCGGGTAGGCCGAGTCTGTTTATCTGAGGTTCACCACCGGCTTACGACGAGCCGAGTTGAAGCACTGCAGACACATCCGGCGCCCTCACGGCCGCCGGCGATTCGCAGCCCCCTAGCACCACCCCCCGCGCCGGCCCTGCCACTCCTCCGCCAACCCTTCGCGCACCAGCACCGCGCCCAGGCTCTCGCCGTCGCGCTCCACCACGCGCAACAGCCGGCCATAGCGGTCGCGGTCCCGCCCCTCCGTCTCCAGCGTGAAGGCACCGGCGTTCAGCAAGTCCGTCAGCCGCGCGGTGGCCGCGGCGCCGAGTTGCGCCTCGCGCGCGCATTCGGGCTGGCTCACTTCGGGCGTGTTGATGTCGGCGATGCGGATCTTCTCGCCCCGGTACCAGAACGTGTCGCCATCCACGACGCAGTTGACCCGCGGTCCGCTGCCGCAGCGCTCGAACAGGGCCCCGGCCACAGCCGCGTCTCGTGCCCCGCCGACGGGCGTGCCCCCCGCGCTCTCCCGCTCCTGCGGAACCGCCCGCGGCGCCTCGCGATCGAAGACCTGACCGGGCCAGTCGCCGTCGACTGCCGTCGGCTCGCGCCACAGCGACACCACCAGCGCGGCCAGCGCCAGCGCCAGCGCGATCGCAATGGTGCTCCGCGTGCCCCGCCGGCGCGCGCGGCGGCGGAACGTCACTCCCTTCTTCATCGAAACCCCTCTCCATCGCGCGTCCCCCGCGCCCCTAGCCGCCGCGCCTCACCGGATCGCTAACGCACCGCCCCAGCTGCCTCACCCGGCCGGCGCGCCGCTCGCCCCGGCACGGAGGCGCATGGCATCAGCGGCCCACCCGCCGCCCTCGCCCCCGGAAAAGAGGCGACGGGAGGGCCCAATGCCGAGTCAAGCGCGGGCGGCTAGGCAGCGTGCCCGCCGCCCGCTAGAGCCCGCCCTTATGGCCCCCATGGACGACAAGCAGGTGGACGACAGGCAGATGCTCGCCAAGGCGGAAGTGCTGATCGAGGCGCTGCCGTTCTTCCAGCGCTATGCGGGCCGCACGTTCGTGGTCAAATATGGCGGCCACGCAATGGGCGATCCGGAGGCTGCCCGCGACTTCGCGCAGGACATCGTGCTGCTCAAGGCGGTCGGCATCAACCCGGTGGTGGTGCATGGCGGCGGCCCGCAGATCGGCGCCATGCTCAAGAAATTGGGCGTGGAGAGCACCTTCGTCGACGGCCTGCGCGTCACCGACAAGCGCACCGCCGAGGTGGCCGAAATGGTCCTGTGCGGCGCGATCAACAAGGAGCTGGTCGGCTGGATCGCGCAGGCCGGCGGCAAGGCCATCGGCATTTCCGGCAAGGACGGCAATCTCGTCACCGCCACCAAGCTGACCCGCACGATCACCGACCCCGACAGCCGGATCGAGCAGGTCGTGGACCTGGGCTTCGTCGGCGACCCCGAGACGGTGGACATCGCCATCCTCGAGACCGCCAGCGGCGCCGGCATGATCCCGGTCGTCGCGCCGATCGCCGCCGGCAAGGACGGCGAGACCTACAACATCAACGCCGACACGATGGCAGGCGCCATCGCCGCGGCCCTTGGCGCCGCGCGGCTGTTCCTGCTGACCGACGTGCCCGGCGTGCTCAACGGCGAGGGGCAGCTGATGGACACGCTGACCCCCGCCGACATCGCTCAGCTGCACGAGGAAGGCGCGATCAGTGGCGGCATGATCCCCAAGCTCGAAACCTGCGTCCGCGCGGTGGAGGCGGGGTGCGATGCGGCTGTGGTGCTCGACGGGCGAGTGCCCCACGCGATGCTGCTCGAATTCTTCACCCGCGGCGGCGCGGGCACGCTGATCAGGGCCGGTTGAACCATGCGTGCGATCCTCTTGCTGGCGCCGTGCATCCTCGTTGCAAGCTGCAGCGGAGAGGCTCCGGCCCCGGAGCAAAGCGGCATCGCCGGCGCCGATCCGCTGGCCACGCCCGCCGCGCTGCCGCCGCAGGCGAGCGACTATCCGGCGCTGCAGAGCACGGAGTGCAGCGAGGTCGCAGGCTTTTACTTCGACGCGATCGCGGCCCGCGACTTCGCCCGGGCGGCTTTGGTGTGGGACGATCCGGTGGTCGACGCCGCCCGACTGGAGGCGCTGTTCTCAGGCTACCGCGAGCCCAAATTCGCGCCCGGCGAGGCGTTCGAGGAAGGGGCTGCCGGCTCGCTCTACTGCACGATCAGCGGCGGGCTGACCGATGGAGCCGACCCGGATCGCGCCCTGAGACAGGGCACGCTCACGCTGCGCCGCGCCAACGACGTGCCCGGCGCCACGCCCGACCAGCTGCGCTGGACCATTCAGGAAAGCACCTTCGTCGAATCGATGGAGCGCGCCGGTCGCGGCGAGCCCGCCTGAGATCGCCGCCGCTCCTGTCCGCGTGATGCCGGCTTGCTGATGGGCCACCCCCTCGGCTAGGCAGGCGGCACGCAAAAAGAGGTTTGCCAAGGCCGTGCTTTTCCTGACCCTGTCACAGATCGTCGGCTACCTGATCTCGGTGATCCTCGTGCTGGTGATCGTGCAATTCGTGCTGAGCCTGCTTGTCGGCTTCAACGTCGTGAGCATGCAAAATCGGTGGGTCGCGGCGATCTGGCAGTCGGTGAACGCGCTGCTGGAGCCGCTGCTGGGGCCGATTCGCCGGATCATGCCGAATACGGGCGCGATCGACTTCTCGCCGCTGGTGCTGATCGTGCTGCTCAACATCGTCAACATCGTGCTCGAAAACCTCGCCTATAGCAGCCTGGCATGAGCCGCCTTGCGCGGCCTTCAGTGGTCCTTGGCGCGTTGCTGCTCGCCGGTTGCGCGGCGGGGCCCGGCGGGCCGCACGGTCGCGGGCGGGCGCTGCGGCCCGTTGCCCAGCCGACCGACGTGATCGCCACCGAGATCGCCTTCGCCCGCGCCGCGCGGGAGGAGGGGCAGTGGACCGCCTTCGCCGACTATGCGGCCGACGATGCGGTGATGTTCGTGCCGCAGGCGGTGAATGCGAGAGACTGGCTGCGCGGCCGCGCCGATCCGCCGGTGCCCGAGCGGTGGGCCACGCGCGAAGCCTGGTCGAGCTGCGACGGTTCGGCGGTCCTGGTCGCCGGCATCGGGACGGATTCCGCCGGCACTTGGAGCCGCTTCACACGGGTTTGGCGACGCCAGGACAATGGCCGCCAGCGATGGGTCTACACGATGTCGGTGCCCGATCCCACGTTGGCCCAGGCGCGGCAGGATCGCGAACAGGCGCGCAGCGATACGCCCGCCGCCGACGAGAATGCCATTCTGGTCGAAGCGTCGAGCTTCATCCGCGCGAAGGTCGCCGATTGCACGGTTCCGCCGGGAATGCCGTTGCCCGGTGATTCGCCGGAGGGCGCGGCCGGCGGCCAGACGGCCATGTCGCGCGACAGCACGCTGCAATGGCGCTGGCACACGGATGCGGAGAATCGCGGCAGCCTCGCCGCCTATTTCTGGACAGGCACCGGGTGGGACATGGTTGTTTCGGAGGGGGCCGCGCCGCCGGCCGGGTAAGATGGTCGAACTGTTCCTTTCCGCCTTCGTCACCCTGTTCGTGGTGATCGACCCGCCCGGCTGCGCGCCGATCTATGCCAGCCTGACGGGCGACGCCCGGCCGGAGGATCGGCGAGCGATGGCGATCCGCGCCTGCACCATCGCCGGGCTGATCCTGCTGTTCTTCCTGCTGGCAGGGCAGAACGTCCTTGCCGCGTTGCATATCGAGCTCAATGCGTTCCGCATCGCCGGCGGCATCATGCTGTTCCTGATCGCGCTCGACATGGTGTTCGAGAAACGCACCGCCCGGCGCGAGCAGCGGGCCGAGAAGGTGCGCGACGATCCGGATTATGAGGACGTCTCCGTCTTCCCCATGGCCATGCCGATGCTGGCGGGGCCGGGCGCCATCGCCTCGGTGATGCTGCTGCAGAGCACGGCGGAAAGCCTGATCGGCACGCTCGTGGTGCTGGCGGCGCTGGCGGCGGTGCTGGCCCTGACGCTGTTGGCGCTGCTGGCGGCGGCCCCGCTGATGCGGCTGTTCGGCACCCGGGTCGAGGCGGTGCTGACGCGGCTGCTCGGCGTGCTGCTGGCGGCGCTCGCCGCGCAATATGTGATCGACGGCCTGCGCGGCAGCTTCCCCTGAGGCCTTGCGGCGAGCGGGGGTGAGGTTGTCCGCCGGGTTGGCTTCGCTCCGCAGCTGCCGCTGCGAACGGCTGTTCGCCTTGCGCTCTGGTGGCCGCTGCTCGACCGGGTGCGTACCGGCTGCATGAGCCGAGCGAAAGGAATGGCGACTCCAGCGTAAAGGGGAGGGGGGGGCCGCACCGGCGACTGCCTGCACCCGGGCAAAGAACCCTCGTCCAACCCCCGGGCTGCGACCAGCAGCCCGCAAGCGCGAACGCGCGCCGCCGGTAGGCGAGAGCCAGGCGGGCCGGATGGCCCGCGCCGGCGCCTGAGGCGCCCTACTGAAGAGTCACCCGGCTCTCGTCGGGGTCGCTGCGGCCGAAGAACTGCATCAGTTGCACCAGCAGCTCGCAGCGGGTCGAAAGGTCGGGGGCCTCCAGCAGGGCCTGCTTGGCCGCGGCGTCGAAGGGGGCGATCTGGCTGACGCCGTTGATCAGCGAGGCATCGTCGAGCCGCTCGACCGAATCCCAGTCCACGCTGTAGCCCTGCAGGTCGGCGAACAGCCGCGCCTCCTGCTCGAAGCCGGCGCGTTCGGCGGCGCTCAGCACCTCGTCGTCCGGGTCCTCGATCAGTTCGGCCTCGATCTGGCGGAAGGGGGTGTTCACATCGAGTTCGCGCAGCAGGCGGAAGCGCGTCTCGCCCTCGAGCACGATGTTGTAGCGCCCATCGGCCAGCGCCTCGACATCGTCGATCCGCCCGACACAGCCGATCGCGAACAGGGGGGAGCCCTCCGCCAGCGCCTGCGGCTGGATCATCGCGATGCGCCGGTCGCGGGCTAGCGCACTGCCGACCAACTCGCGATAGCGCGGCTCGAAGATGTGCAGCGGCAATTGCAGCCCGGGGAACAGGATCGCGCCCGAAAGCGGGAAAATCGACAGGCGCTGCGCACTCATGCCGGTCGCGCTCAACCGAACAGCAGCAGGCTCAGCCGGCGGCGCTGGGCGGAGACCCACGGATCCTCCAGCCCCACCGCCTCGAAGATCTGCAGCAGCTTGGCCTTGGCCGCGCCCTCGTTCCATTGCGGATCGGCCCCGATCATGGCGAGCAGGGTGCCCGCCGCCTCGTCCCGCTGGCCTGCGGCGAAGGCGGCCTGGGCATAGGCGAATTGCGCCTCCATGTCGGCCGGGCGCTCTGCGGCGGCGGCGCGCAACATTTGCAACTCGCTTGCATCGGTTCCGCTTCCAGCGAGCTCCAGCGCGCTGCCGACCTGCCGGATCAGCGGATCGTTCTTCAATTCCTGCGGCAGGGCATCGAAGGCGGCCTGCGCCTCGTCGGGCTGCCCGGCGGCGAGAAGCGCGCGGATCAGCCCGCTATGCGCGGCGGCATCCTCCGGCGCCATCTCCACGATCTGCGCGAAGATGGAGGCGGCGCGCGGCGCGTCGCCCTCGGCCAGCACCGATTCGCCCATCTCCACCAATTGCCCGATCTGCGCCTCGGGCCCGCCGTCGCCGTCGCCCCCCTCGATCGGCAGCTGCGAGAGGATCTGGTCGAGCGCCTGCTTCAGCTGGGTCTCGCCGCGCGCCGAGGTCAGGTCGGCGACCGGCTGGCCCTGGAAGATCGCGTAGACGGTGGGGATGGAGCGCACCTGGAACTGGCTGGCGATGAACTGTTCCTCGTCCACGTTCAGCTTCACCAGCAGCACGCCCTTGCCGGCGTACTCGGCCGCGACCTTCTCCAGCACCGGGGTGAGTGCCTTGCACGGCCCGCACCATTCGGCCCAGAAATCGAGGATCACGAGCTTGTCGCGCGAGGGCTCGACCACGGATTGGCGGAAGCGGTCGACCGCCTTCTGCTCGTCGATGTTGAGGCCGATGCTTGCCAAGGAAATGCTCCTGCTGGTGGTGTGCGCGAGCAACCCATGTGGAACCCGCGCGGCCGATTGTGAAGGGCGCGCGGGAAGCGAGGTTCGGCCGGGTGCTCGGGCCGGGTGTCGGGGCCGGGCATCGGGGCGGGGTGCCGGCAGGACGGCGCTGCTCGCGTTTTTAGCGCTTGCGGGCCGGGGGGGGCGGTGCTAGTCGCGCGCCTCCCCACCCGGGTGGCCATTCATGTCTGGCCGGGCGAGCGGTAGCGAGCGGGCGTAGCTCAGGGGTAGAGCACAACCTTGCCAAGGTTGGGGTCGAGGGTTCGAATCCCTTCGCCCGCTCCAGGCCGCTGCGGCGGCCTTTTCTACCGGATGCGACCGGGCGAGGGCTCGCCGCAGGCGGCGAGCGGCCTCGCGTCGGGCCATCGGGGCTGGTCGACCCAGTCGGGCAAGGTAGGAGCGGTTTGCCCGCCGCCGCGAAACGTGCAGGTCGGGTGAACGCCAGTTCGGTCTGGCAGGAAGCGTTTGGGGGCTGAAGTCTGTCACGTCGCGCGAGCCTTTGGTGGCTGATCGTTCGGCTCACTCGCTGATCTCGACCCAGCCCTTCGCGCGCGCCGCTGGGGAAGGCAGCGATTGGCGTCAGACCACCGAGAAAGGCTTGCGGCCGTCCGGGAGCTTGCGACCGGCTCGGCTTTGGCGCGGCGCGGCGGAGGAGCCCGCCCGCCGTGCGCTGCCTTGACCGCGGCGCCAGGCCTTCGCTCCGTCATCGCGAGCGCCGGCGCGAACGGCTGTGGAGCCGCTATGGCTGCTTATGAGCCTTCGCCGCGACATCGGATGTTGCACTGCCGCTCTGGCGCGGTTCGATGAGCGCCGCATCCAGCCGCGCCGGGACTCCGGGCACGATCAACGCACCGCCTGAGAACGCAGCACGGCGCGGACCCTCGCGCGCACGGCCGCCGCGCGAGCCAGGCTCGCGGGCGCGCCGCCCGACCTACCCCGAATATTGCTCCAGCTCGTCGCCGGTCAGGGTCACGACGTGCAGCAGGTTGGTCGCGCCCGACTGGCCGAAGGGCACGCCGGCCATCACCACCAGCTTGGTGTCCTTGGCGCCGAAGCCGTGGCGCAGGGCCATGCGCTTGCCCTTGGCGATCATCTCCTCGAAGCTGCCGATGTCCTTGGTCGTCACCGGGTGCGCGCCCCACAGCAGCGCCACGCGCCGCGCGACCTTGATCGAGGGCGTGAGCACCATCACCGGCACGGCCGGCCGCTCGCGGGCGACGCGGCGCGCAGAGCCGCCGGTGGAGGTGAACACCGCGATCGCGCCGATCGGCACGGTGTCGGCGATGGTCATGCAGGCATGGGCCAGCGCGTCGGCGGTGGTCGCGTCGGGCGGGGTTTCGAGCAGGCGCACGCGCTGCTTGTAGCCCTCGTCCTTTTCCACCTGGCGGGCGATGGCGTCCATCATCAGCACCGCCTCCTCCGGCCACTGGCCGGCGGCGGTTTCCGCGCTCAGCATCACCACGTCGGCGCCATCATAGACGGCGTTGGCGACATCGGAGACCTCGGCGCGGGTCGGGGCGGGGCTCTCGATCATCGATTCGAGCATCTGCGTCGCCACGATCACCGGCTTGCCGGAGAGGCGCGTGGCGTTGACGATCTTCTTCTGCAGCGGCGGCACTTCCTCGGGGTTCAGCTCCACCCCCAGGTCGCCGCGCGCCACCATGATGCCGTCGGACAGCTCGATGATCTCGTCGATCCGCTTCACCGCCTGCGGCTTCTCGATCTTGGCGCACAGCGAGCCGCGCCCGCCCATAAGCCGCCGCGCCTCGGCGAGGTCCTCCGGCCGCTGCACGAAGCTGAGGCCGATCCAGTCGGCCCCGTTCTCGATGGCGAAGGCGAGATCGCGCCGGTCCTTGTCGGTCAGCGCCGGAATCGGCACCTCGGCATCGGGCACGTTGACGCCCTTGCGGTCGGAGATGACGCCGCCGACCTCGGCCTTGCAGGTGATCGTGTCGCCGGTCGCCTCGATCACGCGCAGGCGGATCTTGCCGTCGTTGATCAGCAGGCGCTGGCCGTCGCGCAGCACCTCGAACAGTTCGGGGTGGGGCAGGCAGACGCGGTTGGCGTCACCCGGCGCGGGGTCGCGGTCGAGCGTGAAGCGGGACCCGTGGGGGATCACCGCCTTGCCTTCGGCGAAGGTGCCGACGCGCAGCTTGGGTCCTTGAAGGTCGCACAGGATGGCGATGGGCCGCCCGATTTCCTTCTCGACCGCGCGCACGGCGGCCATCGTCTCGGCGTGGGTGGCGTGGTCGCCGTGGCTGAGGTTGACGCGGAAGGCGTCGGCGCCCGCCCGCACCAGCCGCCGCAGCATCTCCGGATCGCGGCTCGCCGGGCCGAGCGTGGCGAGAATCTTGACCTTGCGGCCGCGCGGGGCCAGCTTCCTACCATCGGGCTTTGTCATGGTTACCGCCTATCGCAAGCCTTCAAGACAAGACAAGGACGATCGAATGGGAGCTGCCGGATGAGCGACGGAAACGATCCGCTGGACACGCTGCCGGACGAGGTCGCGGCGGGCGCTTTCCGGCAGCTGGTGCGGCATCTTCGCCATCGCCACGACGCCCAGAACATCGAGTTGATGGGGATGGCCGGGTTCTGCCGCAACTGCCTTGCCGACTGGCTGCGCGAGTCGGGCTTCGAGGGCGACAAGGAGGCCGCGCGCGCCCTCGTCCACGGAATGCCGAGCGCCGAGTGGAAGGCGCGCCACCAGGGGGAGGCAACCCCCGAACAGATCGCGCGCATGGAAGCGAGCGTGGCGCGCAACGAGGGCATGCACTGAGGTCCAGGGGCGATGGCGCGGGGATAAGTCGCCGGACAGGATAGCGCGGGGATAAATCGCAGGCGGCCTTCACTACAGCGGCCTCGCTGGCTATCAGCGCCGCCCTTTTCACCAGTCTTACTGATCCGATGGAGCCACCATGGCAGACGAAGCCGCGCGCGATGCGCAACCCACCGACGACCGCCTGCGCCTGCTGATCGAGCGGGTGGAGCGCCTCGAAGAAGAGAAGAAGGGCATCGCCGACGATATTCGCGACGTCTATGCCGAAGCCAAGGCGGTCGGTTATGACGTCAAGATCATGCGCCAGATCGTGCGGCTGCGGAAGATGAAGCCCGACGACCGGCGCGAGATGGAAATGGTCCTCGACACCTACAAGTCGGCGCTCGGCCTCGGCTGAGCTCCCCGGCCCCGGCGGGGTGGCGCCGCGCTTCGGCGGCATGGCGGCGCCGGCCTCGGCATCACGAAGCCTCGGCGGGGCGGCCCGTCGTGGCGAGGCTCGGGGGCCGCGCTGGCGGGCGGGCGAGCATCCTGTGCGTCCGTGCGCCGGAACATCCATCGCGACCGGCTCATTGGAAGGGCAAACTCCCTTTCGATGAGGACAACCCATGAATCTCCCCTCCGCCAGCGACACGCCTACCGTCGACAAGGCACACATCGCGGAAACGCCCGAAGAGCCGCGGATGCCCGGCCACGAAAGCGAGCTGGAGCCCAAGCCCGAATGGCAGCCGCGCTTTCCGGGCTCCGGCCGGCTGAAGGGCAAGGTGGCGATCGTCACCGGCGGCGATTCGGGCATCGGTCGCGCCGTGGCTGTCCTGTTCGCGCGGGAAGGCGCCAATGTCGCCATTGCCTATCTCAACGAGGACGACGACGCGCAGGCGACGAAGGGGTTCTGCGAGAAGGAAGGGGCCGAGGTGCTGCTGTGGCCCGGCGATCTCGGTGATCCGGAGCATGGCCGCAAGCTCGTGCAGGCGGTGATCGACAAGTGGGGCAAGCTCGACGTGCTGGTCAACAATGCCGGCGAGCAGCACCCGGACAAGGACATCACCGACATCACGCCGGAACAGCTGCAGCGCACGTTCCAGACCAACATCTTCGCGCAGTTCTATCTGGTGCAGGCCGCGCGCCCGCACCTCAAGGAAGGCGCGGCGATCGTCAACTGCACCAGCGTGACGATGTACCAGGGGGCGGGCACGCTGCTCGACTATTCGAGCACCAAGGGCGCGATCACCGCCTTCACCCGCTCGCTGTCCGAGAACCTGATCGAGCACGGCATCCGGGTGAACGCCGTCGCCCCGGGCCCGATCTGGACCCCGCTCAACCCGTTCGGCGGCTCCCCGCCAGAGGCGATGGAGAGCTTCGGCGAAAGCACGCCGATGGGGCGCGCCGGCCAGCCCAACGAAGTCGCGCCCGCCTTCCTGTTCCTCGCCTGCGAGGACGCGAGCTACATGTCGGGCCAGGTGCTGCATCCGAACGGCGGGACGGTGGTCAATGGCTAGCCCGTGGAGCCGCGGTGAGGCGGGCGGCGGCCCGGGCGGGGGCGCTGGCGGCATGATCGTCACCACCACCGCCACGGTGGAGGGGCGCCCGGCGCAGGATTATCTCGGTATCGTCACCGGCGAGGTGATCGTCGGGGCCAATCTGTTCCGCGACATCTTCGCCTCGATCACCGACCTCGTCGGCGGGCGCTCGGGCAAGTACGAGGAGGTGCTGGCCCGCGCCCGCGCGCAGGCCATCGAGGAGATGACCGGGCAGGCGCGCCAGCTTGGCGGCAATGCGGTGATCGGCGTCGACATCGACTACGAGGTGCTGGGCCAGAACGGCTCCATGCTGATGGTCAGCGTCAGCGGCACGGCGGTGCGGATCTGAAGGGCGCTGCGGGGCCGGGGCCCGGCCTCGCGGCGCAACCGGCGTTTGGTGCCGCGCTCCTGCCCCGCAGCGGGGCGGCCGGCTTGCGCGACATCCGGATGGTTGAAGCGCGGGAAGCGGCTCTCGATCGGTCGGACAATTGCCAGCCACCGCACAATGAAGAAACCGGAAGACTTGAGGAGCTTGAATGCGTAGGATCCGTGGCTCTGCGTGTGCAAACCGACAAGGAGACTGTACGATGGCTAAGCGAATTGCGTACGCGCTCGGCACCGTCGCCTTGCTCACGACGACCCCCGCCTGGGCGGATCGCGATACGGAGCGTTATACTTCCGTCACGGTGTTCGGCGACAGCTTGGTGGATGCGGGCAATCTCTTCATCGCGAACGGTGGCACGAGGCCTGACGCGGCGCTCGGCTATTTCGAGAACCGCCTGACCAACGGATACGATTATCCCGATCTTCTATCGCTGGACCTGTTCGGCGTGCCGACAACGCCGTCGCTGCTCGGCGGCAGCAACTACGCTTTCGCCGGCGCTCGCATCATGGACACGGGCGATTCGATTCCTGATCTTGAGGCCCAGCTCGGCGCGTTTCAGGCTTCCGGCGCCGATATCGATCCCAACGGGCTTTATATCCTCAATCTCGGCGGCAACGATGTGTTCGGCGCCAAGGGCGTGTTCGGTTCGGAAGGGGCAATCGGGTCCTATCCCGATATCAGCAGCTACCTGTCCGCGGCAGCCGAGCTCTACGCCGCGGGGGTGCAGACGCTGAACGATCTCGGCGCCCGCAACATCCTCATGACCGACTTCCCCCTGGCGGGTGATCCGTTGACGATCGAGGCCAACGGATATCTGGACGCGGCGCTGGGCGGTCTGAGCCTGGATGCCGGGACCGACTTTTTCTTCTACAGCCTCAGCGACTTCAACAGCGGCGTGCTTGCTGATCCGGCCGCTTTCGGCCTGCCGCCGCAGCGGACGGACATCACCTGCATTGCGGCAGGCGCACAGGCAACGGGCTGCGAAGGGATCTTTTCCTTCGACGGCGTCCATCCGACCGCCGCGGTCCAGGCCGCCGGCTACCGCGACATGGATCTACAGTTCGGCCTCACTGCCGTGCAGGCGGTTCCCGAGCCGGCAAGCTGGGCCATGATGATCATCGGCTTCGGCATGGTCGGCGGAGCGATGCGGCGTCGTTCCACGAAAGTGGCCTACGCATAGCCCCGGCTCGTTCCTGCGCCATGCGAGGGAGCGAAGGACCGGGCACCGGTGGTGCTCCTTCCCCCTGAGCTGCGCTGCTGGCGCTGCTCGGGCGTGATCCGGACGGCGTGCGTCGGGAGCGCTGACGGTCGCAAACTGCCCGTCCGCAGATGTCCTCGCCTAAAGACATGCCGCACGTCTGCCGGCCGCCGCGGTCCCGGAGCAGGCCGTTGCCCTGGCGCGCATCGCGGGTGTAAGGCCGCGCCTGCGGCTCCATCCGGGGCCTTTCAGAACGTAGCACCTTTTGGGGTAACATGGCCGGCCATTCCAAGTTCAAGAACATCATGCATCGCAAGGGCGCGCAGGATAGGAAGCGCTCGGCGATGTTCTCCAAGCTCAGCCGCGAGATCACCGTGGCCGCCAAGTCGGGCATGCCCGATCCGGACATGAACCCGCGCCTGCGCCTGGCCGTCAATGCCGCCAAGGCGCAATCCATGCCCAAGGACAACATCCAGCGCGCGATCGACAAGGCGAGCGCCAGCGAGGGCGAGGATTACGAGGAGATCCGCTACGAAGGCTATGGCCCGGGCGGCGTGGCGATCATCGTCGAGGCGCTGACCGACAATCGCAACCGCACCGCCACCAACATCCGCACCGCCTTCAGCAAGAATGGCGGCAATCTCGCGGCGACCGGCGCGGTCAGCCATGGGTTCGAGCGCAAGGGGATGATCGAATATCCGGCCGGTGCGGGCGAGGACGAGGCGGTGCTCGAAGCCGCGATCGAAGCCGGCGCCGACGATGTCGAGAGCACCGAGGACGGCCACACGATCTGGACCGAGATGGAGAGCCTCCACGAAGTCGCCGCGGCGCTGGAGCAGGCGCTGGGCGAGGCCGAGAGCGTCAAGCTCGCCTGGAAGCCGAACCTCAGTGTCGACGTGGCCGAAGGCGACGCCGGCACGCTGATCAAGCTGATCGACGCGCTGGAGGACGATGACGACGTCCAGACCGTGTGGGGCAATTACGAGGTCAGCGACGAGGTGATGGAGCGCATGGGGTGAGCTGGCGGGGCCGGGCGCTCTCGAAGGGAGTGCTCGTTCTGCCCGGCCACCTTGTCGTCACCGGGGGCGCTTTCCTGCGCGGAGGTCGCCTCGGCCCGTCGGCGGCTCCGCCGTGCTGATCCTGGGCCTCGACCCGTCGCTCAGCTGCACCGGCTGGGGCCTCGTGCGCAGCGAAGGTTCGCGGCTGACGCACATCGCGAACGGGCAGGTGCCGACCGATGCGGGCGCGCCCATGGCCGAGCGGCTCTACCAGCTGCACGAGGCGGTTCTGGCCGTCATTCGCGCCCATGGGCCGGTGCGCGCGGCGGTGGAGGAGGTGTTCGCCAACAAGAACCCGCAATCGACGCTGAAGCTGGCACAGGCGCGCGGCGCGGTGCTGGCGGCATGCGGGGCCGCCTATGAGGGGAGGGGCCTGCCGGTGGCCGAACATGCGGCGCGCAGCGTCAAAAAGTCGGTGGTCGGCACCGGCGGAGCGGAGAAGGCGCAGGTGCAGGCGATGCTGAAGGTGCTGCTGCCCGGTGCCGCCATCGCCGGGCCCGATGCGGCGGACGCGCTGGCGGTCGCCATTGCGGAGGCGCATCTGGGCGCCATGCGCCGGGCGATCGGCTGATGTTCCTGGTGGTGTTCCGCAACCGCAAGCGCGTCGGGATCGACCAGCCCGCCTACGATGCGGAGGCGGGGCGCATGGAGCAGCTCGCCCGCGCGCAGCCCGGCTTCCTGTCGTTCAAGACCTATGCCGCCGGGGACGGCGAGGTCGCGGCCTTGTCCGAGTGGGCGGACGAGGCGTCGGCGCAGGCCTGGGGCCGGCTGGCCGAGCATCGCCGGGCGCAGCGGCGCGGGCGCGAGGCCTGGTACGAGGACTACACGCTGTTCGCCTGCGATTGCCCGCGCGTGCAGGCGTTCCGCCGCGAAGGCGCGGTCGTGGGCCGCACGGACGGCGAGGGCGAAGCTGTCACCCCATTGTCAGCATCGTGAGCCAGACCGGACCAATGATCCTCTACGCTATCCCGAACTGCGATACGGTGAAGAAGGCGCGCGCCTGGCTCGACGAGCGCGGCACCCCCTACGCCTTCCACGACTACAAGAAAGCCGGGATCGAGCGCGCGAAGCTCGCCGAATGGAGCGAGGTGGTGGGCTGGCAGGCGCTGCTCAACCGGCGCGGAACGACGTTCCGCAAGCTCGACCCGGCGATGCGCGAGGGGCTGGACGAGGGCAGGGCGCTCGGCCTGATGGCGGCGCACCCCTCGCTGATCCGCCGCCCGGTGGTGGAGCATGGCGGCGGCTTGCTGGTCGGCTTCGATCCGGTTGAGTGGGAGCGGCTATTGGCATGAGGTGGCTCGCCGCCCTGCTGGCGCTCGGGCTGGCAATCCCCGCCGGCGCACAGGAGGAAGCCATGAAGCAGCGGCCCATCATCATCGCCCATCGCGGCGCCAGCGGTGAGCGGCCCGAGCACACGCTCGCCGCCTATGATCGCGCGATCGAGCAGGGCGCCGACTACATCGAGCCCGACCTTGTCGTGACGAAGGACGGCGTGCTGGTCGCGCGGCACGAAAACGAGATCGGCGGCACGACAGACGTCGCCGAACGCCCCGAATTCGCCACCCGCCGCACGACCAAGCGGATCGACGGCGCGGAGGTGACCGGCTGGTTCGCCGAGGACTTCACCCTGGCCGAGCTGCGCACCCTGCGCGCCCGCGAACGCATTGCGGAGCTGCGCCCGCAAAACGCGCTGTTCGACGGGCTCTACCCGGTGCCGACGCTCGCCGAGATCATCCGGCTGGTGCGGGCGCGCGAGGCGGAAACCGGCCGCCGGATCGGCCTCTACCCGGAATTGAAGCACCCGACCTTTCTCGCCGGAGAGGGTCATGACGTCGTCGCGCTTCTGGCCGCGCAATTGCACGATGCCGGCTACCGGTCGGCGCAGGAGCCCCTGTTCATCCAGTGCTTCGAGATCGCGCCGCTGGTGCGACTCGACAGCCTGACCGATCTGCGGCTCATCCAGCTGGTGGCGGCGCAAGGCGGGCCCGCGGACCGGCCGGACCTGCTCTATGCCCAGATGCTCGACCGCGAGGGCCTCGCGCAGATCGCGGCCTATGCGGATGGGATCGGCGCCGAACTCACGCTGCTGCTCACCGCGGATGGCGCACCGACGGGTCTGGTGAAGAGCGTGCACGAGGCGGGGCTGGAGGTCCACGGTTGGACGCTCCGACGCGAGAATGCGTTCCTGCCCGAAGCGTTGCGCCACGGCGCCGATCCGGCCGCGCCCGGCGACTACGCGGCGATGTGGCAGCTGCTGGAGGAGGCCGGATTGGACGGAGTGTTCACCGACAACCCCGCGCTGGGCCTCAGCCTGCGGAATGCACCGCGGTGACGATGTAGTTGAGCGACAGGTCGTCCGACAGGTGCAGGCGCTGCATCGGCGACCAGGCGATGCCACTCGCATCGCCCATCATCAGCCCGGCGGAAAAGAGCAGGCCGCGCAGTTCCTCCGGCGTGATGAAGTCGCTCCAGCGATGCGTGCCGCGCGGGACGATGCCGAGCGTCTCCGCCGCGCCGATCAGCAACAGGCGCGAGCTTGCGGTGCGATTCGGAGTCGACATCACCAGCAGGCCATCGGGTGCGAGGTGCCGGGCAAGCTGGGCGATGAAGGCGGTCTTGTCGGCCACATGCTCGACCACTTCCATCGCGGTGACGAGGTCGAAGGAGGGCGCCTCCAGCGCGGCCAGCTCGCCGGCCACGTAGGTGATCGCCAGGCCCTGGCCCTCGGCATGTTGCTGCGCCACGGCGATATTTTCGGCCGCCGCGTCGATGCCGGTGACCTCCGCCCCCAGCCGCGCCAGCGGCTCCGCCAGCAGCCCGGCGCCGCAGCCAACGTCGAGCGCGCGCTTGCCTGCGAGCGGCGCAGGGTTCGTGAGGTCGCTCCCCCAATGACGATCAATCGCCGCGCGGATGAAGCGCAGCCGCACCGGATTGACGCGGTGGAGCATGGCGGAGCTGCCCTTCGGGTCCCACCAGTCCTTCGCCAGCCGGGCGAAATGCGCGGCCTCCTCCGGCCGTATGGTTACATTTGCGACAGTTGCATCGACCATCCGCCACCCCTAACAGCGCCGACGTTCCGGCACCAGTCGGGGTAAACCGCTATCGGAGAGGAGTGCTCCCGCCTTGGCGCGCATCGTGATGAAATTCGGCGGCACCTCCATGGCCGGCACCGAACGCATCCGCCGCGTGGCCAACATCGTGCGGCGGCAGCAGACGGCCGGGCACCAGGTGGCGGTGGTGGTCTCCGCCATGGCCGGCGAGACCGACCGGCTGGTCAATTTCTGCCGCGAGGCGAACCCGCTCTACGATCCGGCCGAGTACGACGTCGTCGTCGCCAGCGGCGAGCAGGTCACGGCGGGCCTGCTGGCGCTGACCCTGCAGGCGATCGGCTGCAAGGCGCGCAGCTGGCTCGGCTGGCAGATCCCGATCCACACGGCCGAGGCCCATGCCAAGGCGCGCATCGCCGCCATCGACAGCGAGGTGATGATCGCGGCGATGGAGCAGGGCGAGATCGCCGTCATTCCCGGCTTCCAGGGGCTGGCGGAGGACGGGCGCGTCACCACGCTGGGGCGCGGCGGATCGGACACCTCGGCCGTGGCCGTGGCGGCGGCGCTGAAGGCCGAGAGGTGCGACATCTACACCGATGTCGACGGCGTCTATACCACCGACCCGCGCATCGTGCCCCGCGCGCGCAAGCTGGAATTCGTGACCTACGAGGAAATGCTGGAGCTGGCCTCGACCGGCGCCAAGGTGCTGCAGACGCGCTCCGTCAGCCTGGCGATGAAGGAGGGCGTGCGCGTGCAGGTCCTCTCCAGCTTCGTCGAGGACGGCGCCCCGGCCGACGAGCTGCCCGGCACGATGATCGTGTCCGACGAGGAGATGGCCGAGATCATGGAGAAGAGCGGAATGGAAACGCAGCTGGTCACCGGCATCGCCCACGACCGGAACGAGGCCCGGATCGTGCTGACCCGCGTGCCCGACCGGCCCGGCGCGGTCGGCCACATCTTCACGCCGCTGGCCGGCGCGGGGATCAACGTCGACATGATCATCCAGAACGTGGGCCGCGACAAGGGCGAGACCGACGTCACCTTCACCGTGCCGCGCACCGACCTGCCGCGCGCGCAGGCGCTGCTGGAGGAGCGCCGATCGGCCATCGGCTTCAACCGCATCGTCATCGACAGCAAGGTTGCCAAGATCAGCGTCGTGGGCGTGGGCATGCGCAGCCATGCGGGCGTCGCCGCGACGATGTTCACCGTGCTCGCGGACCGCAACATCAACATCCAGGCGATCTCCACCAGCGAGATCAAGATCAGCGTGCTGATCGACGAGGACGAGACCGAGCTCGCCGTCCGCGTCCTGCACACCGCCTACGGCCTCGACGCGGAGGGCGTCGCCGCCTGAGCCGGCGGAATGTCGGCGAGGGGCCGTCGATGGAGCGGGCCCCGCCAGTCACAATCACGCGCGAGGGCCCGAGTCCCTGAACTGCGCGTCAGCGCGGTGCCGAACGCGTGGGGCTGCCGCATGAATGGGGTGGGCGTTGCGCCTCATGCCGCTGTCGTGAAGCCGAGAGTCCGTCGCTTCGCCAGCGTCGTCCTGTCCTCGTCCTCGGCGCCGCGCAATGCCGCTCGCGAGTCGATTGGTTACGTAGGGGCATGCCGCCGCCACCCGGGCCTGGAGGCCCAGTCGCCCGTGCCGCTGCGGCTCCTCCGACCCATCCCGAACAAGAGCCCGCTCCGGCTGAGCCCGACCTCGCTCCTCTCGCCGGCTGGGGACTGGCGGGCTTCATACGCGACATTGAGGCCGACGACGTCGCCGCGTGAACACAATCGACGAACATGGGTTCACGCAGCAGAGCAATTCGGCCACCCCGCTCCCGAGCGCCATCGACGCCCTAGGTGGCGGCCTGTCCTTCCCTGACGATCGAGGATCATTCATGGACCAGCACCCCGCCATCGCAGCCGAGCGCGTCGCAATCATCACCGGCGCGGCGAGCGGCATCGGCTTCGCGGCCGCCCAGCGGCTCGGCGCGGCCGGCATGCGCCTCATCCTGGCCGACATCGACAAGGACCAACTGGCCCGCGCGGCGGACGATCTGCGCGGGGAAGGAGTCGCGGCCCATCCGGTGCCCACCGATGTCAGCGACCGGGCTCAGGTCGAGGCGCTGAAGGATGCGGCGAACGCAATCGGCCCGGTCTCGCTGCTGATGAACAATGCCGGGCGCGAAGGGGGCGGCGGCATCCTCGCCGGTCCGAGCGTGTGGGAACAGACCGTCGCGACGAACCTGATGGGGGCGGTCTATGGCGTGCAGCAGTTCCTGCCCGGCATGATCGCGGCGGACTGGCCATGCGCCATCGTCAACACCGGCTCCAAACAGGGCATCACGCTTCCGCCCGGAGACACGGCGTACAACGTCAGCAAGGCGGGGCTGAAGGCCTTCACCGAGTCGCTCGCGCACGACCTGCTCGCGACGGGAGGCCGGGTCAGCGCCCATCTGCTGATCCCCGGCTTCACCTATACCGGCTTCACCACGCGCCGCGGCGTGGCGGAGAAGCCGCCGGGCGCTTGGACCGCCGGGCAGGTCGCCGACTTCATGCTCGCGGGCATGGCGCGCGGGGACTTCTACATCCTGTGCCCGGACAACGACGTGACCCGCGCCACGGACGAGCGGCGGATCGCATGGAGCGCCGGCGACATCATCGAGAACCGCCCGGCCCTGTCGCGCTGGCATCCCGATTACGCTGGCCAGTTCAACGCGCATATGGACGGGGGCATCGCGTGAGAGTCGGTTTCATCGGCCTTGGCCGCATGGGCAGCGCCATGGCGGCCAACCTTATGAAGGCGGGTCACGAGCTGGTCGTGTGGAACCGAACGCCCGAGAAGGCCGACCCGCTGGTCAAGGCGGGCGCGCGCCGCGGGTCGCGCCCTGCCGACGCGGCGGAGGCCGACGTGGTCATGACCATGCTGGCCGACGATGCGGCCGTGGAAGCGGCTGTGTACGGCGAGGACGGGATTCTCGGCGGCCGCGCCCTCCACGTCTCCCATAGCACGATCAGCGTGGCGCTTGCCGACCGGCTCGCGGCGGACCACCGGGGCAAAGGCGGCTTCCTCTCGGCGCCGGTCTTCGGCCGGCCTGCGGCGGCAGAGGCGGCGAAGCTGTTCGTCGTCGCCGCCGGTCCGGCTGAACAGGTCGACCGGTGCGAGAAGCTGTTCATGGCGATGGGGCAGCGCGTGTTCCGGGTCGGCACGACGCCCTCGGCCGCGAACCTCGTCAAGCTCAGCGGCAACTTCATGATCATGTCCGCCGTCGAAGCCATGGCCGAGGCGATGACGCTCGCCGAAAAGGGCGGCGTTCCCCGGGGAGTGCTGCTCGAGGTGCTGACCGGCACGCTGTTCGGTGCGCCCGTGTACCAGACCTATGGCGACATCCTCGTCGAAGATCGCTTCCGCCCGGCCGGCTTCGCCGCACCTCTTGGGCTAAAGGACATGAACCTGGTCGACGCGGCGGCAACCGCCTCGCGCGTGCCGATGCCGGTGCTCGGGGTCGTCCGCGATCATCTGCGCGCCGCGATCGCTCAGGAGGGCGAAGACGTCGATTGGGCAAGCGTTGCACTGGCCGTGCGGCGCAGCGCCGGCGTCGATTGAAGCCCCGACACCCGGTTGCATCGTGGTTGCATCCTGGTTGTAAAGACCTGCGCCCTCGATGGCGGGCGCAGGCGTCGATCCTGCCCATGCAGGCGCCTCCAGCCGGCGGAACAGATCGGCATGTTCGCGGCTTGGTGGGTCGAGACCTTTCAGGAGCAGCAAATCGTGACCGAAGCGCGCACCGCGACCCTCTACCGGATGGTCCTGCCGGACCACACCTGCCCCTTCGGAGTACGGGCCAAGCAGATGCTTGTGGAACACGGCTATGAGGTCGAGGACAACATCCTCAGGACCCGGGAGGAGACAGACAGCTTCCAGGCCGAGCACAACGTCCGGACCACGCCGCAGGTGTTCATCGACGGCGAGCGCATCGGCGGCAGCGACGAGCTGCAGACCTACCTCGCCCGCGCCTGACGCGGCTTTGCCGGGCGGGAGGTGGGGAAAGCACTCCTGCACCTTTAGCGGCATCGCGGGCGCGCGCTGGCTGATGTCAGCCCGTCCGGGATGCCTCAGTGCTTCCCGGCACCCTCCTGCACCAGGTAGTCCAGCTTAAGGCGGGTGCCGCGATGGTGCAGCCTTGCCAATGCGGCCCTCCGCCAAGCTGATGCGCGAGGTTGATCGGCTCGTGCAGGGCTGGCGGCGGCGGCACCGATCCGCGTGACGAACCCAACCGAGGGATGTTGAGCCCCGGTGCCGGTCCACCGTTCGAGTGGGCACGGCGCCGCCATGCTGCTGACCCCTATGCGCACCGGTTGCGCACCGACTTTTCCGCGAACGACGCCTCGCAACCTCCTCCCTCGCATCAGCCCTCCGCCGGCGGAGGGCCATCGAGAAGCCGTGACACCAGCGGCTGAGATCCACCGCGACCGCCCAGCTACAGGCGAACATCGCTCGGCGCCGCGATCGTAAAGCACTGCGCCTCATGACAGGAGCGCCGCGCGGCTGAGGACGCGGAGCCGCCTCGCACGAGGAAGCACCCGCCGGCCAGCACAGCCGAGCGCACTCCTCCCCCCGGGAGGCGGATAGGATTCGCCCTCCCGCCCGGCTATTGCCGGCCGATGCATGAGAGCGCCGCACCGCTGAGCCCCTTCGATCTCGCCGCCATGCTGGTGGTCGCCTCCGCATTGCTGGGGTGGTTCAACTATCATTTCCTGCGCTTGCCACACGTCATCGGGCTGACCGTGATGGGCGCGCTGGCGGCAATCGTGCTGCTGATCGCCGATGCCTTCATCCCCGGCATCACGCTGGACGACACGGTCGCGCGCCTGCTGGAAGAGATGAACTTCACCACGACCTTGCTCGAAGGCATGCTGAGCTTCCTGCTCTTTGCCGGGGCGCTGCATGTCGATCTTGCTCGATTGCGGGCCGACTGGCTGCCGGTGGTGCTGCTTTCCACGGTCGGCGTCATCATCTCCACTGTGCTGGTGGGCGCCGCCATGTGGGGCGTCGGGGCGCTGCTGGCGCTGCCGATCGCGCCGATCTGGTACTTCGTCTTCGGCGCGCTGATCGCGCCCACCGATCCGGTCTCTGTCCTCGGCGTGCTGAGGGAGGAGAATGTGGAGCAGGGCCTGCAGGCGACGGTCGCGGGCGAAAGCCTGTTCAATGACGGCGTGGGCATCGTGGTGTTCACCATCCTGCTCGGCGCGGCGGTGACGGGCCAGGACTTCTCGCTGGCAGAGGGCGCGCGCCTGTTCGCGGTCGAGGCGGGCGGCGGCCTGCTGGTGGGCCTGCTGTTCGGCTATCTCGGCTTTCGCGCCATGCGCTCGATGGACGAATATGCGCTGGAGGTGACGATCACGCTGGCGGTGGTGATGGGCGGCTACGCGCTGTGCACCGCGCTCCACATCTCCGGCCCGCTGGCGATGGCGGTGGCCGGGCTGCTGATCGGCAATCAGGGCGTGACCTATGCCATGAGCGACGTGACGCGAGACTACGTCATCAAGTTCTGGGAGGTGATCGACGAGCTGCTCAACTCGGTCCTGTTCCTGCTGATCGGGCTGGAGATGATCGCGCTGGCGCCCGGCGTGCCCCATGCGCTGCTCGGCCTCGCGGCGATCCCGGTCACGCTGGCGGGGCGCGCCGCGGCGCTGAAACTGCTTGCCGGATTGCTGCCCGCCTCGCGCAGGCACGGACCGGCGGCGTTCGGCGTGCTGTGGTGGGGAGGCTTGCGCGGGGGCATCTCGATCGCGCTCGCGCTCTCGCTTCCGGAGGGGCCGACCCGCGACCTGCTCCTGGCCGCCACCTTTGCCGCCGTGCTGTTCAGCGTCCTGATCCAGCGTGCGACTCTGGGGCGGCTGATCGCGCGCGGCACCACGCCGGCCGCGCCTGCAAAAGAACGGCTGCACTGACATGGTCGCGGCTTGCTGCTCGTGGGCGGCACCGCTGCCAGCCGGGTGGCCTCGATCCGGCCTGAGAGGCAGGAGCACTGATGCCGTGCATCACTCGCCCTGATGTGCGTATCGGGGCTTGGGAGAACACAGGCGCTGCGGCTGTTCGACCCGCCGGGGAGGTAGGTTGAGGCAGATGCTGGCCATGTGACCGCCCGCTCATCCATCCACCCGCCTCACGATCCGCAACGACATCGTTGACGCCTTCACGCCGGACACCGAGCGAGCGCACCTCAGGTCCAAAGCTGTAAACGCCGCTGCCCGGTGCGGCGAACCTGCCGAGCAACAGGATGGGCCCGATCAGCGCATCTACGCGGCCCAGCGCCTGCATCTTTTCCGCTTCCGCCACCCGTGCGCCGCATCCTCCAAGATCATCAGCGGCATCAGTGCGCGGGGCGGACCTTGTGCACGATGAAGGCGAGGACGCCGCCGACGACAAGGCCGAACAGGCCGGCGGCCGCCGCGCTGACGATCCAGCCGAGAACCGGTCCCGCCGCGCCGCTGGCGTGGGAGACCGGTTCGACCATGTCGTGGATGATATGCGCGGGCGCGCCCACGCCCAGCACTTCGAGCCCATGCACCAGGATACCGCCGCCCACCCAGATCATGGCCGCGGTGCCGATGACCGAAAGCGCCTGCATCAGCATCGGCATACCCGTCACCAGCCCACGGCCGAGCGCCCGGATCGGGCGGCCCCGACGCTGCGCAAGGTGCAGGCCGATGTCGTCCATCTTCACGATCAGCCCGACCACGCCGTAAACACCGATGGTGATGCCGACGCCGACCAGCGCGAGCACGATGGCCTGGGTCAGGATCGGCGAGCCGGCCACGTCAGCCAGGGCAATCGCCATGATTTCCGCCGACAGGATCAGGTCCGTGCGGATGGCGCCACTCACCTTGGACTGTTCCAGCTCGGCGGCGTCGAGCGGGGCGGCGTCCTCTTCCGGGCCGGCGTGCTCGCCGAAAGCTTCGAGTACCTTCTCGGCGCCCTCGAAGCACAGATAGGCCCCGCCCGCCATGAGCAGGGGGGTGATCGCCCAGGGCGCGAAGGCGCTGAGGATCAGCGCGGCGGGCAGGAGGATCAGCAGCTTGTTGCGCAGCGAGCCGACCGCGATCTTGGCGATGATCGGCAGTTCGCGCTGGGGCGAGAGGCCGGTGACATAGCGCGGGGTGACCGCGGTATCGTCGACAACCACGCCGACCGCCTTGGTCCCTGCCTTGCTCGCCGCGGCACCGACATCGTCGAGCGACGCGGCGGCGAGCTTGGTGATCCCGGCAATGTCGTCGAGCAGCGCAACTAGTCCGGATGGCATCTGAGGTGGTCTCGCGAGATAAGTGTGCGCCGGGCGCGGGGATGAACTGAGTTCGCGTGAAACTCTCCGGGCGCCTTGCGGCTCCAGGGGGCACGAGTCCATGTCGCTGGGAAAGAAAGCTCCGGGGGGCCCCGCGGCACCGCGCTTCGGGCCTAAGCGGGAGTTGCGATTCGCCGTCCGTGGCGGGCGTCTGCCGCGCAAGACTGAAACGCGGCGGGCAGGGGCGCATCGTTCGTGGGCCGGCCGGAACGTGCGGGTCGGCCGGTCGGAGGGAGCACGCGGCTCCGGAAGAAAATCCGCCGCCGTCTCGGCCGGGGCCGCCGGTCCCGACCATATCGGCTGGCAAGACGTCTTCCCGTTGCGAAAGGTCGTTACCTTCGAGCGCCGGCGCAGCGGTTGCGGCCGCCGGCGTTACGAACTCGGCCGAGGCCCCCTTGATCACTCCCGGCTGCTCGTGCTGCCTGCGAGCCCGATCGAGAGGCGCAGAGGTGAGATTCCGGCACCCGGCCCGAGTGCAACCCTGAAATGGCGCGGACGAGCAGGCGGGCGCAGGCCCTTGCTCAGCCTGCGCCAACACCCCGGGAGAGGGTGAAGGCGACGAGAAAGCCCACGACCACGAGCAAGCCGGTCAGCCCGCGCTCGCCCTCTACGGCCTCGGGGATCATCGTGTCGGCGATCATCGTCAGGAGGGCTCCGGCGGCCACGGCGTTGACCATGGACAGGAGCACAGGCGAGGCGCCCCCCAGCAGGGCCGCTCCAAGACAAGCCGACAAGCCCGACAGCAGCGCGATGCCGCCCCACAGGCCGAAGACGTAGGCCTTGCTGCGCCCCGCCTTCTTCATGCCCACGGCGCTCGACAGGCCTTCGGGCAAGTTGGAGAGGAACACGGCGGCCAGCATGGCCGTGCTGATCCCGCCCGCGCCGAGCAGGCCCACGCCCAGCACGACCGATTCGGGGATGCCGTCCAGCAGCGAGCCGATCGCGATGGCCATTCCGCCGCCCGCGCCGGAATCGGCCTGCTGCTCGCCGGATCGTTTGCGATGGTGCCCGCCACCGCGCGAGACCAGCCAGTTGGCAAGGCTATAGGCCAGCGACCCGGCGAGCGCCCCCAGCACGATCGACGGCAGCCCGCCTTTCTCATGTCCCTCCAGGATCAGGTCATAGGCGACAGCAGACATCAGCACGCCGCATCCGAACGCCATCACGCCCGCCGTCACACGCGTCGGGAGCTTGACGAGGTAAGCGAGCGCCGCACCAATCACCAGCGACGACCCGCCGAGCAGCCCCCACAGCCCGGCCTGAAGCCAAACCGGCACGGCCTAGATGCTCCGGCCTGAAATGCGGGTCATGAAGCTGCCTTCTGCGGAACCGCCACCCACAGCGTTCCCCGGGGCGGCTTGTTCCGCTCCAGAACGGAACGGCAGCAGGCGGGACACGCGATCAGCCCGGCCCGCCGGGGCGGCAAGGGTCGAGGCCCCGGCAGGATGTTCACCTCACGAACGCACCGGCCGGAGGTCGCGACGTTCGATCTGTCCGGGTGAGAGGCCAAAAACTCGCGACTGTCTCCGCGCGCGGGGCGCCCACTCTTAGGGCCGCTTCCCCGCCGGCGCCCCATCGACCCCGAGGACTCGAACCCGTCACCCCCGCCGCCGCGCTCCCGCGCACGCAGGCAGCACGTGCCTCGCTCAGTTGCTCGTCGGGAAGCCGCGCTGCTCCAGCAGGGCGTTCACGTCAGGATCGCGGCCGCGAAAGGCGCGATAGGCCTCCGCACGATCAGTTTCATTGCCGGTGGACAGCAGGACGGTGGCGAACCGCTCGGCCGTGGCCGGGTCGTAAGCGCTGCCCGCGTCCTCGAACGCCGCCCAGGTGTCGGCGTCCATCACCTCAGACCACAAATAGCTGTAATAGCCCGCGGAGTAGCTGTCGGACGAGAACAGGTGGCCGAACTGCGGCAGGCGGTGCCGCATCACCAATTCGTCCGGCATGCCGATCTCCGCGAGGGCGGCCTTCTCGAACGCATCGGGGTCGACAATGCCGTCGGGCAGGGTGTGCAGCTTCATGTCGACGATCGCGGAGGACAGGTACTCCGCGGTGGCGAAGCCCTGGTTGAAGGTCTCGGCCGCCTTCACCTTGTCGAGCAGCGCCTGCGGCATCGGCTCGCCGGTCTGGTAATGCCGCGCGAACTTGTCGAGCACCTCGCGCGTGAGCAGCCAATGCTCGTTCACCTGGCTCGGGAACTCGACGAAATCGCGCGGCGTGCCCGCCAGCCCGGAATAGGTGATGTCCTGCAGCATCGCGTGGATCGCGTGGCCGAATTCGTGGAACAGCGTCTCGGCATCGTCCAGGCTGATGAGCACCGGCTCGCCCGGCGCACCCTTGGCGAAGTTGTTGTTGTTCGACGACAGCACGTTCCGGGCCGGCGGCAGGTTGCGCTGGCTGCGATAGGTGTTCGCCCATGCGCCGGAACGCTTGCCGGCGCGGGCGAAATCGTCGCGGTAGAACAGGCCCACTTCCTCGCCGGCGCGATCCGTGACGTGCCACACGCGCATGTTCGGCTCGAACACCGGCACCGTGCCGGTGATCTCCTCGAAGTTGAGGCCGTAAAGCCGGTTGGCCGACCAGAGCGAGGCCTGGATCATGTTGTCGAGCTCGAAGTACGGCTTCAGCTCCGCCTGGTCGAGGTCGAACCGGTCCTTGCGCACCTTCTCCTGATAGAAGCGATAGTCCCACGGCTCGATGGCGATGCTGGCCCCTTCCGCGTCGGCGATGGCCTGCATGTCGCGTACTTCCTCCGCCACGCGGGCGCGCGCGGCGGGCCACACCCGCATCATCAGGTCCATGGCGGCGGCCGGATCCTTGGCCATCGTGTCCTGCATGCGCCATTCGGCGTGGTTGTCGAAGCCGAGCAGGCGCGCACGATCCGCGCGCAGCTTCACGATGCGGGCGATCGTCGCATTGGTATCGTTGGCATCGCCATTGTCGCCGCGGTTGACGAAAGCGCGCCACACCCTCTCGCGCAGCCCGCGATCGCTGGCGAAGCTCAGCACCGGATCGACGGCGGAGCGCGTGTTGACGATGGCCCAGCCTTGTTCCCCGCGCTCCTGCGCGGCGGCTTTGGCGACGGACTTCACGCTCTCGGGAAGGCCCGCCAGTTCGGCCTCCTCGGCAACGAGGATCGCGGTGCCCTCGTCGGCCAGCAGCTTCTGCGAGAACTCGGCGAAGGACGTGGCAAGCTGCTGGTTGATCTGCGAGAGCTGCTCCTTCTCGGCGGCATCGAGCTTCGCTCCGTCACGAACGAACGACTCGTAGGTCCGCGTGACGAGGCGCTTCTGCTCCTCGCTCAGGCCGCTGCTATCGCGGGCGCTGTAGATCGCCTCGATGCGGGCGAAGAGCGCCGGGTCGAAGGTGATCTCGTCACGCGCCGCCGCAAGCCGGGGCGACCATTCGCTGTCCAGCGCCTGATAGGCGGGCGTGTTCATGTTGCTGGTCATCACGCCGAACAGCGTCAGCACGCGCGACAGCCGCTCGCCCGCCATCTGCATCGGCACGAAGGTGTTCTCGAACGTGGGCGCCGCAGGGTCCTGCGCGATCTGCGCATAGTCGCGCCGCCGCTCGGCCAGGGCGATTTCGAACGCCTCGGGAAACAGCTCCGGCGAGACTGCCTGCCACGGCGGAACGCCGCCATAGGGCCCATCCCACGGCTTCAGGAGCGGATTCGCGGACTCCGCCTCCGCCCCGGATGTGGACGGAGCCGCAGGCGCGGAGGACTGGGCGAGCACGGCAGAGGGCACGATCATGGTCATTGCGGTAGCGGCAAGAAGAGCAGGATGCACGGTGAACTCCAACGGACAACGCGAACCGCTATAATTGTTTGAACCGCCGGGTAAAGTTTCAGCGGAAAGTACGCTGGTGCGCGCACCTATCCGGCCATGATGTGCTGCCCGGTACGGCCGGGTCAGGCGCCCGCGACTTCCGGGCCGAATCCGCCGGGCAGCTTCGCGGCTCGGACGCGTCGCGGGGCCGGGGCCGGGATGAACTCCGCCAGATCACCGCCCGCCGGACTAGCCGTCGGCCGACAGCCTCACGGGTGATCTCAGCGCGGGCATATATTCTGCTTCTCCGGCTCGGCCGCTCGGGCCCTCTTCCTCCCTGTTGTGCGTTGAGGGCGCCATGCAGGATCTTTCTTCAAGGCCATCAGGCGCGAGCCGCCTCGTCGCCGGCGCGATCGTGGTGGGGGTGCTTGGCGCCAGTGCCGTTCTCGGCCGCCGCAACGCGCCAGAACCCGGCAATCCGTCGGTGGAGCGCTGGTATCACCGGCTCCGCAAGCCCGCCTTCACCCCGCCGGACCCGGTCTTCGGCGCCGTGTGGCCCGCGTTGGAGACGGCGATGGCGGCCGGCGGCTACCGCCTGCTGCGCCACCCTTCCACGCCGGAACGCAACGCCGCGCTCGCGCTCTGGCTGGGGACCAGCGCGATGATCGGCGGCTGGACCGAGCTGTTCTTCCGCCGCCACGCTCTCGGCGCGAGCACCGCGGCGGCTGGCGGCATGGCAGCGGCAGCGACGGCCTATGTCGCCACCGCCGCCCGCGTGGACCGGCCGGCAGCCCTGGCCGGTGTCCCGCTCACCGCCTGGCTCGCCTTCGCGACGGTGCTGGCCGAAGGCGTCCGGCGGCGCAACCGGCAGGGGCCCTCAAGCCGGTGACACGCTACGGCTACCACTGCTCGCACGAACAGTTCAGCCCGCGCGACCTGCTGGAGCGGGTGAGCGAGGCGGAGCAGGCGGGCTTTGCCTGCGCCACCGCGTCCGACCATTTCCACCCGTGGAGCGAGCGGCAGGGGCAGTCCGGCTTCGTCTGGTCGTGGCTCGGGGCGGCGATGGAGCGCACGACGCTGCCGTTCCGCACCGTCTCCGCGCCCGGCTATCGCTATCACCCGGCGATCCTCGCGCAGGCCGGGGCGACGCTGAGCGCCATGTACCCGGAGCGGTTGTGGATGGCGCTCGGCACCGGGCAGCGGCTGAACGAGGCGATCACGGGCGTGCCCTGGCCGCAGAAGCAGGAGCGGCAGGCGCTGCTGGAGGAGTGCGTCGCGATCATGCGCGCCCTGTGGGCCGGCGAGACCGTCACCCATCTCGGCCGCGTCACCGTGCAGGAGGCGAAGCTCTACACAAGGCCGGAGCAGCCCCCGCTGGTGATCGGCGCCGCGACCACGGCCGGAACGGCGCGCTGGCTCGGCGGATGGGCCGACGGGCTGATCACGCTGGCGGGCGGGCCGGTCGAACAGCTGCGCGAGATCGTCAGCGCCTTCCACGAAGGGGGCGGGGAGGGCAAGAAGGTGCTGGCGCAGGCGAAGCTCGCATGGGGGCCGGACGAGGCGCCCTTGCGCGAGGATGCCTTCCGCCAATGGGGCACCAACCTGCTGCAGGGGCAGGTGGTGTGGGAGATCCCCACGCCCAAGCACTTCGAGGAGGCGACCGCGCTCCTTGGTCCGGAGGATCTCGACGCCACGGTCCGCGTCTCGACCGATCTCTCGCAGCACGCCGCCTGGCTCAACGATTATGCCGAGTGCGGTGTCGACGAGTTGATCCTGCACAATGTCGCCAGCAACCAGGCTGCCTTCATCGAGGCGTTCGGCGCCCACGTCCTGCCGCAACTGCGATAGGGGCCGGCGGCCGGCGGGCCGGCGAGGCGCTCAGCTTTCCCCAGCCGACATTTCAGTCAGGACCGCTTCGGCCCGCGCAAGCCTTTCCCGGGGGTCCACGATCGCCTCGCGCAACAGCAGCCGCCCCTTCGATTCCTCCAGCCCGCAGACATCGCCGGTCCCGGCAAAGCCGGGGCGGGGAGTGAAGGCCATGGCGGCGGGCCCGGCATCGATCCGCTCGATCTGTGCCTCATTCGCCAGCACCCGCAACCGGGCGAGCGCGAGAAGCTGCTGCGCCTCCTCCGGCGGCTCTCCGAAACGGTCGATCAACTCTTCCTCGAACGCGTCGAGGGCGGGCAGGTCCGTGATGCGGGCGAGCCGGACATAGAGGCCTACCCTCAGGTCCTCCTCCGGGATCCATTCAGGGTCGAACCGCCCGCCAACCTCGCAGTTCAGGGTCGGGGTCCATTCTTCCACCGCCTGCCCGCGCGCCGTGCGCAGCGCGCCTTCCAGCAGGTGCTGGTAGAGCTCCACCCCGATCAGCTTCACATGCCCGGTCTGCTCGTCGCTCAGTAGGTCGCCCGCTCCGCGCAGATCGAGGTCGCGCGCGCTGATGGCAAAGCCGGCCCCCAGCCGGTCGAACGCCTGCAACGTGCCCAGTCGGGCGAGCGTGTGCGGGGCGATCTCGGCATCGGGATCGGTCAGCAGGTAGATCTGCCCCCGCCGCGCGCCCCGCCCCACGCGGCCACGCAGCTGGTGCAGCTGCGACAGGCCGAAGCGATCCGCATGCCAGACGATCATCGTGTTGGCGCGCGGGACGTCGAGCCCCGATTCGATGATGTTGGTGGCCAGCAGAACGTCGCCATCCCCTGCGGCGAAGGCCACCATCGCCTCGTCGATCTCGGCCGCCGGCATCTTGCCGTGCGCCTGCAGCAGGTGCAGCTCCGGGGCCAGCTTGCCGAGCTGTTCGGCCATCGGCGCGATGTCCTCCACCCGGGGCACCACGACGAAGCTCTGCCCGCCCCGGCTGCGCTCCCTCAGCAGGGCCGTGCGGACATTCTGCGGATCGAACGTGGCGACCGCCGTGCGGATCGGCTGGCGCCGGGCAGGGGGTGTCGCGATGACGGAAAGCTGCTGCAGCCCGACGAGCGCGCTCTGGAGGGTGCGCGGGATCGGCGTGGCGCTCAGCGTCAGCACATGGCCCGCGCCAAGCTCGCGCAGCCTGGTCTTGTCCGCGGCGCCGAACTTCTGCTCCTCGTCGATGATCACCAGCGCGAGGTCCTTGTATTGGACCGCCTTGCCCGCAACCGCGCCGGTGCCGATCGCAACGTGGATCGACCCGTCGGCAAGGCCGGCGAGGATGCGCTTCTTCTCGGCGGGGGTGGTGAAGCGGGACAGCCCCGCGACTTCGATCCCGAGCCCCTCGAACCGCTCGCGAAAGGTCTCCAGATGCTGGCGGGCGAGCACCGTCGTCGGCGCGGCCAGCGCCACCTGCTTGCCCGCAAGCGCGGCGATCGCGGCCGCGCGGAGCGCCACCTCCGTCTTGCCGTACCCGACATCGCCGATCACCAGCCGGTCCATCACCTTGCCCGAGGCAAGATCGTCGCGCACGGCATCGATGGCGCGCGCCTGGTCCGCCGTTTCGGTGAACGGAAACCTCGCGACGAACCGCTCATAGGCCGCCGCATCCGGCTCCAGCTCCGGAGCCGTTGTTGCAAGCCGTTCCTCCGCGATTGCGATCAGCTTGCGCGCCGTTTGCGCCACCGCTTCATCGACCTCGCGCCGCCGCTTTTCCCAGCTCGAGCCGTCGAGCTTGTCGAGCGTGACCGCCTCTTCGTCTGCGCCATAGCGCCAGATATGCGCCGCTTCGGTGACAGACACCATCCGCCGCGCACCGGCCGCGAAGCGCAGCACGATGGCATCGCCACCATCGTCGGCCAGCGGTTCCAGCCCCTCCACCACGCAGATGCCGTGGTCCTGATGCACCACCACGTCGCCGGTGCGAAGCTCGCCGAGCGCAAAGACCGCCGTGTCAGCCGAGGGAGCGTCGATGTCGCGCTGGGCCCGGCTGCCGAGCAGGTCCGCGGCCGTCACGGCCACCAACCCGTCCTGGCTGAAGCCGCGCCGCAGCGGCATTTCCATCATCAGCAGCGAACCGGGCTCCGCGTCGAGCGCCTCCTGCCAGCTTCGCACCGGCGCGGGAGCGGACCCAAGCGCCTTCGACACGCGCCGGGAGAGGAAGCGCAGGTCGCGCGCAGTGCCGAGGAGAAGAACGCGCTTGCCCTCCTCGATCGCCTGCGATGCGAAGGTCTTGAACGCCCGTTGCGGCCATTTGCGCTCCGCGAAGCGAGGCGGCGGGTCGCCGGACTCGCCTTGCAGGTCGAGTGTTTCGCGCTTCGCCAGCGCAGCGTCCCAGACCTCGTCCGGGCACATGTCGCGCAGCGCCCGCGCCGGGCGCCTGCGACCGGCATCCGCGGCGAGGGCGAGAAAGCGCTTCCTGCGCTCCTCGGCGCCGGGCTGGATGGCGAGTTTCGCGCCGGGCAGATGGTCGAGCAGAGTGACCGGGTCGTGCAGTTCCGGCTCCGTGGCCCGGCCCACCTCCAGCAAGGCGCACTCGCCGCGGGTGAGCTGGGTGGCCGGATCGTAGGGATGGATCGAGACGATCCGCTCGTCCTGCACCTCGATCCGATAGGGTTCTCCGGCGTCGGTGGGGTAGACATCGATCACCTGCCCGCGGACGGCCAGCTCCCCCGGCTCATCGACGCGGTCGTCCAGCACATAGCCGGCCGCGAGCAGCTCCGCCTGAAAAGCCTCCAGCTCGATTGCCTGCCCCTCGCGCACGACCGGCGGCACGGCGTCGAACTCGGCGGGCGGGGGATAGAGACGGGCCACCGCTTCCCCGGTCGTCACCAGCGCGATGTTCGGGCGCGCCGTGCTCGAAAGTGCGGCCCTGAGCTGGCGCAAGGCGGTGGCGCGCTGGCCCACATTGGCCGGAGAAGGCGGCGCGCTGTCGCCCGGCAGCGCATCGCTACCCGGACAGAACACCACCAGCGCGTCCGGCGCACCGGCTGCCAGCGCCCGCGCGATGTCGGCCGCCGCCGATTCGTCGGCCGCGACGAAGACGAGGTCGTCGCCCTGTATCGACGTCAAAAGCGCGGCTAGTGTTTCGCTCACACCGCTGCCCGCAGCGCCTGCTCGCCCGTGGGCTTCCGATGACCGCGCCGCCAAATTGCTATCCTTGATGTTGGATAGACAGAACCAGGGAGCAACAGGGGTGTTCCGCGCGCCTTCCTGCCCGAAACAGGCTCGCACCGCGCGACGACGCCGGGCGAGCGCTGCACTGCAGGCGCTGGTCTCGCGCAGAGGCGCCGAAACCTAGCCAACTCTCGCAAGTCAAATCTAGCCCGGTCCCTTGCTTGTGCCAATCGGTACCCGTCGTCGAGGGTTCTACTCTTCTGCCGGGGCAACCTAGCGACGCGCATTGCCGGTCGCGGCAGTGGTCACTAAGCATCTGCAGAGGTTTGTCGCAGCCCCTGCGCAGGGCAGAGATTTTCTGCATTACGTGCTCGGGAGGGAGAGAGTCGTGCTTCAGCAAGCGAGCATCGTGCCCTTTTGGAACCAGCTGGACGCGTTTGGTGACGCCCCGGCGCTGATCGATCAAAGCGGCGTGATCCACTCCTATCGCGAGCTCGCCGATGCGGCTGATGCACTGACCGCCGGGCTCGACGGCAAACACCTGGTCCTCCTCGGGATGACCACCGCCGTCGAGCCGGTGGTTGCCTACCTCGCCGCGCTCCGCCGCGGCTGGCCGGTCATCATCGTCAACGGCGGCGATGCAGCAGCCATGAACCGGGTGATCGAGGCGTTCGAACCCTCCCTCGTGTGGCACGAGGGGGAATTCACCGCGCGGGCTGCGACACCTGAACTCCATCCTGACCTTGCCGTGCTGCTCTCGACCTCGGGTTCGACCGGGAGCGCCAAGCTCGTGCGCCTTTCGGGCTCTGCTGTGGATGCGAACGCGCGGTCGATCGCCACCTATCTCGGTCTCGACTCTACCGAGCGGGCGATCACAACCCTTCCACTCTATTATTCCTATGGCCTGTCGGTGCTCAATTCGCACCTGTCTGTCGGCGGATCGGTCGTGCTGAACGACCTGTCCGTCACCGACGAAGCCTTCGTGAAAAGAGCCGAGGCGGAATCCGCGACAAGTCTGGCGGGTGTGCCCTACACGTACGAACTGCTCGAACAGTCCCGCTTGCTGCCGAGGCTGCCCGAGTGCGTGTGCACCCTGACCCAGGCCGGCGGGCGCATGCCTCCCGAAAGGGTGGAGCGACTGGCAGAGTTTTCCCGCGAGACGGGCCGTCGCTTGTTCATCATGTACGGCCAGACAGAGGCAACCGCGAGGATGGCATTCCTGCCGCCCGATCAGGTCGCCGACTATCCCGACTGCATCGGCCGGGCTATTCCCGGCGGTACGTTCTCGCTCGTCGATCCCGAGACCGGCGACGAAGCGGCATCGTCCGGCGAACTGACCTATGCCGGGCCGAACGTCATGATGGGCTATGCCGAAGCGGCGAGCGACCTGCGCAAGGGGCACGACCTCACCCGCCTGATGACGGGCGATCTGGCGGAGAAGGCTGCTCCAGACATCTATCGCATCACGGGGCGAAAGAGCCGGTTCCTCAAGTTGTTCGGGCTTCGCATCTCGCTCGAGGATGTTGAAAGGCATGCCGCAGCCGAGAACTGGGCGCTGGTCGCGACCGGCACCGACGACCGGCTGGTGCTCGCCGGCGAGGGCGAACTGGACGAGCAGTCGATCCGGGCGCACTTCGCCGAGCGCTACAACATCCCCGATCGAAGCATCGCCCTCATCACATATGCCAGCTTGCCCCGCCTCCCGTCGGGAAAGATCGACTATCGAACGATCGTAGGTGATGTCGCTCAGCTGGCGAGCACTGGCGGCCCTGAGGCAAGCGACGTGCTCGGCCTGTTCAGCAAGTACTTCCCGGGTCGGGCGGTGACCTCGGCAGATACCTTCTCCTCGCTCGGAGGTGATTCGCTGAGCTTCGTCAACTTCTCGGTCGACTACGAAGAGCGGTTCGGCGCCCTCCCGCCCGAATGGCAAAACCTCAGCATCGCCAGGCTCAGCGCGTCCCAGGGCGAAAAGCGGCGCAGGCTATTTGGCGCGCAAATCGAATCCGGCATTCTCCTCAGGGCATTCGCCATCGCCGCGATCGTTTCGGGCCATTTCAACCTCGTCAATTATGGCGGGGGTGGAGCCTACCTCCTGTTGATGCTTGCCGGGGTCGGGTTTGCCCGGTTCCAGTTGCCGGCGATGATCAGGAACCAGTCGGTCGCGTCCTCGTGGGTTTCGCTGGCGCGCGTGATCGTGCCGACCGTGGGCTACCTTGCGCTGCTACAGATCGGCTTGCGCGAGCCCGAATGGCGGACCTTGCTTCTCATCAGCAATCTGGTGGAAGCGCACATGGCGGGGGGGCTCTCCTACTGGTTCGTCGAAGTCTACGTGCAGATATTCGTCGTTCTGCTCGCTGCATTTTCGCTGCGGCCTCTCAGAGACGCCTGGTCTCGCCGCCCCTGGCATTCCGCGCTTGTGCTTTTCGCGATAGCTGCGCTGATCCACTCGGTTGTCTACCAATTCTGGAATACCGAGTACCTCTTCAACCGGGTGCCGCACCGCCTGCTCTGGCTCGTCGCCGGCGGCGCTCTTCTGGTGACGGCACGCTCGAAGCAGCAGCTCGCTTTCGCGATCGCCGCAATCGTGGCCATGTCTTTGTTGAGTTGGGGGTTCGATAGCCCATCGCTCGTCGTGTCGCTGGCGGCCGCCATCATCGCCTTCGTGCCGACGCTTCAAATACCCAAGCTGTTCGTGAGGCCGCTGGCCGAAGTGGCCGCGGCTTCGCTGTTCATCTACCTGTCGCACTTTCAGTTCGCCAGGATCGTGGAGAAGGTGCTGGGTGCGCAAAGCCCGTTGCTGGCGTTCGCCTTGGCGATTGTCGGCGGGATCGTCCTGGCGCGGCTCTATTTCTGGTGCGAGGGACGTTTCATCGAACGGGTGCTGCGCGGCAACCGAACAGTGGGGCAGGCGCACGGCTGAACGAGAGCTGCCGCAGCTCGGGACCGGGCGCTGGAGCGAAGTGCGACCGGTTCCAAGCTGACCCGAGCGTAGGTGGCGAACGAGCGGCCGCTTCAGCCTTGCGGGCGCGAGGTGCAGCTCTTGCCGACTGCATCGACGATGATGTCGGTGCGGACAGCGAGGCCCGGGCGATCGGCTCCCGGGGGCGAGGCAAACAGGGCCTCCGCCGAGGCCCTCAGTGCTTTCTCGCCACCTCCTGTGCGAAGAAGTCGAGCACAAAGCGCGTGCCGGGCTGCGCGTTCTGCCACTGGGGCTTGCCGCCGAGCTGATGGGCGAGGCTGTTGATCAGCTTCTTGCCCAGGCTGGTCGACCCGGCGGCATTGAAGTCGGCGGGAAGACCCGCCCCGCTGTCGCTGACGGAGAGACGGAGCCGCCCATCCTCCTCCTTGCTGACCGACACCCGCACTTCGCCACCACCTTCCGGGTAGGCGTATTTGAAGGCGTTGGTGACCAGCTCGTTCGTCAGCAGCCCAAGCGGCACCGCCTGGTCCGTCGGCACCGTGACGGAGGCGAAGTGACAAGCGAGGGTTACCCCCGGAGGTGCGGTCAACCGCAGCTGCTCGACCAGCTCACCCATGAAGTCGGCGAGGCTGATCGTGTCGACCTCATGAGCGCGCCACAGCCGATCATGCACCTGCGCGATCGTTTGCACGCGAGTCTGCGCGTCCTGCAGCGCACGCTCCACCTCCGCATGCCCGGACGTCCGCGCCTGCATGCCGAGAAGGCCGCTGACGATCGCCAGGCTGTTCTTGACCCGGTGGCTGACCTCGCGCGTGAGCACCTCCTGGTGTTCGAGCGTCTGTGCGAGCAGCACTTCTTCAGCGCGGGCGCGCGCCTCGCTGAGACGAAGCTTCTCCTCGGCCCGCTGCCGTTCGATCGCAATGCCGAGCAGGCCGGCGAAGCCCTCCATGAAGGCGATGTCGGCCTCCGTGAACCGGCCCTCCTCGGGGCTGTCCACTTCCAGCACGCCGAAACGCTCTCCATCGCCCTGGATCAGCACATTTATCGCGCGCTTCACCCCGTGCTCGACGAGTATGGCAGGGGTGCGGAAACGCGTCTCGGCACTCAGGTGGTTGGAGATCACCGGCTTGCCCGTCTGGAAGGCATATCCGGCCGGGCTCTCGATGTCCGCCCCGGCTCGCGCGCGTCCGACCATGCCGGGCTTCCAGCCGACCCCTGCCCGCATGAGGAACCGCTGTTCGTCGGGCAGGTATTCCATCACCTTGCAGAACTCGCTGTGCAGACCCAGCGCGCACATCCGTGTCGCTTCGTGGAGCAGGGCGTCGAGCTCGCGGGTCCTGAGCGCGAACCGCCCGTACTCGGCAGTGAGTTGCTGCTGACGCAGGCGGTAGGCCAACTCCTCGGCGGCCGCGCCGCCCTGCTCCGGGGGAACCGGGTGATGATTGTTCATTCGATCCCTGCTGTCATTTTCTGTCTGCGACCGTCTCGTGCTTGGCGCCGAGCGGCAGCGGTGCGAACCAACGGCGGTCGCGCATAGCCGTTCCGCGACCTCTGACGCCTGGTGCTCGCTCTAGCGCCTGATTATCGGGCCTCGCGTAGGCAAGCGCTTTGCAGCCGGGCAGGTCTTGCGGAACTCGGCGCTGGCCGGCACCCTTCTTCGTCGCGAAGAACCTGTCGGGCGCGCTCTCGGCAACTCCGAGGGCCGCTTGTGGGGCCCCGGAGCTGCCCCCAGTCCTGAAAGTTTGAGCAGGGTCGCCGGGCCCCGCCGTGAGGCAAGAAGCGGTCGTTCAGTGCAGGCCGCGCATCGCTCGCCCGAAGGCTCGCTCGACATCCTCCCGATCCTCGGGTTCCGCCACGTCTCGCCGCCCGGTCGCTCTTATCATCGAGGCATGGCGAGACAGGGCGGCGCGCTGCTCCTGCGTCCTGGTGCGCTCGGCAATCTCGGCGATCGCTTCCAGCATGTGGACGAGCACCGCGGGCTTGGCCGATCCCGCCTGCCTGATCTGGTTGAAAGCGGCATCCACCGCGCCCACAAAGGTCGGAACGCGGCGCGTCACTCGCACCTTGCCGCTGGCATCGCGCAGCGTTCTGGGCGGGAACTGCTTGGCGCAAAGCCTGCTGAGCCCGCCCCTTAGCCGATCGATCACAGCCAGCGCCGTGAAAGGATCGTTGATGCCGGGCGAAAGGGCCCGGACCGCCACCTCGACCAGATGCCGGATGGCGAACTCGAGGTCCTGGGTGGGCGTGCGCGCCTGGCCGCTCACGATGAACCTGCCGAGTTCGGTCCTGACCCGGTCCGGATCCTCAGGCATCGGATGGACGAAGACCTTGGTGTCGCCATCGACGACGAAATCCCCGGGGCGGAAATCAAGCCGGATCACGGCATCGTGCTTCACCGCCCATGCGAGGATCTCCTCGAACTGAACCGACTGCACATAGCCCTCGCGCGGAAGCGGGATGCGGGTGGCGGCATCGTCGGAATCGAGCGGCGGCAGCACGAGGGCAGGTTCTTCGGTGTGGACCAGATCGGGCAGCTTGGACACGGCCGAGTCCAGCTCACTGCGCACGCGCCGCACCACCTCGTCGGCGACGATGGAGGTCGCCACGCCCTGGATGAAGGCGAGCAGTGCCAGCACGCTGAGCAGCGCGAGCAGGCTGCCGACCGCGACCGCCGCCTGCGGCACCTCGGGCGGCGCGGAAGCGCCCTCGACCGAGCGCAGCACCAGCAGCAGGTAGACGATGGTCAACACGAAGGTGCCGAGGACCAGCTGCGTGCGCAGATTGGCCCGGAACGTCCGGATCAGCCGGGGGCCGAACGTGTTCGCGGCCAGCGACAGCGCGACGACCGTCACCGAGAAGGCCATGCTGGCCATGCTGATGATCGCGGTCAGGAGTGTCGACAGAAGCGCGCGCGCATCCTCGCCATCCCCGGTGCTGATCCACGATTGCAGCACGCCGGGCCCAGCGGTCCAGCCGCGCTCCAGCCCGAGCATCACCATCGCGAGCGCGATTCCGGCGAGGAAAAACAGGCCGGGAACGAGCCACAGGCTGGTCCTCACCGCGTCCCAGCTCGCCCGCACCCAGTTGATGAGCGCCTTGTTCATCTTGAAACCGCCGGTCTCGGAGGCTCACATGAGAGTGGCGGCGCTTTACTCACCGATGTCGCGCCAGCTGTCTTCTGCCAGCTCCACATCGTACTTGCTTGCCGCTCGCTTGATGCGCTCCCACGCCTCGTCACGTTCCTCGTCGCTGACGCCCGACACCTGCTTGAAGCGCGCGATGGCAGCGCGGACGTGCGCTGCGTCCTCGATCGGCTCCTTGCGCTGCTTGGGAAAGGCGAACTCCCTCGCCGGCATTTTCTCTCGTTCTTCGGCGGACAGCTTCGGCATCATTCTTCTCCCCAGAAGCGGCCGGTCATCAGCCGGTAACCAGGAGCAGGCCGGCATAGGCGCCGCTCCCCAGAGCAAAGGCCGAGAACCTGCTCTCCCGGACCTCGGGCAGCTGTTCCCTGAGCCCCTGGAGCCAGCAAGGCGCAGGCGGCGGAGCGGCGGGCCTTCGCCTCGGCGCGTGGCGACTGGCGTGCCGTGCGGTCGAGCCCGTAGAAGCCCGCCGCGATGATCGCTGAGAAAACAGGGTGCGGCATCGGGGTGATAACGAAAGGACGGGGCGAGGGGTCCGGCGCCGTTGCCACGGTGCCGCGAGAAGGAAGACCCGTGACGCCGCTGCGCCGCCGATTCGATCAGCCTGCAGCGCTCCCGGGGCCGCTCGAAACTGGGCGGAGAGCCCGGCCTGAGCCGAAACGCGGATGCCGAGCGAGCGGCCCGTCCTTCAACCGGATCGCGCGGCCGCGCGCGGTAAACACGCTTGAGCGCGATTCCGGCTGAAGGGCCATCCCGAGGGACGGCTCTCATTTTCGGCAGCCAATCGCTTTGCTTGTCGTTCACCACCCATGCTGGTGTTCCTCGACTTCGAAGCCTCGTCACTGGGCAAGCGCAGCTATCCGATCGAAGTCGGGTGGGTGTTCGAGGACGGCCGATGCGAATCCCACCTCATCCGCCCCGGTCCGGAATGGACGGACTGGGACCAACAGGCGGAAGCGATCCACCACATCAGCCGATCGCATCTGTTCGCCGAAGGCTCGCCTCACGATGTGGTCGCCGAACGCATGATCGAGGAACTGAGCGGGCACGATCTCCTGGCCAGCGCGCCTTCGTGGGACGGGAAATGGTTGAGCGCCTTGCTCCGCGCGGCGGGCTTGCCCCGGCACAGCCTGCGGTTGCGCGACACTGACGAGGCGCTCCGCGAGAGCGCCATGGCGATCCTTGCACCGATCATCTCGGCCGACCGGCTCGACGACGCGGCCGCCGAGATCCTCGCGCTGAGCGAGGTGCGTGCGCCCCACCAGCAGCCCGCGCACCGGGCGCTTGCCGATGCCGAGGAGGAACGCGCGCGCTGGCTGGTCGTGCAGGCGGCCGCCCGGAGGATGGCGGCAAAGGCGCAGTGAGCACCACGGTCTCTTACACGAGCGGTCCTGGCCTTGTCATGCTGGGCGGGCGCTGTGTCGCCGTTCTTGCCCGTTTGTGGCGGAGCGATACGCCTAGTGCCACCCGCCGACCAGCCGGCTGGCGCGGGCGCACGGGCCGTCCGTACCCTCCTACCCAGCGGGCTTGATCGGCTGCGGCTCGTTGGCGAGAATGCCCAGGACCTGCGTCCACACGGCCACGTTCTGCCGCAGTTGCGCCGGATCGACCTTGTCGAGCGTGTCGTCGGGCGTGTGGTGAAGGTCGAAGTAGCGCGTGCCGTCCTGCTGCAGGTCGAGGATCGCGGTCTGCTGGTTGCGGGCGATGCCGATATCGGCCCCGCCGGTCGCCTCCAGAGTGGAGCCCGCCACGCCGAAGCGCGCGACCGACTGCACCAGCCTCCTGTGCAGATCCGGGTTGGCGGAACTGAAATTGCTGTCGAGCCGCCAGATGCGGTCGGCGCCGAAATCGCTTTCGAGCGCAGCGGCGACCGGCTCGGCCCGATGCGCCTCGGCATAGGCGTCGCCGCCGTGAACGCCCACTTCCTCCGCGCCGGCGAACAAGAGCCGGATCGTTCGAAGGGGTTGCTGCGTGTTCGCGACAGCCTTCGCCGCCGCGGCGATGATGCCGCAGCCGGAAGCGTCGTCGATTGCACCGGTGCCGAGATCCCAGCTGTCGAGGTGGCACGCGGCGAGCACCGGCGGCAGCGCTGGATCGCGGCCCGAAATCTCGGCGACCACATTGCCGCTTTGCATGTCGCCGATCCATTGCGGCGTGAGCACGAGCTTCATCGTCACCGGGCGCCCGCCGGCTCGTGCCAGCATGCGCTCGAGATTGTCGGCGTCGGGGTTGGAAAGTGCTCCCGCCGGGGTCGGCGCCACGCCCTCGGGGAAGGTGGTGCCGCCCGTATGCGGCGTGCGGTGGTTCTCGGTTCCGATCGAGCGGATCACGGTCGCGACCGCGCCTTTGCTGGCCGCGAGCGCGGGGCCCGTCCAGCGCGCCGGGCCGGCGAAACCGTAGCCTGATCCGTCCTGCGTGACTCGCATGTCATGGCTGATGAAGGCGATCCTGCCGGCAAGGCTGCCCGGAGCAGCGGCCTCCAGATCGGCGTAGGTCAGGAAGCCGACGACCGGCGCGGTCAGGCCCTCCGCCGGCGTCGCCGCGCTGTTGCCGAGCGCTGTGATCTGCATCGGCTGCGCGAAGGGCGCGACGATCTCCGCCCGCTCCCCTCCGCGCACCCAGGTGGGCATCGTGAACGGCTCGTCCGCAACATTGGCGAAGCCCTGACGCCGCAGCCAATCCACGGCCCAGGCGCGGCCACGCCCCTCCGCCTCGGTTCCCGCCTGACGCGGACCGACCTCGGTGGTGATCCCTTCGACGAAGTCCCAGGCCAGCGCATCTGTGGCGAGTGCCTCGTCGGCGGCCTGGGCCAGGTCATCGGCGTGAGCGGAAACGGCGAGGGAGAGCGCGAGCAGCGCAAGCGGCAAATGCTTCATATTGCACCTGCTAAACGAAGCGCCTCGAGAATGCCAATCGCCTTACTAGGGAGCCACCCGCTTGTGTGCGTGAGCGGCCGCGACCGGATGATGGAGAGCCCAGCGTCCGGGCGACAGCTGATCACCACCATCGGCGGGCGGAACAGGCAAAGCAGCCGCGCTCAAGCAGCGCGTAGCGCGGTAGCGCAGAAAGCATGGTGCGCCGGAGCGGTTGCCACTGGAACCGGCCATCCGTGCGCTCAAGTAGGCCGAAGGCCGATAGCGCAACAAAGGTGGTGCGCCAGGGCGAGTGCAACTCGAACCAAGCACCTGCGCGCTCAAGTAGCGCGGAGCGCGGTAGCGCAGTGAAAATGGTGCCCAGAAGAGGACTCGAACCTCCACGCCCTTGCGAGCGCCAGCACCTGAAGCTGGTGCGTCTACCAATTCCGCCATCTGGGCACGGGCGACCGCTGGAACTGTGCGGCCGCAGGGTAGGCGCGGGCCCCTAGCGAAAGCGGGGCGGTTCTGTCAACGCCCCCTGATGCTTGCGAGGCGGTTTCGCTTGCGGCATGGCGCTTGGAGCAGGGCAAGGGGCCGTCGGGGCCCCGCAGACAGAACGGAAAAACGGCAGCGATGGCGCATCTCGAACCGCTCGAAGGCAAGCTGGTGGTCCTGATCGGCGGCGGCGGGTTCCTCGGCACTCATGTCGCGCAGGAACTGCTGGGCCGCGGCGCACGGCTGCGGATTGCCGAACGCCATCCGGAAAATGCGCGGCGGCTCAAGCCGCTCGCCAACCTTGGCCAGATCCACTTCGCCCGCTGCGACGTCACCGATCCGCGGAGCCTTGCCGCCAGCGTGGCGGGCGCGGATTCGGTGGTCTATCTCGTCGGAACGTTCGGGGGGCAGCAGCGAGCGGTGCAGGCGGAGGGCGCGGGCAAGGCGGCCGAACTGGCGGCCGAGGCAGGGGCGCGCGCTTTCGTCTCCATCTCCGCGATCGGCGCGGACCCTGCCTCCGACAGTCGCTATGCCAGCACGAAGGGGCTCGGCGAGGAGAAGGTCCACGCCGCTTTCCCGAATGCGACGATCCTGCGCCCGTCCATCCTGTTCGGAGAGGACGACGATTTCCTCAACATGTTCGCTCGCCTGATCGCCGGCCTGCCCGTGCTGCCGGTGTTCGGCGGCGACGCGCGCATCCAGCCGCTATGGGTCGACGATGCGGCCGCGGCCGTGGTCGCGGCAATGGCGGACCCTGTGCGGCATGGCGGCAAGACCTACGAGATCGCCGGCCCGGAGGTCATCACGATGGGAGACCTGCACCGCCGCATCGCCGCGGCGCAGGGGCGGGAACGACGCTTCATTTCGGTGCCCGAGAGCCTGTCTTCCCTGTTCGCTGCGCTGCCCGGCACCCCGATGAGCCCTGACCAATGGATGCTGCTGAAGCGGGGCAGCGTCGCTTCGGGTGATCTGCCGGGCCTCGCGGAACTCGACGTCACGCCCAGGCCGCTGGGCCTGTTCCTCGATCGCTGGATGCTGCGCTATCGCCGGCACGGCCGGTTCGGCACCAAGGGCGAGACGGCCTGAGCGAAAGCGGGCCTTCCCGGGCCCGGCCCGGCCCGGGTTGGGGTGCTCTGCCGGCGTTCAGGGCGTCGCCGACTCCTCAGCCTCGATCAGCCGGCCAAGCGGCTCCACGAGCAGCACGGCGCCGTCGCTGCCGGTGATCCGCACATGCTCGCCCGCTTCGCTGTCGCGGCCGCGCGCAAGCCACTCGCTGTCGCCCAGCCTGACCCGCCCGCTGCCGTGCTCGATCCGCTGCACCACCAGCGCGGTCTCGCCCACCAGCCGGGCCGTGCGGCGATTGATGAGCGGGTCGATGCCGACGATCGGCTGATCGCGTAGCAGGCGCCGGGCGGAAAAAACCGCGATCAGCGACAGGAACACGAAATCGACCACCTGCATCGGCACTGACAGGTCGAACAGGCCCGTCAGCACTCCAGTGGCGATCGCCGCGACGGCCAGCCAGACGAGGTAGACGCCCGGCACCAGCATCTCGAGCCCGGCGAGCAGCAGGCCGAGCGTGATCCAGACCCAATGCGCCTCGATCTCCCCCAGCCAGTCCATCAGCGCCGCTCTCTCACCGCGGGCCCGTTACCGGCACACTCGCCGGCTGGCGCGGGGAGGAGGGCAGTGGCGCGCCGCCCGTGCCGGTCCGCTCCTCTCTCTGCCGGTCTCCATCGCGTGACCCGAGCGCCTCGCGCGCCAGCTCGCCGATGCCGCCGAGCGTGCCGATCAGCTGGGTCGCCTCCACCGGGAACAGGATGGTCTTGGCGTTGGGCGAATCGGCGAACCTGGCCACGGCCTTGGTATATTCCTGCGCGATGAAGTAGTTGATCGCCTGGTTGCCGCTCTCGGCGATCGCGTCGGACACCATCTGGGTCGCCCGGGCCTCGGCCTCGGCCGCGCGCTCGCGGGCTTCGGCGTCGCGGAAGGCGGCCTCGCGCGTGCCCTCGGCCTTCAGGATCGCGCTCTGCTTGTCGCCCTCGGCGCGCAGGATGCGGCTGGCGCGGTCGCCCTCCGCCTCCAGGATCTCGGCGCGCTTGAGGCGCTCGGCCTTCATCTGCCGCGCCATCGCCTCGGAGATGTCGACCGGCGGGCGGATGTCCTTGATCTCCACCCGCGTGATCTTCACGCCCCATGGCGAGGTCGCGTGGTCCACCACGGAGAGCAGCCGGGCGTTGATCTCGTCGCGCCGGCTCAGCGTCTCGTCAAGGTCCATCGAGCCCATCACGGTGCGCAGGTTGGTGGTGGTGAGCGCCATCAGCGCGTGGTTGAGGTTCGACACCTCGTAGGCCGCCTTGCCCGCATCCAGCACCTGGAAGAACACCACCGCATCCACGCCGACCATGGCGTTGTCCTTGGTGATGATCTCCTGCCCGGGAATGTCGAGCACCTGCTCCATCATGTTGATCTTGCGCCCGACGCGGTCGACGAAGGGGATGATCAGGTGCAGGCCCGGCTCGGCGGCGAGCGTGTACTTGCCCAGCCGCTCGACCGTATAGACGAACCCCTGGCGCACGACCCGCACCGCCATAGCCAGGAAGATGAGCAGCACCACGACCAGCGCGACCAGTGCGTAAACCATCCTCGTTCCTCCGCCCCCGGGAAACCCGCATCGTAGCGGGCGCCGGGGGCGGGGCAAGCGAAACCGGTTGGAGCGCGCGCCCACAGCACCGGGTCGGCAGGAGGCTCGCCCGCCAGCAGGGCTGCGTTCCGGCTCTGCGCCCCCTGACCAGACCGCGACCGGGGCGGGCAAGCGCTTCGCGCGCCCCGGCCTCACGCGGAGGGCTGCCCGGCCTACCCGGCCGAGCGCGCCGCCCTCTTGCGCTCGTTCGGGTCCAGGTAGCGCTTCCTCAGCCGGACGTTTTGCGGCGTGACCTCGACCAGTTCGTCGTCCTGGATGTAGGCGATCGCCTGTTCCAGCGTCATCTTGCGGGGTGGAGTCAGGCGGACGGCGTCGTCCTTGCCGGTGGAGCGGAAGTTGGTCAGCTGCTTGGACTTGAGCGGGTTGACCTCAAGGTCCTGCGGCTTGGCGTTCTCGCCGATGATCATGCCTTCATACAGCTTCTCGCCGGGGCTGATGAACAGCACGCCGCGATCCTCCAGCGCGTTGAGCGCGTAGGGCACGGCCTCACCCTGCTCCATCGAGATCAGCACGCCGTTCTGGCGGCCGCTGATCGGGCCCTTGTAGGGGCCGTACTTCTCGAACAGGCGGTTCATGATGCCGGTGCCGCGCGTGTCGGACAGGAACTCGCCGTGATAGCCGATCAGGCCGCGGCTGGGGGCGGAGAAGGTGATCCGCGTCTTGCCCGCGCCGCTCGGGCGCATGTCGGTCATCTCCGCCTTTCGCTGCGCCATCTTCTCGACGACGGTGCCGGAAAATTCATCGTCCACGTCGACCACAACGGTCTCGTACGGCTCCTCGCGGTTCGCGCCTTCGCCCTTGAACAGCACGCGCGGGCGGCTGATCGAAAGCTCGAAGCCCTCGCGGCGCATGTTCTCGATCAGCACGCCCAGTTGCAGCTCGCCGCGCCCGGCGACCTCGAACGCGTCCTTCTCCGCGCTCTCGGTCAGGCGGATGGCGACATTGGTTTCCGCCTCGCGCTCCAGCCGGTCGCGGATGATGCGGCTCTGCACCTTGTCGCCCTCGCGCCCGGCATAGGGGCTGTCGTTGACGGCGAAGGACATGGAGAGGGTCGGCGGGTCGATCGGCTGCGCGTGGATCGGCGCGCTGACGGCGGGGTCGCACAAGGTGTTCGACACGGTGGCGGTGGTCAGCCCGGCAATGGCGACGATATCGCCCGCCTTCGCGTGCAGCACCGGCACCCGCTCCAGCCCCTCGTAGGAGAAGATCTTGGTCGCGCGCCCGGCCTCGACCTGCTTGCCGTTCACGTCCATCGCCTTGATCGGCATGCCGACCTCCAGCCGCCCGCTCTCCACCCGGCCGGTGAGAATCCGGCCCAGGAACGAGTCGCGGTCGAGCAGGGTCGCCAGCATGGCGAAGGCGCCGTCCTCGTCGAGGTCGGGCTGCGGCACGTGGCTGACGATGGTCTCGAACAGGGGCACCAGGTCGCCCTCGCGCACATCCTCCGTCGCGCCGGCATAGCCGTTGCGGCCAGAGGCGTAGAGCACGGGGAAATCCAGCTGCTCGTCATTGGCGTCGAGATTGACGAACAGGTCGAACACCTCGTCCAGCACCTCGCTCGCGCGGGCATCGGAGCGGTCGATCTTGTTGACCACCACGATGGGCCTCAGGCCGAGGCCGAGCGCCTTGCCGGTGACGAACTTGGTCTGCGGCATCGGCCCTTCGGCCGCGTCCACCAGCAGGATGACGCCATCGACCATGGAGAGGATCCGCTCCACCTCGGCGCCGAAATCGGCGTGGCCGGGCGTGTCGACGATGTTGATTCGGTTACCGCGCCATTCAATGGAGGTCGGCTTGGCGAGGATGGTGATCCCGCGCTCCTTCTCCAGGTCGTTGGAGTCCATCGCGCGTTCCTCCACGCGCTGGTTGTCGCGGAAGGTGCCGGATTGGCGGAACAGCTGGTCGACAAGCGTTGTCTTGCCGTGATCGACGTGGGCGATGATCGCCACGTTGCGAAGGGACATGGGAGCGGTACTCTATCTGGGAGGGGAAGCGGGCGGCCCTTAGAAGGTCGGCGCCCCGCTGTCCACCTCGCGCCTCAGAGCGCCGCCTGATACAGCGCCAGCAGCCGCCCCCATGCGCGCTCGGCCGCGTCCTCGGCATAGGCCGGGCTGTCGGCCACGGTCCAGCCGTGGTCGCCGTTATAAACCTCGATCTCCGCCGCGACGCCCGCCGCATCGGCCGCCTGCCGCAGCTGCGCCTTGGCGTCCGGCGCCTTGGCATCGTCGTCGCGGGCGATGGCGATCAGGGCGCGCGCATCGTCGGCCAGCCGGTCGAACAGCCGCACGGGCGCCGTCGGCCCCTCGGCCACCAGCCCGCCCCCGTGGAAGCTGGCGGCGGCCTTGACCCGGCCCGGCACCGCGGCGGCGGTCCAGATCGTGTAGGGGCCGCTCATGCAATAGCCCTGGTTGCCGATGCCGCGGTCGGTATCCACCGCATCCTGCGTGTCGAGCCAGCCGACCACCGCGCGGGCGGTTTCCATCACGCCCTCGGCGCCCATCTTCGCCCGCCACGGCGCGACCTTCTCGAAGCCGCCCTCGTTCCGGAAAGCCTCGAAGTCGGCGAATTGCGGCGCCGGCAGGTCGCGATAATAGGGGTTCACCACCAGCACCGAATAGCCCTGTTCGGCCAGCCGCCGGCCCATCATGCGGAACACGTCACGCAGGCCCGCGATATCGGGCCAGACGATCGCGGCCGGGTGCTCACCCTCTCCGGGATGGACGAAGAACCCGTCCATCGTGCCGCCCGGCGCCGGAAAGGCGACCTCGCGCTCGACGAGGCCAGCGGCCGCGCCGCCCTCCAATGTGGCGCAGCCGGAGAGCGCGCCGAAACCCGCCGCCGCACCCAGCGCGCCGAACTGCCGGCGATTGAAGCCGCCGGCCGCAGGGCCCATCGCCGTCAGTTGCTCTTCGCTGCACATGCCCTGTCTCCTGTCGCGATCATCGCACCGGCGCGGAAGGATAGCGGCGGCGCCCCGGCTGGCAAGAAGTGCATGCGGCCAAGGCCCCCGTTCGCCAAAGACCGCAGGGGCTGTAAGGCTGCCCGTCGATCCCGCACCGGAGCGGGACTAGCGGGCCGGCAGCCGCCGCCCGCACGAGGAGGCGATACGATGCGCGCATGGATGATCCCCGCCGGGTCCGACGGCTATGCCAGGCTGGAACTGCACGATGTTCCCGAGCCCGTGCCCGGCCCCGGCGAGGTGCTGGTGCGCGTGCTGGCCTGCTCGCTCAACTATCGCGATTTCTCCGTCGCCGCGGGCACCTATTTCGGCCGGGCGATCGAGCAGCGGATCGTGCCCCTGTCCGATGGCGCGGGCCAGATCGTCGCGACCGGCCCGCAAGTGACCCGCTGGCGGGAAGGGGACCGGGTGCAATGCTCGACGCTGGTGGACTGGGTGGAAGGCCTGCCGCGCCCGAGCAGGTCGCTGGGCGACGGGGTCACGCCGGGCGTGCTGGCCGACTATGTCGTGCTGCCCGAGACCGGCGTGGTGCCGATGGCGCAGACGCTCGACTATGCCGAGGCCGCCTGCCTGCCGGTGGCCGGCGTCACCGCCTGGAACGCGCTGTATGAAGGGCCGCGCCCGCTCGTGCCGGGAATGCGCGTGCTGGTGCTGGGCAGCGGCGGCGTATCGATGCTCGCGCTGCAACTCGCGCGTGCGGGAGGGTGCGAGGTGATCGCCACCTCCTCCAGCAACGAGAAGCTCGCCCGCATCCGCGAACTCGGCGCGGCGCACATCGTCAATTACAAGACCCAGCCCGAATGGGGCGCTTTCATCGCGCAGCATCTTGGTGGTGTGGACAAGGTGATCGAGGTGGGCGGCGCGGGCACGGCCGGGCAAAGCATGGCCGCCCTGCGCACCCATGGCGAGGTGGCGGTGATCGGCATGCTGGAGCCCGAAGGCGGGCCGAGCCCGCGCGGCCTGATGCTGACCGCCGGCCTGATGCGCGGCATCTATTGCGGCTCGGCGGAAATGGCGCGGCGGCTGAACGCGGCCATCGACGCCAACGCCAGCAAGCCCCTGATCGGCGCCCGCTTCGACATGGAGCAGGTGAGGGACGCCTTCGACCATGCACACGGCCGAAACAGCTTTGCAAAGACAGTAATCGAGCTTGGCTGACCGCTTGCATGGCTGTCGCTGAGCGGGCGCATGGGAGGCCCATTGGGTGGCCGCGTCGGTCACGCCACGCACGACGAGAAGGGGAGCGACCTCCGGCCGCTCCCCTCATGTAGCCTTCTGTCCACCCGGGCACCCCGTGGGATGCCCCGGTCGGAGGCGCCCTAGCGCTTCTTCAGGCGCTTGGCCGCATAGCCGCCCAGCGCCACCGCGGCCCAGCCGAACGGGCCGATGCGGCGGGCCAGCGGCACCGCGACCATGCCCAGCAGCGCGCCGGTCGGGCCGCCCACGCCACGCGCCCGGTCGGCGACCTTTGCGCCCACCATTGCCCCTATCATCTTGCCGATCATCTTTGTCTCCTCGTTGCGTTGGAACAGCGCTCTGCGGCGGGAGCGGTTCCGCGCTCGGAAAAGGGGAGGGTCGGCCGTGACGTTCAGCGCCGGGCCAGCGCCGCCTCGCTCTCGCTCATCAGCCGGTCCATGATCGTCGCGACCGGCTCCTCCTCGGTCACCATGCCGACCGACTGGCCCGCCATCAGGCTGCCATGCTCGACATCGCCGTCGATCACCGCGCGGCGCAGCGCCCCGGCCCAGTAGTGCTCGATCTGGAGCTGCGCCTCGGCCATTTCCAGCGATTCGGTGTCGAGCAGGCCGGCCACTTCGCGCTGCTTGGTGTTGAACGCCTCGGTGCCCTTGTTGCGCAGCGCGCGCACCGGGATCACGGGCAGGCGCACATCGACCTGCACGCTCGCCACTGCATCGCGGGCACCGGCGCGGAAGAAAGCCTTCTTGAAGTTCGGGTGCGCGATGCTCTCGGTGGCGCAGGCGAAGCGGGTGCCCAGCTGCACCCCAACCGCGCCCATCTCCAAGTAGCCGGCGATCGCCTCGCCCCGGCCGATCCCTCCGGCCACGAACACCAAATGATCCTCCGACAGAGCGGGCAGGAACTCCTGCGCCAGCACGCTGGTGGAGACCGGGCCGATATGCCCGCCCGCCTCCATGCCCTCGATCACCAGCGCGTCGGCGCCCCCACCCTCGCGCTGGCGCAGCAGCTTCTTGGCCAGCGCGAGGGTGGGCGCGAACACGATCACCTTCGCGCCGAAGCTCTTGATCGCCTCCACGCTGCCCTTGGGCGGGATGCCGCCGGCGAGCACCACATGGCCCACGCCGTGCCGCCCGCACACGGCGATCAGTTCCATCAGCATCGGGTGCATGGTGATGAGGTTCACGCCGAAGGGCTTGTCGGTCAGCGCCTTGGTCGCGGCGATCTCCGCATCGAGCAGGGCGGGCGTCATCGCCCCGCAGGCGATCACGCCGAAGCCGCCGGCATTGCTGATCGCGGAAACGAGATTGCGCTCCGACACCCAGCTCATCGCGCCGCACAGGATCGCATGCTCGCTGCCGAGGAACTCGGCGCCGCGGCGCATCAGCGCGGCTGTGCGGGGATAGGCTGTCATGGGGCTCCTGGTGGCTTTTGCGGCGGGGCGCAGGCTTTAGGCGCGGGCGCCCGATGCGGCAAGGCGGGGTGCGGCTGTCGCCCTCCGCTGGGGGACCGGCGCCGCGATGCGTTCTTCCGCTGCTGGCCGCTGCCGCTGGAGGGCTCCTTCCCGTGCGCCGGGCGGCAGGTCGGTCGGATGGCCTTGCCGTGGGGATCCGCCTGCGCGGGTGACGTGCTCTGCCGTACTCACCGGACGGGCGTTCCGCGCAATCGGGACACAGGAGGGAAACGAAGCCTTCGCGCACGAGCGGCGCGCAGCATTTGGCTCCCCGGCGCTCCCGTCCTATGGCAAGCGCCAACGCGACAGGGGAGACGACCCGCATGGCCGAGTACCAGACCATCCTCGTCGAGCGGCGCGATGCCGTGACGCTCGTGACCCTCAACCGGCCCGAGGCGCTGAACGCGCTCAGCAGCGCGGTGCTGGAGGACCTGATCGCCGCCTTCGCCGCATTCGAGGCCGACAACGGCCAGCGCTGCGCGGTCGTGACCGGCGCGGGGCCCAAAGCCTTCGCCGCCGGCGCCGACATCCGCGAAATGGCCGACAAGCCGATGGCGGAGTTCTACGCCGGCGACATGTTCGCGCGCTGGACCAGCCATTTCGTCCAGGCCACCCGCAAGCCGTGGATCGCGGCGGTCAACGGATTTGCGCTCGGCGGCGGGTGCGAGCTCGCCATGATGGCCGACCTGATCATCGCCGCCGACAGTGCGAAGTTCGGCCAGCCCGAGATCCGCCTCGGCGTGATCCCCGGCATGGGCGGCACGCAGCGCCTGACCCGGGCGGTGGGCAAGGCCAAGGCGATGGACATGATCCTGACCGGCCGGATGATCGATGCCGCGGAGGCCGAGCGCGCCGGCCTCGTCGCCCGGGTGGTCCCCGCCGCCGACCTGCTGGACGAAGCGTTGAAGGCGGCGCAGGGCATCGCCGCCATGCCCCCGCTCGCCGCCATCGCCGCCAAGGAATGCGTCGACTCCGCCTTCGAGACCACGCTCGACCAGGGCATTCGCCACGAGCGCCGCCTGTTCCACCTGCTCGCCGGCACGCAGGACAAGGCCGAGGGCATGGCCGCCTTCCTCGAAAAGCGCGAGGCGAACTGGGTCGGGCGCTGAGCCGGAGGCGGGCCCGGCGCAAGGCGAGCGCCCGCTCGGGCCCGACGCGCTCTCACGATAGGCGCTGGCGGGCCTGAGGCTCGTCACCCGAGGGCGCACCTTCATCTTTTGTTGACGATGTTCGCTTAATTCTTCGATCCGCCATGAAGCGGATTGCCATCCATCGAACCGGGCGCGGCGCCCTCAGCCGTTTTGCCGGCCTGCTCGCCAGGTGCCGGGCCGGCAACGCAGCGCTGCTCCTTGCGCTCGGCATGCCGATGGTGATCGGCGGCGCGGGCCTGGGGATCGACACCGCGCAGTGGTATCTGTGGAAGCGCGAATTGCAGTTCGCGGCGGACCAGGCGGCCATCGCCGGCGCCTGGGCGGAAGCCGCCGACTCCAGCAGCGACCTCTATAAGGTCCGCGCGCTGCAGGAATATCACGCCAATGCCGGGCTGGTGGCCGATTTCGATGCCGAACCCAGTGTCAGCCTGGTCGGCTATGCCGGCGGGACGGCGAACAGCGTGCTCGTCACCGCATCTGCCACGCGGGCGCTGCCGTTCAGTTCCATGCTCACCGGCTCGTCGGCCACGGTCGCGGTGCGGGCGCAGGCGATCTACGAACCTGGCGCGACCTACCGGCCGTGCCTGCTCGCGCTCGACCGGAGCGCTGCCAACGCGCTGCTGTTCAACGGCACCGTCGACGTCGTTGCCACCTGCGGCGTGGGCTCCCTGTCCAGCCATGCGAGCTCGGTCGCCAAATGGGGCGGATCGGGCAGGATCGACGTCGGCTTCGTCGTGACCGCGGGCAATATCGACGATGCGCACGGCCATTTTGCCGACGAGGAGCGGCAGGTGAATGCGACCAACCTGTCCGACCCCTATGAGGGGCTCGAACCGCCCGACAATCCGGTCGCGCGCTCGCTGTCCTGCCCGCCGTCCGGTAACAAGTACACCGCCGACGAGACCGTGCGGGTGAAGGCCGAGTACGCCTATTTCACCGGCAGCAACAAGAACCGGCTGTCGCCCTACAGCTACCCGGACCCCAAGCCGACCACCCTCTCTGCCGGGACGACGGAATTCGGAAAGAGCTTCAATCGCGCCCCGCAGGACAGCCAGGTCGTGGGCAACCCCTCGCTCACGCAGATCCCCGGCGGCGGGAACGACACCATCTGGGAAAGCGAGACGCTGACCACGATCACGACCTACAGCAACATCATCGCGCCCGGTGCGCCGCCGACTCCGGCGCTGCCCGGCACCTACACCGACTTCACCATCCACTGCGACACGGTCCTGTCGAGCGGCGTCTATGTGCTCGATGGAACCACGCTCCAGATGTCGGGGCAGCACAGGATTTCGGGCACCGGGGTGATGATCGTGCTGCGCAATGGCGCGGGCGTGCAGATCTCGGGCGGGTCGGAGATCGACCTCACGGCGATGAGCGAGACCCAGCTGATCGCGGCCGGCGTTCCGAGCGCGGATGTGGGCCGGATGCTGGGCATGCTCATCTTCGAGGATCCGGATTCGCCGGGCGCTGCGAACAACCAGCTGACGGGCACCTCGACCCAGATCCTCAACGGCGTCGTCTACATGCCCAGCAGCGAGCTCAAGGTGGCCGGCACGCCGCGAGGCACCAGCCAGTGCATGGTCCTCGCCACCAAAACGCTGCAATTCGCCGGGACGGTCGACATCAGCACCTTGTGCCCCGCCAATGTGACGCCGAACGCCGCTATCGCCGACACCAAGAACCATGTGCGGCTGGTCGGATGATGCGGTTAACGCTCCTGTGGAGCCGCCTGTGGCTCGACCAGCGCGGCACCGCGGTGATCGAGACCGCCTTCGTGCTGCCGATCCTGTGCATGCTGAGCCTGGGCGCGTTCGAGGTGAGCATGCTGGTCGCCCGCAACAGCGAGCTGCGCAGCGCGCTGGCGGAAGCGGAGGCGATTGCCCTGGCGCACGCACCGCAGGACCAGGCGCAGCTGGACGTGATCGAGCATGTGATGGAAGCCTCGACCGGCCTCGCCGACGAGCAGGTGGTGCTGGCGCGCCGATATCGGTGCGGCACCGACGCTGCGCTGATGGAGAGCGAGGGGGGCTGTTCGGATGGCGCGATGGTTTCGCACTACCTCGAGCTTACCCTCAGCGACAGCTACACGCCGCGATGGGTGAGCTTCGGCATCGGGGCGCCGGTCAGCTTCACGGTGACGCGCACGGTGCAGATCGGATGAACGCGCTCCGCCGATTTCACCGCCGCCTGTCCGGGGATCGGGCGGGAGCGGCCGCTGTCGAGTTCGCGCTCGCGGGGCCGTTGGTCATCATGCTGATCATGGCCGTGCTGCAGGTCGGCATGGCGATGCAGTCCTATAACGCGATCCGCAATGTCGCCGCGGACACGGCCCGCTTCGCCGTGGTGCAATATCAGCGCGGCGCTTCTCCCGAGGTCGGCGCCATCGAGGCGCAGGCGCGAACCATCGCCACCGGCGGCGCCTACCTCCTGAAGTCGGATGCGTTCACCGCCCGGGTCGAGGATGCCGCCGCCCAGCGGGTCGACGGCGCGCGAGAACTGACCTTGACGGTAAGCTACACCGTTCCGGCGATCCTGCCGTTCACCGACTGGACGGCCGTTTCCATCGACTTCAGCCGCCCGATCTTCGTGCTCGCCTGACCTGGGCGCCTGCTGCCAGCGGGGCGGCGCTGCATCTCTGGCGCGGCTTTCGATAGCGCTAAAGCCCCATTCCGCTCGCCGTTGCAAGCGAGGCGCATCGTGGTTCGAGCGGGTGCGCTTCGCCCTTGCTTCGGGCTCGCAAAATGGCGGGCGATGCGCTGAGCGGAGGGCGGGCTGGGTGCCCTGTCGGAGTGCGCGTTAGCCGGCGGTCGGCTGCGTGATCAGGCAAGTGCCGCCCGGCGCAAAGACGATATCGTCGATGGAGGGCGCCAGCGCGCAACTGCCCGGGGCGATGCATTCTCCCGCGACCTGCGCCTCGCCCACGCGCGGGATGACCAGCAGCGCACCGCGATAGCGGCCGGCGGTCTGCGCATCGGGCAGGCCGTCGATCCAGTCGACCCGGAAGTGCGGCCCCTCCACCAGCTGCGCGTTGCCGTGCTCGGGCACGCGGCGGCGCAAGGCCGGATCGTGGGGCGCGCCCTGCGCCACGCCGATCGCCTGGTCGAGATGCAATTCGCGCGGGCGCCCGTAATCGTAGAGGCGATAGGTGATGTCGGAGTTCTGCTGGATTTCGATGATCGAACAGCCGGCGCCGATCGCGTGCACCGTATTGGCGGGGATGGAGAAGAAGTCTCCCGCCTTCACCTTGTGCCAGACGAGCAGGTCCTCGATGCTGCCATCGAGCGCCGCCGCGCGCATCGTCTGCGCGTCCACCATGCGTTCGAAGCCGATGCCGAGCACCGCGTCGGGCTCCGCGTCGATCACCAGCCAGCATTCCTCCTTGCCCTGCTTGCCGAGCCCCGCCGCCTCGGTCTGCGCGTCGGAGGGGTGGACCTGCACCGACAGGCGCTCGCTGGTGAAGATGTACTTGACGAGGAGCTGCGGCAAATCGCGCGGCGGCTCGAACCAGATCTCGCCGATGCGCTTGCCCGCGGGCGTGTCGAAGGGGGGCGGCAGGCGGTCGGCGCCCCATGGCTTTTCCACCGCCCTGGTTGTCAGCAGCATCGACCGGCCTCCCGTCAACGCAACGTGGAGAGAAGCGCGTCGATCTCGACCGTGGCGAAGCCCACCGCGCTGTCCGAGATCCCGTAGGGCAGCAGCAGCCGCTCGCCCACCTTGAGCACCCCGCACGTATAGACCACGTTGGGCACATAGCCCGACCGGTCGGCATCGACCGCCGTCAGCACCGGCTCTTGGCTGCGGGCGATGACCCGCCTCGGGTCGTCGCAGTCCAGCAGCGCGCAGCCGAGCGAATATTTCCGCATCGCTCCCACGCCATGGGTGAACAACAGCCACCCCTCATCGGTCAAGACCGGGCTGCCACAATTGCCGATCTGGATGAACTCCCATGGGAAGGCGGGCTCCATCAGCAGCTCGCCCTCGTCGTCCCACCGGTCGATCCGGTCGGATTGCAGCAGGTAGAGGTTCTTGCCGTCCTGCCGGCCGATCATGGCATAGCGGCCGCCGATCTTCTGGGGGAACAGCGCCATGCCCTTGTTGCGTCCGGCGCGGCCCTCCATCGGCTCCAGCAGGAAGCGGCGAAAATCGCAGGTGCGCAGCAGTTCCGAGCGGATCGAGTGGCCGGAATAGGCGGTGTAGGTGCCGATCCATTCATAATCGCCGCCGCCATGGTCGAAGCGCACCATGCGCAAATCTTCGAGCCCATTCCGCTGCTGCTCGGTGATCGGGAAGATCACGCTGTTCGACAGGCTGCTGTCCGCATGGCGATGGACGGTCACTCCGGCGTCGCTGTCGAACAGGGAGGCATCGTCCAGCTCCACCGCGGTGGCGAAGGCGCCCTGCGGCCACAGGGCGAAGTCGCCGTCGGGCTCCGCGATGCCTTCGCGAAAGGCGATGGAGCTGATGTGCCCTTCGCCCACGGCGCGCAAGCTCATCACGAAGCGCACCGCGCCGCCGGCGATCCCGCTCTGGTCGGGGTGCGGCACGATGGAGGGGTTCATCAGCGCCGCCGCGGCATAGGTGTATTCGTGGCAGAAGAACGCGCCGATCAGCCGCTGGCGCACTTCCGAAAAGCCGCTGCCATGGAGTTGCAGCGTGGCCTTCACCTCGGCGAAACGCTGTTCGAACAGCTGCTCGGTCTGCCAGTGGCGGGCGGCGAAATCGCGCCGCACCCGGGCATATTCGGCCTCGACCTGCTGCTCGCTCAGCGCGGAGATGTCCTCCACCAGCCGCAGCGCGCGGTCGCCTGCCGCATCACCCGACCAGCCGAGGTGGAACGGCCGCAGCACCACCCGCGACGGATCGGCATGGAGCCGTTCATCGAGGATCTGCAGCGGACTGTTCGGCCAGGCTCCCTCGACCCCCACCTCGTTCTCCCGTCGAATCGCGCAGCGGCGCTGCGGCGAGCGCTAGCATGGAATAGTGAGCAAGTTGTAAGGCGAGGACCGATTCGGCGCCGCAATTCTCGTTGGCCCCGCGCGGGGTGATGCCGTCGCGGCAGCGCCCGGTGGCAAGGTCCGCCAGCACCACGCCGCGGTCGTTGGCGCCGAAGAACCAGTTCCACGCACATTCCGCATGCGCGACCCAGCGCCTGTCGCCGGTGGCGGCAAAGGCGGAGCGCGCCGCCTCGATCGCCGCCTGTGCCTCCAGCGGCTGCTGGTCGAACGGCAGGTGGGCATAGGCCTTGCCGAAGCTGTCGGAGCCGATCGGGCGGAAATGCCCGCTGGCGGCCACCTGCTGCGCGGCGATCCACTCCAGCGTTTCCACGCCGGCATTGGTGATGGTCTCGTCGCCGAGCGCCATGCCGGCCTCGATCAGCGCCTGCGAGAGACGCGGATTGTCGTACCCCAGAACCGCCTCGAACCACGCCCAGTCCGGCCGGCGGTTGCCGCCCAGCAGGCGGTGGAGGACATCGGCGCCGTTGTGCAGCGCCTCGCGCGAGGCGGCGTGATCGGGCACGGCGCGCAGCATCGCCGCGGCGCCCAGCATGGTGAAGGCGATCGCCCGCGGCGAGCCCAGCGCGACGCACGAGCCGAGCGCCCTGTCGTACCAGCGCCGGGCCCAGGCGGCGAGATCGGGGTCCGGCGCGCATTCAACCGTCTGCCCGAGCGCCCACAGCGCGCGGCCGTTGGAATCGTCGGACCCGGTCTCCTCGCACCAGGTGCGCTCGAAGCGCATGAAGTTGCGGAAGCTTTCCCGCTCCTCGTTCCAGGCGTCCTGCACGAAGCTGGCATAGACCAGCGACCAGCGCGCCCGCTCCATCTCCGGCAGGCCCGAGGCGAGGTTCATCAGCATCAGCGCGCGGGCATTGTCATCGAGGCAATAGCCGTGCCGCCGGTCGGGCACGATGCCGACCGAATGCTGGAGCATGCCGGTCGCATCGCTCATCTGGAACAGGGCGGAAAGGCCGGGCGTGGCCGTCAGCGGCACGCGCCGCCCGGGCGGCGCCACGGAGGCCTCCACCAGCGCGGCCGCGCCATCGGCGAAGCGCGGCCAGATCGTGTCGCGCCCCCTGGCATAGGCGCGAAGCTGGAGATCGTGCAGCTCGTCCGGATGATCCAGCAAGCGGTTGACGGCATCGGCCACGGCCTGTGCGCTGCCCGGCTCGATCAGCAGCCCCGCATCCTCGGCCAGCAGTTCGCGCGCATGCAGATAGGGGGTGGAGATCACCGCCTTGCCCAGCGCCACCGCATAGCTGAGCGTGCCCGAGGTCGATTGCTGAAGGTTGCGATAGGGGGTGAGATAGATGTCGCAGGCCTCGATCTGGTCGAGCAGCTCGTCCGTGCCGACGAAGCGGTTGTCCCACTCGATATGGTCCGCCACGCCGAGGTGCTCGGCGAGGGCCATCAGCCGCTCGCGATAGGCCTCGCCCTCGCTCGCCAGCAGGTTGGGGTGAGTCGCGCCGACGATGCGGTACACGGCACCGGGATGGCGCTCGACGATCCGCGGCAGGGCCTCGATCACCAGCGACAGCCCCTTGCCGGGGCCGAGCAGACCGAAGGTCATCATCACCTGGCGGCCGGTAAGGCCGAGTTGCTGCTTGAACCGCTCGCCGCGGCCGAACGGGCGGTCGGGAGCGCCGTGCGGCACGACCTGCAGGATGCTGTCCGGAGCGCCGTACTGTGCGGCGAGCAGGGCGCACGCATGGCGGCTCATCACCATGATCCGGCTCGCGCGGCGCACCAGATGTGTGAGGATGGCGTTCTGGCGGGGGGAGGGCGCGCTCAGAACCGTGTGCGGGGTCAGGATCAGCGGTGCGGCCAGCCGATCGACGAAATCGCACACCAGCGCCCCGTCCTCTCCGCCGAAGATGCCGTATTCGTGCTGCAGCCACACCGCATCGGCCCCGCTTTCGTTGATGCGGCGGGCGGCCTGCAGATAGGATTGCGGATCGTCGCAGGCGATGGTGCCGGCGATGCCCTCATATTCCAGGCCCTGGGCGAGGTCGTCGATCGCATAGACATCGACCGTGATCTCCGGGTGGAACCGCGCCAGTTGCGCCACGATGTCGCTGGTGAAGGTGGCGATGCCGCATCGGCGCGGCGTGAACGTGCCGATCAGCGCAACCCGGCGCACGGGGCGCTCGCCCATTGTGGCGGAAGCGAAGATCGGATCGGCCGCCGCGCGTTCACCGCCAGCGGCTCCCGCCCTGCTCGCCCCCCGCTTGTGCACGACTTCCATGTTCATAAACGCTTTGTTCCGTAACCACAGCGCCCAAGCGCGGCTCCGTCACCAGCGAGGAGTGGCCGGACAAACGCGCTTGTGCATTGCAACGCGAGGCGGCCGAGGGGACACGTGCCCGGTTTTCCGTTGCACCTGTAACCCTCTCGGCTGCCACGATAGTTTTATGCGACCCGTGGGCTCCGTCTTTGTGACGCAATGCACAAACGGGCATACACGCTGCAAACTGCGCATCTGTGCCCCGGTTCCCGGGCGGCCGCAGGTGCTCCCGCGCAATCGGCGAACTGTCCAACATTGGTGCGCCGCGGCAAAAGCGGCTTGCGAGGCAGCGGCTGTTAGCTTGTCATTCAGCACCCTTGTCCTACATTGACCGCCATAGATTCAAGGAACCTCGATGAGCGATAATCGCGAGCCGGAAACGGGCGGCAATCCCTGGGTGAAGAGCCTGATGATCTGGGGCGGAATCTTCCTCGCCCTGCTGCTGGTCGTCTCCATGTTCAGCAGCCCGCAGGAGGCTGCCGGCACCCAGCTGCGCTATTCCGATTTCCGCGAGCGCGTGGCCGAGGGCAGCGTGGCCGAGGTGCAGATCGCGCCCGACCGGATCACCGGCAAGCTGGACAACGGCTCCACCTTCAGCACCATCCCCGTGCCCAACGACACGGAACTGACCGGCCTGCTGGAAGACAACGGCGTCGAATATGCCGGCACCGCGCCGGAAGAGCCGAACCTGCTGCTCTACATCCTGCTGCAGTCGCTGCCGTTCCTGCTGATCCTGGGCGTCGCGTTCTTCGCGCTGCGCCAGGTGCAGAAGGGCGGCGGTTCGGGCGCGATGGGCTTCGGCAAGTCGAAGGCCAAGCTGCTGACCGAGAAGCACGGTCGCGTCACCTTCGACGATGTCGCCGGCATCGACGAGGCGCGGGAGGAATTGCAGGAGATCGTCGAGTTCCTGCGCGATCCGCAGCGCTTCTCCAAGCTCGGCGGGCAGATTCCCAAGGGCGCGCTGCTCGTGGGCTCGCCCGGCACCGGCAAGACCCTGCTCGCCCGTGCCATTGCGGGTGAGGCGCGCGTGCCGTTCTTCACCATCTCGGGCTCCGACTTCGTCGAGATGTTCGTCGGCGTCGGCGCCAGCCGCGTGCGCGACATGTTCGAACAGGCGAAGAAGAACGCGCCCTGCATCGTCTTCATCGACGAGATCGACGCGGTCGGCCGCCATCGCGGGCACGGCCTCGGCAATTCGAACGACGAGCGCGAGCAGACGCTGAACCAGCTGCTGGTGGAGATGGACGGCTTCGAGGCGAACGAAGGCATCATCATCATCGCCGCGACCAACCGCCCCGACGTGCTCGACCCGGCGCTGCTGCGGCCGGGCCGCTTCGACCGCCAGGTGGTCGTGCCGGTGCCCGATATCGACGGCCGCGAGAAGATCCTCTCGGTGCACATGAAGAAGGTGCCGCTGGCGCCCGACGTCAACTCGCGCACCATCGCCCGCGGCACGCCCGGCTTCTCGGGCGCCGATCTCGCCAACCTCGTTAACGAGGCGGCGCTGCTGGCCGCTCGCCGCAACAAGCGCCTGGTCGCGATGCAGGAGTTCGAGGACGCGAAGGACAAGGTGATGATGGGCGCGGAACGCCGCTCCATGGTCATGACCGACGATGAGAAGAAGATGACCGCCTATCACGAGGCCGGCCATGCGATCATCGCCGTGCACGAGCCTGCATCGGACCCGATCCACAAGGCGACGATCATCCCGCGCGGCCGCGCGCTGGGCATGGTGATGCGCCTGCCGGAGCGCGACAATTACTCCTACCACCGCGACAAGATGCACGCGAACCTCGCGGTCAGCATGGGCGGGCGCGTGGCGGAGGAGATCATCTTCGGGCACGACAAGGTGTCCAGCGGCGCCTCGTCCGACATCCAGTACGCCACCAGCCTGGCGCGCAACATGGTGACCAAGTGGGGCATGTCGGACAAGCTCGGCCCACTGCAATACGAGGACCAGAGCGAAGGCTATCTCGGCATGGGCGGCTCGCAGCGGACCATGGCGTCGGACGAGACCAACAAGGTGATCGACGCCGAGATTCGTGCCTTGGTGGAAGGGGCTCACAGCCGCGCCACCCAGTTGCTGACCGACCACGAGGATCAGCTCCAGCTGCTCGCGCAGGCGCTGCTCGAATATGAGACGCTGACCGGCGACGAGATCAAGCAGCTGCTGGCCGACGGTCGCATCGACCGGCCCGACCAGCCCTCCGGCCCGCTGATGCCGCAGCCCGTGCGCGGCTCCGCCATCCCCAAGGCGGGCAAGCGCTTCGGCGGCGGCACCGCTCCGCAGGGCGCCTGAGGGCTCCGGTGAGGCGGGGCCGGGCGTTCTGCCCGCCCCGCCTGCCGCTTTTGCCCCCTGGTGAACAGGAACAGCGCCACCGGCGGGACGAAGCGCGCCCGTTCACCCGCCGCATAGCGCCGCGTCAGCTCGCTCGGGCGCGCGACCAGCAGCGGCAACGTGTGCCAAATTTTGCCCTCGCATGCAGCGCGCCGTGCAGCAGATCGTGGAGGAACGCGCCGGCGGTGCCGTGGATGTGGGCGTGCTGCCCGCAAGCATGGCAATGGGCCCCCACCAGCTCCGTGCCGCAACCGAGGCAAGCGCTCTCGTGGCGCTCTCGTGGATGTGCCCGTCACCGGTCCTGGCCGCCGTCGCTCCCACGGGCCGGTGCTCTCGGTGGCGCGGCTCGACCGCGCGGCTTGGCGGGTCGCCTTGGGCCATGGCGCTGGCCGCATTGGGATGTCGCTCACCGCCCCACCATGGACGCACCTTGAAGCAGGGCGGCGGGCGGGGTGAGTTGGAACAGGCCGCGAACAAGGCCGTTGTCGGGGTAAAGGAGCCTCAATGATGCAAGCCGAACGACCTGACGAGAACCCCAAGGCGCACCCCGTGTCCAACGCGGAGAAGGACCCCGATGACTGGGTCACCGGCGATGAGCAGATGACCGGCGCGCAGGCCAGCTACCTGAAGACCCTGAGCGAGGAGGCGGGCCAGCCCGACGCCTACGACACCGGGCTCAGCAAGGCGGAGGCCTCCAAGCGGATCGACGCGCTGAAGGAGGCGACTGGCCGCGGCGCCGGCTGAGCGCCGCCGCGCGAGTCCGCCTCCGGCCGCGCCCCCGGGGCGTGTCGGCACTTCACACCGGTCCGGCTACCGCTCGGCGGCGGTCCATCCGCGCTGCCCGGGCGATGCTGGGCCGGCGCGGTCGCGCGTTTCAGCGAGTACCCGTCAGCCGCCGCTCGATCGCGGTCCATAATTGCCCGAAGCCGCGCACCGCGACGGAGGTCGGGGCGAAAGCGCCGAGCGGCTGGCGGCGCACGGCGCATTGCTCCACCGCGCTCGCCAGCGGGATCGCCGGCCAGTCCGGGTGTTCGGCCCGCACCTCGCGATGCAGCGCCCGCCGCGTGTCGAGCATCGACAACACCGGCAGGATCACCGGCTCGCCCCGCGCATGCTCGCGCACCTCCCTCGTCACCAGATCCAGGGCGCGGGCGGAAAGGGGGGAGGGGGGCAGCGGCACGACCACAATATCGGCCGCGCGCAGCACCTGCGCGCTGAGCTCGCTGAGCACCGGCGGGCAGTCGAGCAGGATTCGCTCATAGCGCCGGGCCAGCGTGGCGGCGGTCTTGGCCAGCCGCTTGCGCTTGCCCATCTCTGCGAACAGTGCGTCCAGCGCCCGCAGCGATTCGTCGGCAGGCAAAAGGTCGAGCTTGGGCCAGGCGGTCTTGCGGATCAGCTTCTCCGGTTCGGCGTCGCGCGCAAACACGCTTTGCGCGGCCCGCTTGCCGTCGCCATCGACTCCGAGCAGGAACCCGGCCCCGCTCGCCGCATCGAGGTCCCACAGCAGCGACTTGCGGCACGAAATCGCGGCCGAGCACCAGGCGAGGTTGGCGGCGATCGTCGTCTTCCCGACCCCGCCCTTGACGCTGTACACCGCAATGACCGCCACCGACGCCCACCTCCTCGCGCCCCGCGCTTGTGCGGCACTTGCGCGACCCAAGGCAAGCTGAATGACGCGCCGCTCGCCGGCCTGAGGGCAGGGACCCCGGAATGGTAGGGGCACTCTCAGCGCGTGCCGCACCCGCCGCAGTCTCCTTGGCCGTGACGCAGCGAGACGATGCGCCGGCGCGACGACAGGGCGAAACGGACGCATACGCGAGCGCGCAGAACCCGAGCGAATTGGCCGACAGGCCTCGGGCGCGGCCCGCATCCGCCGCGGTCTCCTTCACCGCGACGCGGCGGGTACCAGTGCCGGCGCGACGACGTGGCGGAGGCGGGCGCCGACGCAACGGCAAGGTGGGGGCTTCCAGACCAGCCTCAGCCGGCAGCCGACCGCTGCGAACAGGGCGAAGTGGCTGCGGCTGGTGAAGCTTGGGCCACCCTCGCCAAGCCCATCCTTGCGCACGGGACCACCGCCCTGAACAAGCCAGTCCGCCCTGACTCTGTCGCTACGAACGCACGATCAGCTTCGACCCGCAGGGCGCGCCGGCGCAACGCCGTGCGCTCCAGCGCTCATGCGAAAAGGGCCGCACCTTTCGGCGCGGCCCTGCTTGTCTCGCAAAAGGGTCGGCGGCTCAGCCTTCGTAATCGCTGCCGTTTGAGGTGTTGCGCGCCGGTGCCGCGGCGGACAGGCGCATCGCCTCGGCCGACTGGCTCAGCGAGCCGACTTCGTCCGCCTCGTCCTCCTCGTCCGGCAGCACGCGCTGCAGCGACTGCACGACGCTCTCGTGCAGCTGCTTGGGGCGCACGGTCTGCTCGGCGATCTCGCGCAGCGCCACGACCGGGTTCTTGTCGCGATCGCGGTCGATCGTCAGGTCGGCCCCGCCGGAAATCTCGCGCGCGCGCTGAGCGGCCAGCAGCACGAGATCGAAGCGGTTGGGGACCTTGTCGACACAATCTTCGACGGTGACGCGCGCCATGGGGCACTCCAGAAATGCAATTTGTCGGTGAAGTGTGCCGGATAGGACGCACCCTGCGCAAAGTCAAGGTTTCGCCGCCCCGCCGCTCTGCTAGTGTGGCCGCCATGTCCCAAGACGAGGAGCCCGCCGCCTATTGCGACCCGCCCCCGTTCACCGTTGCGGCGCAGGGGCACAGGCTCGCCTTCTATCCCGGCGGTGCCGACCGCTACACAGCGCTGATGGACCTGATCGATAGCGCCCGGAGCCGTCTCGATCTCGCCTTCTACATCTTCGCCGCGGATGCCAGCGGGCGAGCCTTTCGCGACGCGCTGGTCCGCGCGGCTCAGCGCGGGGTGGCGGTGAGGATCATCGTCGACGGGTTCGGCGCTGAAGCGGACGCGGCCTTCTTCGCGCCCCTCGTCGCGGCCGGTGGGCGGTTCCGCTGCTTCCTCGGCAGCTGGTCGCTGAGGGCGCTCATCCGCAACCACCAGAAGATCGTCATCGCCGACGATGCGCGGGTGATGCTCGGCGGATTCAACGTGGAGGACGACTATTTCGCCCCGCCTGCAAAACAGGGCTGGAACGACTTCGCGGTCACGGTCGAGGGCCCGGTGGTGTCTCGCGCCAGCCAGTGGTTCGCGGAGCTCGATAGCTGGGCGGCGCGCCGCAAGGCTCCCTTTCGAGCGATCCGTCGCAAGCTGCGCTGCTGGGACTCGGGCGACGAGCCGGTTCAACTGCTGATCGGGGGGCCGACGCGCGGCCTCTCCAGCTGGGCCCGCTGCGTCAGCCGCGACTTGGCGGAGGGAGAGCGGCTCGACATGATGATGGCCTATTTCTCGCCGCCTCCGCGCCTCCGCCGCCGGATCGCGCGCATCGCCCGGGCCGGGCAGACGCGGCTGGTGACGGCCGGAAAATCGGACAACACCGCCACCATCGCCGCCAGCCGCGCCCTCTACGCCCGGCTGCTACAAGCCGGAGCGCGCATCTGGGAATTCGAAGCCACCAAGCTCCACACCAAGCTGATTGTGCTCGACGACGCGGTCTATCTCGGCAGCGCCAATTTCGACATGCGCAGTCTCTACATCAACCTGGAGATCGTGCTGCGGATCGAGGACGCCGCGCTGGCGGATCGGATGCGCGAGCTGATCGCCCACGCATTGCCGGCCTCGCGCGAGATCACGCCCGCGCTGCACCGCCGCCGGGCCACGCCGCTGGCGCGCCTGCGCTGGTGGGCGAGCTGGTTCCTGGTCTCGGTGCTCGACTACACGGTCAGCCGGAAGCTCAATTTCGGGCTGTGACCGGCGGCGGTTCGGAGATCGGCGGAGCGCGCCGACCGGCGCTTCAGCCGTAAGGCTCGCCGTACTCGCCTTCCGCCAGGTCGGAGAAGCGGGTGACCTTGGGCTCGAAGCGCAGCCGCACCTTGCCGGTGGCGCCGTGGCGCTGCTTGGCGATGATCAGCTCGGCGAGGCCGAAGACGCGCTCCATCTCCGCCTGCCAGGTGGCATGGGCCTCCATCACCTTGGCATCGTCGTCGCCGCGGGGCACCTTGGGCTCGCGCGCGGCGACGTAATAATCCTCACGGAAGACGAACCACACCATGTCCGCATCCTGCTCGATCGAGCCCGATTCGCGCAGGTCCGACAACATCGGCCGCTTGTCCTCGCGCTGTTCCACCGCGCGCGAAAGCTGCGACAGCGCGATCACCGGCACCTGCAGCTCCTTGGCGAGCGTTTTCAGGCCGCGGCTGATCTCGGAGATCTCGTTCACGCGATTGTCCTGGCTGCGCCCGCTGCCCTGCATCAGTTGCAGATAATCGACCACGATCAGCCCGATGTCGTGGCGCCGCTTCAGCCGTCGCGCCCGCGTGCGCATGGCGGCCACGGAGAGCGCGGGCGTATCGTCGATATAGAGCGGCAGTTCGGCGAGCCGCTGGCTGGCATAGGACAGCTGCTGGAAGTCGTCGCGGCTGATCTTGCCCATGCGCAGCGCCTCGCTGGGAATGCCCGCCTGCTCGGCCAGAACGCGCGTCGCCAGCTGGTCGCTCGACATTTCCAGGCTGAACAAGGCCACGCCCGCGCCGACCGACTTCTCGATCCCGTCGCGCCGGTCGCGCAGCAGCCGGTCCGCGCAGTTGAACGCGATGTTGGTGGCGAGCGAGGTCTTTCCCATGCCCGGCCGCCCGGCGATGATGATGAGGTCCGAATCGTGCAGGCCGCCGCATTTCTCGTTGATCGAGGCGAAGCCGGTGGTCTTGCCGCTGACATGGCCGCCCGAATTGATCGCCGTCTCGATCATCTCGAGCGCCTTGCCGGTGGCGCCGCGGAAGCTTTCCGCCTCCGTGCTGCCCGTGGCCCCTTCCGCCACCTCGAACAGGCGCGCCTCAGCGTGCTCGATCTGGCGCATCGGCTCGACCTCTTCCGATGTGTCGAGCGCGCCTTCCACCAGATCTCGGCCCACCCGCACCAGTTCGCGCAGCAGCGCCAGGTCGTAGATCTGCTGCGCCAGGTCCCTCGGGGCGAGCAGACCCTGCCCATCGGCCGTCAGCCGCGCCAGGTAAGACGTGCCGCCGAGCTCGCCCATCGCCGCATCGCCGTCGAAATAGGGCTTCAGCGTGACCGGAGTGACGACCATCTGCTTGTCGAGCAGGATCTGCGTGCGCTCGAAGATCCGCCCGTGCAGCGGCTCGAAGAAGTGCTCGGGCCGCAGGGGAACGACCAGTTCCTCCAGCAGGCGATTGTCGATCAGCACCGCGCCCAGGAACGCGGCTTCCGCATCGAGATTGGCCGGCAGCGCGCGGCCCGCGGGCGCCTCCGCGCCATCGTTGTCGGGAAGGCGGGGGAGGGGATTCGCGCTGGCCATGGGGGGCGCCTGATGCGCCTCGACGGCGGCGGCTTCAAGGTGCAGCCAATGCCGGCACCCTGTGGATAGCGGGGATGGAGCCGCGCTCCGCGCCCGCATTTCCCTGTTTTCAGGCCATTGCGCCGTGCAATCAGCATTTGCCCCGGCCGCGCCTCTCTGCAAGACAAGACGGCTCGTGATGACCGACCTGCCTCCCGACCCGCAGAACGACGCCGGCGCCCCGCCGGACTCCGATCCGCCGATTGCCGCCGTCACGCTCGACGAGGCGACGATCCTGTGGCGCAACGAGGACGTGGAGCGGGAGCGGGCGGCGGCCCTGCAGGACCTCCTCGCCGCCTACAGTTTCGACCCGGTGCGCGCGGTGGAGCGGGGGCAGACAGGCCCGTGGTCGCTGCACCTGTCCGTGGTGGACGGGCGGCTGGCGATCGACCTGAAAGACGGCGAGGGCAAGGATGCGGGCACGATCGCCCTCGGCCTCGCGCGCTTCCGGCGCGATGTGCGCGAATATTTCGCCATCTGCGATTCGTATTACAAGGCGCTGCGCAACGCCTCCGCGCAGGAGCTGGAGACGGTGGACATGGCCCGCCGCGCGATCCACGACCGCGCCGCACGCCAGCTGCTGGAGGCCCTGGAGGGCAAGGTGGACACGGACTTCGACACCGCGCGGCGCCTGTTCACGCTGATCTGCGTGCTGCACATCAAGGGCTGAGGAGCGGGGCTGCGGCCTCCGCGCAAACGTGAGGCCACACTCCACCCCGGCGACATTGCGGTGCCTTGTGCGGAGGGCGCCGGGTGAGACCAGCGGCGCGCCCGCTTGCGCGGCGGTGCGCCCCATGGCTCCGTTCGCCGGCGCCTCCATCCGCAGCGTGCCCGCCGCTGCCGGCCGGTTGCGCCGGTCAGCGCGCCCGCCCGTGGCCGCTCGGCCGAACTCGCTTCAGGAGCCCTTCAGCGGCACCCGCGCCAGCATCGTGTGGGAGGTCAGGTACAGCGCCCGCCCGCCTTCGCCGATCGCCACGTTGGCCACCGCCTTGCCCGTGCCGATGATGCCCAGCAGGCGGCCGTCGGGCGCGAGCACATGCACGCCGCCCGGCCCGGTGGCGAAGACGTTGCCGGCCGCATCCACGTCCATCCCGTCCGGCAGGCCCGGCCGCCCGGCGGCCAGCTGCGCGCGCATGTCGTGGAACAGGCGCGGCGCCCCGACCGGCATGCCGTCTGCGCCCAGTTGATAGGCCAGCACCTCCGGCCGCTCCTCGTCGGACAGCGCGAGATAGAGCGTCCGCTCGTCGGGCGAGAGCGCCACGCCATTGGGGCGGTGGTGCCGGTCGAGGAGGTGCAGCGTGCCGTCGGCTGCCTGCATGTACAGACCGTTGTGCTGCACCTCGCGCAAGGGCGAGGCCTCCGCATCCGCCAGGCCATAGGGCGGATCGGTGAAGTAGATGGCGCCGCTCTGCGCCACGGCGACATCGTTCGGGCTGTTGAAGCGCCGGCCTTGAAGATTGTCGACCAGCACCGTCTTGCGCATGGTCGCGAGGTCGAGCAGCGCGATGGCTCGCGTGCCGCTATCGGCCAGCACCACGCGCCGTTGTCCGTCCATCGCCATGCCGTTGGCGCCGGCCTCGCGGATGCCGGGCGGCACCGGGCCGGCGAGGCCCGAGGGGCGCAGGAACGCCTCCACCGCGCCTCCCGGCACGTAGCGGTACATCACGTTGCTGGGCGGATCGTTAAACAGCAGGTAGCCGGCAGGCACCCACACCGGCCCTTCGGCCCAGCCATAGCCGCTGCCGAGCACTTCGGGCCGCGCCTGCGGGTCGATGATCGCCGCCAGCGCCGGATCGATCATCTCGACCCCGCCGACCTGTTCGCGGCTGGTGGGGGCCGTGCCCGACTCCGCCGCCATTGCGCCCGGCTCTACGGCCATGGCGCCAAGCTCGGTCCCCTGCGCGGCGCAGGCGGCGACCGGCAGCGCCGCCAGCCCGGCGAGCACCGCGCGCCGCGCGCGTCTCAGGCGAACGGCCACAGCAGCGCGGCACATGCGAACATCGTGAGGCCTGCGATTGTCGAGCATAGGGTCCAACTCCGGAATGTCTGCGCCTCGTCGAGGCCCAAGAACTGCTTCACCAGCCAGAAGCCGGTATCGTTCACATGGCTGACGACCGAGGCGCCCGCGCCGATCGCCACTGTCACCAGCGCCACCTGCCCGGGCGACAGGCCCGCCACCGCGATCAGCGGCGCGGCGAGCCCGCCCGCCGTCACCATCGCCACCGTCGCCGATCCTTGCGCGATTCGCACGAAGCCGGCGAGCAGGAAGGCGAACACCAAGGCGGACAGATTGGCCGCCGCCACCAGCGCCGTAATTCGCTCGCCCGCGCCCGACTGGATCAGCACCTCCTTGTACGCCGCGCCCGCGCCGACCACGAGCACCATCAGCCCGGCCGGGGCCAGCGCCCGCGTCATCACGTCCGAGATGGTCGCCAGCGCGGCACGGGACACGAAGCGCAGCCACACCGCCACGAAGGCGCAGGCGATGATCAGCGCGGTGAACGGATGCCCGATGAACAGCACCGCCTGCTTGAACGCGCCATCCGGCAGCAGCCCCTCGGCCAAAGCCGCGAGCATGATCAGCGCCAAGGGCACCAGCATGCCGGCCAGCGCCGGGCCGAAGCCGATGGGCGCGATGGCGCGCACCTCCTCGTCGAATTGCGGCGGCGGCTGCTGATCTCCGAAGCCCGGCGCCGAATGGGCGATGCGCACGAACAGCGGCCCCGCCGCGATCGCCGCCGGGATCCCGCACAAAAGGCCATAGAACGCGAGCAGCCCGTAATCCGTGCCGATCAGCTCGGCCACGGCCACCGGCCCCGGATGCGGCGGCAGCAGCGCGTGCATCGTCAGCAGCCCGGCGAGCCCCGGCAGTGCGAAATAGGTCACCCGCCGCTGCGCGCGCAGCGCCAGCGTGGTGAGCAGCGGCGCCAGCACGATGAAGCCGACATCGAAGAACAGCGGAATGCCCACGATCACGCCGACCACCGCCAGCGCCGAGGGCGCCCGCCTCTCGCCGAAGGCATCAAGCAACCGGCGCGCCAGCGCCGCGACACCGCCGCTCGCCTCCAGCAGCCCGCCCAGCATGGCGCCGAGGCCGATCACCACCGCCACGAAGCCGAGCGCCTCGCCCGTGCCCTTGCGCACCGCCGCGATCACGTCCGCCGGATCGCCGCCCAGCACCAGGCCGGTCGCCAGTGCCACCACCAGCAGGGCGATGAAGGCGGGCACTTTCAGCCGCAGCACCATCGCGATCAGCGCCGCGATGCTGCCCGCGACGATCAGCAGGACGGGCCCGGTGCCCTCGCTCATGCCAGCGTCACGCGAGTACCCAGCGCGGCCCCGGCCAGCGCGCCCGGCGCCAGCGCATAGGAGCGGGGCACGGCCAGTTGGCCGGTCAGGCGGATGTCCTCCGACGATGCGCCGACCATCAGTTCCACCGGCCCTGCCGCCACGCGCCAGCCCTCATCGTCCCAGAAGGCGAACTGGTCGCTGGTGAGATGGAACGTCACCCGCCGCGACTCCCCCGGCGCCAGCGGCATGCGGGCAAAGCCGCGCAGTTCCTTCACCGGCCGCGCCAGCCCGGCGACCGGCGCGCGCACGTAGAGCTGCACCACCTCGTCCGCCGCCACCGATCCGCTGTTCGTGAGGGTCGCGCTCACCGCATAGCGCGCCGCCTCTCCCGCGCTCCCCTGCTCCGCCACGCGCATGTCGGCATAGTCGAAGCGCGAATAGCTGAGCCCATGCCCGAACGGGAACAGCGGCCCGATGGCCACGTCGCGATAGCGCGCGCTGTCCACCGCCAGGTCCGGATTGGCCGGGCGCCCGGTCGGCGGGTGGGCATAGAACAGCGGCAGCTGCCCGCCATGGCGCGGCATTCCCATCGGCAGCCGCCCGGCAGGCGAGACCCTCCCCAACAGCACGTCCGCGATGGCATGGCCGCTCTCATTGCCGAGGAACCAGGTCTCCACCACCGCGGGGATCCCCTCCAGCGCCTGCTCCAGCGCCAGCGGCCGCCCGTTCATCAGCACCGCCACGATCGGCTTGCCGGCTGCCCGGAGCGCCTCGATCAGCGCCATCTGAGCGCCGGGCAGCGCAATGTCGGAGCGGCTGCGCGCCTCGCCCGAATGATCGAAATCCTCGCCCATCGCCAGCAGCACCAGCTCCGCCCGCCGGGCCGCCTCCACCGCCGCCGGAATGCCCGAGACATCCTCGCCGCGCGGCTCGATGCCGGGCACATACTCGACCGGGCCCGCCTCGCTCAGCGCCTGTCGCAAGGTCACCGAATCCTCCGCCTCGCCCCGGGCGCGCCACGATCCGAGTGTGCTCCTTGCATCGTCGGCCAGCGCACCGATCAGCGCCACCCGCCGGCCCGGCGCGAGCGGTAGCAGGCCGCCCTCGTTCCGCAGCAGCACGATCGAACGCGCGGCCGTGCGCCGCGCTGCCTCCCGATGCGCAGGCGAGCCCAGCACCGCCCGCTCGCGCGCCGCATCGCCGAAGCGGTAGGGGTCCTCGAACAGGCCGAGCCGCGCCTTGGCGGTCAGGATCCGCCGCACCGCCTCATCCACCAGCGGCAGCAGCGAGGGGTCGCCCGCGACGGCTGTGCCGAGGTGATCGGCGTAGGTGCCGCTGGTCATGTCCATGTCGACGCTCGCGCGCAGCGCCAGCGCCGCCGCCTCGGCCGGGGTGCTCGCTGCCCCGTGCGCGATCAGCTCGAGGATCGCATTCCAGTCGCTGACGACCAGCCCGTCATAGTTCCACCTCTCGCGCAGCAAGCCGCGCACCAGATCGGCATTGCCGGTGGTCGGCACGCCGGCAATGTCGTTGAAGGCGGTCATCATCGTGCCCACCCCCGCCTGTGCCGCGGCATGGAAGGGCGCCAGATAGACCTCGTGCAGCGTGGGTTCGGAGACTTCGGCGCTGTCGTAATCGCGCCCGCCCATCGCCGCGCCATAAGCGCCCAGATGCTTGGTGCAGGCCAGCACCGCGTCCGCCCCGCCAAGGTCGTGCGTCTGGAACCCCTCCACCTGCGCCACGGCCATGCGCGCGCCCAGATGCGGGTCTTCGCCGGCGCCTTCCACCACCCGGCCCCAGCGCGCGTCGCGGGCGATGTCGATCATCGGCGCGAAGGTCCAGTGCAGCCCGCTGACGGAGGCCTCCACAGCTGCCACCCGCGCCGCCTCGCGCGTCACCGCCGGATCGAAGCTCGCGGCCAGCGCCAGCGGCACCGGGAAGATCGTGCGATAGCCGTGCACCACGTCCATCGCGAACAGCAGCGGAATGCCGAGCCGCGATTCCTCCACCGCCAGGCGCTGCAGGGCTCGCAGTGGCTCCGCCCCGGCGACGTGCAGGAACGAGCCGACCCGCCCCGCGCGCACCCGATCCAGCGCCGCCGCGTCGAGCCGCGAATTGAGCGCCACCTGCCGCCCGCCCGCGAGCTGGGTCATCTGCCCGAGCTTCTCCTCCAGCGTCATGCGGCCGAGCAGCGCATCCACCCGCGCCGCCTCCGTCGCGGTCAGCGCTCGGGCAGGCGCAGCGGCCAGTGCCGGAAAGCGCGCCGAGGCCGCCAGCAGCGAGCCCGCCACCAGGAAGGCCCTGCGATCGAGGATCATGCGTGCCCCGCCATCGCGCGGCCCAACAGCACCAGCTTGCCCGTGGCAGCCTCGCCGTCGGCAGACCGCCGCGCCACGCGCGCTCCGCACCTGTCGCGGCCCGCTATCGCGCTTGCCGGAATGCGGCCGCGGTTTCCCGATCCCTCCATGCCTCGCCCCTCGACGGCCCGGTTCGCTCCGGTGCGCTTCTTCGTGGTAGCGGTATCATGCGCCGCCCTCTCCCGCCAAGCCCGGATCGCCGCGCATGGGGCGCCGTCTGCGCTGCACCGACCAGCGTTGCCCGGAGCTCTCCGCCCCACCAACTTGCCCGGGCCGCGGTTCCGCAGGGTTGGAGCGCAGGAGCGTATGCGGGCCACGCGCCTGTGGGGGCCCGCTGCCTTGGTCGCGGCGGTCGGTGTCCCGGTGTGCAGCCAGCACAGAGCCGGCCGCCAGCCTCCACTCGGCGCCACACGCAGGACGGGCGGGTCCATGCCCCGAGCGCGGCGCCACCGCTGTTTGTTGTGGCGGCCCTGTGCGTCGATCGGCATATCGGGCCGGCATCGAGCGGTCGCGATCCACGTGCGAAGGTGGCACGCGGCGGCGGACAAGCCGGTCCGAGGGAGGGAAAATGGCTGTAGCGAAGAGGTGGACGAGCCGTGGGCTGTGCGCGGCTGTCGCGGCGCTGCTCCTGGCGGGGGCGGCGCCCGCCC